>ENA-OBIO01000067-OBIO01000067.1-metagenomes-genome-assembly--contig:-NODE-67-length-65456-cov-6.21743_pt1 | contig 65456 bp, 71 predicted proteins | sample MGYA00153383_OBIO01 | MGnify analysis MGYA00153383 | reverse complement strand
ATGGTGACCGCGTGGAGCATCCGAAGCTCAGCCCTTGATGAACGAGAGCAAGTCCTCGTTGAACTGCACCTGGTGCGTGCTCGCCAAGCCGTGCGGCGCTCCGGCATACACCTTGAGGGTCGAGCCCTTGACGAGCTTGGCCGAAAGCACTGCCGAGTCGGCGATCGGCACGATCTGGTCGTCGTCGCCGTGAACGATCCAGGTCGGCACGTCTATCTTCTTCAGGTCTTCGGTGAAGTCGGTCTCCGAAAACTGCTTGATGCAGTCCAGCTCGGCCTTCAGCGAGCCCTGCATGCCCATGAACCAAAATGAATCCTTCAGGCCTTGCGACACCTTCGAGCCGGGACGGTTCGCACCGTAGAACGGAACCGTGAGGTCTTTGAAGAATTGCGAGCGGTCGGCGCGCACGCCCGCGCGGATGCCGTCGAACACGTCCATCGGCAAACCGCCCGGGTTGGCAGCGGTCTTCAGCATGATCGGCGGCACCGCGCCGAGCAACACGGCCTTGCTGACGCGCTTCGTGCCGTGCCGGCCGATGTAGCGGGCCACCTCGCCGCCACCGGTCGAGTGACCGACCAACACCGCGTCGTTCAAATCGAGGCTGTTGATGAGCGTCGCGAGGTCGTCGGCATAGGTGTCCATGTCGTTGCCGTTCCACGGCTGGCCAGACCTGCCGTGCCCGCGGCGGTCGTGGGCGATGCAGCGGTAGCCGCGTTCGCCGAGGTACACCATCTGGGCCTCCCAGGCATCGGCCGTCAGCGGCCAGCCGTGCGAAAAAACGACCGGGCGTCCGCTGCCCCAATCCTTGTAGTAAATCTGCGTGCCGTCCTTGGTGGTGATCGTGCTGGCGTTCGGCTTGCCGTGCGCGTGGCCTGCCGCCGGCATGTCGCGAGGCTTGTGGGCGGCCATTGCCGCTGCCGGCAGCCCGGCGCTGGCAGCAACGGCCACGCTGCCGAGCAGAAGCTTCCTGCGTGAAGGGATCGCGTCCGGTGGAGTGTTTATTGGCAACATGTCGTGATTCCTATTTGCGAGGTGATGAGGTGGAGCGTGGTGGTGGAGAGGGCGCCCGAGCGCTGCTCAGAAGTGCGGCCCGCAGGCTTTTCAGGTCGCTCATGAGCACCTGAATCTGGGCGTCTGTGCATTGAGTCGCACAGGCGATTTGTTCATTCACGGCGCGCGCGTTCCGGCTCAACTGCCGGCCTGCGGGCGTGAGCGAAATCAGCACCGAGCGGTCGTCGGCAGGGTTGCGACGGCGCTCGGCCAGCCCGAGCGCCGTCAATTTGCGCACCAGCGGCACGAGGGTTCCCGAATCGAGTGCGACCCTTTCGCCGAGCGCGCCGACGCTGAGCTCGGGCGTTTCCCAGAGTGCCAGCATCACGACGTATTGCGGATACGTTAGCCCTAGGCGCGACAGCAGGGGCCGGTACACCTTCGTCATCGCGAGCGAGGTCGCATACAGCGTGAAACACAGCTGGTTGTCGAGCGACAACCCATCAAGGCGCCGGGGGAGGGCTGGCTTGTTGGAGATGGCGGACTTGCGGGTGGCGGTGGGCATGCAGTCACACTAACCGATTTTCAGCGAGATTGTCAATTGATCAATATGCTCGTATACAAGGTAAAAATCAACGTATTTCGAATCGTCACTGAAAAGCTGACGGCCTACAGCGCGACAAGGCGCAGCCTCACCTGCGTGATCCTGAAGTCACCGCTGCCCGTCAAGAACTACGTCTCGACGCTGATGGTGAGTCCGACGGGCGACGGCAGGTCGCTCGTCAAGTGCGAGCTCCACCTTCGACGCCAACGGCGCCGACGACGCAAAGGCCAAGGAAGTGATCGGCGGCATCTACGACGCGGGTCTGAGCAAAGCCACCGCGATGCTCAAAAGGTGAGGCTCACCTTCAGCGCCGACCGGAAGCGAAGACGAGCGCTGAGAGGATGAGGTTCGTGCCCAGCACGACCGGCAGCGGCAGCCCGTGCTTGACGATCCACCCGCCCGTATCCTGCCCGCCTCACTCCTTGCGCCGGATCATGCTCGCACGCTTGGCGTCATCGGCATACAGGAACTCGATGCGGCCTTTGCGCCAGACGCCGAGCCAGATCATGTTGCGGGTGAACGCGTCGTGGTCGTTGTCGGAGAACTGGCGGTCGTGCATCGTCACCACGCCGGCACAGGGCCGTTGCAGATTTTCGAGCGCCTGTTTGAGCGCGGGGCCCGAGGTGTCGCCTTTGGTCTGAAACATCACGCGCAGCATCAACTGCAAGGCGTCGTAGCTTTGCGCGGCCACCATCAGGGAGCCGATCGGCTGCCCGCCGGCCGAGCGCGACGAGCGCGCGATGAACGATGCGCGGCGCTGGTTCGACAAAACCTGGATGATGGTTTGCACCATGACCGCGCCCTCGGCGGCGGCGCCGGCGGGCAGACGAAGCCGACACGAACCGGTTTGGCACCCGGTACGGTCGCGGCGGGTTGTGACCAAGCTGCTGTGGCGGCCTAAACCGACAGTGCCGCGGCACCCCAAAAACGGATGATCTTTCGCATCGACGCCGCTCCGATCCAACGCACACAAGTCGGTAAATATTGCGCGGTTTCACTGACCCAACGCGCGGGCGATTGGGTCAGAGGCATCCGTGCAAGGGACCGAGCGATCATCTTCGGCAAATCACGGGAGCCGAGCGCGTGACGGCTCGTGCCGGCGCCCCGCGGTGCGCAGCGCACACCGCCATCGACACGCGCGCCCGCTCAGCCGGTCGCGAGCGTTTCGCAGTAGTCGATCAACGCGTCGATCTCGTTCGACTTGTCGAACACCCGCGTCGCACCCAGCGACTCGCATCGGCGGCGCATGTCGGCGGTGGCGTAGTTGCTCAGCACCACCAGTTTCATCGCCGGCCGTCCGAGGGCTGCGGCGGCGCGCAACACGCCGAGGCCCGAGCCGCCTTTGAGAAAAATGTCGATGACGACCAGATCGCAACTCGGCGTGAGCGAAACGAGGCTGTCGACCGCCGAACGCTCGTCTTCGGCGGTGCCGACCACCTCCACCGGCGCCAGTTCTTCGAGGGCCGCGATGAGGTTTTCACGGATGATCGGGCTGTCTTCGACGAGGAAGGTTCTGAGTGCGGTCATGGCGTTCACACCGTAACAGGACGCCTGTTTGCCATGCGTAGGACGCCGCGCCGCGGCCGGGTCTGACGATGCTGCGTCAGTTCGTCGCTGACAAGCCGGCGAGTCGGTTGACCTCGGCGGGGTTGCGCCCGAGCTTCTCGGCGGCGGCCAGCAACTCGGTCCAGGTGGTCGCGTCGACCGGAATGCCATGCGCCGATCGCCGTGCGCGGGACTCGCGCTCGGGGTCGCCCGCCACGCGAACCCGCGCGTTGCCGGCTTGCGGCGGCGAGGCGACAACCCAGTCGAGAAAGGCCTGCATCTCGGCCGAGTACACCGCCGAGTCGCCGAGCCGCGCCGGGTCGAACAGGATGGTGAGCATGCCGTTGAGAACGCGCTGCTTGCCGTCGCCCGCGCCATGCGTCGTGAGGCCGCCAGTCAGCGCGCCGCCGAGCAGCTCGCACACCAGCGCGAGGCCGAAGCCCTTGTGCTCGCCGAAGGTGCGCAGCGCGCCGAAGGGTTCGACCACGCCGAATTTGGGGTCGGTGGTGGGGTCGCCGCGGTCGTCGAGCAACTGGCCAGGCGAGAGCTGCTCGCCCTTGTTGTGCGCCACGCGCGTCTTGCCCTGCGCGACCACGCTCGTGGCCAGGTCGAGGATCACCGGCTCACGCCCCGCCACGGGGATGCCGACCGCGAACGGGTTGGTGCCGAAGCGCGCATCGCGCCCGCCCCATGGCGCCACGATCGGCCGCGCGATCACGTTGACGAAGTGCATCGAGACGAGGCCCTCGGCCACCGCCATCTCGGCCCACGCGCCGATGCGGCACAGGTGGTGCGAATTGGTGAGCGCGACGATGCAGCTGCCGTGCGCCTTCGCGCGTGCAATGCCGAGCGCCATCGCCTCGTGGCCGATCACCTGGCCGAAGCCGGCATTGCCGTCGAGCGCCATCAGCGTGGCGGTGTCGAGCTTGGTGGTGACGTGCGCGTTGGCGGTGAGCCCGCCTTCGAGAAACGCGTTGACGTAGCGCGGCAGCATGCCGATGCCGTGCGAATCGTGGCCGGTCAGGTTGGCCTGGATCAGATTCTCGGTGACGAGCTCGACCTCGCGCGGCGCACTGCCGAAACCGTGCATCAGTTCGGTCATGGCCGCGCGCAACGGCTCGACCTGAATCGTGTGGATCGATGTGCTCATGGCGCAGCGATCGACAGGGCGACGTTCAGCTCTCCGACAGCAAGCGCACCGATGCGCTCGATCGTCAGGTCGGCGGGCGGGAACGCGGCGATCGCCGCGAGGTCGAGCGCGTAGTGGCCCTGGCGCACGAACACGGTGGTGAGGCGCGCGCCCATCTGTGCTTTCATCGCAGTGAGGATGCGCAGCTTGTCGTCGACCATCACGTAGTGCCGCGCCGGGTGGCGGCGCTGCAGGTCGGCGAGCATCTGCTCTTTGTGGATGTAGATCAGCACGCGGCCTTCAACCGCGTCCCACAGGCCCGACCGGTTGATCTTGCGCGGCTGGAACACCACGTCGCCGTCCGACAAAATTACCGTCGGCCCGCGGTGGCGCACGTTCGCAAGCGCATCGAGCGCGCCGGTGTAGACCCGGCTAGCGAACGGGTAGTCGATCAGGAACGACGACATCGCGAGCAGCTGCGGATCGCAGTCGGCCTCGACGCGGTAGCGCTGCAGCGCGCCCAGGTAGTCGGCATAGCCGAGCTCGCTGCGCAAAGCCTCGAAGCCGGCCCAATAGCGGCTCGCGCTTTGCGCTCCGAACGCGGCGACGAGGTGGGCGCGCAAGTCGGCGATGACCCGGTCGTTGTCGAGCAGTGTGTTGTCGACGTCGAACAGGTAGACGGTGTCGGGGATGGTGGGCGTCGCGGATGAGGTCAAGGGCTGGCTCCTGTGAGGGGTTGTGCCATGAAGAAGCGAATCATCTCGGCCGACGCATCGGGCCCCTTCGCGTCGGTGTACGAACCCGCCGCGTCGCCGCCCGACCACGCGTGCACGCCGCCGTGCAGCAGCCACTGCTCGACGCGCACGTGCCCAGCCGCGTCAGCGTACACCGTGCGCGTGTACTCTCGCCCGCCGCTTGCCGAACCTGCGAGCACTTCCCGTCGCAGCGACGCGTTGGGGTCGGTTCCCGCCACGGCTTGTTCGATGATCGCGGTGGCGTTCGCGGCAACGACGGTCGCGTCCGCGTCGCCGTGAAAAACGATCGTCGGCGCGCCAGCGCCCAGCGTGTTGCGCGCTGAAGGGCGTGCGCCGAATAACGCACTGCCCTTCATCGCAGCGAACGCCGACCCCACACCGTTCGCAGCACCGTGCGGCAAGCCCGAGTGCGCGCCGACCGCCTTGAACACGTCGGGATGCGTGTTGCCCAGGATGACCGCCATCGCCGCGCCGGCCGAGAGCCCGGCGACGAACACGCGTTGCGGGTCGACGTGTTCTGCTTCGATCACGTCGCGGGCGATGCCCGCCAAGATCGACGGTTCACCGCCTTCGCGGGCCTGGTCGACCGATTGAAACCAGTTCCAGCAGTTCGAGCCGTTCGCGTTGCGCGATTGCGCAGGGTAGGCCACCAAAAAGCCGTGCTGCTCGGCCAGAGCGTTCATGCGCGTGCCAGCGGCGAAGTCGTCCGGGTTCTGCTTGCAGCCGTGCAGCATCACGATCAGCGGCATCGGGCCGGCGGGCGCATTCGTCGGCACGTAAATTTTGTAGGTGCGCGTGCCGGCGGGGCTGGTGTGGCTGCGCTCGAAAAAGCCGGGCGTGCGCGTACCGGCCGGCGCGCGGTGCGGTGTGGGTGTCGACTCGGCAACCAGCGCCGCCGGCCGCGTGCGCTCGGGCACATCGACCCGTTCGACGAACTCCACCGGGCCAGAGGTTGCGCGCGCCTCGCCGCGTGCAACCGGGCGCTGCGCCAAGCCTGCCGCGGCGAGCGCACGGCGAATCGTGTCGGCCGCACGCCGGGCCGGGCCGCCTTCTGTGTCGATTCCGGCGGAGCGCAGCGCGCGCTCGATCGTCTCTGAAATGGTGTGAATGCGCATGGGCTTCCAAAATTGGTGCAATGCAGCATTTTGCGCCAGACGCTTGTGAAATGTTTTGCGACGGACATCGCTGCGCCGTTCTCCGAAGCCTCGACAAGCTGTTGTCCGACAGCCCCGAACCCAGCGCTTTTCGATACTCCACATAGGATTTTGGAGCCAGACCGTGCAACTTGAATCGTTGATGGGCCGTTACTTTCGGCTTAAACAAGAACTCTCCATCGCGTACCGCGCCCGGCCATGGCTCGGCGGCCGGATCGATCGCTTGGCCGACGACCTCGCCGCGACCGAACGCGAAATCAGCGCGATGCAGTCGGCAGCGGCCGAACTAAGCGGCGGCGCAGCAGCAAGAGGTTCGAGTGGTTAAGCTCAAGCCTGCGGCAGATGCACCGGAGGGGTTCAGGCCGTTCGTGCCGACGGTGCTTGAAGGCTCGTCAGGGTTGAGCTTCAGGCGCTTGCGGAAAGCTACACCGCTGCCCAACCTCTCCACGGGCGCGTTCGGCCGCTACTTGGCGCGCTTAAACAGCCTGTTCGGCGGGCGATGAACTGAACTGGGCGGGGCGCGGCGAGGCCTTCAGCCCGTTAGCCCCTTACCCCTGCCGGCCCAACACGTCGCTGACCATGCGCGACAATCTTCCTGCCTGCTCTTCGATCAACTCTTGAACCTGCGGCAGCAAGGTATTGCCGGGGTTCGCCATGCCGAGCGCAGCCGCGGCCACACGTACCGGGGCGAACGGGTCATTCAGTTCCTTCGCGACCATCTTGAGCAAATCGGCTTGGCGTGCCTTGGCCGACTCTGCGGCTTCAAGCAATTCTTGCGCACCAAGCGCTGCCAGCACGAGCGCTTCGTTGGCATCGCAAAGCTGTGCATTGCGGGTGCCGTATTCGGTGACGGCCGGTTGCGATTCGGTCTGTGCAGTTTCTCTCGGCACCAGCGTCGTCAGCTCGATGGGATCGCCGTGAAACGCGTAGTCACCGAGCCGCTGCCGTTTGGCACGGTACATCGCCGCATCGGCGCGGTCGATCAGTGTCTTGGCGTCGGCGCCGTCCTCCGGGAAAAGGCTGATGCCAATGCTTGCCGTCAGATCGATGTCGGTGTCGTTGACCCGTGCATGCGCACTCAGCAGCGCGTTGACCTTGCCCGCCACATGCGCGGCATCGCCCGCATGCGCTACCTCGAAAAGCAGAATCAAAAACTCGTCGCCACCGTGGCGGCTGACCGTGTCGGTCTCGCGCACGAGCGAGGTCAGGCAATCGGCGACCAACTGCAGCGCCTGGTCGCCCGCGGCGTGGCCGAGGCGGTCGTTGATCAGCTTGAACGCATCGAGGTCGAGGAACAGCAGCGCCACGCGGTTGCCGTGGCGCTTGGCATGGGCGATGGCGCTGTCGAAGCGGTCGAGCAGCAGGCTTCGATTCGGCAACCCGGTCAGCGGGTCGCGCGTGGCGATGCGAGACGCTTCATCGAGCGCGCCGTTGGCGGTTTCAGCATCGGTTTGCGCGCCGAGTGCGCTGACGACCAAATGCTCGTTCGCCTCCAGAAGCTGCGCCGCCTGACTGCGGTCGAGCAGGCGTTCGGCGTGAACCACGTCTTGCAGCAATTGCACCAGCACGGTACGCATCGCGTCGACCTGGCGATGCAGGTTCCCGAGGCGCCCTTGGGCCTCTGCCTCCGCGTCTTCTGGAAGTTCGGAAAGGTTGTTCACGACGGTGATGGCATTTCGCGAATGTCGCGGTGGTCGAGGCCGTTAACGCCATCGGACCCGGCCGCCGCTTTCGTGGTGGGCCTGCCGCCCAGCAGGCCTTCTTGGTCGCCGAGCATCCGGCCGATGCGAATGCCGGTGTCGTCGATAGTGAACTCGCGCAGTTGATCCGAATGCGCGCTGGCGCGCTGCTTGACCACCGCCATCACGCGCCGCAGTCGGCTGTCGACCTCGATGTAGCGCTGCACGATGATCGCGTCGGTCATGAACGCCGTGCCGTACGGGCTGAAGCGCAGGTCGGTGTATCGGTCTTCGAGTTCCGAAGTCATCAGCAGCGTGACGCCGGTGCCGGCCAGCGCGGTGACCATGTTCGCGAGCGACTCGCGAAAATCCTGGCGAAACGTCGGCGCCAGTGCGAGCTCGAAACCCGACAGCGAATCGATCACCACGCGGGTCGCGCCCAGGCGGCGAATCTCGCGCATCAGCATGTAGACGATCTCGTCGATCGACAAATCGGCGGCGCGGTTTTCGACCAGGCCCAGTTTGCCGGCGGCGATCAGGTCGGCCACGATGCGGCTGCGCGAACGATTCGGGTGCTGCTCGAATGCCGCGATGACGCCGGTCTCGCCGCTGCGCGCGCCTTCGGCCAGGAAGGCCGCGGCCAAAAGGCTCTTGCCCGATCCCGACGGGCCGGCGACGAGCAGTGAATAGCCTCGCGGCAAGCCGCCGCCGAGCATCTCGTCGAGGCCGGCGACACCCATCAGCAGCCGGGGTGCCAGTGCGGCCGTGTTCGCACTTGCTCGCGGCAAGATGGCCACGCTGGCCGGCGGAAACACCTCGACGCCCGCATTGCCGATGCGAAACGTGTGCAGGCCGGGCAACGTCGGCTGGCCGCGCATCTTCAGGATCTCGAGTTGGCGCACCATCGAGTTGCGCTGCACGCTCTGGCGCAGCCAGATCAGGCCGTCGGACACGGTGAACACCGGGTTCGCATCGGTCTCGGTGAAGTACTCGCCGATCAGGAACGTGGTGGCCTGCCAACTCGTCATCAGCATGCCGAGCTGCTGCACGAACTGCTGCAGCCGGGTGTGCGGGTTGCCGCCTGTTTCACCGGCCAGGACCACCGACCGAAACGAATCGATGAACACTAATGCCGGGCTGTGCTGGGTGACCTCGTCGACGATGCGCTTGAGCACCTTGTCGAGCTCGCCCGCCATGGCGTCTTCGGAGAGGTTGATGAAGCGGATCGATTGGTTGATTGCCTCGCCGTCGAAGAAATCGAATTGCTGCTGGTAGCGCAGCATCTTCAGCGGCGGCTCGCCGAGCACCGTGAAATACAACGCCGGCCGCTCGGTCGTGGCGAGGTTGAACATGATCTGATGCGCCAGCGTCGTCTTGCCGCAGCCGGGTTGCCCGGCAATCAGGTTGAACGAGAACTCCGGGAGGCCGCCACCCAAAATTTCGTCGAGGCCGGGCACGCCCGTGGCCAAGCGATTGATGATCACTTTGCTCGTCATTGCATGTTGTCCAGCGCCGAGGAGGCGCTCAAAGAATTGATCCAAACCGAGCGCAACAAGCGCCGGGTGAGTGAAGGGCCGATCAGGGTGACAAGGAGATCGTCGAAGTCCTGGAGCAGTCGGGCGCCGGCGGCCGCTGCCTCCGCAGCGCTTCGCTTGGCCAGCACGGTGGTCAGCGGCATCAGGTCGAGCTCATCGAGCGAGCTCGAGTGAGACTCTGGCAGCCACGCGAACTCGGCTTTGGCGAGATGCAGCGACCGCTTGTAAAGTGCCGCCACACCCCGCTGCCCGATGATGGGTGCCAGCTCCTGCTGGATGCCGCGCAAAGTCGACATGACTGTTTTCGCAACGTTTTCAGGAGAGTGACCCTGCGCTGCGAGGCCCGCCAGTTGGGCGGCAATTCCGTCGGTCACTTCGCTTGACATGGGTGGTTGGCCCGCGGCTGGCTTTTCGTTGAAGGTCTGGTACGCCATCATGGCTGCATTCGCATTGGTTGGAGGCATCTCGAAGATGAAAGTTGCAGGCGCCGCCGTCGAGCGACAAACCTCCATGAAACTCGTTTTGTTCGCCGCTGTCTGTGGGGTACCGAACACAAGCGCCGAAATTCTCGCGCAGCTCACTTGCGGGTGCTTCGCCGCACCATCGCCAACGGGCGCTTGCCCTTGAGCTGCCGCTCGATGCCGTCGTTCAAACTGCTGCGCAGCGCGAGCACGCGCTCGAGGTGGCCATACACACCGGGGAAGCGCAGGTCGAGCCACAGCCACAGCGTGCAGGCCCGCAGTGCCTGCTCCATGCGCTCGAGCCGGCTGTGGCCGTCGACATCGCCCAGGAACCACGGCGTGCCGGCCTTGCCGGTGAGCGCGTGGCTGCCGGCCCAGTCGAGGTAGGCTTGCACTTGCGACTCGGTGCGCGTGTCGACCGGCGCCTGCGCGTAGGTAAAACGCTCTTTCAGCGTTAGTTTCGACGCGACGCGGTCGAGCTGCTCGGCGAGTTCGAGCATCTGCTCCAGCTCGGCGACCGCGAAGTGCGCGTCGTCGAGCTTGAGTTGCTGCATGAACACGTCGAGCACGTCGCGCAGTTTGGTTTTGTGCAGGCGCGACGAGATCGTGTCGACATGCCAGCCGTTGGGCGCGACCGGCGCCTTGAAATCGGCCGGCGCGCGCGGCGTCTTGTGAATCAGCTCCTTGAGCATGCGGGCGGCTGCAGGCTCGGCTTCATCGAGCACGCCGGCGAAGCCTTCTTCGTGCATGCCGAAGCGGCCGGCGCGGCCGGCGATCTGGTGCACTTCGGACTCGCTCAGCGTGCGGTCGCCGACGCCGTCGAACTTGGTCATCGTGCTGAACAGCACGCGCCGGATCGGCAGGTTCAGGCCCATGCCGATCGCGTCGGTCGCGACCAGAATGTGAGACTCGCCGGTCGCAAACCGCTCGGCCTCGCGCCGCCTCACTTCGGGCGGCAGTGCGCCGTAGATCACCGACACCGGGTGGCCGCCAGCGGCGATCTGGTCGCGCAGCGTGAGCACGTCGCGCCGGCTGAACGCGACCACGGCGTCGCCCAGCATCAGCGATGCGATAGGCACGGGCTGCTTCAGCAACTGCACGTGTTGCTTGCGCTCGAAGTGCTTCACGGTGCAGCGCTCGCCGCACAGGCCGAGCAGGTTCTCGATCGCCGGCACCGCGTAGGCCGAACAGATGATGATGACCTCGTTGGCCGGCACCGCGACGATCGCCTGCGTCCAGGCCCAGCCACGTGAGGGGTCGAAGATCATCTGCGCTTCGTCGATCACGGCCACGTCGATCGGTTTGTTCGTGCCGACCATCTCGATCGTGCTGCTGACGACACGCGCACCGACCGCAGGCACGTTTTCTTCGCCGGTCAAGAGCGACGTGGGCACGCCGCGCGCGACCAGCCGGTCGCGCCCTTCGAGCGCGAGCAGGCGCAGCGGCGCGAGGTAGGCGCCGTCGTGCGCCTGCGCGAGGCGCTCGAACGCGGCGTGGGTCTTGCCGCTGTTCGGCGGGCCGACGTAGAGCTTGACCGTGCGCTGCAGGTGGCGCGCCTTTTGAAACGTGTCGGGATAGCCCTGGAACGCGAGTTCGCTGTTCAGGCCGGCCAGCGTTTCCTGCTCGGCGACCTGGTGTTCCCAGCGGTCTTGTGCACGGCTGCAGGCGATTTTCAACTCGTCGAACGGCTGCGGCGTTGCGCACTCGGATTGCAGCCGCGGCAGCAGCGATTCGAGCTGCTGGGGCTTGTAGTCGCGGCTGCGCGCGATCAACGATTCGAGGTGCACGATCAGCGCGGCCGCATGTGGGTAGGCCTGCGGCTTGCCGAGCGCGGCGAGCAGCGCCTCGCGGTCGCCGCTGCGGTAGAACGCGAACACCGCATCGGCGGAGGCGGGCACGCGGAAAAGCACCGGCACGCGCCAGCCGGCTTCCGAGAGTTGCAGCGCGTGGCTGATCAGGCGCGTCCACGTGCCGGCGCGGCGCGAGACGCCGAGCGCATCGAGCGCGGCATTGCGTTCGAGCATCGTCGGGCGCACGGTCGGGCCGGTGCCGACCGCATCGAGGTGGGCGAGCGCGCTGTCGATCAGCGCCGGGTCGATCCAGCGGCTCGGACGCGCACCGGCCACCGGCTTTTGCAGCAGCACGAGGCCGAGCTTGTCGAGGTGGTCTTCGAAGGCCGGGCTGCGCTCGTCGAGGTAGTCGCCCGGTTTGACCACCTGCGGCAGCGTGTAGGCGGCCTGGCGGATGCGGTTGAACTGTTCCTTGCGGATGTGCGGCGGCAGGCGCTGCGCGTGGCGCGGGTTCGGTGGGTTCGGGCTATCGGCTGGATGGGGCAAAGCAGGCTTCGTGGCGAAAAAACGCATTGTCGCGGCTGCGGCGCCGGCCGCAGGTCGCGTGAATTCAGCGTGGTGGGCGGGCGCGCTTGACCAGTCGCGCGGCCATCGCCGGGCTCGCCAGTTCGACGAGCGCGTGCTTGCCATTCCAGCGCGCGGTGGCGTCGCTCGATGCGGCCAGGCGTGTGGCGGTCTCGATGGCCGCGGCGTTCAACGCCGGGTTGCGCTTGCCGACCGCGCGCAGCGCCATGTTGACGGCCTTTTTGACAAAGTTGCGCGGGTCGGCGGCGGCCTGCTCGATCAGCTTCAGGCCGTCGATGAACGGCGCGTCACCCGCAGTCTTGTCGTGTACCGAGAGCGACCACAGCAGTGCGAACGCCGCGCGCTTTTCGAATTCGGCGCGCTTGCCGGCCCACGCAGCGACCTTGCCCCAGGCGTGCGGCGTGGCGCAAAACAGCGCGGCGCAGGCGTTGTCGACGATCGCCCAGTTGTCGAAGTCGCGGCACCAGCGGTCCATTTGCGCGGCGCTGACCTGCGCTGGCTCGTCGACGAAACAGGCCAACATGCGCGCCTCGTACCAGCCGCTGGCCCACAGCGCCGTGGCGAGTTCGTGGCTGCGGCCGAACTTCTTGGCCTCGGTGCGCAACTCGGCCACCGGCACGCCGAATGACTTGTTCGGAGAAATGGCAAAACGCACCATGCTGTCGCGCACCGCCGCCGAGCCCCTGCGTTCGAGCCAGGCGAGCACGGGCGCCGCGTCAGGCTTCATCGGGCTGCGGCCAGCCTTCGAGTTCGGCCAGGCGCCGCACGACCCAGCGTGCTTCGGCTGCGTTGAAGCCCGAGTCGGGCTGCGCCAGGCCGAGGCCGATTCGCGCCAGCACATCGCCCTCGGTGATGCCGAGGTCGTGGTGTTGAGCGCGGGCGTATTCGACCAGGTGGTTCGCGAGGTCTTCGCAGAACTCGTAGCGCGCGCCGATGGCCTCGCGCGTGGCGTTCGGCTTGTGGCGGCCGGGCTCGATGAAGAGCGCGACAAACGACTCGGGGATCTCGATCTGGTTGTGGTCGTACATGACCGCCGGTGTATCACGCCGCCGCTGGCGGCGCGGCGCTCATTGCTCGACGTTCACTGCTTGACGGCTTCGACTTGCACCAACAGGCGCACGTTGTCTGGGATGCCGTAGGTCAGCCCGTACGAAACGCCCCAGTCGCTGCGCTTGAGCGTGGTCTCGAAGTCGCCGCCGCAGACCTCGCGCTTGAGCATCGCGTTGTCGTAGCAGTTGAAATTGCTGGCGGTCAGCGTCACCGGCAGGGCCTTGCCGAGCATCGTCAACGTGCCGGTGACGCTCGTGACCTTGGCGCCGTCGAACACGAACTTGTCGCCGACGAATTTGGCGGTTGGGTGCTCGGCGGCGTTGAAGAAATCTTTGCTCTTCAGGTGCGTGTCGAGCGGCGCGACGCCGGTGCTGACCGAGGCCATGTCGATCGTGAAATCGACCTTGCCGGTCTTGGCCGCACGGTCGACCGTGACGCTGCCTTCTTTTTTGTCGAAGCGGCCGCGCAGCGTCGAGGTGGCGAAGTGCTTGACCTCGAAGTTGACGAAGGTGTGCGTCGGGTCGGCGTTGTAGGCCTGGGCGTGCGCGACACCGGCAGCGGCGAGGGCGAGCGTGGCGATCAGTAGCGTTTTCATGGGCGGCTTCGGTGTGGTGACGACGTCGAATCTAACCGTGCACCGAAGACCCCGCGTGCGCCACGTTTGACGAGCGCGTTCAAAAACCTTGGACGCGCATGCCGCACTGCGCACATGGCCCACCTTGAACTTCGCGCAAGCGCCCAAAACTTACTCGGCATGGGTTCGCATCTGCCGAACCCGCCGCAGGAGAACCCGCCATGACCGCTGCCCAACGCGAATCCCTCAAGAACCGACTCGAAATGGCGATCGCGCTGGCGCGCTTGCTGGAGCGCGTCGAGACCAGTGGCCGCGCTTTTGGCGCCGACCAGTACCGCGCGCTGGTGCGCCAACTCGGCGTCGCGCTGTCGCAAGAGATGCCGGACGACGCGCTGCAAGCCGTGCTCGGCGCCCACCCGGCCGCAGCCGAGGTCTACGAGAACCTGCATTACGCGCAGTCGGGCCTGTCACGCTCGTCGCTCGAGCGCTCGGTGGGCTCTGAAATGCTCGCGAGCCAGGTGCTGGCGCGCGCGGCGCGCCGCGGCTAAAACTTCGGGATGCGCAGGGTCTTGCTGATCATCAGCGTGCCCGACAGCGCGAACAGCGCAACCAGCGGGTGCAACGCCCACGGCCCGATCCACCACACGCCGCCCCAGAGTGAATCGCCGATGCTGCCCTGCCACGCTGCGAGTGCGAGCACGGCGGTGAGCGCCACGCTCGTCGGTATCGGCGTGCCTTCGAAGTACGCGACCTTGTCGGCGCCGGCCGACAGCGACTCGGCCGTGACGTTGTAGCGCGCCAGCCGCGAAACGCCGCAGCACACGAAGTACATCAACAGCACCGCATCCCAGCCGCCGCTCATGCCGGCGGCGTACGCGAGCGCCGCGGGGCCGAGGCCGAACGAGATGATGTCGGCGAGCGAATCGAGCTCACGGCCGAGCGCAGAGTGGGTTTGGCGATGGCGCGCGATGCGGCCGTCGAACACGTCGAAGATGAACGCGGCCGGCGCGAGCGCAGCGGCCCATAAAAAGTGCGCAAGCTCTTGGCTGCCGACGTAGCGCATCGCGAGCAGCACCGAGCCCGTGCCGCAGGCCGCATTGCCGAGCGTGAACAGATCGGCGAGGTGGAACCCGCGGATCATCGAGAGGTGTTTGGACGCAAGTGTTGTGCTACTCATGCGCTTGAGTTTGCGTGATCGACCTCGTGGCGTCTGTCGGAAATCGCCGACGCGTGAAAGCGCGTTTGGCGGCTCGCGCTGATCGGCGCTCAGGCGTTTACTAGGCCATCCATCGATCAGGAGACCGCCATGAGCACGACCCGACCTGCCACCGACCCGCGCGAACCGTTGGTCGAATCGGAGCGCGACGCGAGCCGCGAGCACCCCGAGAATTTCAAGGAGGAAGAAACCGACGAGAAGGTCGTCGAGATCTTGCCGATCGACGGCGAAGGCGCGGCAATCAAAGGCATCGATCCCGAGAAATAACGCGTCACGATGAGCCGCCGACGGGCAGTGAATGCGCAGGGCTACAACGGGTTACGGCCACCGCGCCGATGCAGGCTGTAATCGGCGATGCGCAACTCACGCTTCATCGCCGCCCCGCTGATCGCCTTGCTCGCGGCCTGCGGCACGCCGAAGCCAGCGCCGACGGCCGCCCCGGCATCACCCGCCTCGGGGCCCGCGGCATCAGTGCCGATCGCACCTGCTCTGCGGGCCACGCTAGCGAGTGAACAGGTGCGCCTCTCGGAGCTTTTTCGCGGCACGCCCGTGACGTTTGCGATGCAGCAAGATGGCAGCCTGCGCGCCACCGTGCCGCGGCGCTACAGCTTCGATGCGGGGGAGGTCAAGGTCAAGCCGCCGCTCGCGGCCGTGCTCGACCGGCTCGCCAAAGCGCAGTTGGCAGCGACCTCGCGCCTGCGCGTGAGCGCCCCCGCCGACCCGCAAGCGCGCGGCCCGGCGCTGGCCCGCGACCGCGCATTCAGCGTGCGCGATTACCTGCAAAGCCAAGGCATCGCGTCGACGCGATTGCAAGCCGCTGGCGTGGCGCAGACCGATCTGGTCGAGATCGTCGTCACCGAATCTGCACGCTGACTTTTGCGCAGCGCCTGGTCGGCCCGTGCCTATGCAGGCCGTGCCTGTTCAGCTCTTGCATAACGCTTGACGCGCAGGTTTTTCTTGATCTCCTGCAACATCGGCCGCAGTTCGCCGGGCAGGCGCAGCGCGACCGCGGTGGTCAGGATGTCGATCACGATCAGGTGCAGCAGGCGCGAGACCATCGGGCTGTAACGGTCGTAGTCTTCCGGGTGATCGACCGCGAGCAACACCTGCCCGGCGCCGATCGCCATCTGAGCCAGCGGCGAATCGCTCGCGGTGATCACGATCAGCGTCGCGCCTTTCTTGCGCGCGATCTCGGCAGCGTCGAGCAGGTCGCGGCTGTGGCCGGAGTTGCTGATCACGACTGCGCAGTCGCCGGGCTGCAGCATGGTCGCGCTCATCACCTGCACATGCCCATCGCTCACGGCGGTGGCGCGCACGCCGAGGCGAAAGAACTTGTGCTGTGCGTCTTGGGCGACGATGCCCGAATTGCCGACACCATAGAACTCGATCCGCTTGCCGTTTTCGCCGGCTCGGGCGAGTGCCGCGATGGCCCGTTCGAACGCGCCGGTGGCCGCGTCGTTGCGGTACTTCAGGAAGGCGCTGACGGCGTTGTCGATCACCTTCACGACGATGTCGCAACTCTTGTCGTCTTCATCCACCGAGCGGTGCACGAACGGTACGCCTTCGTTGACAACACCGGCGAGCTTGCGCTTGAAGTCGGTCAGGCCGTCGTAGCCGACGCTGCGACAAAATCGCACGACCGTCGGCTTGCTCACATGCGAACGTTCGGCCAGCTCGACCACCGGCAAACTCGCAAACGCACGCGGGTCGGCGAGCACGAGCTTGGCGACCCGCTGCTCTGCCGGCGGCAACGCGGGGATCGCGGCGCGGATTCTGTCGAGCATGGTCGTCGGCTGGGTTTGACTCACCGCGTCGGCGTCATTGTTCTTCGGTCCACGCAAAGCCGTCGCGGGCGACGAGTGCACTCGCCGCGGCTGGCCCCCAAGTGCCTGCCGCATACGGCCGCGGCGCATTCACGTCGCGCGCCCAGGCGTCGAGCACCGGCTCGACCCAGCGCCAGGCCTGCTCTTGCTCGTCGCTGCGCACGAACAGGTTGAGCCGGCCGGCGAGCGCCTCGAGCAGCAAGCGCTCGTAGGCGCCGACCCGATTTTCTGCGAAGGCTTTGTCGAAATCGAGGTCGAGCGAGACCGGCGAAAGCGGCTCGTGCTGGCCGGTGCCTTTGGCTGCGAGCAAGTGCAACTCCAGGCCGTCTTCCGGTTGCAGGTTGATCACGAGCTTGTTCGGCTGGTTCACGCCGACGAAAATGCTGTGCGGCGTGGCGCGGAAGTTGACGACGATCTGCGCCTCGCGCGAGGCCAGCCGCTTGCCGGTGCGCAGGTAGAACGGCACATCGGCCCAACGCCAGTTCTGCACTTCGGTGCGGATCGCGACGAAGGTTTCGGTGGTGCTGCCCAACGGCACTTTCGCTTCTTCGAGGTAGCCGGCCGCCTTCGTGCCTTGCGCGTTGCCGGCGCGGTACTGGCCGCGCACCACGTCGCGCGCGACGCTCTCTTCGGTAAACGGCTTCAGCGAGCGCAACACCTTCAACTTTTCGTCGCGGATCGCGTCGGCATCGTTGCGGCTCGGCGGCTCCATCGCGACCATCGTCAGCAGCTGCAGCGCGTGGTTCTGGATCATGTCGCGCAGTGCGCCGGTCTTGTCGTAGAAATCACCGCGCGTGCCGACGCCGAAGTCCTCGGCGATCGTGATTTGCACGTTGGCGATGCTCTCGCGCCGCCACAGCGGCTCGAACAGCACATTGCCGAAGCGCAGCGCCATCAGGTTCTGCACCGAAGGCTTTCCGAGGTAATGGTCGATGCGAAAGGCCTGCTCCTCCTTAAACACCGAGCGCACGACGCGGTTGATTTCTTGTGCGCTGGCCAGGTCATGGCCGAGCGGCTTTTCAAGCACGACGCGGATCTGCGGCGTGTTCAGGCCGACGATGCCGAGCTGCGCGCAGATCTGCGGAAACAGGTAGGGGCTGGTCGCGAGGTAGAGCACGACCGTGTCGGCACTGCGCGTGACGAGCCAATCCTTGAGCCGCTGGTAGTGCTCGGGTTGCGACAAATCCATGCGCCGGTAATGCAGCATCTCGGCGAACATGGCGAACTCTTCGTCGGTCGGCCGCTTCGCGCCCTCGACATCCTGAAAGCGCACCCGCAACCACTCGCGGTACTGCTCGTCGGTTTGCTCGTCACGCGCGACCGCGAGAATGCGGCCGTCGGGCGGCAGCTTGCCGTGGCGAAAAGCCTGGAACAACGCAGGCATCAATTTACGCCAGGTGAGGTCGCCGGTACCGCCGAAGAAAACGAGGTCGAAAGACATGGTTGTCGAAGTCGAAAAAATTTGGTGATGTAACTTTATTTCAGTGTCGATAGTGCCGATGTTTCTTCTGTGGGTCAACACTCAACGCAAAGGGTCAACGATGTACCGCTCGCTCGTCCGCCTTTCGCTCGCCGCCGCGCTGCTCGCGGCCGCGCCTTTCGCACAGGCGATCGTGTTCGCCATCAACGAGGGGGTGACCTACCGCGTGTCGAACGACGAAATTCGCGGCCGCTACGCTGCCATCGCCGCCGATCTCTCGAAGCTGCTGAGGCAGCCCGTGACAATCGAGCCGGTCGGCGATTACCCGTCGTTGCGCGCCGGCCTCGCGGCCAAGCGCTATGACCTCGCGATGGTCCACCCTGCGCATTTATCGATCCAGGCGATCAAGGAGTCGGGCTACACGCTGGTGGTGGTCACGAAGGGCTTCGAGGCCTACCGCGCGAGTTTTTTGACCCGCGCCGACTCGCCTTTGACGTCGCTCGCCGAACTGAAAACGCAGCGTCTGGGCGTACCCGATGAAGACTCGATCACCGCCTGGATGGTTCGCGCCACGCTGCGCGATGCAAAGCTCGATCCGGCCACGATGCGCCTGAGCTACACCCGCTACCAGGATGCGATCCCGTTCGGTGTCGAGAACCGGCTGACGCAAGCGGGCGCGACCGCCGCCAACGCCATCGTCACGGCTTGGCAGGCCAAGGGCGGCAAGGTGCTCGCACAGTCGAGGCCGGTACCGATCAAGCACATCATCGCGAGCCCGGGCATACCGGCCGATCAGGTCGACAAAGTGCGCGAGTACCTGATCGGGCTCGACACGACCGATGAGGGCAAGAAAAAACTCGAGCCGACGAAGTTCCGCGGCTTCGAGCGCTACGACGAAGCCGCGCTGCTGAAGATCGGGGTCTGGCTGGGCTTGTAGCGCGCCCAACTGCGATGCGGCCCGCTGCCACGACGGCGGCTCTAAAGTGACGCCATGGACTTCGAGACCTTCATCGGCACCGCCTGGACCGACCACGCCACCGACGCTGCCGCGGTTGCGCGCCGGCTGCGATCGCCGGCCTGCGGCTTGCCGGTGGTGACGACGTTGACATCGGCCATTTGCCGGCCTCCGACCGCGTGCGCGCCGGTGCGATGGCGGCCGCCAACTTGGCCGCGCACGACACGGCCCGCGCGCGCCGCTTGCTCGAAACCGCGCTCGACCTCGCGCAGCGTGCCGCGCTGCCCGCCACCGACGCGATGCACCGCGCGCTCGCGAATGCGCGGGCTTGCCTCCAGATCGTCGCGGCCAACGACGGCGCGGCACTCGAGCGCCCGGTCGGCTGGGAGGCGCTCGGCCTCGTGGAGCGTGCCGCCGGCAACGCGACCGGCCATGCAGAGGCGCTGGCGCATGCCCGCGCAGCGTTCACCGAGCTCGACGAATCCGACAAATCATGGTGCGCCGAAAGCATCGACAAGCTTGCTGCCCATTGATGCAGCCGCTGCCTACAACAACGGCGAGAACAACCGCGCCACGGCCTCGCCGAGCTTGTGCCGCCAGCGCCGCGTGCGGTTCGAGCGAACCGACGCCGACCGCGTCAAATCGGTCTTGAATTGGGCCTCCAGCGGGCCCACCAACGTCGGGCCATAGACGACCGCCGTCACCTCGTAGTTGAGGCGAAAGCTGCGGTTGTCTAAATTGGCCGTGCCGATCATCGCGCAGTGGTCGTCGATCACGAGCGTCTTCGAGTGCAGCATCTGCGCGCTGTATTCCCAGACCTTCACGCCCGCGTGAATCAACTCGTCGAAGTACGAGCGCGCCGCGGCGCTCACGATCGCCGAATCGCTGCGCGCGGGCACGAGCATCCGCACGTCGACGCCGCGCTCGTCAACACCATCAGCGCCTGCTCGCCGGGCACGAAGTACGGCGTGGTGAGCCAGGCGCGGCGCGTGGCGCCGTGGATCGCCTCGACCTGCATGCGGTGAATCGCCTCGGCCGCCGAATCGGGGCCGCTGGTGATGAACTGCACCGGGATTTCGCCCGCAGGCAGCGCCGGCATCACGCGGTCGAGCAGCGCGTCGAGCGCGCGCGGCGACTGGCCGGTCGCGTAGACCCAGTCCTCGATGAAGGTGATCTGCAGCCAGCGCACCGCCACGCCCTCGACCCGCAGGTGCACGTCGTGGTGGGCATCGGGGCGCGTGCGCAGGTCTTCCTCGTCGGTGATGTTGACGCCGCCGGTGAAGCCGACCGCGCCGTCGCAAACGATGATCTCGCGGTGCGCGCGGTAGTTGGTTACGGGCCGCAGGCGGCGCCCGATGCGCGCTTGGTGGAACAGCGCGACCTCGACGCCGGCCTCGCGCTGCGGCACCAAAAAACCTGGCGCCGACGTGCTTCGAGCCGAGTGCGTCGATCAGCAGCCGCACTTGCACGCCGGCCTGGGCGCGCTCGATGAGCAGCGCGGCGAGTGCGGTGCCGATCGCGTCGGGCTCGTAGATGCAGTACTCGAGGTGCACATGGTTGCGCGCTGCGCGCACGGCTTCGAAGATCGAATCGAAGGTGGCCGCACCGCCCACCAGCAGCCGGGCGCGGGTCGCACTGGCCACCGGCACGCCGCAGGCTGCCATGCCGAGTGCAGCGAGCTCGCGCAGGGCGGGTGGGGCCGAAGCCGCGGCTTCGCGCGGCGCGTCGGGGGCGGTCGGCGTGCGTGCGCCGGCACCGCTGCGCAAGCGCCTGATGCGCTGCTTCTTCAGACGCTGCGGACCGAAAAAGTAGTGGATCACGAAGCCGAGCACCGGCAGCAGCGCCAACGAAAGGATTTAGCTCATCGTCGACACCGGTGCGCGCTTTTGCAGCACGACCCAAACCGAGAGGGGCACGAAATAAAGCGCACAGCCGAGCGCGAGCAGGGCGGTCCACGGAATGTTTGTAACGTCGTGCGTCAAGGCGGCCCTGTTCGGTGTCGAGACCGCCGGAGGATACCGACACGGCGTGGCGAAACGATGTAATTCCGTTGTGCCCGGGACCTTGCAATTGGCGCTCTAATGAGGCCCGTCGACCTCACGCCGCCAGACCATGAACCAACTCGACCAACTCAAGCAATTCACCACCGTCGTCGCCGACAGCGGTGACTTCAAACAACTCGCGCAATACACACCGCGCGACGCGACGACCAATCCCTCGCTGATCCTGAAGGCGGTGCAAAAGCCCGACTACGCGCCTTTGCTGGCCGAGACTGTCGCGGCTCACAAGGGCAAGCCGCTCGATGCCGTCGTCGATGAAGTGCTGGTGCGCTTCGGCTTGGAGATTTTGAAGATCGTGCCCGGGCGCGTCTCGACCGAGGTCGACGCGCGCCTGAGCTTCGACACCGCCGCCAGCGTCGCGAAGGCGCACCGGCTGATCGCGATGTACGAGGCCCGCGGTATCGGCCGCGAGCGCATCCTGATCAAGCTCGCATCGACCTGGGAAGGCATCCAGGCCGCGCGCACGTTGCAGCACGAGGGCATCCACTGCAACATGACTTTGCTGTTCGCGTTTTGCCAGGCGGTGGCCTGCGGCGATGCGGGCGCGCAACTGATCTCGCCCTTCGTCGGCCGCATCTACGACTGGTACAAGAAGACAGCGGGCGCGAAGTGGGTCGAGGCCGACAACGCGGGTGCAAATGACCCGGGCGTCAAGTCGGTCGCGCAGATCTACACCTACTACAAGAAGTTCGGCGTCGAGACCGAGATCATGGGCGCGAGCTTTCGCAACATCGGGCAGATCCAGGCACTCGCTGGCTCCGACCTGCTGACCATCAGCCCCGAGCTGCTCGGCGAACTGCAAGCCTCGGATGCGCCGCTGCCGCGCGCGCTCGACCCCGAGGCCGCGAAGCGTGAGGCGATTCACGCGGTCACGTTCAACGAAGCACGCTTTCGTTTCGCGTTGAACGACGACGCGATGGCGACCGAAAAACTTGCCGAAGGCATCCGCACTTTCGCCGCCGACGCGATCAAGCTCGACAAGATGATCGAGGCGCTGAAATGAAGTCTGTGCGTTGCGATCAGACCGAGGCCTGGGCCGCGCTGGCCGGGCACTTCGAAGCGCATGGCCGTGACTTCGATGTGCGTGAAGCCTTCGCGCGCGATGCGGGTCGATTCGATGCGATGAGCGTCGAGGCACCCGAGGTGTTTGCCGACCTGTCGAAGAACCGCATCGACACCGCAACGATTCATTTTTTGCTCGACCTCGCGCGCGAATGCAGGGTCGAGGCGCGGCGCGACGCGATGCTGCGCGGTGAAGCGATCAACACGACCGAAGGCCGGGCGGTGTTGCACACAGCCTTGCGCGCGCCGCGTGCATCGTCGACCGGAAAAGCCGGCCTCTTCGGCACCGAGGTGCACGGCGTGCTCGACGCGATGTACGCGTATGTCGAGGGCGTGCGCGACACGGCGGCGAGCGGCATCAAGCACGTCGTCAACATCGGCATCGGCGGCAGCGACCTCGGGCCGCAGATGGTCGTGCCCGCGCTCGACGCCTACGCGCACCCGGGCCTCACGCTGCACTTCGTCTCGAACGTCGACGGCCACGACATCGTGCCGGTGCTGCGCAAGCTCGTGCCCGCCGAAACACTGTTCATCGTCGCCAGCAAGACCTTCACGACGCAGGAAACGATGGCCAACGCACACGCCGCGAAGGCCTGGTTCGAGGCCAATGGCGGCACCGACATCGCAAAGCACTTCGTCGCGACCACGACCAATGTCGACGCAGCGGCGCAGTTCGGCATCACCACGACCTTCGGCTTCTGGGACTGGGTCGGCGGCCGCTACTCGCTGTGGTCGGCGATCGGGTTGCCGATCGCGCTCGCCATCGGCGCCGACAATTTCCATGCGCTGCTCGCCGGCGCGCACGCGATGGACGAGCACTTCGCGCACGCGCCCGCGGCGAAGAACCTGCCGATGCTGCTCGGGCTGATCGACGTCTGGTACCGCAACTTCCACCGCTTCACGACGCGCTGCATGGCGCCGTATCACCAGGGCCTCAAACGCCTGCCGGCCTACCTGCAACAGTTGGAGATGGAGAGCAATGGCAAGCGCGTCGACCTCGAAGGCAACGCACTGCCGTTCGCGACCAGCCCGGTGGTCTGGGGCGAGCCGGGCACGAACGGCCAGCACGCCTACTTTCAAATGCTGCACCAGGGCACCGACGTGACGCCGGTCGAGTTCATCCTCGTGAAGAACGTGACGCACGACATGAGCGACCTGCACGGCCCGCTGCTCGCGCAACTCGAACGCCAGCACACCATGCTGCTCGCCAATGGCCTGGCGCAATCGCAAGCGCTGATGCAGGGCAAGACCACAGCACAGGCCGAGGCCGAGAAGGCGCCGACCGCATCGAAAGACCTCGATGCGGCGACGCTCGCGAAGCACCGCACCTTCCCCGGCAACCGCCCGAGCACGACACTGATGCTCGACCGCCTCACGCCACGCTCGCTCGGCGCACTCATCGCGCTGTACGAGCACCGCGTGTTCACGAGCGGCGCGCTGTGGGGCATCAACAGCTTCGACCAGTGGGGCGTGGAGCTCGGCAAGGCGCTCGCGAACCAACTGCTGCCGCGCCTCGTCTCGGGCGATGCAAGCGGGCTCGATGCGTCGACCGCCGGGTTGTTGGCGCGGCTGCGCGCCTGATCTCGGAGCGAGCGAAGCAGTTCGGTTGACGCGGCCGGCGCGGCCGGCGCGGCTGTCGGTCAGGCCGCGCCGCAGCCCTCGGGCTTCAGCACGCGTTCGGTCGAGGCCGGGTGCTTCAGCAGCTTGCCGGCAGGCCGGCATGGCCTGCGCACGAGCTCACCTCCGCAGTTCGGGCAGATGCCGTGCAGCTTGTCGTCGGCGCAGCTGCTGCAGAAGGTGCACTCGAAGGTGCAGATGCGTGCGTCGGCCGACTCGTTCGGCAGGTCGCGATCGCAGCACTCGCAGTTCGGGCGCAGCGCGAGCATCGTCAGCGCACCGAGAGGCCACGCACCGCGCCGTGAGCTGCGTCGAGCGCCTGCTCGATGATCTGCTGCTTCCACACGTCGGTGTCGGTGTAGAACGCGTCGCGCGTCTGTTGCTTGATCTGCGCGCGCAGTTCGTCGGGCGCATCGGGGTGAATCTCGAGCCACTGGTCGCCTCGCAGCGCGCTGATCATGGCCATGATCGGCAGCGTGCCGTACTCGAGCGCGATGCCGGTGTACTCGGCCTGCGCGCACTCTTCATACGCCGCCAGCCACATCAGGCCTTTGAGCGGCGCCGAGGTCGAGCTGCCGTCGTAGATGCTGGTGACCTTGTCGCCCCACCAGGCTCGTGCGCGTTCGAGCGCAACGGCATCGTCGCGGCACGCGAAGATGCGCTCGCCGAGGCCGCTCGGGCCGAGGCCGGTGTGCAGGTCGATCCAGCCGAGCTGCGTGCATTGTGTGGCGTGCTGTTGCAGAACGTGGCGCAGCGTGACGTGGCTCCAGGTCGGGTTGCGGCCGCCGTAGAAGACACCTTCGGGATGGCCGTACTGCCCACCCGAAATCACCTCCTGCAGCTTGGCCATGCCGTGCGCTGCAGCGTAGGCATGCAAGACGGCGTCGTTGTCTTCCGAAGGCGGCCAGCTCGCCGGCACGATCGCGCTCGCGAGTGCGTCATAAGCGTCGTTGCGCGGCAGCGGTTGGCTGAAGTCGTGAAAGTTGCGATTCAGGTCGACGTTTTCTTGCGTCGTGCGGCGCCACCACGAAAAGCCCCAGGGGTTCAGCGCGTGGATGTAGAGCACAGCCACGCGCGCCTCGGCGGCCGCCTCGCGCCAGGCGCGGTCTTGCAGCAGCGTGGTTTGCACGCCCGAGCCGCAGAAGCCCTCGACGCCGTGGCAGGCGCTGCTGACGATCAGCAGCGAGGCGGCATCGGGCGGGCCGTCACGCACCACGTCCATCGCGAGTTGCTCGCCGTCGCGGCCGAGCAAGGGGTGGACGTGGCTTTGCACGTCGAGACTTGCAGCAGAAGCCGCGCCGAGAAATTTGTCGCGCGCCTCCGTGTAGGTCTGCGAAAAGTTGGCGATGGCCGTCAGGGTGCTCATCGACTTCAACGCGCGGTGTTCAGCCACTTTTCGGCCATGTTGACCCATAGGGTCGCGCCGAGCGGGATCAGGTCGTCGTTGAAGTCGTAGCTCGGGTTGTGCAGCATGCACGGGCCCATGCCGTGGCCGCCTTCGCGGTGGCTGCCGTCGCCGTTGCCGATCAAAAAATAGCAGCCGGGCCGTTGCTGCAGGAAAAAGCTGAAGTCTTCGGCGCCCATCGTCGGCTCGAATTCCTGCACGTTCTCGGGGCCGACCAGCTCGGCCATCACCTGCCGCGTGAACTCGGTTTCGGCGGGGTGGTTGATGGTCGGCGGGTAGTTGCGTTTGAAAGCGAACTCGCAGGTCGTCTCGAAGGCCGCGCAGGTGTGCTCGGTGATTTCTTTCATGCGGCGCTCGATCAGGTCGAGCACGTCGAGCGTGAAGGTGCGCACCGTGCCCTGAATCACGCAGCTGTCGGGCACGACGTTTGTCGCCTCGCCGGTGTGGATCATCGTCACCGAGATCACCCCCGCGTCGATCGGCCGCTTGTTGCGCGTGATGATGGTTTGAAACGCCTGCACCAGCTGGCACGCTACCGGCACCGGGTCGACGCCGTTGTGCGGCATCGCGGCGTGCGCGCCCTTGCCGTGGATCGTGATCTTGAACTCGTTGCTGCTCGCGAACGCCGGGCCGTTTTTGAGCGCGAACTGGCCGACCGCCATGCCGGGCCAGTTGTGCGCACCGAACACGGCCTCCATCGGGAACTTCTCGAACAGGCCGTCCTTGATCATCTCGCGCGCGCCGCCGCCACCTTCTTCGGCCGGCTGAAAGATCAGGTAGACGGTGCCGTCGTAATTGCGGTGTTGGCTCAGGTGCTTGGCCGCGGCGAGCAGCATCGCGGTGTGGCCGTCGTGGCCGCAGGCGTGCATCTTGCCGGGGTGTTTGCTCGCGTGCGCGAAGGTGTTGTGCTCGGTCATCGGCAGCGCGTCGATGTCGGCGCGCAGGCCGACGGCGCGTTCGCTGGTGCCGCTTTTGAGGATCGCGACCACGCCGGTCGTGCCCATGCCGCGGTGGATCGGAATGCCCCAGTCGGTGAGCTGTTTGGCGATCACGTCAGCCGTGCGTTCCTCTTTGAAACACAACTCGGGGTGGGCGTGGATGTCGCGTCGCACCGCGGCAATGGCCGCCGCGTCGGCGAGGATGGATTCGATCATGCGCATTCGAGGCTCCAGGCTGCGTGCCCGGTGCTTTCGCATGCCCTGGGAGGCCTGCGATCTGACCGGGAAACCGTGAGTCTAGCGCCGCCCCACCGACCTCACCGACCTCACCGACCGCAGGGGTCGGGCCTCAAAACGGCTCGATCGGCATCGATTCGAGTGTGCCGAGCCGGATCGTCGACTCCTGCGCCAGCAACAGGCCGGCCCGTGTGACCGTTTCCCGTGCGGTGCGAATCTGCTGCGGCGACCAGCGGTACGCCGTGCCGATTTGCTCGCAGCAAACGATGCCGTAGGCGCGGGCGTTGATCGTCACCGGGATGTCGAGCAGTGCCGTGATGCCGTTCTGCAGCAGGTAGCCGCCGCGCATCGCCAGCAGCTGCGGGTCGCGCATCGCGTCGTCGGAGACGAAGGCCGAGCGCTGCACCAGCGCGGCGTAATACGCGCGGTATTGGTCTTCGGCGAGCAGCGTCGAGTCGTCGGTCGTTGGCTGGCCCACAAGCTTGGCGACGAAGCAGCGCAGCCCGCGCGCGCCACCGTCATTTTCAAAGCGCCACAGGCTGATGCGGGCGCAGCCGATGTGCTGCATCGACGCTTCGAGCGCATCGTCGATCGCCTGCTCGACCGTCTTCTGCCCGGCCCCGTAGGCCGACGCGATGGACTGGAGGATCGCCTTGTTGGACGCTTTCTTGACCATCCCGCCGCCGCCTGTTCGTCATGAACGCCGGGCAGATGTTATCCAAGCGCAATGCGCCGCTCCAGCGACCGGGCGCCCGATCGTCACTGCCGGGAGTCAGCGCCGAACCTTGCCGTCTTCGGTCAGCATCGAAAGATCGACGAAGCGCGAGGCCACGTGGTCCTTCGGGCCGAATTCGACCGAGAAGCCGCCGAAGTTGCCGTTATGAATCGTCTCCAGCGCGCTGATCAATTGCTCGCGCGAGGGGTTGCGCGCCGCGCGCTTCAAGCCCTCGGTCAACACCTTCGCGGCCAAGTAGCCCTCCATGCTCGAATAGTTCGGCTGCGCCTCCCCGCCGGACTTGCGCACCGCCTCGAGGTACTCGCGTGAGATCGCGGTCGTGGTCGAAAACGGGAACGGCATCACCTGGCTCACCACGATGCCGCGGGCTTCCTTGCCGAGCTCGTCGGCGAGCGCCTGCGTGCCGACGAACGACACGTTGAAGAAGGTGCCGCCGTAGCCGGCCTTGCGCGCCTCGCGGATGAACGCGGCGCACGATTTGTACGCGCCGATCTGCACCACCGCGTCGGGCATCTTCGCGGCGATGTCTTTGACCGCCTGGGCCACGTTGACCGTGTTGCGCTCGACTGTGCCGAGCGCCACGGGTGCCAGGTCTTGGGCCTTTAGCGCGCGGGTCACGCCCTCGAGGCCGGCCTTGCCGTAGGCATCGTTTTGGTAGAACACCGCAATCTTCTTCAGGCCGAGCGCGGTGAGCTGCCTGACGATCAGCGCGGTCTCGTCGTAGTACGAAGCGCGCAAGTGGAACACCGACTTGTGGAACGGCTCGCGCAGCGCCTCGGCGCCGGTGAACGGGCCGAAGAACGGGATCTTGGAGTCGACCACCTGGGGCAGCGCCGCCTGGCAGGTAGGCGTGCCGACATAGCCGAACAGCGCGAACACGTCGTCCTTGATGAACTTCTCGGTATTGGCTTTGCACCGGTCGGGTTCGTAGCCGTCGTCGAGCGTGCGCAACTCGACCGTGCTGCCGTTGACGCCACCGCTGGCGTTGAGCGCATTGAAGAAGATCTTGGCGCCCATATTCAACTGGATGCCGAGCTGCGCGGCGGGGCCGCTGAACGCGGCCGACTGGCCGAGCACGATGCGGTTGTTCTGGGCCAATGCGGGCAGCGCCAACGCGGCGCTCGAACCTGCGAGCCACTTGATAACGTCACGACGTTTCATGGTGTCCTCAACGATGGTCGTCAGGGCGCTCGCGGTATGGCTGTATGGCGCCCGTCCGGAGTTTCCCAACTCGCGCGAGCATAGGGGTTCGCGCGCTCCGGACCACTGGTTGTGGCCCGCTGAAGACGATCGAGAAGGCGGGCCGTGTGCAATAGTTCACCTCCATGAACACGATCCTCGTTCGCGCCGCTTGTCCGCATGACTGCCCCGACACCTGCGCAATTGTCGTCACGGTCGAAAATGGCCGTGCGATCAAGGTGCAGGGTGACCTCGATCACCCGCCGACGCACGGCGCGTTGTGCACCAAGGTTTCGCGCTACCCCGAGCGCACGTACCACGCCGAGCGTGTGCTGCACCCGATGAGGCGCAGCGGGCCCAAGGGCAGTGGCCAGTTCGTGCGCGTGGGTTGGCAACAAGCGCTCGACGACATTGCCGCGCGCCTGTCGGCGATCGCCGCACGCGACCCGCAGGCGATCGTGCCGTACAGCTATGCCGGCACGATGGGGCTGGTGCAGGGCGAGAGCATGGCGGCACGTTTTTTCAACAAACTCGGCGCGTCAATGCTCGACCGCACGATCTGCTCGAGCGCTGGTGGCGAGGCGCTCGCCGCGACCTACGGCGGCAAGGTCGGCATGCACCTCGAGTTCTATGCCGAGAGCCGGTTGATTTTGATTTGGGGCAGTAACTCGATCGCATCGAACCTGCACTTCTGGACTTTCGCTCAGGCCGCGAAGCGCGCCGGCGCAAAGCTCGTTTGCATCGACCCGCGCAGGACCGAGACCGCCGACAAGTGCCATCAGCACATCGCGCTGCTGCCCGGCACCGATGGCGCGCTCGCGCTCGGGCTGATGCACGAACTCATCGTGCGCGATTGGCTCGACGACGACTACATTGCGCAGCACGTGGATGCCGCCGGCTGGCCGACCCTGCGCGAGCGCGCGCTGCAGTGGCCACCCGAGCGCGCGGCCGAGGTCTGCGGCATCACGGCCGACGAAGTGCGTGGTTTGGCACGCGACTACGGCACGACCAAGCCCGCGGCGATCCGCCTCAACTACGGCATGCAGCGTGTGCGCGGAGGCGGCAACGCCACGCGGCTGATCGCGCTGCTGCCGTGCCTCACTGGCGCCTGGCGGCACCGTGCCGGCGGGCTGCTGTTGTCGAGCTCGGGCTGGTTCAAACGCGTGCGAAACGACGCTGCGTTGCAGCGCCCCGATCTGCTCGCAGGCAAGGCGCCGCGCACCATCAACATGAGCACGATCGGCGACGACCTGCTGCGCGAAGCGGATGCAGCGATGCCCGACGGCAGCGCATTCGGCCCGAAGATCGAGGCGCTGATCGTCTACAACAGCAACCCTGTGGCGATCGCACCCGAATCGCCGAAGGTGGTGCGCGGCTTCGCGCGCGACGGTCTGTTCACGGTCGTGCTCGAACACTTCATGACCGACACCGCCGACCACGCCGATTACGTGCTGCCCGCTACCACGCAGCTCGAGCACCTCGACGTGCACACCAGCTACGGCCACACTTGGGTGCTGATCAACGAGGCCGCGATCGCGCCCGTCGGCGAGGCCAAGCCGAACACGCAGATCTTTCGCGAGCTGGCCGCGCGCATGGGTTTTACCGAGCCGTGCTTCGAAGACGACGACGAAACGCTGGTGCGCACCGCGTTCAACGCGCAAGTCGATTTCGACGCACTGCGCGCGACCGGCTGGCTCAAATTGCCGATCGCCGATGCGCCGTTCGCCGACGGCAACTTCATGACCGCCGATGGCCGCTGCATCATCGATTCGCCCGCGCACGGTGTGCCCGATCACGTGCCCAATTACGAATCGGCCGCGAGCGCGCCGGCGCTCGCGCAACGCTTTCCGCTCGCGATGATCTCGCCGCCGGCGCGCAATTTTCTCAACTCCAGCTTCGTCAACGTCAAGAGCCTGCGCGACATCGAAGGCGAGCCGATCGTCGAAGTTCACGCGGCCGACGCACGCGGCCGTGGCATCGCCGACGGTGCGATGGTTCGTGTGTTCAACGACCGCGGCAGCTACCTGTGCAGGGCGCGCATCAGTCCGCGTGCGCGGCCGGGCGTCGTCAATGGCCTCGGCGTTTGGTGGCGCAAGCTCGGCGCCGCCGGCAGCAACGTCAACGAGGTGACGCACCAGCGGCTCACAGACATCGGGCGCGCGCCGAGCTTCTACGATTGCCTGGTCGAGGTTTGCCCCGCCGACATCGCCGTGTCGTGAAGCGTGGGTGGCTGGTTTTGAGCATGGCGAGTCTGGGCGCAGTCGGTATCGCGTTGCTGGCAACGGGCACCGTTTGCTTGACCTCGGGCTGCAGCACGGTGGGCTACTACGCGCATTCGGTCACCGGTCATCTGGCGATCGTGCGGGCCGCGAAACCGGTGCCCGAATGGCTGGCCGATTCGGGCACCGGCGCCGGTTTGCGCGCGCGGCTCGAACTGAGCCAGCGCATACGAGATTTCGCGGTCAGCGAGTTGCGCGAACCCGACAACGCGAGCTACCGCCGCTACGCCGATTTGAAGCGCGCGGCCGCCGTCTGGAACGTGGTCGCTGCGCCCGAGCTGAGCCTGAAGCTGCAGACCTGGTGCTTCCCTGTTGTCGGGTGTGTCGGCTACCGCGGCTACTTCGCGCAAGCCGACGCTAACGCGTTCGCCGACGGGTTGAAGCCGCTCGGGCTGGAGGTCAGCGTCTACGGTGTACCGGCGTATTCGACGCTCGGGCTCTTGCCTTTCGCTGCGTTTGCCGACCCGTTGCTGAACACGTTCATCGACTACCCCGAGGGCGAGCTCGCGCGGTTGATCTTCCACGAACTCGCGCACCAGATCGCGTTCGCGAAGGGCGACACGGTGTTCAACGAATCGTTCGCGACAGCAGTCGAACGACTTGGCGCCGAGCGTTGGCTGGCCGAGCGCGCAAGCCCGCAAGCACGCGACGAATACACGCGCGGCCAAGCGCGGCGGAGCGATTTCCGCGCGCTCACCGCGCGCTACCGCGACCGCTTCGACGCGCTCTACGACAGCCTGGCCACCGACACCGAAAAGCGCGCCGGCAAGGTCGCACTGATGGCCCAGCTGCGTGCCGAACACGAGGTGATGAAACGCGAGCGCTGGGGCGGGTATTCCGGGTACGACGGCTGGTTCGCGCGGGCCAACAATGCGTCGTTTGGCGTGCTCGCGGCGTACACCGACTTGGTGCCCAATTTCGAGCGCCTGTTCGAGCGCGAAGGGCGCGACTTCACGCGCTTCTACAACGAGGTCGAACGGCTCGCGGCGTTGCCGATGGTCGAGCGACGCAACGCACTGCCTTGAGGAAAAACAAGATGGCCGACATCCACATCCACCGCGACCACGCGCTCGGTCTCACGAAGGCGCGCAAGGTCGCGCTGCAATGGGTTAAGGACGCGGAGGGAAAATTCGGTTTGGAGTGCACCCTTCTCGAAGGCGACACCAGCGACACGGTGGCGTTCACACGGGCGGGCGTGAAGGGCGAACTGATCGTCGCCGCCGACCACTTTCAGCTCGAAGCGAAACTCGGCTTTTTGCTCGGTGCGTTCAGCAAGACGATCGAGTCCGAGATCGAGAAAAACCTCGATGCGTTGCTCGCCCAGAACAAACCAGCCGCCAGGAAGGCGGCTTCGAAAACGACGAAAAAGTAGGCTTTACTTGAGCGACTCGATCAGGTCGATGTAAGCCTGCATCGCCTCGTCGCTCGATTGGCCTTTGGCCTCGTTCCATGCGTCCCACTTGGCGCGGCCGACCATGTCGGAAAAGCCCGGCCGCTTGCTGTCGACATCACCGGCGCTGGCCTGCTTGTAGAGCGCGTAGACCTTGAGCAGCGTCATGTTGTCGGGCTTCTCGGGCAGGGCCTTGGAGTCCTTCTGGGCTTGCTCGAATTCGGCTTTCAAATCGGCCATGGCGCGTGTCTCCTGTGGGTGAAAATGTGCATTGACGACAAAGATGTTACCCAGCATCTTGGGGCGCTGACATAACAAGACCTCAAGGAGAAACCCCGATGCAACAGCCCCGGCAAGCGCACGTTGCGCAAAGAATGTCGCGCGTGGACACCGCCTGGCTGCGCATGGACAACGACGTCAATCTGATGATGATCGTCGGCGTGTGGTTGCTGCAGCCCGGCATCACGCACGCGGCCCTGTGCGAGCGCGTCGAAGACAAGTTGCTGAAGTACGAGCGCTTTCGCCAGAAGGTCGTGCCCGATGCGATGGGCGCGATGTGGGTCACCGATGAAGCGTTCGATGTGCAGCGCCATGTGCTGCACCAGAAGCTGCACCGCGAGCCCGGCCAAGGCGAGCGTGAGGCGCTGCAGGCGCTCGTCGGCGAACTCGCGAACACGCCGCTCGACCCCGACCACCCGCTGTGGCAGTTTCACCTGATCGACGGTTACGAAGGCGGCAGCGCGCTCGTGGCGCGCGTTCACCATTGCATCGGCGACGGCATCGCGCTGATCTCGGTGATGCTGTCGATCACCGATGGCGGAATCGCCCCGCCAAAGCGCAAATCGCGTGCAGCGGCTTCGGGTGAAAGCGGTGGCGGCGGTGAGGGCGATTGGTTGTCCGACGCCGTGATGAAGCCGCTGACCGATTTGGCTGCCAAGGCGATCGGCATGTACGGTGGTGGCGTCGGCAAGACGATGGAGATGTTGTCGAACCCGCAGCAGGGCTTGGCCGGATCGATGGAGATGGCCCGCACGGGTGCGAAGGTGCTCGGCGACGTGGCCGCGATGGCGCTGATGCCCGACGACTCGCCGACGATCCTCAAAGGCAAGCCGATCGGCCAGAAGATCGTTGCGTGGGGCGAGCCGCTGCCGCTCGACGCCGTCAAGGCCATCGGCAAGGCATTGAACTGCTCGATCAACGACGTGCTGCTCGCCTGCGTTGCCGGCGCGATCGGCGCCTATCTGCGTGATCAGGGCGACGACCCGGCGGGCAAGGAAATCCGCGCGATGGTGCCGGTGAACCTGCGCCCGATCGAGCAGGCCTGGCAGCTCGGCAACCGCTTCGGCCTGGCGCCGCTCACCTTGCCGATCGGCATCGAGAACCCGATCGAGCGTGTCTACGCGGTGCGCACGCGCATGAACCAGCTTAAAGACAGCTACCAGCCGCTACTCGCCTTCGCGGTGCTGGCGGTGGCGGGCCTGTTGATCAAGCCGGTGCAAGACGGCCTGCTCGGCCTGTTCGCGAAGAAAGCCACGGCCGTGATGACCAACGTGCCCGGCCCGGCGGTGGCGCTCCAATTCTGCGGGTCGACATTGCGGCAGACGATGTTCTGGGTGCCCGCCTCGGGCAACATCGGCGTCGGCGTGTCGATCCTGTCGTACGGCGGTGGCGTGCAGTTCGGGCTGATCACCGACAAGAAGCTGTGCCCGCACCCGCAGCAAATCATCGACCGCTTCGAGCCCGAGTTCGAGAGGCTGCTGCTGGTGACGATGATGTTGCCGTGGGGCGAGGGCTGATCGGCTGCGAGATCAGAGACGCGCTCAGCGACGAGACGCCATCAATCCTCCAGCTCGGCCTTCGCCATTTCCACGTCGAGTCGTTCCATCGCGTCGAGCGGCTTGCTGGCGGCGGCGTCTTCGTAGAGCTGGGTCGCTTCCTTCATTTTTTTGTCGCCTTCGAGCATCACGAGGCCGTTGGCGTACTCGACCATCGCGATGGCCGAGGTGGGGTTGAGCTTGAGCGCGGTCTTGTACATCGCGAGGCCGGCGTCCTTGCTCGCGCCCTGCGTGCGGCCGAGCAGCGAACCGACTTTGTCAATCACCTCCGCGTGGAACGCGCCGAGCGCGATGTGCGCGTCGGCATGCTTGGGTGCGAGCTTGATCGACGCCTCCAGCGCGCTCTTGACCTTGCTGCCCAAGCCCTGCGCCAGCGCTTTGGCGATCGAGATGCCTTGGCTGTAGCGGCCGAGCGCGTAGGCCATGAAGTAATAAGCGTTGGCGTTCTTCGGGTCGGTGGCGAGTTGCGCCTCGGCGCGCTCGGCCACTTCCATGAAGAGCGCGAGTTTGGTCTTCTCGCTTTTTTCCAGGTAGTTCGCGTAGATGGCCTGCGCCTTGTTGGCAACCGTGATGCCCGCGCCTCCGGCTTTTATGCCGGCGTCGACGGCTTTCTCGAACTCGCCAGCGTGAAACAAGGCCCAAGCGGCCAGCACTTTCACGTCGGTCGGCAGCGGCTCGGCATCGCCGGCGTGCAGGCGCGCCCAGTGCTTTTTGAGCGCAGCGGCATCGAAGGTGTACTCGGCGGCTTCGTGCGGGAATGCGGTCCATTTGGCCATGGTCTTACTCTCCTTTGCGGTAGTTGCCGACGAGCGAGTGCAAGTGCTCGCGCTGTTCGGATTCGAGGTAGGGCGAAAGCAGGCTGAGCACGTAAAACGCGCCGCGCATCAGTGCAGCGCCAGCGTTCGCCGGCTCGAGCGCATTGCGCGGATCCCGCACGTACTCGTAGCTCAGCCAGTAGGTCAGCACGACGACCATCGCTGTTGCGACCGGCTCGACATCGCGCGCATCGATGCGCATCGCGTTGCTGTGCGCGAGGCCGCCGAGTACTTGCTGCACCGCCTTGCCTTTGCGCTGCAGCACGAACTGGAAGTGCGTTTCCAGCCGGCGATTTTTCGAGAGCAAATCGTTGAGGTCACGGTACAAAAACCGGTAGTCCCAGATCAGCTCGAACAGCATGTGAAAGAACAGCCAGGCGTCTTCGACGTTGGCGACGCCATCGGCCGCGCGCAGCAACTCGGAGAGCGATCGCTCATAGCGGTCGAACAGGCTGTTGATCAGCTCGTCTTTGGCCGGGTAGTGGTAGTACAGGTTGCCGGGGCTGATGCCGAGCTCGGCCGAGATCAGCGTGGTCGACACGTTCGGTTCACCGAAGCGGTTGAACAGCACCAGCGTCACTTCGAGAATGCGCTCCGCCGTGCGGCGCGGCTTCTTGCGAGTGTCGGTGGTCGGCGTGGCCATGTGTCGTTGTGAGTCTCCGCGGGCAATCTAGCACCAAGCGTCGGGGCGACGAATCGGCATCGGCCATAGGTCGGTGCACCTCCCTACAATCCGCGGCTCCATGCCGGCCATCTCATTCCAGAACGTCACGAAGACGTACGAAGGCGCCCGCGGCGTCACCCTTGCCCTCGACAACGTGAGCTTCGACATCGAAGCCGGCGAATTCTTCGGTCTGCTCGGTCCGAACGGCGCAGGGAAGACGACGTTGATCAGCATCCTCGCCGGCTTGGCGCGCGCGAGCAGCGGCGCCGTCAAGGTGCTCGGCCACGATGTCGTCACCGACTACGCCGCTGCGCGCCGCAGTTTGGGCATCGTGCCGCAGGAGCTGGTGTTCGACCCGTTTTTCACCGTGCGCGAGGCCTTGCGGATCCAGAGCGGCTACTTCGGCGTGCGCGCCGACAAGCGCGCCAACGACGCGTGGATCGACGAGCTGCTCGACAACCTGGGGCTGAGCGACAAGGCCGACGCCAACATGCGGCAACTCTCCGGCGGCATGAAGCGCCGCGTGCTGGTCGCGCAGGCACTCGTCCACCGGCCGCCGGTGATCGTGCTGGACGAGCCCACCGCCGGCGTCGACGTCGAACTGCGGCAAACGCTGTGGCAGTTCGTCGCTCGCTTGAACCGTGAAGGCCACACCGTGTTGCTGACCACCCACTACCTCGAAGAAGCCGAGGCGCTGTGCGGCCGGCTCGCGATGCTGAAGCAGGGCAAGGTCGTCGCGCTCGACCGCACCTCGGCGCTGCTCGCCGGCACCGCGAGCACGATGCTGCGCTTCAAGATGGACGCGCCGTTGCCGGCCTCGCTCGCGGCGCAATCGCGCGTCACCGGCCGCATCGTGCAGATCACCGCGCACGACGCGCACGAGATCGAGCAAATCCTCGGCGTTTTGCGTGCCGCGGGCTGCCAGCCCGAAGATTTGGAGATCGGCCGCGCCGACCTCGAAGACGTGTTCCTCGAAATCATGAACGGGCCGCCCCGCACGATCGAACACTTGAAGATGTCGACATGAGCGCGGTCGATGTTCTGTCGGGCACGAGCACCTTGCTCTACAAGGAGGTGCTGCGCTTCTGGAAAGTGAGTTTCCAGACCGTGGCCGCGCCGGTGCTCACGGCGATCCTCTACTTGCTCATCTTCGGCCACGTGCTCGATGACCATGTGAAGGTGTTCGGTCGGTTCAGCTACACGAGCTTTTTGATCCCCGGCTTGGTGATGATGAGCGTGCTGCAAAACGCGTTCGCGAACAGCAGCTCGTCGCTGATTCAAAGCAAGATCACCGGCAATCTGGTGTTCCTGTTGGTCGCGCCACTTTCGCATTGGGCTTGGTTCTTGGCCTACGTGGGCGCGTCGGTCGTGCGCGGCTTCGTGGTCGGTGCGGGCGTGCTGATTGCAACCGTCTGGTTCGCGCCGCCGCTCCTGGCCCACCCGCTGTGGATCATCGTGTTCGGCATCGCAGGCGCCGCGATGATGGGCGCACTCGGGTTGATCGCTGGCCTGTGGGCCGAGAAGTTCGACCAGATCGCCGCGTTCCAGAACTTCGTCATCATGCCGATGACGTTTTTGTCCGGCGTGTTTTATTCGGTCGGCTCGCTGCCGCCGTTCTGGAAAGCCCTGAGCCACCTGAACCCGTTCTTTTACATGATCGACGGCTTTCGCCACGGCTTCTTCGGCGCCAGCGATGCGTCGCCTTGGGTGAGCCTGGCGGTCGTCGGCGGCAGCTTGATCGTCGTGTGCGGGTTGTGCCTCCATCTGCTCAAGATCGGCTACAAGATTCGGCACTAGAGCGGGCGCCGTCGCCCGGCGCCAGCGACTGGACGCGGTCGATTCGGCAGTGCCGCGCCGTCGCCCGCCACGTGCCGCTAAAATCAGGCCACCATGGCGGACCCTACCCCCGACGAAGTCCAGCGTTTTATCGCACAAGGGCTGGCTTGCGAGCACCTCGATGTCGAGGGCGACGGCCGGCATTTCTTCGCGACCATCGTTTCGGCCGAGTTCGAGGGCACGAGCCGCATCAAGCGCCATCAACGCGTCTACACGGCACTCGGCGAACGGATGCGCGAGCAAATACATGCGCTTTCGATGAAGACCTTGACGCCCGCCGAATGGGCCGCTGTCTCGAACCCCACCGCCACCGCTGCCGAACCCGGCGCGGCCCCCGCACACCACCACCACTGACCACGGGCCGCAGTGTTCGCTGCGGCTGTCGGTGTGGTGTCGGCTTAGCCCCGATTCACCCGCGCCGAAGGCCGTGAACCCCTGGGCTCCAACCAACCTATGGACAAACTCCTGATCCGCGGAGGCCGCCGGCTCGAAGGCACGGTCACGATCTCCGGCGCAAAGAACGCAGCGCTGCCCGAACTCTTCGCGGCGCTGCTCACGCCTGAGCCGGTCACGCTCCGCAACCTGCCGCGCCTGCACGATGTGAGCACCGCACTCAAGCTGCTCGGCAGCCTGGGCGTGGCGATCGACCGCAGCGATGCGGCGCCCGACGTGATGACGCTGAACGCCGGCCGGCTCACCTCGCGCGAAGCCTCGTACGACCTGGTGAAGACGATGCGCGCGTCGATCCTGGTGCTCGGGCCGTTGCTGGCGCGCTTCGGCGAGGCGCGGGTGTCGCTGCCCGGCGGCTGCGCGATCGGCTCGCGGCCGGTCGACCAGCACATCAAGGGCTTGCAGGCGATGGGCGCCGAGATCACCGTCGAGCACGGCTACATCGTCGCAAAGGCCGCGCGGCTCGTGGGCGCGCGCATCACGACCGACATGGTCACCGTGACCGGCACCGAGAACCTGCTGATGGCCGCGTCGCTGGCCGAGGGCGAAACGATTCTCGAGAATGCCGCGCAGGAGCCCGAGATCCCCGATCTGGCCGAGATGCTGATCGGCATGGGCGCGAAAATCGAAGGCCACGGCACGGGCCGCATCCGAATCGATGGCGTCGAGCACCTGCACGGCGTGACGCACACGGTCATCCCCGACCGCATCGAGACCGGCACGTTTTTGTGCGCGGTGGCCGCGGCCGGTGGCAATGTGTTGCTGACGCACGCGAATGGCCGCCACCTCAAAGGCCCGATCGAAAAGCTGCGCGAGGCCGGCGCGGCCATCGAGGTCGGCGAGGGCTGGATCCGCGTGAAGAGCGGCGGCCGCCTGAAGCCGGTGAGCTTTCGCACCAGCGAGTACCCGGCTTTTCCGACCGACATGCAGGCGCAGTTCATGGCACTCAATTGCATCGCCGACGGCACCTCGGTCGTCACCGAAACGATTTTCGAAAACCGCTTCATGCACGTCAACGAACTGGTCCGCCTGGGCGCGAAGATCGAGGTCGACGGGCACACGGCGGTCGTGCACGGCACCCCGCGGTTGTCGGGCGCGACCGTGATGGCGACCGACCTGCGTGCTTCCGCCAGCCTCGTGATCGCCGGGCTCGTGGCCGAGGGCGACACGGTCGTCGACCGCATCTACCACCTCGACCGCGGCTACGACCAGATGGAAGCGAAGCTGCGCGGCATCGGCGCCGACATCGAGCGCTTCCGCGCATGATCACGTTCGCGCTGCCCAAAGGCCGCATCTTCGACGAGATCGTGCCGCTGCTCGAAGCTGCGGGCATCGCGGTCACCGAAGACCCGTCGACCTCGCGCAAGCTGATCATCGGCACCAGCCGGGCCGACGTTCGGCTCGTGCTGGTGCGTGCCTCCGACGTGCCGACGTATGTGCAATACGGCGGCGCCGACCTCGGCGTGGTCGGCAGAGACACGCTGCTCGAGCACGGCGGCGAGGGCCTGTACCAACCGCTCGACCTCGACATCGCGAAGTGCCGCATGAGCGTGGCAGTGCGATCCGATTTCGACTACGCCGCCGCCGTCAAGCAGGGCTCGCGCATCCGTGTGGCGACCAAGTTCACACGGATCGCGCGCGATCACTTCGCGAACAAGGGCGTGCACGTCGACCTGATCAAGCTCTACGGCTCGATGGAGCTGGCGCCGCTGACCGGCCTGGCCGATGCGATCGTCGACCTCGTGTCCAGTGGCAACACCTTGCGCGCGAACCACCTGGTCGAGGTCGAGCAGATCATGAACATCTCGTCGCGGCTGATCGTCAACCAGGCGGCGCTCAAGCTCAAGCGTGAGCCGATCCGCGCGATCATCGATGCGTTCGAGAAAGCCGTGGGGCCGTTGCCATGAACACATCGAGCGCAGTGAACATTCGGTTGCTCGACACCAGCGCGGCCGATTTCGAAGCCGAACTCCAGCGCGTGCTGCACTGGTCGGCCGAGACCGACGAGGCGATCGAGCAACGCGTTGCGGCCATCCTGGCTGACGTGCGCGCGCGCGGCGACGCGGCGGTGCTCGAGTACACCGAGCGGTTCGACGGCGTGTGCGCGCCGAGCGTGGCCGCGCTCGAGATCCCGCGTGCCGATTTGCTCGCCGCGTTGAGCGCGATTCCCACCCCGCAACGCGACGCACTCGAAGCCGCTGCCGACCGTGTGCGCAGCTACCACGCGCGTCAGCTAGAAGCTTCGGGCCGCTCGTGGAGCTACCGCGACGAAGACGGCACGCTGCTCGGCCAGAAGGTCACGCCGCTCGACCGCGTCGGCATCTACGTGCCGGGCGGCAAGGCAACCTACCCGTCGAGCGTGTTGATGAACGCGCTGCCGGCCAAGGTGGCCGGTGTCGGTGAGATCGTGATGACGGTGCCCACGCCAGCCCGAAGGGATGGCACGCCCGAAGGCGCGAAGGGTGAGCGCAACGCGATGGTGCTGGCTGCGGCCGCGATCGCCGGCGTCGATCGCGTGTTCACGATCGGCGGCGCGCAGGCCGTTGGCGCGCTCGCGTACGGCACGACAACGATTGCCGCCGTGCACAAGATCACCGGCCCGGGCAATGCCTATGTGGCGAGTGCCAAGCGGCGCGTGTTCGGCACGGTCGGCATCGACATGATCGCCGGCCCGAGCGAAATTCTGGTGCTCGCCGACGGCACGACGCCGGCCGACTGGGTCGCGATGGACTTGTTCAGCCAGGCCGAGCACGACGAGATGGCGCAGAGCATCCTCCTCTGCCCCGACGCGGCCTACATCGCGCAGGTCAAGTCGGCGATCGACCGCCTGCTGGCTGCGATGCCGCGCCATGCCGTGATTCGCGCCTCGCTCGAAGGCCGCGGCGCGCTAATCAAGACGCGCAGCATGGAAGAGGCCTGCGAGATCAGCAACCGCATCGCGCCCGAGCACCTCGAAGTCAGCTCGCGCGACCCGCACAAGTGGGAGCCGCAGCTGCGCCACGCCGGTGCAATCTTTCTCGGCGCGTTCACGAGCGAAAGCCTGGGCGACTACTGCGCCGGCCCGAACCACGTGCTGCCGACCTCGGGCACCGCGCGCTTCTCGTCGCCGCTGGGTGTGTACGACTTTCAAAAGCGCAGCAGCCTGATCGAGGTCAGCGAAGCGGGCGCACAGAAGTTGGGGCCGATCGCGGCCGAGCTGGCTTACGGCGAAGGGTTGCAAGCCCACGCGCGGGCGGCTGAAATGCGACTCAAGGGTCACGGCTGAACGTTGACACGAAGTTCGTGCTGCACGAAAATCGTGTCTTCTGACGATTCAGAGAGCCGACATGAAAAACGTGACCGTGACGATGGAAGACGGTGTGGCCGACTGGGCCCGCATCGAGGCCGCACGTCGCAACACCAGCGTATCGCGGCTCGTTGGCGAAATGCTCGCCGAGAAAATGCGGCATGACGACGCCTACGAGCGTGCGATGAACGAATGGCTCAGCCGCGACCGCACCTGGAAGTCCGACGGCCTCCCGTATCTCAAGCGAGACGAGCTCCATGACCGCGGTATTCGTTGACACCAACGTCCTGATCCACAGCGAAGACGGAGCCGATCGGGCCAAGCAGGCGCGCGCCGTCGAGTGGCTGCTGGTGTTGTGGACGCGGCGCTGCGGGCGCCTGAGTACGCAGGTGCTGAACGAGTTCTACGTCAACGCCACGAAGAAGCTCAAACCCGCCATGGCGGCAGGTGACGCGCGGGCGGAGGTGCGGCGTTACCAGCGCTGGCAGCCGTGGGTTCCGGATCACGCGACGGTCGAGACGGCCTGGGCGGTCGAAAGCCGATTTGGCTTCAGCTATTGGGATTCGCTTATCGTCGCCTCCGCGAAGGCACAGGGCTGCCGCTACCTGCTCACTGAAGACCTGCAGCACGAACAGACGATCGACAGCTTGCAGATCATCAACCCCTTTCTGGTCGGGCCCGATGTGCTCGACCTTCCCATTTCATGAGCCCGCCGGGCCGCCCCAAGGGCGAATTCCGGAGTGCACAGCACGAAGGTACTTCAGTGAGTTCACTCCAAGACCGAATCGATCGCGTGATCCGCCAGGACGTGCAGGGCATGCACGGCTACGCGGTGCAACCCTCGGCCGGCATGGTCAAGCTCGACACGATGGAAAACCCGTTTCCGCTGCCCGAAGCGCTGCGCCGCGCGCTCGGCGAACGGCTTGCGCAGGTGCCGCTGAACCGCTACCCGGCCGAGCGTGGCGATGTGTTGCGCGCGGCACTCGCCGCGCACGCCGGCATGCCCGAGGGCTGCGACATCGTGCTCGGCAACGGCTCCGACGAACTGATCTCGATGCTGGCGCTTGCCTGCGATGTGCCGGGCAACACGGTGCTCGCGCCGCTGCCCGGCTTCGTGATGTACGAGATGTCGGCCAAGCTGCAAGGCCTCGAATTCATCGGCGTGCCGACGACCGCCGACTTCGAGCTGGACCTCCCCGCGATGCTGGCCGCGGTGCACGAGCACCAGCCCGCGCTGATCTACCTCGCGTATCCGAACAACCCGACCGCCAACCTCTGGAACGACGCCGCGATCGGCGCGATCATCGACGCGGCCCCCGGCCTGGTCGTGATGGACGAGGCCTACCAGCCCTTCGCGGCCCGCGACTCGATGGCGCGGCTCGCGCGCCATGAGCACGTGCTGCTGATGCGCACGATGAGCAAGTTCGGCCTGGCGGGCGTGCGCATCGGCTACCTGATGGGCCGGCGCGAGTTGATCGCCGAGGTCGACAAGCTGCGCCCGCCGTTCAACATCAGCGTGCTCAATTGCGAGGCGGCGTTGTTCGCGCTGGAGCACGCCGATGAGTACGCGCGGCAGGCGGCCGTGATTTGCAGCGAACGTGAGCTGCTGCAGATGAAGCTGCGTGATCTGCCGGGCGTGCAGGCGTTCCCGAGCGACGCGAACATGATCCTCGTGCGCGTGGCTGATGCGACCCGCGTTTTCGAGGGCATGCGGTCGCGTCGCGTGCTTGTCAAGAATATTTCAGCGATGCATCCGCTGCTTGCGAACTGCGTGCGGATCACGATCGGCACACCCGAAGAAAACTTGTTGATGATCGACGCGTTGAAAGCGAGCTTGTGATGACGATCGACCGGAAAGCGGAAGTCCTCCGCAACACCAACGAGACGCAGATCCGCGTTGCGTTGAACCTCGACGGCAGCGGTGCCGCGAAGCTCGCTACAGGCATCGGCTTCTTCGACCACATGCTCGACCAGATCGCGCGCCACGGCCTGATCGACATCGAGATCGAGGCCAAAGGCGACCTGCACATCGACGGCCACCACACGGTCGAAGACGTGGGCATCACGTTCGGTCAGGCGATGGCCAAGGCGGTCGGCGACAAAGCGGGCCTGCGCCGCTACGGCCATGCCTACGTGCCGCTCGATGAAGCACTCTCGCGCGTGGTGATCGATTTTTCCGGCCGGCCGGGCCTGCACATGCGCGTCGATTTCAAGAGCGGCATGATCGGTGCGCTCGACACGCAGCTGGTCTACGAGTTTTTCCAGGGCTTCTCGAACCACGCCGGCGTGACGCTGCACATCGACAACCTGCACGGTGACAACGCGCACCACCAGTGCGAAACGATCTTCAAGGCATTCGCGCGGGCACTGCGCATGGCACTCGAGATCGACCCGCGCGCCGCCGGTGTGATCCCTTCCACCAAAGGCAGTCTCTGAGATGAAGCGGACCGTCGCCGTTGTGGACTACGGCATGGGCAACCTGCGCTCGGTGTCGCAGGCGGTGATGCACGTCGCGCGCGATTCGGGGTTCGACGTGATCGTGACCTCGAAGCCTGACGAGGTGTTCGCCGCCGAGCGCATCGTGCTGCCCGGCCAGGGCGCGATGCCGGACTGCATGAGCGAGTTGCGTGACTCCGGCCTGCAAGAGGCCGTGCTGCACGCTGCGGCCAACAAGCCGCTGATGGGCGTGTGCGTCGGCATGCAGATGCTGCTGACGACGAGTGACGAAGGCCCGGCCGACGGGTTGAACCTGATCCCCGGTGGCGTCCATCGCTTCGAGCTCGCTGGGCAACTGCAACCCGACGGCAGCCGCTACAAGGTGCCGCAGATGGGCTGGAACCGCGTGCATCAGTCGCGGCCGCATGCGCTGTGGCATGGCGTGCCCGACGGCGCGTACTTCTATTTCGTGCACAGCTTCTACGCCCGCCCGACCGACCCGTCTCACAGCGCGGGCGAGACCGACTACGGAACGCGCTTTACCTGTGCGCTGGCACGCGATAACATTTTCGCGACCCAGTTCCACCCCGAAAAGAGTGCCGAGCACGGCTTGGCGCTCTACCGCAACTTTATTTACTGGACTCCATGAGCGCCTCGCGCGCCTCGCCCCGGCCATGCTGCTGATTCCTGCGATCGACCTGAAAGACGGTCACTGTGTCCGCCTTAAACAGGGCGACATGAACGACTCCACCACCTTCAGCGAAGACCCAGCGCAAATGGCGCGGCGTTGGGTCGATGCCGGGGCACGCCGCCTGCACCTCGTCGACCTGAACGGCGCGTTCGCCGGCAAGCCGGTCAACGAGGCGGCGATCAAGGCGATCCTGGCCGAAGTCGGTGAAGAAATTCCGGTGCAACTCGGCGGCGGCATCCGCGACCTCGACACGATCGAGCGTTACCTCGACGACGGCCTCTCGTTCATCATCATCGGCACGGCGGCGGTCAAGAATCCCGGCTTTCTGCGCGATGCGTGTTCGGCCTTCGGCGGCCACATCATCGTCGGCCTCGACGCGAAAGACGGCAAGGTCGCAACCGACGGCTGGAGCAAGTTGACCGGTCACGAAGTCGTCGACCTGGCGAAGAAGTTTCAGGACTACGGCGTCGAAGGCGTGATCTACACCGACATCGGCCGCGACGGCATGCTCAGCGGGATCAACATCGAGGCCACCGTGAAGCTGGCGCAGGCGCTGACAATTCGCGTGATCGCCTCGGGCGGCTTGAGCAACCTGGCCGACATCGACAAGCTCTGCGCGGTCGAAGACCAAGGCGTCGAAGGTGTGATTTGCGGCCGTGCAATCTACACCGGTGACCTTGATTTCGTGGCCGCGCAGGCGCGTGCCGACGAACTCAACGGCGCCTGAGCCGGATGTTCGACGGGCCACGAGGCAACCACTGACATGCTTGAAGGTCCACGAGGTAACCACTGACATGCTTGCGAAACGCATCATCCCGTGCCTCGATGTGACCGGCGGCCGTGTCGTCAAGGGCGTCAACTTCGTCGAACTGCGCGACGCCGGTGACCCGGTCGAAATCGCCGCGCGCTACAACGACCAAGGTGCCGACGAACTCACTTTCCTCGACATCACCGCGACCAGCGACGACCGCGACCTGATCCTGCACATCATCGAGGCGGTGGCCTCCCAGGTGTTCATCCCGCTGACAGTCGGCGGCGGCGTGCGCACGGTCGCCGACGTGCGCCGCCTGCTCAACGCCGGTGCCGACAAGGTTAGCTTCAACTCGGCCGCGGTGGCGAACCCGCAGGTGATCGCCGATGCCTCGCGCAAGTACGGCGCGCAGTGCATCGTTGTCGCCATTGATGCGAAGCGTCGCGTCGACGGCTCGGGCTGGGATGTCTACACCCACGGCGGCCGCAAGAACACCGGGCTCGATGCGGTCGACTGGGCGCGCGAGATGACGCGACAAGGCGCCGGCGAGATCCTGCTCACCAGCATGGACCGCGACGGCACCAAGAGTGGCTTCGACCTCGCGCTGACGCGGGCCGTGAGCGATGCGGTCAGCGTGCCGGTGATCGCCTCGGGTGGTGTCGGTGCGCTGGAGCATTTGTCGGAAGGCATTCGCATCGGCGGCGCCGATGCGGTGCTGGCCGCGAGCATCTTTCACTACGGCGAATTCACGGTCGGCCAGGCGAAGGCACTGCTGGCGCGCGACGGCATTCCGGTTCGCTCATGACGGGGATCGTGCGGCGCAGCGAGGTGCGCCTGATCGGTGGGCAATGGAAGCGCAGCAAGTTGCCGGTCGCCGATGCGCCGGGCTTGCGACCCACGCCTGATCGCGTTCGCGTGACCTTGTTTAACTGGCTCGGGCAAGACCTCGCCGGATGGCGCTGCCTCGATGCCTTTGCCGGCTCGGGCGCGCTCGGCTTCGAAGCGGCGTCGCGTGGTGCCGATCAGGTTGTTTTGATCGAGCGCGATCGCCGCCTCGCGCTCGCGTTGAGCGAATCGAAGCAACGGCTGAACGCCGCCCAGTTGCGCATCGAAACCACCGACGCGATGGCGTGGATGGCGCGCTGCCCGGACGAATCGTTCGAGCTCGTCTTCATCGATCCGCCGTTCGATGCGAAGCTGGTCGAGCCGGCGCTGGCGCTCGCGCAGCGGCTCGTCGTGCCGCAAGGCTTCGTCTATGTCGAGGCGGGCGAGGCCGTGGCGCCGCCGGTCGGCTTCAAGCTGCATCGTCAAAGCCGGGCGGGTGCCGTGCACTTTCATCTGCTGCAGCGGGTCGACCCGTTGTGAGCGAGCCCCGCGGCTACACTGCGGCCGAAATCAACCGCCGGGAGCACGTTTTGACCTCCGTGACAAAACTCACCGCCGTTTACCCAGGCACGTTCGACCCGATGACCTTGGGCCACGAAGACCTGATGCGACGCGCCAGCCGGCTGTTCGAGCGGTTGATCGTCGCCGTGGCCGCGGGGCACCACAAGCGCACGATGTTCACGATTGCCGAGCGGCTCGACATCGCGACTGAACTCGCGGCGCAGTACCCGAACGTCGAGGTGATAGCGTTTCGCGGGCTGCTGCGCGATTTCGTCGTCAGCAACGGCGGCAAGGTCGTGGTGCGCGGGCTGCGCGCGGTCAGCGATTTCGAGTATGAGTTCCAGATGGCCGGCATGAACCGCCAGCTGATGCCCGACGTGGAAACCATGTTCCTGACGCCCGGCGATCGCTTTCAATTCGTCTCCGGCACCTTCGTGCGCGAGATTGCCACCTTGGGCGGTGATGTCTCCAAGTTCGTGTCACCCTCAGTGCTTAGTCGCCTGCATCAGCGGGTAAAAACTCCCGAGGCTTGATCGAATTTTCCATGGCGTTGCTCATTACCGACGAATGCATCAACTGCGATGTGTGCGAGCCCGAGTGTCCGAACCAGGCGATCTCGATGGGCGTGGACTTCTACGAGATCGACCCGACCAAATGCACCGAGTGCATCGGCCATTTCGACGAGCCGCAGTGTGTGCAGGTTTGCCCGGTCGACTGCATCCCGATCAACTCGGCGCACGTCGAATCGAACGAGACGCTTTGGCAGAAGTACCGGCGGCTGCAGAGTACGGCGAGGGTGCCGGGCGGTTGACCGTCAATCGTTGCGGCGCTTGCGGCTGCTCGGGTCGAAGGCGACGAAATCGGTGGTCGGCAGTGTGCTCGCATTGGCGTGCCGTTTTTTGTGGTGACGTTCTGGCGTGACGATCGCCACTTTCGGCGGCGCATAGCCGCTCAAGCTCGCCGCCCCGCCGGGCCGGACCGCACGCTCGTCGGCCAGCCGATCGCGGCGCATTTCGGCCGCGAGGCGCCGCTCGTCACCGACCACGCGACGCGCCTCGACCTGCTGCGCCGCACTGCGTGCATCGCTGACCTCGACCAACTTGCCCTCAGGGCAGGCTGATTGCGAATAGGCGTTGCCGCAGCGGAAAACGGTTTGCGCTTGGGCCGCAGATATGGCGGTGACGGTGAGCAAGGTGGCGACGATCAGCTTCATGGTGGTCAGTCCTTCAGGTCATCGGGATCAAGAGGCTTCAATGGCTGGGGTGGCTTCGGTGGCTTCGGCCGGGGCGGCCTGGCATGCACTTTCATCAAGGCGCGTTCCATGTCGCCCTCGATCAGCAGGTCGAGCGCGGACACGCCTTGCGCGATGCCTTTGTCGATCGCCTCGCGCTGCTCGGCGAGCGGCTTGTGCAGCACGTAGTCGACCACCTCGGCCTTCACGCCCGGGTGGCCGATGCCCAGGCGCAAGCGCCAGAAGTCGGCGCTGCCGAGCGCGGCCTGAATGTCTTTCAGGCCGTTGTGGCCGGCGTGGCTGCCGCCGAGTTTTATCTTGACCTGGTCGGGCATCAGATCGAGCTCGTCGTGCGCAACCAAAATCTCGCTGGGTGCTATTTTGAAGAAGCGGGCGAGGGCGCCGACCGACTTGCCCGACAGATTCATGAAGGTCATTGGCTCCAGCAGCCAGACCGAGCCTTCGCGCAGGTTCACGCGCGCGACGAGGCCGAAATAGTTGCGTTCCGGCGCTAGCGTCGTTTTCAGTTCGCGCGCCAGCGCGTCGATGAACCAGAAACCCGCGTTGTGCCGGGTGTCTGCGTAAGCGGGGCCCGGGTTGCCGAGGCCGACAAAGAGTCGAATCATGATGGTGTGAATTATCGAAGGAGGGAGGCGAAAAAAAACCCCACCGAGGTGGGGCTTCGTATCACCCATGCGGGTGGATGGGCAGGGCCGCATCCCCGCGGGGGATCGCTCGACGTACCCGTCGGGCGAGGGGCTCGGTAGAATTATTTCTTGTTCTGCTTCTCGGTCTTCTTGGCCTTGGCCTTGTCGGCCGGAGCCGCGACCACCGGTGCAGCGATCACTTCTTCTTCGGCGGCTTGCGCGACAACCGAGACGATCACCGGGTTCGGCTTGCCTTGCGTCATCACCTTGATGCCGGCGGGCAGCTTGATGTCGTTGACGTGCAGGGTCTGGCCCTTCGTCAGCTCACCCAGATCGATCGTTAGGAACTCGGGCAGCTGCGAAGCCAGGCATGAGATGCGCAGCTCGTTGATGACGTGATTGACGATTGACGCATCGGTCTTGACGGCCGGCGAGTTCTCTTCGTTGATGAAGTGCAGCGGCACCTTCTTGACGATTTTGGTGGTGGCGTCGACCCGCTGAAAGTCGATGTGCAGCACGATCGGTCGAAACGGATGCATCTGGTAGTCGCGCAACAGCACTTGCTCGCTCTTGCCGGCCAGATCCATCTCGAGAATCGACGAGTGGAACGCTTCTTTCTTCAGCGCGAAGAAGAGGGCGTTGTGATCGAGTTCGATCATGGACGGTGTGCCAGCGCCATAAACGATCCCGGGAACCTTTTGCGCAATGCGCAGGCGGCGGCTCGCTCCGGTCCCCTGCAACGTGCGCTCGAAAGCGGTGAATTTCATGTGTAGCTCCAAAATGTGAAGGCCCGCGACCAAGCTCTTCGTACAACGCGAGACCGAAGAGTCTCGCGACAGAAAGCGCACCTCCGAAGAGGCACGCTTGCGTGTTCTAAAAATTCGCGTTTTGTTCGGCGAACAACGACGTGACGGATTCACCGTCAGAAATGCGGCGGATCGTTTCGGCGAACAGGAAGGCCACCGACAACTCGCGCACCTTCGCGCAGTTCTTCACGTCTTCGCCTTGCGGAATGGTGTTCGTGACCACCACCTCGTCGAGCTGGGAGTTCTTGATGCGCTCGAGCGCCGGGCCGGAAAACACCGCGTGCGTGCAGTAAGCGTAGACGCGTTTGGCGCCGCGCTCTTTGAGCACCTCGGCGGCCTTGACCAGCGTGCCGGCGGTGTCGGTCATGTCGTCCATGATCACGCAGGTGCGGCCTTCGATCTCGCCGATCACGTGCATCACCTCCGACACATTGGCCTTCGGGCGGCGCTTGTCGATGATCGCCAAGTCGCAATTCAACTGCTTGGCCAGTGCGCGTGCGCGCACCACGCCGCCCACGTCGGGCGAGACCACCACGAGGTCGTCGTAGCGCTTGCTCTGCAGGTCAGACAGCAGCACCGGCGACGCGTAGATGTTGTCGACCGGGATGTTGAAAAAGCCCTGGATCTGGTCGGCATGCAGGTCCATCGTCAGCAGCCGCTCGACGCCGACGGCTTCAAGCATGTTGGCCACGACCTTCGCGCTGATCGGCACGCGCGTCGAGCGCGGGCGGCGGTCTTGGCGGGCGTAGCCGAAGTACGGGATCACGGCTGTGACACGGCGTGCCGAGGCACGGCGCAGTGCATCGACCATGATGCAGAGTTCCATCAGGTTCTCGTTGGTCGGCGCGCAGGTCGGCTGGATCACGAAAATGTCGCGGGCACGAACATTCTGCTGGATTTCGCAGTCGACTTCGCCGTCGGAAAAGCGACCGACGCGGGCTTTGCCGAGTTCGACGCCCAGGTGCGTGGCGATCTCCTGCGCCAGCGCCGGATTCGCATTCCCGGTGAACAGCAAGGTGTTGAACAGCACGTTATTCATCCCGGGATCGAAACACTCCCGGGGGCGCCGGGATCAACAGACTTGGCAGGGGAAGAAGGATTCGAACCTTCGCATGTCGGAATCAAAATCCGATGCCTTAACCAACTTGGCGACTCCCCTACACAGGTCGACAGATTTTTCAATCTGCCGACCGCAACTTGTTCAGTCTGCGGCCCACCCGACCAGCGGGTGAACGCTCAGGCTCCGGCACATTCTGCCGACCCAGCCCGCTGCAACTGCCGGCGTCTCTTTACCCGAGAGAAGCGCCGAGGGTTCCGGCCCGGTGGCTGCTCTTGCAAACACCGCGCTGCCCGAGCCCGTCATGCGGCTATTGCCGAACTGCTGTTGCAGCATCGACGCCACGTGACCCACTTGCGCGCATTCTGCTTGCGCTGCGGCTTGCAAATCATTTCGCCCGAATCCAGGTTGAAGAATGCTTTGGTTTGCGTTAACAGCGAAGCTTTCGAGTATAGCAGCGGGTGTATCGCGCACCAGCCGCGGGTTGGCAAAAATGGCCGCGGTGTCGATGTTGGCGGCGGGTTTGACGACGGCGAGCCACTGCTCCGGAACCGGTGCCGTGGTCAGGCGCTCGCCGATGCCTTCGACGATCGCGTTGCGGCCCCCGATGAAAAAAGGCACGTCGGCGCCGAGTCGAAGGCCGAGCGCGAGCAGCTGCGCACGCGACCAGTTCAGGCCCCAGAGCCGGTTCAGCGCGAGCAGGGTCGAGGCCGCATCGGAGCTCCCGCCACCCATGCCCGCACCCCAGGGCACGGCTTTGTCGATCGAGATGTCGGCGCCGAGCGGCGTGCCGCTCTCGGCTTGCAACAGGCGCGCCGCGCGCAGGCACAGGTCGTCTGCGGGCAACGCCGAGCCGAGGTCGTGGCGGGCCAGCCTGCCATCGGCCCGCAACTCGAAATGCAGCGTGTCGCACCAGTCGATCAACACGAGCAGCGATTGCAGCAGGTGATAGCCGTCAGGGCGACGGCCGACGACATGCAAGAACAGGTTCAGCTTGGCCGGCGCGGCGACGTCATACAGCGCCTTCATGAGTCAGCGATCCAGCTTGGCGCGCACCGTGACCACGGGCGCACTATCGCGCTTGGCGACGACCAGGCCGTCGTCGAAGCGCGCAAGGCTCACCGACCAACCGAGCTGGGTAAAGCCGGCCTCGGCAGGCGCCTCGTTCGTGACGGTCGCCGCACCGGGCCACGGCCGGCCGCGCAGCCAGTCGAACAGCGCCGCGACCGGCACGCTCTCGCCCAAAACCTCTTGCGTCAGCGCATCAAGATCGGTGAAGCTGCGCTCGCCTTGTGGCGTCGCGAGCACGACCGATCCCGGCGCCCAGCGCGCCTGCGCGAGCACGCTGCCGAGCGGTGTCGAAAGATCGAGCCGACCGGCTTGCGCGCTGCCCTGCAATTCGAACGCGGCGTTCTCGGAGCGGGCCGCGGTACCGTCGTGCGCTTCGACGCGCACTGCGAGCCGGCCCGCCAGCGTGTCGCCAGTCACCGGCGCCGCAACCTGTGGCGCTGATCCGCACGCAGCCAAGGCCAGCGCTGCGATCAGCGCCGACGCGCGACCTCGCCAATTCACAAATCGACGCGCAAACGCGTCAGCGTTTCGCGCAGCACGTCGTTCGTCGCGTCGCGCTTGCGCGCTTCGCGCCAGACCTGCCGGGCTTCGTCGACTTGGCCGCTGACCCACAGCACCTCACCCAGGTGCGCCGCGATCTCCGCATCGGGCTGGCCGCGGTAGGCCTCGCGCAGCAAGCGCACGGCTTCGGGCTTGTTACCGAGCCGGTATTCGACCCAGCCGAGGCTGTCGGTGATCGACGGCTCGCCCGGGCTCAATTCCAGCGCCTTCTTAATCAACGTGCGCGCCTCGGGCAGCCGCACATTGCGCGCGGCCAGCGAGTAGCCGAGCGCGTTGTAGGCGTGCTGGTGATCGGGCTTCAACTCGATCACGCGGCGCAACAGGCGCTCCATGTCGGCGAGCCGGTTCAACTTCTCGGCCATCATCGACTGCTCGTAGATCATGTCGACGTCGTCCGGGTACTTCTTGTTTGCCTGTGCGAGCACATCGTTCGCGTCGCGCCAGAGCTTGGCGTCGCGCAGCACCTGCGCCTCGGCAAGCACTTTGGCGCGCGCGTCTTCCGGTGTTTTTTCAGGCACACGGCGGATCAGATCGCGGGCCTCTTTGACATTGCCTTCGCGTGCGAGCAGCGAGGCGCGGCGCACCTGCACCTCGAGGGCGCGCTTCGGGCTGTCGATCTTCGCGAGCCAGCCTTCGGCGGCCTTGAAATCGTTTTGCTGATCGGCCGCCTGCGAGAGCAGCAGGTAGCCGCGGGTCAGTGCATCTTCTTTGGATGCCGGTGGCGCTTCCTCGTCGCTGGGCTCGGCCTCGGCGTCGGCTGCCGCTGCCGCGACGGTGTCGGTCGCCGGCATTTCAGAGGCTTGAATCAGTTCGATGTACTTCATCAGCGCAGTCGTCGCCGACACCGGCTCGCGCAACTGCACGTTCAGCGCGCCGAGCGTTAGCCAAGCCTGCGGCAGCTTCGGCGAGTTTTGGGTCAGTGTCTCGAGCTGGCCGGTCGCATCGACCAGGCGCTGCGAGGCGAGGAGCGTGCGAACGTAGATCAGGCGCACCGCGTTGCTGTCGGGCTTGGCGGCGAGGTGGTCTTTGACGATCGCCTCGGCGGCCGGCATGCCCGGCATCATTTCGAGGGCGAGCCCGGCCGGGGCCTCGGCGCTGCGGTCCATCTCGTGGGCGTTTTGCGCCAGTGCGAGCGCCTTTTCGCCGTTGATCGCTCCGAGCCAGCCACGGCCGATGCTCACGCGCGCCGCGACGCGTGTCTCGGGTGCGTCGGCATACGGCAGCAGCACCTGCTCGATGATTTGCGCGGCTTGCGCGCGGTCGTTGCTGCGCGCGAGAAAGCGCGGCAGCGCGCTGAACAGCGCGATGCGCTCAGCTGGCGGCGTGGCCTCGATCAGTGCCTGCAGTGGCTCGACCACTTCGGAGGTGCGGTTCAACTGCACCAGAATTTGCACTTGGTAGCGAAGCGCGTCGACCGAGTCCGGGAGCGCCGTGCGCCATGCCTTGACCGCCGCCAGCGACTCGTCACCGGCGCGGGCTTGCAGCGCGATGTCAGTTGCACGGCGGAAGAGTTGCTCGTCGCGCGTGCGGCGCGCGGCGTCGAGCAGCAACTGGTAGCCCGCAGCCAGGTCGCCCTCGCGCACCTCGATCTCGCCAATTAGCAGCTGCTGGAACAGCGGCGCGTTCAGTGCCGAATTCTGGATTTTCTCCGGCGCGATTTTGTCGGCTTCCGAAGCAACTGGGGTCTGCGCGGAAGCGCCCACATTCATCAACAGCGAGACCAGCAAAGCCGGCAGAACCATGGCGCGGCCGGTTCGGGGGTGGAAGTTGGGCATGCGGTCTCTCCTGAAGCTGCCGCTGATTCTAGGTCGCCGGGGTGCCGGGCGACGGAGCGTCGATAATTGCCCGCATGCCCGAACTCCCTGAAGTCGAGGTCACGCGGCAAAGCTTCGCGGGCCGCATTTTCGGCGCGCGAATCCACGCGGTGCGTGTCGGCAAACCGCTGCGCTGGCCGCTCGGCGTGGCGCCCGAAACCTTGGTCGCGCAGGCCGTCGGCGAAGTCACTCGACGCGGTAAATATTTGTGGGTGGCACTCGATCGTGGTGGCTTGCTGATGCACCTCGGCATGTCGGGCGCACTCGCATTCGGCGACACCGCTGGCGAGCCCGGTCCGCACGACCATTTCGATCTGGTCACCGGGCAGGGAACCTTGCGCCTGACCGACCCGCGCCGCTTCGGCGCCGTCGTCTGGTCGCCGGCCATCGATTCGGGGCCCGCCGGAAAGTTGCTCGCGGGCCTCGGGCTGGAGCCGTTCGATCCGGCCTTCACCGGCGAACACTTGCACACCGCGTTGCGAGGTCGCCGTGTCGCGATCAAACAGGCGTTGCTCGGCGGCGCCATCGTCGTCGGCGCGGGCAACATATATGCGTGCGAGGCGCTGTTCGAGGCCGGCATCGACCCGCGCACCCGCAGCGACCGAATCGGCCTCGCGCGTTGCGATCGTCTGGCCGCCGCGGTGCGCAGCACGCTGGCCCGCGCACTCGAACTCGGAGGCTCGACGCTGCGCAACTTCACCGATGCGCACGGCGCGGCGGGCCAGTTCCAGCGTCAGGCGCGGGTCTACGGTCGAGCCGGCCTGCCCTGTTTGCGTGATGCCTCCTCAGTGCGTTGCGTCGGCACCATACGGCGCATCGTTCAAGGCCAGCGAACGACATATTTCTGCTCGACGTGCCAGCGCCGTTAGCCACATTCCGGCAATCATTCGCACTTACGCCCGAACTCGCTGGTGAGCAGATGTTTCGCGCAGATCGGCCCTGGAACCCTGCGCTAGCATCGCTCGCCGCCTGGATGCAGACCCAAACCCCGCACCGCCCATGACCCCAACGTTTGCGATCAGCCTCGACACCCTGAGCGGCTGGCGAACGACGCTCGCGCGGCGGCTCGACGACCTCGCGCGCTACCTCGCCGACCACGAGATGGCCGATCCGCTTTCTGCGGCGCAGATGGCCGCGCTGCGCAACCGGCTCGGCAACGAGAAGCTTGTGGTCGCCTTCGTCGCCGAGTTCTCGCGCGGCAAGTCGGAGTTGATCAACGCGATCTTCTTCGCCGACACCGGCCGGCGCATGCTCCCGGCCACACCGGGGCGCACCACGATGTGCCCGGTCGAGCTCGCGTGGGATGCCGACGAAAACGCCGCGCTGATGCTGCTGCCGATCGAGACGCGGCTCGAAGGTCTCTCGCTCGCCGAGCTGCGCCCGCAGCGCCGTGCCTGGACGATTCGGCCGCTGCAGATCAGCGACCCCGAGCGCCTGGCCGAGTCGCTGCAAGAATTTACCCGCACCAAATTCGTCAGCAAAGACCAGGCGCGCGAACTCGGCTTCTGGGACGACGACCGGCCCCACGACAACCCGCCGGTCGACGACTTCGGCCGGGTCGAAGTGCCGGCCTGGCGCCACGCGCTGATCAACTACCCGCACCCGCTGCTTAAACAGGGCCTGGTTGTGCTCGACACGCCGGGCCTGAACGCGATCGGCGCCGAGCCCGAACTCACGCTCAGCCTGCTGCCGACCGCGCACGCGACCGTCTTCATCCTCGGCGCCGACACCGGCGTGACCAAATCCGACCTCGGTATCTGGCGCGATCACCTCGGCACGCACGCGCTCTCGCGCTTCGTCGTGCTCAACAAAATCGATGCGCTAGCCGACCCGCTTTCGACCGAAGAACAGGTCGATGCGCAAATCACTTCGCAATGCGTTGAGACCGCACGGACGCTCGGCGTCAGCGTCGACCGCGTGTACCCGGTGTCGGCGCGCCAGGCGCTCGCGGCGCGAGTGGCCGGCGACGACAAGCTGCTGCTGCAAAGTCGGCTCCCGGCGCTCGAAGCGGCACTCGGCTCGCAGCTGCTGCCACAGCGCCGGCAGGTGCTCGAACAGGTCGTGACCGACGGCGCGCAGCAGCTCGAAACGCATGTGTCCCGGCGCTTCGGTGACCAACGCCGCCAGCTTGCCGAGCAGCTGTTCGAGCTGCGCGGCCTGCGTGGCAAGAGCGGCGGCAAGCTGCGGCTGATGCTCGGGCGCATCGACACCGAGACAGAAGAATTCGAGCAATGCACGGTGCGCCTGCAGGCGCTGCGCGTCGTGCACAGCCGAATGCTCAAAGATGCGTTGGTAGGCCTCTCGTCGGACCGGCTGCGCGAAGAAGTGGCCGAAATGCAGGCGCAGATGAATGCCTCGTTGCTCAACCTCGGTGCGAAGAAGGCGTTCATTGCGCTCTGCGCGCGCCTGCGCAAATTGCTCGACGGGGGGCAGGTGGGAAGCAACGAGATCCGCGACATGCTCGGCGCCTCGTTCGGCAAACTCAACAGCGAGTTCGGCTTCAGCCTCGCGATGACGCGCGCGCCCGCACTCACGCGGTTTTTCACCGAGCTCGGCGAGATCGAAACCGGCTACACGCAATACCTCGGGCTCACGCAGGCGCTGCGCTTGTCGAGCCCAAAGTTCATGGAGCAGTTCCGGCGCATGCTGGTCTCCAAGCTGCGCGTGGTGTTCGAGAACGCGAGTGCCGAACTCGAGCTGTGGAGCAAGTCGACCTCGTCGCAAGTCGACTCGCAATTGCGCGAGCGGCGCCGCAATTTCAGGCGCCGGCGCGAGTCGCTCGAACGCGTGCAAAACGCCGCCAGTGATCTGGAATTGCGCATCGCCGAACTCGAAGCTCAAGACGAGCGGCTGCAAGGCCTTCTGCGCCGCGCGAAACAACTTTTCGATGCGCTGCGCGATCAGGCCAAGGCCGATCCGGTTGCCGGCAACGACCTGATCTCGTTGGTCTTGCCGGGCGCCGCGGGCAGCTCGCGCCAACGTGCGCAGGCTTGATCGCCTGACACACGCCGCGTTCTCCACACGGCTGGTCGACTGGCAGCGCACGCACGGCCGCCACACGCTGCCATGGCAAAACACCCGCGATCCGTACCGCGTGTGGCTCTCCGAAATCATGCTGCAGCAGACGCAGGTCTCGACCGTGCTGGGCTACTACGCGCGCTTCTTGCAACGGTTCCCCGATGTGGCGGCACTCGCTGCCGCGTCGCTCGACGACGTGTTCGCGCTCTGGAGCGGCCTGGGCTATTACAGCCGCGCACGCAACCTGCACGCCTGCGCGCAGGCGGTCGTCGCGCAACACGGTGGGCGCTTTCCCGGCAGCAGCAGTGAGCTCATCACGCTGCCCGGCATCGGCCGCTCGACGGCTGCGGCGATCGCGGCGTTTTGTTTCGGCGAACGGGTTGCGATCCTCGACGGCAACGTCAAGCGTGTGCTCGCGCGCGTGCTCGCGTTCGACGGCGATCTGGCCGAGTCCCGACACGAGCGCGCGCTCTGGGCCGAGGCGACCACGCTGTTGCCCGAGCACGAGATCGAGCGCTACACACAAGGCCTGATGGACCTGGGCGCCACGCTCTGCAGCGCGCGCTCGCCGACCTGCCTGTTGTGCCCCGTGCGCGACGACTGCGCCGCGGCCCGCGCGGGCACGCAAGCGCGTTATCCGGTGAAGACCCGCAAGCTCAAGCGCGGCAGGCGCGAGCACGTGTGGTTGTGGTTGAGAAGGGTCGAACACGGGCGCGACGAGGTGTGGCTCGAACAGCGGCCCGCGACCGGCGTGTGGGCGGGCCTGTGGAGCCTGCCCGAGTTCGATTCGAGCGCGGCGTTCGAGGCGGCGAGCGCCGGGTGGCCGGGTGCTGGCGAATCGCTGCCGAGCTTCACGCACGTGCTGACGCACCTCGACTGGCGGCTGCACCCGATGCGCTGGACCTTGCCGGTGCGGCTCGGCGCCGCGCGGCGCGCGCGAATCGAATCCGCGTGGCCGACGGGGCGCTGGTTCAGCATCGACGAAGCGCTCGCCGCCGGCCTGCCGTCGCCACTGCGCAAGCTGCTGTTCGCGTCGGTTTCGACGCAGCCCGCTGACTGACCTCGATAACGCACCGCCGAACGAGTCAGCGCGCGTCGAGCTCCCGGTGCCTGATCAACGTGGCCGAGCGGCCGCGAAAGCGCTCGGCCAAGGTCTGCGCGAAATACACCGAGCGGTGCTGGCCGCCGGTGCAGCCGATCGCAACAGTCAGGTAGCTGCGCTGGTCGCTTTCGAACGCCGGCAGCCAGCGCGCGATGAAGGCCTCGATCTGGCCCAGCATTTCGCCCACCTCGGGCTGCGCGCGCAAAAAGTCGGCGACCGGCGCGTCGCACCCCGTGAGTGCTTTCAGCTCGCGAACGTAGTGCGGATTCGGCAGCACGCGCACGTCGAACACGTAGTCGGCATCGAGCGGAACGCCGTGCTTGAACGCGAAGCTCTCGAACACGAGTGTCAACCGGTTGCTGCCGGCGCGCACCATGTCACGCACCCAGATGCGCAGTTGCGCGGTGCGCAGCTGGCTGGTGTCGAGCACGGTCGCGACCTCGCGCAGCTCGGCGAGCAGTTCACGCTCGATCTCGATCGCCTCGACCAACGCGTGGCGATCGTTCGGCTGGTCGGTGGGCGCGTTGCCCGGCACCTCGGCCGACAGCGGGTGCGGACGGCGCGTTTCGGAAAAACGCCGCACCAGCGCATCGGTGTTGGCGTCGAGAAAGATGACCTGGATCGCAGTGCCTTCGGTGCGCAACTGCTGGATCAGCGGCAGCAGGTGCGGCAACGAACCGGCGCTGCGCACATCGACCGCGATCGCGAGACGCCGGTCTCGCCGACCGAGTTCGAGTTGCAAAAATTCGCGCAGCAGCTCAGGCGGCAGGTTGTCGACGCAGAAGAAGCCCGCGTCTTCGAGCGCGTGCAGCGCGACCGATTTGCCGGAGCCGGAGATGCCGGTGACCAACACCACTTCGCGTGGCGAAGTGGTTGATGGCAAAGATTGCGCTTCGCTCATGACCGCTTGCGCCCGCGTGCCGCCGGAACCGCATCGGCACCGACCGCGAGCATTTCCTGCGCGTGCGCGAGGCTGGTGTTCGACAGCCGCTCGCCGCCGAGCATGCGCGCCACTTCGGCCACGCGCACTTCGCCGCCGACCGCGTAGACGTCGCTCAACGTAAGCCCGTCGCGCGACTGCTTCGAGACGACCAGGTGGTGGTCGGCGCAGGCCGCCACTTGCGGCAAGTGCGTGACGGCGAGCACCTGCCGATCGCGGCCGAGCTGCTTCATCAGCCGGCCGACCGACTCGGCGACCGCACCGCCGACGCCGGCGTCGATCTCGTCGAAAATCAGCGTGGCCGCAGCGGGTTCGCCGCTCTCCGTGCCATGGCCGTCGCGCGTTTTCAGCTGGCTCGTCGTCACCGCGATCGCCAGCGCGATGCGCGACAGCTCGCCACCCGACGCGACCTTGGCCAACGGTCGCGGCGTGCTGCCCGCATGGCCGGCGACGAGGAACTCGGCCGACTCCATGCCGAATGATTGCGGTGCCGCCTGCTTCAGCAGCGCAACCTCGAAACGCCCGCCCGCCATGCCGAGTTGCTGCATCGCTTGCGTGACCGCGTTGGCGAGCTTCGGTGCGCCGGTGCGTCGGGCCGAAGATACGCGTTTGGCTTCGGCCTCGAACGCTGCGAGGGCGCGTGCGAGTTCATGCCGAAGGCCTTCGAGATCGGCCGCGGCTTCGAGTGCGTGCAACTCTTCTTTCCACTGCGCGAGCAGCGCCGGCAGCTCTTCGGCGGGCCGGCGGTAGCGGCGCGCCAAACTCATCCACGCCGACAAGCGCTCGTCGAGTGCCCGCAGTCGCTGTGGCTCCGGGTCGGTGTGGTTCAGGTAGCCGCTGAGCGTGTGGGCGGCGTCTTGCAATTGCGCCTGCGCGCTTTGCAGCACTTCGATCGTCGCTGCGAGTTGCGCATCGAACGACGCCACGCTTTCGAGCGCATGCAGCGCGCGGCCGGTCAGTGCGTCGGCGTTGTCGTCGGCATCGGCAAGCGCATCGAGCGCGCTGCGCGCTGCGTCGATCAGCGACTGCGCGTTCGCCAGTTTCTTGTGCTCGGCATCGAGCTCGGCCCACTCGTTGTTGCCGGGTGCGAGCTTGTCGACCTCGCCGATTTGCCAGGCAAGGCGCTCGCGTTCGCGGTCGAGCCCGGCTTGCTGCGCACTGGCGGCGGCGAGCGCTTCGGTCGCGTGTTTCCACTGCGACCACAACGCAGCAAGCGGCGCTGCATCGACACCGGCGAAGGCATCAAGCAGCCCGCGCACCGAAGGCCCGCGCGTCAGGCTCTGCCACGCATGCTGGCCGTGGATGTCGACGAGGTGGTCTGCGGCCTCGCGCAACTGCGCGATCGTCGCGGCGCTGCCATTGATCCACGCGCGGCTCTTTCCTTGCGCGTCGATGGTTCGGCGCAGCAGCAAGCGCTCTTCGCCGTCGCGGCTCGCATCGAAGCCGCCGGCGTCGAGCCACTGCACGAGGCTCGTCGGCGCATCGAACTCGACGCTGATCTCGGCGCGCGCCGCGCCCTCGCGCACCACGCCCGCATCGCCGCGGCTGCCGAGCGCGAGCTGCAGCGCATCGACCAGGATCGACTTGCCCGCACCCGTCTCGCCGGTCAACACCGAGAAGCCGGCGTCGAGCTCGACTTCGAGCGACGCGACGATGACGAAATCGCGAAGGGAGAGTCGGCGTAACACCTCAGTTCACCCCTGAGTTCCAGTGCAGCTTGCGCCGCAGCGTGGCGTAGTAACTCCAGCCTTGCGGGTGTAAAAAGCGCACCTGGTCGGCCGAGCGACGCACGCGAATGCGGTCGCCGTGCAGCAGGCTCGCGAGCGACTGCATGTCGAAGCTGACGCTCGCGTCGCGCGCAGCGACGATCTCGATGCTGATCTCGCCGGTATCGGGCAACACGATCGGTCGGTTCGAGAGATCGTGCGGTGCGATCGGCACCAGCACCCAGCCGGCGATGCCCGGGTGCAGGATCGGTCCGCCGGCCGAAAGTGCATACGCGGTCGATCCGGTGGGCGAGCCGATGATCAGGCCGTCGGAGCGGAAGTTCGCGACGAACTCGTCGCCGATGTCGACCTTCAACTCGACCATGCCCGCGGCGGCACCACGGCTCACGACCACGTCGTTCATCGCGTAGCCCTCGAAGATCGAGACCCCATCGCGCCAAACGTCGCCCTCGAGCATGGTGCGGCGTTCTTCGACGTAGTCACCCGCGATGATCGGCGCGAGTGCTTCGGCGAACTGGGCGATGTTGATGTCGGTGATGAAGCCCAGGCGCCCCTGGTTGATACCAACCATCGGTGTGTTGAAGTGGGCGAGCTGGCGCGCGATGCCGAGCATCGTGCCGTCACCGCCGACGACGACCGCGAAGTCGCAATCGCGGCCGAGCTCGTCGACGGTGAGGGCGTCGAAGCCGTCGATGCCGGTGTTCAGCGCGGTCTGGCGTTCGAGCGAGACTTCGAGGCCCTGGCGCACGAGAAAGTGGGCGATTTCTTCCAGTTCGCCACGAATGCCTTGGGCCTGGTACTTCCCCACGAGCGCGGCATGACGAAAGGGGCTGGACATGCGCAGAATTACACCACAGCGATCCGCGTCGACAGGCGCCCAAAACCTCTCGCAACCTACAATCGAGCGATGCTCGACGATCGCGCCAAAACACTGTTGAAAGCCTTGGTCGAACGCTACATCGCCGACGGCCAACCGGTGGGCTCGCGCACACTCTCGCGCGCCAGTGGTCTGGAGCTTTCACCGGCGACCATCCGCAACGTGATGGCCGACCTCGAGGACCTCGGCCTGATCGCGAGCCCGCACACCAGCGCCGGCCGCATCCCGACCGCACGCGGTTACCGCCTCTTCGTCGACACGATGCTGACCGCGCAGCCGTTCGTCGGCGCCGCGCCCACGCCGCAACTGCCGCACGACCAACCGCAGCGCGTGATCGCCAACGCGGCACAGTTGTTGTCGAACCTCTCGAGCTTCGTCGGCGTGATCACCGCGCCGCGCAAGGTGAGCGTGGTTCACCACATCGAGTTCATGCGGCTCTCGGAGCGCCGCGTGTTGGTGATCCTGGTGGCGCCCGACGGCGATGTGCAAAACCGCGTCATCTTCACGGCGCAGGACTACACACAATCGCAACTGGTCGAGGCCAGCAACTACCTGACTGCCAACTACCGCGGCCTGACGATCGAAGACGTGCGCGAGCGCCTGAAAACCGAAGTCGACGCGCTGCGCGGCGAGATCGCCAGCCTGATGCAGGCGGCGGTGCAAGCCGGCAGCGAAGCGCATGCCGACAGCCAGGAGCAGGTGGTGATCAGCGGCGAGCGCAACCTGCTGGCGGTGCAAGACTTTTCCAGCGACATGGGCAGCCTGCGCAAACTGTTCGACGTGTTCGAGCAGAAGACCCAGCTAATGCGATTGCTGGAGGTGAGCAGCCGCGCCGAGGGCGTGCGCATCTACATCGGCGGCGAGAGCATGGTCGTGCCGTTCGAGGAACTCTCGGTCGTCTCGGCGCCGTACGAAGTCAACGGTCAGATCGTCGGCACGCTCGGCGTGATCGGTCCGACCCGCATGGCCTACGACCGCATGATCCAGATTGTCGACATCACCTCGAAGCTGGTGAGCAATGCGCTGAGCGCGAAGTAGGCCGCGCCGCGCGGCCGGGCACGCCTGCCTACAATTGCGACGCGTGGGCCGTTAGCTCAGTTGGTTAGAGCAGAGGACTCATAATCCTTTGGTCGTTGGTTCGAGCCCAACACGGCCTACCAAAGATCCATCTTCATCGCGCAGCGCACTGCCGCGCAGATCAAGCGGCGGCGGCGAGATCTATTGGCAAAACTACCGCCATCAGCTCCTCGTCGACCGCCCGGCGGGCCTTGCACATCGCGGTTGCGAGCGCCTCAGCCAGCGTGGCCTCGACCATGCCGGCCACTACTCGCGCCCTGCCTGCGGTGCCTCACTCGCTGCAGCTGCGACCATGGAGTCGAATACGCGTGTCCAATACGCCCATGGAACCCGACCACGCCATCGACAAACGCCTGACCAACCTCGAGATCAAGGCGAGCTTTGCCGAGGATCTGGTCGACCACCTGAACGCGCTGGTCGCGCGGCAGCAGGATCAGATCGATTTGGTCATGCGCGAGTTAGCTTTGTTGCGGCAGCAAGGCCCTGCCGGCGAGCCGGCCGCAGCGCTCAACCCGCGCGACGATTTGCCGCCGCACTATTGAGTTTGTGCAGGCGCGTGAAGCTTTGCGTTGAAGTTCGCATAGATCTTGGCAAAACTCTAAAAATAGCTTTTTATATCAATGGGATACGTGCTTCACATTCTTGGCAGATATGTTTGCCATGTACGACGCTCCCCATCAGTTCGAACCGCTGCTGCCCGCTGCCAAGCAACAGGAGCTGTTGCTCGCCAAGGCACACGACCTGTCGCGTGCTGCAGCCCGACTGACCGGCCAGCCGGTTGCGCCCGAACTGCGCACGCTGTTGCGCGGCATGAACTCGTAGTACACGAACCGCATCGAAGGCCAGCACACGCGGCCGCACGAGATCGAGCAGGTGTTGCGGCAAGACTTTTCCAAGGACAAGAACCTCGCTGCCCGTCAGCGGTTGGCGCCCGCCCTCATGGAGGCCGAAGCCGCGGTCGAACAACGCTATGTCGGTGACGCCGGCGCCGCGCGGCTTTACAGCGTCGACGCGGTTCAAGACCTGCACCGCGAGCTGTTCGCGCGCCTCCCTGCGCACGACTTGTTCACCCCCGAAGGCGAGCCCATCGTGCCCGGCGAATTGCGCCCGCGCGATGTGCGCATGGGCGAGCACGTCGCGCCTACGCATGCGAGCTTCGGGCTGTTCCTGAAACGCTGGGCGGTGTTCTACCGCGGGGTTCGACGCGGCGAGGCCTCGCTGCTCGCGCTCGCGGCCGCGCACCAGCGCCTCGGCTGGGTCCACCCGTTCATCGACGGCAATGGCCGCGTGATGCGGCTGCACGCCCACGCGATGCTCGGTGCGCTCGGCTACACCAGCGGCCTGTGGTCGCCGCTGCGCGGCTTCGCGCGTTCGACCGAGCGCTACTACGCGCTGCTCGCCGCGGCCGATGCGCCGCGCCATGGCGATCTCGATGGCCGCGGCAACCTGAGCGAACGCGCGCTCGTGGAATGGATCGACTACGTGCTCGATGTCTGCCTCGACCAGGTCCGCTTCATGACCAAACTGCTCGATTTCGGCGCGATGGAACGCCGCATCGCCGCCTGCCTGGCGTTCGAGGAAGAAACCTTGCGCTCCGGCGTGCGCCGCGAGGCGCTGCGGCCTTTGCACTACCTTTGCCTCACCGGCGGCGAACTCGAGCGCGGCGAGTCCAAACTGATGACGGGCTTGGGTGATCGCACGGCTGTCACCGCGCTGACGGCATTGGTCAAGCGCGGCGTGCTGAAGTCGGACACGCTGCAGGGCAAGCTGCGCTTCGGCGTCCCGCTGCACGCGCTGCGTTTTTACTTTCCCGCGCTCTGGCCCGAGGCCGAAGCCGACGTGCACGACGGAGTTTGAGCAGGCACCCTCCAGTCAACGAACCCGACCCACGAAGCCGCGCATCCATCCGCTATCGTGGATTGCGTTTTAAAACCTGGTGACGGAGAACCCACGATGAAATCCAACTTGCTTGCGCGTTGCGCCACCCTGACGATCGCAGCGCTGACCACGCTGGCCGCGCACGCCCAACTCAAGATCGGCGTGATTACCTCGGCCACCGGCCCGACCGCCGCGGTTGGCATCCCGCAGAAGAACAGCGCGGCGCTGCTGCCGAAGAAGATCGGCGGCCTCGATGTCGACTACACGGTCTACGACGACGCCTCCGACTCGACCCAGACCGTCACGCTGCTGAAGAAGCTGCTGGTCGAGCAGAAGGTCGATGCGGTCATCGGGCCCTCGGGCTCGCCGAACGCGATGGCCGCGCTGCAGTTCATCTCGGAGGCGAAGACGCCGATGCTCGCGCCGGTCGGCACCACGGCCGTTGTCATCCCGATGAACGAGCAGAAGAAGTGGGTCTTCAAGACGACGCAGAACGACAGCCTGATCTGCGAGGCCTTGGTCGCGCACATGGTCAGGAAGGGCGTGAAGACGGTCGGCTTCATCGGCTTCGGCGATGCCTACGGCGAATCCTGGTACGGCGTGTTCGTGCCGATGATCGAGAAGGCGGGCATCAAGCTGATCGCCAACGAACGCTTCCAGCGCACCGACCAGAGCGTGATCGGTCAGGCGACGAAGATCGCCGCCGCCAACCCCGATGCGGTGCTGATCGGCGCTGCCGGCGGCCCGACCGTGCTGCCGCACACCACGCTGGTCGAGCGCGGCTACAAGGGCCAGATCTACCAGACCCACGGCGCGGCGACGCCCGACTTCGTGCGCCTCGGCGGCAAGGCCGTCGACGGCGCCGTGATGGCCGCGAGCCTGATGCTGGTACTCGGTGAAACACCCGACAGCAACCCGTCGAAAAAGGTCGCGCTCGACTACATCACCGCGTACGAAAAACTCTACGGCAGCAAGCCCGCGACCTTCGGTGCGAATGTGTTCGACGCCGGCCTGCTGCTGCAGCGCGCGGTGCCCGAGGCGCTCAAGAAAAGTCAGCCTGGCACCGAGGCTTTTCGCGTCGCGCTGCGTGATGCGCTCGAGGCGACGAAAGAGTTGGTCGGCACGCAGGGCACCTACAACATGTCGGCCGCTGATCACTCGGGCTTCGACAAACGCGGGCGCGAGTTGATGCAGCTGACGAGTGGCGCGTGGCGGTTGATTCCCGAGTAGGTCGATCGTTCCGAAACGGTGCAGCGGAATTCCCCTCTGCCGCAATGGAATTGCGCGTCTAAGGAAAGTCTGCTCAACGCGGCGCGCAGCGCGTTTAGAAGT
>ENA-OBIO01000066-OBIO01000066.1-metagenomes-genome-assembly--contig:-NODE-66-length-65500-cov-6.27718_pt1 | contig 65500 bp, 58 predicted proteins | sample MGYA00153383_OBIO01 | MGnify analysis MGYA00153383 | reverse complement strand
CAGGCGGAGGTTCGACCGCGTCGGCGCGAGCCACTTCACCGTCCGCGCCAGAACAAGCCGTCGAGCTCTTTGCGCGTGATCTGGCGCCAGGTCGGCCGGCCGTGATTGCACTGATCGGCACGGTCCGTGCGCTCCATGTCGCGCAGCAGCGCGTTCATCTCGTCGAGCGTGAGTTGGCGGTTCGCGCGGACCGCGCCGTGGCAGGCCATGGTCGACAAAATCTCGTGCTGCGCGCGCTCGATCACGCTGCTGGCGCCGAACTGCGCGAGCTCGGCGAGCACGCTGCGCGCGAGTTCGACGACATCGCCTCCCACGAGCGCGGCCGGGTGCGAGCGCACCGCGAGCACGGCGGCCGAGAGTGGCGTCACGTCGAGGCCGAGGGCGCGGAGGTTGTCGGCCTGCGCTTCGGCCGTCGCGATCTCTTGTGCGGTGGCTGCGAAGGTGGCGGGGATCAGCAAGGGCTGCGACTCGATTTTCGACTTGACAAAGCTCACCTTCAGCCGCTCGTAGACGATGCGCTCGTGCGCGGCGTGCATGTCGACGATCACCAGCCCTTGTGCGTTCTCGGCCAACACGAAGATGCCGGCGATCTGCGCGATCGCGCGACCGAGCGGCCACGCATCGGGCGCGGCCGCGGGCAGCGCGTAGACCACCGGCGCGGCGGCCGTGCTGAGCACCGTCGGCGCGGGCGCGGCCTGCCCGTTCCAGCGCGCCGGCAATTCCTGCGCGTACAACGTGGCGAGTTGCTGCAAGCCGAGCGAGGCTTGCTGCGCGCTGTCGGGGCGGTGCCATCCGGTTGACGCGAACGGTGCTGCCACGGCAGCATCGCCGGCAAGGGCCGTGCGCGGAATTGCCAACGCCACTTCGACCGCCCGCCGCACCGCCTGGTGCACCTCGCGCGATTCGCGAAAGCGCACCTCGACCTTGGTCGGGTGCACGTTCACGTCGACGCGGTCGGGCGCGATCTCGATGAACAGCACATAGGCCGGCTGCAGCCCGCCGTGCAGCACGTCTTCGTAGGCTGACCGCACGCCGTGCGCGATCAGCTTGTCGCGCACGAAGCGACCGTTGACGTACACGTACTGCTGATCGGCCCGCGCCCGCGCCGCCTCGGGCGCGCCGCTGCGGCCGGTGACCCGCAGCACGCCCGATTCAATGGCGAGTTCGCGGCTCTGGGTGACGAAGTCTTGGCCGAGCACATCGACCACGCGTTGCGCAGCACTCGCGCGCCGCCACTGGTGTGCGAGCTTGCCGTTGTGCCACACCGTGAAGCTCACGTCGGGCCGCGCCAGCGCGTGCCGGCGCACCGCCTCGACGCAATGCGCCAACTCGGTCGCCTCGGTCTTCAAGAATTTGCGCCGCGCCGGTGTCGAGAAGAACAGCTCGCGCACCTCGACCGTGGTGCCCACGCCGCGAGCCGCCGGCAGCAACTCGCCGGAGCGCGCATCGAGCCGCTGCGCATGTGGCGCATCGGCGGTGCGGCTCGCGATCGACACCTCGGCGATCGACGCGATCGCGGCCAGCGCCTCGCCACGAAACCCCATCGTCGCCACACCTTCGAGCTCGGCCAGCGACGCGATCTTGCTCGTCGCGTGGCGGCGCAGCGCGAGCGGCAGTTCGTCGGCCGCGATGCCGTCGCCATCGTCTTCGACCACGACCTGCCGGATGCCGCCACCGAGCAGCTTCACCGCGATCTCGGTGGCACCGGCATCGAGCGCGTTGTCGACCAACTCGCGCACCACCGAAGCGGGTCGCTCGACGACCTCGCCGGCAGCGATCTGGCTAACGAGTTCGTCGGGCAATTCGCGGATCGGGCGGCGCGGGCGAGGCTGGATCACGGCATTCATCGAGGCATTGTAGAAAGCTGTGAACAGGCCCTTGTTGCGTTGTCTTTTCGCTGGATCGCCGGGACCGAGCCTGTCTTCACAATCGGTCTGCCGTCACGAGCAGCATCCATGACCGAACGAACCACCCTGATCGCCGCTGCCACCGAAAGCCCCGCGTTTTTACGCGCGGTCAGCGACATGGGTGCGCGCCGCCCGGTCGCGACCTCGCGGGCGATCTACAACCACCAGGGCATCAAGCTGCTCGAAGGCGGCATGACGGTCGACGGCGGGCTCTACGACCGCCTGCTCACGCACCGCCTCAGCGCCCCGCTCGACGAGAACCTGGCGACCGACGCGCCGGTCACTGGCGTCCTGCTGCGCGAAGCGGCCGAGGCCGCGATGGCACGCCTGCCGTTCTTCGCGTTGATGGGCCCGCGCAGGCGAACGCGCAGCACGCTGTTGCAGTCGATCGAGGCGATCCCGCTGCCGGCGCCGGTGGCGTTTCACCTGACGCTGGCCCGCGAGACGCGGCCGAGCGTCTTCGAGCACGGGATTTCGATGGCGCTGCTGTGCGCGCACCTCGTGCGCGAAACCGGCGCGCCGATTCACGACATGACGGTTGCCGCCAGCGCCGGCCTGCTGCACGACCTCGGCATGTTGCACATCGACGCTGCGCTGTTCGAGGCCGGCAACCGCCTGAGCGCCGACGAACTGCGGCCGCTCTACGCGCACCCGGTCACGTCGTCGATGCTGATCGCGCGCTTTCACGAGTACCCGTCGAGCGTGGCGCGCGCGGTGCTCGAACACCACGAGTTGCTCGATGGCTCGGGTTACCCGCGCGGGCTGCCGGCCGAGGCGATCAGCCCGCTCGGACGGCTGCTGTCGTTGTGCGAGGTCGTCACGGCAATGTTCGATGGTGAGCGCGATCGTCCCGAGCAGCGCGTCTCGCTGCTGCTGCGCGTGAGCCCGCATCGTTTCGATGCGGCGCTGGTGCCGTCGATCCACCGGCTGCTGCGCGCGCTGCCGCCGATCGACGAGATCGTCGAGGCGACGATCGCCGATTCGGTCGAGCGCCTGCGTGGCCTGGCCGATTTGCTGAGCCGCTGGCATGCGACCGTGGCCACCTCGGTGCCGACGCTCGATGCGCGCGCCAACGCATTGCTGGAGGCGATGGCTGCACAGGCCCAAACGCTGCAGCGCATGCTGTTCGAGGCCGGCATCACGCCGGAGCAGCTCACTTTCCTGACCGAGGTGGTCGAGCCCGACATGCCGCTGCGCGCCGAGATGCTGGCGTTGACGCGCGAGCTGCAATGGCACTTGCGGTCGAGCGCGAACCAGTTTCGCCGCCGCTGGCGCTCGGACGCCGGCGGCCAGCCGTTCCCGCCCGCGGTGGCGGCGTGGCTCGACGAGGTCGAGGCGCAAGACGCGCCGGCGTAAATCGACTGTGGCGCGGCGCGACCCGGATAATCGCGCCGAATGGAAATCGTTCACTTCGTTCTCGACTTCATCCTGCATGTCGACGTGTACCTGCGCGATTTCGTGCAGGCCTACGGCAGCTGGGTCTACGTGCTGTTGTTCATCATCATCTTCGTCGAAACCGGTGTGGTCGTGATGCCGTTTTTGCCGGGCGACTCGCTGCTGTTCGTGGTGGGCGCACTGTGCGGCGCCGGGTTGATGAGCCTGCCGCTGGCGATTGCGCTGTTGTGCGTGGCGGCGATCCTGGGCGACCAGCTCAACTACACGATCGGCCGGCACTTCGGGCCGCGCGTGTTTCAGTGGGAGAACTCGCGCTTTTTCAACAAGAACGCGTTCGACCAGGCGCACGCGTTCTACGAGAAATACGGTGGCGCCACGATCATCGCGGCACGCTTCATGCCGTTCCTGCGCACCTTCGCGCCGTTCGTCGCAGGCGTGGCCCACATGACGCGCAGCAAGTTCACGCTATTCAACGTTGTCGGCGGCATCTTGTGGGTGGCGGGCCTGACGATCGCCGGCTACGTGTTCGGCAACATCCCTTGGGTACAGACGAATCTCGACAAGATCATCTGGGCCGCGATCCTGCTGCCGGGGCTGCTCGTGTTCGTGGGCGCGTGGCGTGCGCGCATCAAGGCGCGCATCAAGGTCGAGCGCGCGGCGTGATCCGTTGCGACAGCGGCGGCGGCTCGTAGCCGGGCACGAAGCGGCAACCCGCGCCGAAACCGGCCTCCAGCGCCTTGCAGCGCTCGGCGATGCCGAACGGCGTGGGCCGCTCGTTCGAGCCGATCCAGGCCAGCAGCGCCTGCATCAGCGCGACGTATTCCGGGTCGGCAAGGTAGCTGTGCTCGTGTTCGTCGGTGAAGGTCTGGACCAGCTTGGCGCCGTTACCGGCCGCGGTCATGGTGTCGAGAAACACGCTGTCGAGCTCGACGAACGCGACCGGGTCGTCGATTGCGTGCGTGGTCAACACCGGCACGCCGATGCGACCGGTCGGGTCGGTGTCGGCACCGAACTTCGCAACGGCGATCGGGTCGGTGCGGTAGCGCGCCACGTTCGCGTTCAGCGCCGCGTCGTCGGCCGAGCCGGCATACAGCGCGCCGATGTTGCCGAACACGTTGCGGCCGTCGGTGCGCTTGAAAGCAATGTCTTGAAAGTGCCAGGTGGCCCAGTTCAGGTGGCCGATCAGCGAGCGTTCGGGAATGCGCACGACCTTGAGCAGCGCATCGAGCGTGCGTTGCTGCGCGGCGCTGCGTTGCGTGGGTTCGAGGCGCAGGCCGGTGCAGTCGTCGACACGGCGCGCGAGTTCGGCGCGCGTCAGCGTCGCGTCCAGGGGCAGGCCTTGCCACAGCGGATACGCCGGCTCGCTCGGCAACGGGTGGTTGCCGCACAGGGCCTGGTACACCACGCGCAGGTCGAGCCGAAAGTCGTACGAGCGGGTGCCACCGCCGAGCACGCCGCTCGTGAGCAGCACACCGTCGTAGCTGCGTGAGTGGGCCTCGGCAGCCTTCGCGGCCACGCTCGCGCCCCAGCTCTGGCCGTGCAGGATCGTCGTCTTCGGTGCGCCGATGGTGGCGCTGACGATGCCGCGCAGGCGCTCGGTGTCTTCGGCCGCGGCGCGCACCTCGACGCCGCCTTGCCGGTAGCTCGAGCCGGCCCAGGCGTAGCCGGTCTGAAGCATCACGGCCCAGCGTTGCAGGTCTTGCGCAGTGCGATCGGCGCGCGGTGGCCCGAGCTCGGGGCCGCCGTGGGTGTGCAGCACGAGCACGCCGTTCCAGGCGCGCGGCACGGCGATCCAGTAGAACGCGCCGAAGTCGTCGCGACCGGTGAGGCAACGGGTCGCGGCGGGCAGGCCGCTCGGGCAGGGTGCGTCGGCCGGCGCGAGGGTTTGCGCGTGCGCCGGGCCGGGCAGGGTGGCGAGTGCGCTCGTGAGTGCGAGCATTGGCGCCAACGCTGCCAGCCGCTTCATCGGGGTCGAGTCGACAGCGCGCGCTTCAATTCGGTGGCGCACAGCGCGACGGCGGTGTTGGCTTCGTCGAGCAGCTTGCCCATCGTGATGAAGCCGTGGATCTGCCGATCGAAGCACACGTAACTTGCGGCGTTGCCGGCTGCGGTCAGGCGCTCGGCGTAAGCCTTGCCTTCATCGCGCAGCGGATCGAAACCGGCGGTGACAACGAGCGCCGGCGGCAGGTTCGCGAGGTTCTCGTGCAAGAGCGGCGAGGCGCGCCAGTCGGCGTATTGCGCGGGGTCGGCGATGTAGTGGCCGGTGAAATACGCCATCGTCTCGCTCGTCAGCAAATAGCCCTGGCCGTTCTCGGCATGCGAAGGTGCGCTGCGGTGCTGGTCGGTCGCGGGGTAGATCAGCAGCTGGAACGCTATCGGCAAGTCACCACTCTCGCGCGCGGCGATCGAGACCACGGTGGCGAGGTTGCCGCCGGCGCTGTCGCCACCCACCGCGAGGCGCACGGCATCGAGGTGCAGCGCTGCGGCGTTCGCGCGCACCCAGTGCGTCGCGGCGATACAGTCGTCAACGGCCGCCGGAAAGCGATGCTCCGGCCCCATCCGGTAGTCGACCGCGACCACCGCGCAGCCAGCGCCGTTGGCGAGCTCGCGGCACAGCGAATCGTGGGTGTCGAGGTCACCGATGACCCAACCACCGCCGTGAAAGTAGACGAGCACCGGCAGCGCCTCGGCCTCGGTCGAGCCGAGTGGCCGGTACAGCCGCACCGGGATCGAGCCGTGCGGGCCGCTGGCCTGCAGGTCACTCACCAAAGCCACCTCGGCCGGCGCAGGCTGCGTGAGGCCGCGCCGGTCGCGGTAGAAAGCGCGTGCATCGGCCACGCTCAGCGTGTGGGTGGGCGGAATCTGGCGGGCCTCGATGAAGTCGAGAAGGGCGCGGGTTTGAGGGTGGAGCATGGTGGCTTTCGGTAAGAAGGGTTCGACCGGTGTTCGTGCTTTTACGCGACCGGGAGCAGGACTCGGACTTTTATCATTCGCGCATCGCCCGTCAGAATCGCCCGTCAGATGGTTGAGGCCAAGCAGCAGTTGACGCGAATCACCAGTGCCCAGCCCAGACGTCAATTTCGTCGGGCGTTCGCCCAGAGGCGCGAGATACATGCGACGCCCAGCACGTGCACGAGAAACAACCCGTCGCGCTCGTTCATAGTGCGCGGGCCTCGGCCAGGATGCGCGGCCGCAAGGTCGGGTGGAGTTCGCGCTCGGTGCACAGGTCGACCCGCAGGCCCAAGGCATCTTCGATTTCGTGCTGCAGGCCCACGATCTGCAGCAATGAAGTGCCCATCGGCATGTCGACCAGGAGGTCGATGTCGCTGCCTTCGTGGTCTTCGCCGCGCGCCACGGAACCGAAGACGCGCAAGGCGTTCGCGCCGCGCGCAGCCGCAAGCGCCAAGATCTCCTCGCGTTTGGCGGCCAGTGCAATGGAAAGGCGCATCGGCCGATCTTGGCAGCAACGGCCGGCGAGCCTACAACTGCCGCGACCGCGCCAGCGGCGGGTTCTTCGCGAAGTAGCGCTGAATGCCGGTGGCCAACGCATGCACCAACTGCGCTTGGTACTCGGGGTCGCGCAGTCGGGCTTCTTCTTCGGGGTTCGAGATGAAGGCCGACTCGACCAGGATCGAAGGAATGTCGGGCGCCTTGAGCACCGCGAAGCCGGCCTGCTCGACGCTCGCTTTGTGCAGCTTGCCGACCTTGCCGATCTGGCCGAGCACCTCGCCGCCGAGCTTCAGGCTGTCGCGGATTTGCGCGGTGGTGCTCATGTCGAGCAGTGCGCGCATCACAGCGGCGTCTTTGGACTTGATGTTGACCCCGCCGACCGCATCGGCCGCGTTCTCGCGGTTGGCCATCCAGCGCGCGGCGGCACTCGTGGCGCCACCCTGGCTGAGCGCGAAGACCGAGGCGCCGCGCGCCTGCGGCGTGATGAAGGCGTCGGCGTGAATCGACACGAACAGGTCGGCCTGCACGCGCTGCGCCTTGCGCACGCGCTCGTGCAGTGGCACGAAGAAGTCGGAGTCGCGCGTGAGCATCGCGCGCATGTTGGGCAGGGCGTTGATGTGGTCGCGCAGTTGCAACGCGATGCGCAACACCACGTCTTTTTCGTGCAGCCCGCTCGGGCCGCTCGCGCCCGGGTCTTCGCCGCCGTGGCCAGGGTCGATCGCGACGACGATCAGGCGGTCGATGCGGCCCTGAACGGCCGGCGCCAATGGTGCGGGCGTTTGCTGGGGCGGCGCTGGCATGGGTGCGGCGGCGACCAGCGGCAGCGGTGGTTGCGGCGCAGAGCCTTGCGCGAGCGGCGGTTGCGGCGTGGCGCCCGGCCTGTCGAACTTGCCGATGAACTCGCCGAGTGCGTCCTGCACGCTCTTGGCGGCCTGCTGTTCGGCCGTTTCCTTGTCGCGGATCAATGCCAGCAGCGGATCGCGTTCTTGCGTCGGGTAGAGGTCGAACACGAGCCGGTTCTGGTACGCCGCCACGGGCGCAAGCGTGAACAGCTGTGGGGCGGTCGGCTGTTTCAGGTCGATCACCAGGCGCACGACGCGCGGCTGGTTCTGGCCGGCGCGCACGCCGGCGATGAACGGGTCGTCGGCGCGCACCTTGCCGACGAGGTCGCGCAGCGCGGGGCTGAGCTCCAGGCCGTCGATGTCGATCACCAGACGGCTCGGGTTCTCGGCGACGAAATGCCTTTGCGAGAGCGGCGCGTCGGATTCGATCGTCACACGCGTGTAGTCGGCCGCCGGCCAGACGCGCACTGCGACGATGCTCGCGCCGAATGCCATCTCGGCACTGCCGAGCAGCAACACGACCGAGCCGATCGACTTCAGGGCCGTGCGGCGTTGCATGGGTCGGGTCACGTGATGAGCTCCACGCCGAGGTGCGTGTGCGCCTCGAAACGCGCGCTGCGCACATCGCCCTCCAACGGCTCGAAATGCAGGCGCAGATCGGCCTCGGGCAACAGGCCCTCGGCCTTTTCGGGCCACTCCGCGAGCTTGAGCCCGCGGCTCGCGAACACATCGCGAAAGCCCGCGTCTTCCCATTCCTGCGGGTCGTTGAACCGGTAGAAATCGAAGTGCCAGATGCCCCACGGCGCGCCATCGCGCGTGAGTTCATAGGGCTCCATCACCGTGTAGGTCGGGCTCTTGACGCGGCCTTCGACGCCGAGCGCGTGCAGCAGGTGCCGCACGAACGTCGTCTTGCCGGCGCCGAGCGGGCCGTGCAGTTCGATGAAGGCATCGATGTCGGTGTCAGTGGAGGCGGCGCGCCGCAACATCGCTTGCGCCAGTGCGCCGGCCGAAGCGGCACACGCGGCCTCATCGGGCCAGTGTTGCGTGCGGGTTTCTAGAATCGGCAAATGTCAGGCACTCGGCAGTGGGGTTCGGATGTGAGTTCGCAAGAGCAGCACACGCTGCTGGCGCAGCTGCGCGTGCAGGCCGCGTCACTCGGATTTTCACAGATCGGCGTGGCCGATGTGGACTTGTCCGACGCCGAGCCGGGGCTGATGCAGTGGCTCGACAACGGCTTTCACGGTTCGATGGCCTACATGGCCACACACGGCCTCAAGCGCGCGCGCCCGGCCGAGCTGGTACCGGGCACGGTGCGCGTGATCACCGCCCGCATGGATTACCTGCCGCAGCACCGGCCCGACGGCACGCACGCGGGCTGGCAGGCGATCGAATGGCAACGCCTGGCCGACCCGAAGCAGGCGGCACTGTCGATGTATGCGCGCGGCCGCGACTATCACAAGGTCATGCGTGTGCGGCTGCAAAAGCTCGCCGATCACCTGGCCGATTCGGTCGGCCCGTTCGGGCGCCGCGTGTTCACCGATTCGGCACCGGTGCTCGAGGTCGAACTCGCGGCCCGCAGCGGCATCGGCTGGCGCGGCAAGCACACGTTGGTGCTCAACCGCGAGGCCGGCTCGATGTTCTTCCTGGGCGAAATCTATGTCGACCTCGCGCTGCCGCTGACTGATGCGGCCGAAGCGCACTGCGGCACCTGCACCGCCTGCATCGATGCGTGCCCGACACAGGCGATCGTCGCACCGTACCGGCTGGACGCGCGGCGCTGCATCTCCTACCTGACGATCGAATCGGCCGACCCGATCCCGGTCGAGCTGCGCCCGCTGATCGGCAACCGCATTTACGGCTGCGACGACTGCCAGCTCGCCTGCCCGTGGAACAAGTTCGCGGTGCGCAGCACGCTGCCCGATTTCGACGTGCGCGAGTCGGTGGGCAACGCCACGCTGATGCAGTTGTGGGCCTGGCGCGAGCAAGATTTTTTGCACCACACCGAAGGCAGCGCGATCCGCCGCATCGGCTTCGAGCGCTGGCAACGCAACTTGGCGGTGGCGATCGGCAACGCGCTGCACGCGCACGACGATGCGCCGCTGCGCAACGCGTTGGTGAACAGGCGCGAAGCTTGCGATGCGCTCGTGCGCGAACACATCGATTGGGCGCTGGCCCCCGCTCCCTTGCCGCTGCAACAACAGAAGGAACTGCTCTCGTGATCGAACGCTGCCGGCTCGACGATGCCCACGGTTTGTCTGCCGCTGCACGCGCCGCCTTCGCGCGTGACGGCGCCCTCGTGGTCGAAGACTTCGCGAGCGTCGCGGCCTGCGATGCGCTGCGCGAACGCGCGCTGGAGCTCGTCGCCGAGCACGCGCCGCAAGCGCCCGGCACGGTGTTTTCCACGCGCGACCAGCGCCACGCGAAAGACGCTTATTTCGAGGCCTCGGCCAACCGCATCGGTGCGTTTTTCGAAGAAGGCGCGTTCGATGCCGGCGGCCAGCTGTGCGTGCCGCTGGACCGCGCCGTCAACAAGCTCGGCCACGCGATGCACGACCTCGACCCGGTGTTCGACGCGTTCTCGCGCGGCCCGCGGCTGCAGGCGGTGGCCGATGGCGTCGGCTTGGTCGACCCGAAGCTCGTGCAGTCGATGTACATCTTCAAGCAACCCGGCATCGGCGGCGAAGTGATGTGTCACCAGGATTCGACCTACCTCTACACCGCGCCCGAATCGGTGGTCGGCTTCTGGTTCGCGATCGAAGATGCGCACCGTGGCAACGGCTGCCTGGGCGGCCTGCCCGGTGAGCATCGCAAAGGCTTGAAAGAGGTGTTTCGCCGCCAGCCCGACGGCAGCTTCGTGCTCGAAGCGTGCGACCCGGCGCCGGTGTGGGACATGAGCCGTCTCGAATGGCTCGAGGTTCCCCGAGGCACGCTGATCGTTTTCAACGGCAGCTTTCCGCACCTCTCGGAGACCAACCGTTCGGGTCAGTCGCGCCATGCCTACACGCTTCATGCGGTGAGCGGGCAGGCCGACTACCCGGCAAGCAACTGGATCCAGCGGCGCGCAGGCATCGATCCGAAGCTGCGCGGGTTCGGGTAAGCGATTGATGGCGGGAAGCAACGCCCACCAACGTTGCTTTACCAGTGGCACATCGATTGCTACGCTTCGACACCAAATTTAACTTGTCGGAGCTGTCATGCCCCAAAGCGCTCGTTGCCAGCAAACGTTTGCCCGCCGAATCCGGTCGGGCTTGATCGTCGCCCCGTCGCTGGCGCTTGCCCTGCCGGCCGCGATGGCGCAGCAGGTCGTGCCGCCAGCCGCGGCGGCGAGCGCGGGCACGCTCCAGACCGTGACCGTCACGGCCGAACGCCGGGCCGAGAACATCAAGGACGTGCCGAGTTCGGTGTCGACCGTCTCCGGTGAGAAACTCGAGGTGCTCACATCGAGCGGGCAAGACATTCGCCTGCTTTCGGGCCGCGTGCCCAGCCTCAACATCGAATCGTCGTATGGCCGCGCGTTCCCGCGCGTCTACATCCGCGGTTATGGCAACACCGATTTCCGCGCCAACGCTTCGCAGCCGGTCTCGCTCGTCTATGACGACGTGGTTCAAGAAAATCCTCAGCTCAAGGGCTTCCCGATTTTGGACCTTGCGCGCGTCGAAGTTCTTGCCGGGCCGCAGGGCAGCCTGTTCGGCCGCAACACGCCTGGCGGCGTGTTGAAGTTCGATTCGGTCGCGCCCGAAATCGGCGCGAGCGACGGCTTCGGCAGCGTCTCGTTCGGCACTTACAAGACCACCAACGTCGAGGCCGCCAAGAGCTTCGCGCTCGGGCCACAGTGGGCAGCGCGGGTGGCTGTGCTTTACCAGCGCCGCGACGATTGGGTCGACAACACGTACGCACCCGGCCCGACGCAAAAGACCGAGGGCTACGCCGATCGCGCAGCGCGCGTGCAGTTGCTCTACAAGCCAGCGAGCGACTTCAGTGCACTGTTCAACGCCCATGGTCGCAACCTCGAGGGCAGCGCGCGCGTGTTCCGCGCCAACATCATCACGCCGGGCTCCAACGACTTGATCGACGGCTTCGAGCCAAGCAAGTTTTCGACCGACGGCCGCAACGAACAGGCGCTGCAATCGTATGGGGCGAGCGCGCGGCTGCGTTGGGTGTTCGGGGACTACGCGCTGAACTCGATCACCGGCTACGAGACGGTGCACACCTACAGCCGAGGCGATGTCGATGGCGGCGCCGGGCCTTACGCGGCCCCGCCGTTCCCCGCGCCGCCGCCGGTGCCCGGCAAGTCGATTCAATTCCGATCGGAAACCGCGGGCGCGCTCCATGACCATGGCCAGATCACGCAGGAGTTCCGCATCGAGTCGCGCTATGCGGCGCCCCTGAATTGGCAGGCCGGCGTGTACTTCTTCCGCGAAAAATTCACCAACGACAGCTACAGCTATGCGAGCGAGCGTGGCGGCGTTCAAGAAGCTTTCAACGGCAACCTGACCGACACCCAGAAGACGACGTCGTACGCCGCGTTCGGCTCGATCAAATACGACCTCACGGCCGATTTGAGCTTTCGTGCCGGCCTGCGCTACACCCACGATCGAAAAGAACTGGTCAGCGACCCGACCAAGTTCGCGCCGTTCTCGGCGTCGAGCAAGGCCAACGGGACCAGCGCCGACATTTCCAACTCGAAGCCCAGCGGCGACATCAGCGCGCTCTACAAGGTCACGCCCGACACCAACGTCTACGCGCGCATCGCCACCGGTTACCGCGGCGCGAGCGTGCAACCGGCCTCGGCCTTCGGTGCGCAATCGATCGCCGGACCGGAGACGACCACCTCGTATGAATTCGGCGTGAAGTCCGACCTGCTCGACAAGCGCGCGCGCGTTTCGGCCAGCGTTTTCCGTTATGACGTGAAAGACCTGCAACTCACCGAAGTCGGCGGCGGCGCGAACTCGAACACGCTCAAATCGGCGAAGAAGGCCACGGGCCAAGGCGTCGAATTCAACCTCGATGCCTATGTGCTGCCCACGCTGCTCGTCACCGCCAGCGCCAGCTACAACGACACGAAAATCAAGGATCCGAGCCTCACCGTCGCCGGTTGCGGCGGTGGCTGCAAGGTGCTGAATGCGCCGGCTGGAGGCGGTCAATTTTTCATCGACGGCAACGCGCTGCCGAACGCGCCGAAGTACATCGCCAACGTGACCGCGCGCTACGGCGTCCCGACTGCGAGCGGCGGCGAGTTCTTCATCTACACCGACTGGTCGTATCGCAGCAAGGTCAACTTCTTCCTGTACGAATCGATCGAGTTCACCGGCAAGGCCTACACCGAAGGTGGGTTGCGCGTCGGCTACCTTTGGAACGAAGGCAAGTACGAGGTGGCGGTGTTCGGCCGCAACATCACGAACAAGGTGGTCGCCACCGGTGGCATCGACTTCAACAACCTAACCGGCTTCATCAACGACCCGCGCACCTTCGGCGTGCAGTTCAAGGCGCAATTTTGAGAATGCCCAGCCACAGCGGCACGCTGATCATCCCGAGCAGGGTCGACAGCGTCACCAGCCCGGCCGCGTAGCCGCCGTCGCCACCCATTCGCGCCGCCAACACGTAGGCGCTCGACGCGGTCGGAAGCGCGGCGAACAACACGATGATCAGGCGCTGATCGGGCGGCAGTGCGAGCGCAGCGGTCAGGCCGATCGCAACGGCCGGCAGCAGCGCATGGCGGATCGCCATGAACGCTGCGGCGAGGCCGGGTGCGGCTTTGAGGCCGCCCACGCGCAAGCCGGCGCCCGTCGCCATCAGCCCCAGCGGCAATGCGGCCAGGCCGATGCGCTGCAAGGTGGTCGAGACCGCTTCGGGAAACGTCAGGCCAACCATGTTGGCGATCAGGCCCGCGACCGTGCTGAGGATCAGCGGGTTGCGCAGCAACTCGCGCCCGTACGCGTGGCCGCCGTGGCGCGCCAGCGGCCACACGGCCGCCACGTTGGCGAGCGGCACGCACAGCGCGATGCACAGCGCCATCCACGCCAGCCCGGCCGGGCCGCCGAGCCGCTCGGCCAGCGCCAGCCCGATGAAGGAGTTGAAGCGGTACGCGGTTTGCGCGCCCGAAGCATGGCGCCGCGCGTCGACACCCGGCCACTGTGCGATCGCAAGCGCAACCACGATGCCGGTCGCGGTCGTGGCCAAGCTGGCGAACGCGAGGCCCACCGTCTGCGCCGGCTGCAACGGGCTTTTCAGTATCGAGTTGAACAGCAGCACCGGGAACAGCAGGTAGTAGACGAGCCGTTCGACCGCCTGCCACACGGTGCCGTTCAGGGCCGTCTTGCGACACAGCACGAAGCCGAGTGCGATCAACATGAAATCGGGCAACAACAGCAAGGCGTTCGACATGCGACGAGTGTGCCAGCGCAGGGCGCGTGCTAAAGGTCGGGGCAGGGTGATCGCTCTGTCGCGCGCCAGCTCGACGGCCATAGACTCTGCGCGTCAATCGCTGCCAAAAACTCCTGGAGATTCACCCGATGCAACGCAGACTCCTGATCGCCGCCTGCACCGCCACCATGCTCGCTGTGAGCGGCAGCGCCTGGGCGCAGGCCTACCCGAACAAGCCGGTCAGGCTGGTCGTGCCGTTCGCGCCCGGCGGCACGACCGACATCGTCGCGCGCGTCTTGGCCGAGAAAATCAGCGGGCCGCTCGGCCAATCGCTGATCGTCGAGAACAAGGCCGGCGGTGGCGGCTCGATAGGTGCCACCGAAACCGCGAAGGCCACGCCCGACGGTTATGCGCTCGGCATGGCCACGGTCTCGACGACCGCAGCCAACCCGGCGATCAACCCGAAGCTCGCGTACAACCCGCTGACCGACTTCACGCCCATCATCAACGTGGCCGCCACGCCCAATGTGATCGCGGTGCACCCGAGCTTTCCGGCGCGCGACTACAAAGGCTTTGTGGCCGAGCTGAAGAAGAACCCCGGCAAGTACAGCTTCGCGAGTTCGGGCACGGGTGGCATCGGCCACTTGCAGATGGAATTGTTCAAGAACCTCTCGGGCACGTTCATCACGCACATCCCATACCGCGGTGCCGGCCCGGCATTGAACGACACCGTCGCCGGCCAGGTGCCGATGATTTTCGACAACTTGCCGTCGGCGCTGCCCTTCATCAAAGACGGTCGCCTGATCGCGATCGTGGTGGCCGCACCGCAGCGCCTGGCCGTGCTGCCGAACATCCCGACCTTCAAAGAGGTCGGCCTCGAGCCCGTCAACCGCATGGCGTACTACGGTATCTATGGCCCGAAGGGGCTGCAGAAAGAGGTGGTCGACAAAGTGAGTGCAGCGGTCAAGAAGACGCTCGAAGACCCGGCGGTAAAAAAACGCATCGAAGAGACCGGCTCGTTGATCGTCGCCAACTCGCCGGCTGAATTCGCGGCCCAGATCGCGGCCGAGTTCGAGGTCTACAAAAAGGTCGTCACTCTGCAAAAACTGACGCTGGAGTGAACGCGCCGGTTCGCGAAGCCAGTGGCGCTTCGATCGACCGCTTCATCGATGCGGTCTGGATCGAAGATGGTCTGGCGGTCAACACGCTGACCGCCTACCGGCGCGACCTCACGCTCTACGCCGACTGGCTCGCGGCAACGCACGATCGTGCGCTCGACGCAACGGCTGAAACCGACCTGCTGGCCTACGCGGTAGCGCGCCACAAAGGCAGCAAGGCGACCAGCGGCAACCGGCGCCTGACGGTCTTCAAACGCTACTTTCGCTGGGCCCTGCGCGAGCACCTGCTGCAGGCCGACCCGACACTCAAGCTCACCAGTGCGAAGCAGGCGTTGCGCGTGCCGAAGACGCTGAGCGAAGTGCAGGTCGAGGCGCTGCTCGGTGCGCCCGACGTCGACACCCCGCTCGGCCTGCGCGACCGCACGATGCTGGAGCTGATGTACGCGAGCGGCCTGCGCGTGAGCGAGCTCGTCACACTCAAGAGCGTGCATGTGAGCCTGAGCGACAGTGCGCTGCGCGTCACCGGCAAGGGCGCGAAAGAGCGGCTCGTGCCGTTCGGCGAAGAAGCGCACGGGTGGATCGAGCGCTACCTCGCCGAAGCGCGCGGCACGATCCTCAAAGGGCAGGCCAGCGACGCGCTGTTCGTCACCGGCCGCGGTGGCCCGATGACCCGCCAAATGTTCTGGAAGCTGATCAAGGCGCACGCATTGCGCGGCGGTGTGCAGGTGCCGCTCTCGCCGCACACGCTGCGCCACGCGTTCGCGACCCATTTGCTCAACCACGGGGCCGACCTGCGCGCGGTGCAACTGCTGCTCGGCCACGCCGACATTTCGACGACGACGATCTACACGCACGTCGCGCGCGAACGATTGAAGCAGTTGCACGCGCAGCACCATCCGCGCGGTTAGCCGGGATTGCACCGAATGACGCCTTGGGTTAGCGTTTCTTCACGCGCAATCCGCGCGCTGGTCACTACCCAAGAATCACGAATGGAGGCCCCATGATGTCGAAGTCACGCTGGATCAGATTCGCCATTGCAGCAGCATGCTGTGTCGTCGCAGGCACGGGGGCGCAAGCCGCATCGATCGTGCGGCAGGTGCAAAGCGCCGGCTCGGCTCAGCTGCGCAACATCGCGCCCGGCGCCGACGGGTTGCAAGCGCCTGAATTTGCGCCCACCTTCGCCAACTTGCCCCGCTTGCAGGACGGCCCCGACGCGGCAGGTGCCTCGAGAACTTCGTCACCGCTCCACGCCTCGATGAAACAGGCGCGCACCCGGATGGTGAACAGGTCGATCGCTCGCACCCGCGGCAACGGCGAGTCGATCGCCGGCGAGGATCGCCAGGGTCCGGGACCTCAGTTGCTGGGCGGATTCGACGGCCTGTCGTTGCGCGATCAGCGGCTCGCCAACGGCGGCAACCAGTTCAGCGTCGAGCCACCGGATCAGGCGCTGTGCGTGGGCAACGGCTACGTGCTGGAGTCGGTCAACGACGTGATCCGGGTCTTCGACCGCAAAGGCACGCCGCTCGGCGGTGTGGTCGCCCTCAACTCGTTCTACGGCTATGCCCCGGCCATCAACCGGAGCACCCGCGTCTACGGGCCGTCGATCACCGACCCGACCTGCTACTACGACCCCCAAGTCAACCGCTTCTTTCATGTGGTGTTGACGATCGACGTCGATCCCGCGACCGGCGGTGCCACCGGCCGCAACCACCTCGACCTGGCAGTAAGCGGCTCGGGCGACCCGCGTGGTTCCTGGACGATCTACCGCGTTCCGGTGCAAAACGACGGCAGCGAAGGCACGCCGATCCACGCCGCTTGCCCTTGCCTCGGCGACTACCCGCACATCGGCGCCGACGCGCACGGCATCTACCTGACGACCAACGAATTTCCGTTCAGCGGCGGCTTCAACGGTGCACAGATCTACGCGCTGTCGAAGAACGATCTGGTGCGCGGTGCCACCAGCGTCACCCTGGTGCAGATCGACACGAAAGATCACCTGCTGGAGGGCAACCCGGGGTTTACCGTGTGGCCGGCCGTGTCACCGGGCGGTGACTTCGCCAAGGTAAACCGCGGCACGCAATACTTCATGAGCTCGCTAGCGGTATTCGCCGACTCGGGCAACGAGAACCGCTTGCGGGTCTGGGCGCTGGGCAACACACGTTCGCTCGATACCAACGCCCCCGATGTCACGCTGGTCGACAACACCGTCAGAGTCCACAACTACGGCGTTCCGCCGCTTTCGAATCAGAAGGCCGGCTCCACGCCGCTGGCAGATTGCATCAACGACACCACGCTGGTCACGCGTTTCGGCACGGGCTGCTGGAACTACCTGTTCTCCAGCAAGCCGCCAGCCGCCGTGAGCCCGGAGTTGCTCGACAGCAATGACTCGCGCATGCAGCAGGTGTTCTTCGCCGGAGGCCGCCTCTACGGCGCGCTCGACACGGCCGTCGAGGTGCGTGGCACCCCGCAGGCCGGCATCGCTTACTACGCGATACGGCCGTTCGCACAGCACGGGTCGGTGTTCGCGGTCGTCGAGAACGAAGGCAAGATTGGCGTCGCCGGCAACAACGCCAACTACCCGGCCATCGCCGTCCGCCCCGACGGCTCGGGCATCGTTGCATTCACGTTGGTCGGTGCCGATCACCACCCGTCTGCGGCGTATGTGCGGCTCGGACGCAACGGCCACGAAGGGCCTGTGCGCATCGCCGCCGAAGGCAAGGGCCCGGCCGACGGCTTCACGGGCTACGAAGCGTTCAACCCCGGCACGACCAGCGCGCGTTGGGGCGACTACGGCGCTGCCGCGGTCGACGGTGACGACATCTGGTTCGCGAGCGAGTACATCGCGCAAACCTGCAACTTGTCGTCTTATGTCGCGGTGCCGTTCGGCAGCTGCAACGCGACGCGGGTGATTCTGGGCAACTGGTCCACACGCATCAGCCGCATCCGGCCGTAGCCGCGTAAACCGGTCCGGACGCGACGTGCGTCCGGACGGCGGTCGACGCGGCCACATATTCAGCATACCGACGCGGTCGATTCATCTCGAACTCGACCGTTTCGTCTTTCGTGCCGATTCGTGAAATGTTGTAAACCCGGTGTTGCATGGCGGGCCGTGCCGCGGATGTTTGCGCGCGATCGTCATCCACTATTTTACGAAGGCGTCATGTTGCTCCCGCTCGGCCTCTCGTGTGGCGGCGATCGCCTCATAGCATCTCGTTGCAGCCGTTTTTGGCGCAGCGGGCGAAACCGGAGTTCGAGTAAAAGAGAAGATCTTGAGCGAAGAGCTCGGCGCCCTGGCCGCGTTGGAAGGCGTCAAATCTTGCGCGCTGGTCGACAGCCAAAGCGGGCTGGTCTGGCACGCGGTCGGCACCGAGCCTGCGGCTGAGCCGCTCTGGGAGGCGGCGATCGATTACTGGCGCCTGCACGGGCGCAGCCACACCCATTTCGCCGCGCTCGGGGAACTTGGCGCGGCGGTGCTGTACCACCGCCATGCCATGCCATGCCATGCCATGCCATGCCATGCCATGCCATGCCATGCCATGCCGTGCCGTGCCGTGCCGTGCTCGCGATCATCCCGTGCGCCGCGCGGAGCGACTTGCTCGTGGTGTGCATCGCATCACACCAAGGCATGAACTGGCGCGATTGGCAGCGCCGCGTTCGCGCCATGGGAGAGCGGCTGAACAGTCTTTGAACATTCGTTCGGCGCACCGCGCGCAAACGAGGCTTCGCAGACACCGAATCGAGCCTCGCGCTCACCCTTTTCTTCAACCACTGAAAGTGCACCATGGCAACGATCAAACAGACCCTCGACTAACTCATGACGGCTGACGGCGCTCTGTGCGCAGCCATCGTCGACTCCAACGGCGGGATGATGCTGGGCTCGATCGGCACGGGCATCGATCTCGAAGTGGCCGCAGCCGGCAACTCCGAAGTCATTCGCGCGAAAGACAAAGTGATGCGCCAGCTCGGCCTGACCGACGTGATCGAAGACATCCTGATCACACTCGGCAAGCAGTACCACTTGATTCGGCCGTCGTCGCGCAGGGAAGGCGTGTTCATCTTCTACGTGCTCGAACGCGCGAAGTCGAACCTCGCGTTGGCCCGCCGCAAGGTCCGGGATGTCGACAAGGAAATGATGGTTTGAGGGTTCCAGCCTCGGTCGCGCTCTCACCCGCGGCGAACCGCCGCGCGCATCGACCTGACTGAAAACAGCGACCGACATGACCCCAGCGTTGCCGCGAATCGTTTACGCCAGCCAGGCGCTCGGCACCGCTGATGCAGCAACGCGCGCGGCTGAGGTTCGCGCCATTCTCGGCACCGCCCGTGCGCACAACGCAGCGCACGACATCACGGGTTTGCTGATCGTTGCGAACGGCCACTTCGTGCAGGTGTTCGAAGGGCCGCATGACGCTGTCGATGCGCTGTACCGAAAAATCGGCGGTGATGCGAAGCATTGGGATGTCGCGCTGCTATCGCGCGTCGAGACACTCGGCCGAAGTTTCGGCGCATGGTCGATGGGCCTGCTCGAACGCACCGAACCCGCAGCGGCCACCGACGCGCGCCTGTAGCTGCTGCGCGACCGGCTCGCCGCAGATCCCGATGCGACCGCTGCCGACTTCTGCCGGTTCATGCTGGCACCCAGCGTCAACCCGGCTTTGACGCTGCGCTCGCGTCCGACGGTCGATGAACCGATATCGAGCGTGGCGTTCGTGAGCCCGACAGGCATGTGGAGTGCAGCCGTGCTGCAGCGCGTGTCGTCGGCGGCGATGCGGCGCACCGGCCGCACGGCCGTCATCGATCAGCAAGATGCGGCACAGCGGGCGCTGATCGAATACATCGACGTCGAGATGCCCGAGATTGCGCCGTTGCGTGCGGTATCGCTCGCCGTCGAGCCGGGTTCGTTCTCGCCGGTCGCGCCGTTCATGGAACGCTTGTCGCTGCTGGTGTTCATGCTGGCTTCGTCTGACGCCGAAGGCTTCACCGCTTATGTACGAGCTTGGCTCGCCTTGCCTCAAGTGATCACGTCGGCGCCGCGGGTGCTCGTGCTGGCCGGCATGGCGCCGGAGCGTGTCGACGGCATGCTGCAGACGCTGCGTGCCGGCACCACCCTTACGGTCAACTTTATTAGCGTCATGCTGAGCGACTCCGCCGCCGTCTGGCGAGCCGCGCAGGAGGCGTTGCGTGACCAGACCGCGACTGCGCGTGCGCCGGCCGAGTCGGTGCGAGAGGCGCCATCAGCCGATGCCGGTACTGACGCCAAGCTGGTGGCTGAATCGGGTTGCCCTCAAGAGTTGCTCGAGCTCGACGGCGCCATCGCCGCAGCCTTGATCGACGCCGAGCGGTGCGCGACGCTGCTCACGCTCGACCAGACCGGGGCCACGTCACGTTCGTTCGCAGACGACGCCGAATTGCCGCACGGCAAACGGCGACCCGCAATGGCGCTGCGGATCGATGACCCGATCGAAGACATCGCCGTCACGACCCAGGACGGTTCGAGCATGTACCGCGCGCTTGCTCGGCGACCCGAACTGTTCGTCGGGTTGATATTCGACCACGACCGGGTGCCGCTCGCGATGGCGCGCTTGCGCCTGCCAGAGATCGTCGAAGCGCTGGCGCTGCTGCCGATCTGATCCGGCCGGGCGCGACCCACAGCGGCACGCGGCGCTTAAAACACCACGCCCGGGAACAGCATCACGTTCGCGTGCGGCGAGCACTCGCCGGTGCGAACGATAGCGCGCGCTAGTGCGCGCTACTGCGCTTTCGGTCTTGAAACGCATGTGCGGTAGGGTCTCGATCGGCACGCCTTGCAACGCACCGGTCAGGCTCGCGGCCACTGGCGGGTTGCGCGCCGCGAGTTCTTCGGCGCATGTGGCGCGCTCGACCTGCATCTCGCTCAGCACCGCGCCGAGTACCTGCTCGAACGACGGCACGCCGCGGGTCACGGCCAGATCGATGCAGCGCGTGCCCGGTGGCACCGGCAGGCCGGCGTCGCCGATCACGAGCGCATCGCCATGGCCGAGGCTCGCGATCAGACCCGAGAGTTCGGCATGAAGCAACGCGGTCTTTTCTATGGCGTAAGGGTCTCGGTGCGATCGAGTTCTTCGCGTGTCGGCATCGACGCCATCGCGCCGTGGCGCGTCACGCTGAGGGCTGCGGCGCGCTGCGCAAAGGCGATCGCCGCATGCGCGCCGCAGCCTTCGCCGATGGCGACAGCGAAGGCGCCGGTGAAGGTGTCGCCGGCACCGGTGGTGTCGATCGCCTTCACGCTTTGGGCGTCGAACATCTGCACCCCGGCCGCCGTGGCGAGGCAGACGCCGCGCTCGCCCAGCGTCCCGATGACCTGGGCGAAACCGAGTGCGGCAAGCTGACCGGTGGCGAGGTTCATGTCGAGATCGGCATCGGCATGGTGGCCGGCGAGGATCGCGGCTTCGATTTCGTTCGGCACGAGCCACGTCACCATCGCGGCCAGATCGACGGGCAGCACCTGCGCCGGTGCCGGGTTCAGCAAAACCGGCACGCCCGCGCGGTGCGCGCGTTCGATGGCGTGACGCACCACCGGCAGCGGTGATTCGAGCTGGCACACGAGCATCGAGGCGGCATCGATCAAACCGCCGGCCGCGTCGACGTGCGCGGTCGTCAGCGCCGCGTTCGCGCCGGCCGACAAGCCGATGCAATTGCGCCCGGCATCGTCGACGAAGATCATCGCGACGCCTGTTGCCACGCCGTCGAGCGTGTGCAGATGGTCGATGGCGATGCCATCGCGCACCAGTGCCGCGCGCGCTTCCCGGCCGAACGCATCGTCGCCGACACAACCGATGATGCTCACCGGCGCCGCGCCCGCCGAACCGAGCCGCGCCGCGGCCACGGCCTGGTTCGCGCCCTTGCCACCGGGCGCGGTGCGAAAGTCATGGCCCATCAAGGTTTCGCCTGGCTCGGGCAAGCGCGCGCAGCGCAGCACCAGGTCCATGTTGACGCTGCCGAGCACGACGATGCCGCGCTCCGTCATCTGTGGGCTCCAGAGACCACGGTAAAAATCAGCCGGCAACCACCGGAATTTCGGCGAGCGGCGAACCCGCTGCGATCTTCGCCTGCCACTCGCGCGGCCCGGTGTCGTGCACCGACACACCGTTCGAGTCGACCGCGACCGTGACTGGCATGTCGACAACGTCGAACTCGTAGATCGCTTCCATGCCCAGGTCTTTGAAGCCGACCACCTTGGCGTGCTTGATCGCCTTCGAGACCAGGTAGGCCGCGCCGCCCACCGCCATCAGGTAGGCGCTCTTGTGCGCCTTGATCGCCTCGATGCCGGCGGGCCCACGCTCGGCCTTGCCGATCATGCCGATCAGGCCGGTTTGCGCCAGCATCATCTCGGTGAACTTGTCCATGCGCGTCGCGGTGGTCGGACCGGCCGGGCCGACCACTTCATCACGCACCGGGTCGACCGGGCCGACGTAGTAGATGACGCGGTTGGTGAAGTCCACGGGCAGCGTTTCGCCGCGCGAGAGCATGTCTTGAATGCGCTTGTGCGCTGCGTCGCGGCCCGTGAGCATCTTGCCACTGAGCAGCAGCGTGTCGCCCGGCTTCCAGGCGGCGACTTCTTCTTTCGTCAGCGTGTTCAGGTCGACCCTTTTCGATCGGTTGTAGTCGGGTGCCCACTTCACATCGGGCCACAAATCGAGGCTAGGCGGCGTGAGATAGGCGGCGCCGGAGCCGTCGAGCACGAAGTGAGCGTGGCGAGTGGCGGCGCAGTTCGGGATCATCGCGACAGGCTTGCTCGCGGCGTGTGTCGGGTACATCGCGATCTTCACGTCGAGCACGGTGGTCAGGCCGCCGAGCCCCTGCGCGCCGATGCCGAGCGCGTTGATCTTGTCGCAGAGTTCGATGCGCAGTTCTTCGACCTGTGTGCTCGGGCCGCGGGCCTTCAGCTCGTACATGTCGATGTCGTCCATCAGGCTTTGCTTGGCCATCAGCATCGCGCGCTCTGCCGTGCCGCCGATGCCGATGCCGAGCATGCCCGGCGGGCACCAGCCAGCGCCCATCGTCGGCACCGTCTTCATGACCCAGTCGACCAGCGAATCGCTCGGGTTCATCATCACGAACTTGCTCTTGTTCTCGCTGCCACCGCCCTTGGCCGCGACCTGCACATCGACCGTGTTGCCCGGCACCAGCGTCATGTGGACCACGGCCGGCGTGTTGTCCTTCGTGTTCTTGCGCTCGAAATGCGGGTCGGCCACGATGCTCGCGCGCAGCAGGTTGTCGGGGTTCAGGTAGCCCTGACGCACACCGTCGTTCACGGCCTCTTCGATGCCCGACGGAAAACCCTCGAAGCGCACGTCCATCCCGATTTTCAGAAAGACGTTGACGATGCCCGTGTCCTGGCAAATCGGGCGGCGGCCTTCGGCGCACATCTTCGAGTTGGTCAAGATTTGTGCGATCGCGTCTTTCGCGGCCGGGCTCTGCTCGGCTTCGTAGGCGCGCGCGAGGTGTCGGATGTAGTCGGCAGGGTGGTAGTAGCTGATGTATTGCAACGCAGCGGCGACGCTCTCGACGAGGTCAGCGTAGCGGATGGTGGTGGTCATGGGCTTTGCTCGTTGACAATGGCGTAGAAGTTTACTGAAACCGAGGTCAGCACTTGATCAGCAGCATCCGGCGTTTCATCACCTCCGAGTCGGCCGGCGGCCTCGTGCTGGCGCTTGCTGCCGTCGCGGCGCTGACCGTCGCCAACTCGACGCTCGGCCCGGCGTACCGCGAGTTCATCGGCCTGCGCGGCGAGGTGCGCATCGGCAACGACTGGCTGGTGTTGTCCAAACCGCTGTTGCTGTGGGTCAACGACCTGTGGATGGCGGTGTTCTTCTTTGTCGTCGGGCTCGAGATCAAGCGCGAGGTGCTCGGCGGCGAACTCGACACGGTGAAGAAGGCGCTGCTGCCTGCTTCGGCTGCGCTCGGCGGCATGGCCGTGCCTGCGCTGATCTATGCGGCCCTGAACTTCGGCGATGCGCTGGCGCTGCGCGGCTGGGCAATCCCGATGGCGACCGACATCGCCTTCGCGCTCGGCATCTTGATGCTGCTCGGCTCGCGCGTGCCGGTGTCGTTGAAGGTGTTCCTCACGGCAGTCGCGATCATCGACGACCTCGGCGCGATCATCGTGATCGCGGTGTTCTATACCGATCACTTGTCGATGCCGATGCTGGCCGCTGCGGGTGGCGGTGCGCTGCTGTTGCTGCTGTTGAACCAGTGGCGCGTCAGCAGCGTCGGCCCGTATGTGGTGATCGGCCTCTTCATCTGGGTGTGCGTCTACAAGTCTGGCATTCACGCCACGCTCGCGGGCGTGGTCACCGCGATGGCAATCCCGCTGCGCGACGACGACGGCGGCTCGCCGCTGCAAACTGCCGAGAACGCGCTGCATCCGTGGGTTGCGTTCGGGGTGCTGCCGATGTTCGCGTTCGTCAACGCCGGCGTGAATCTGCAAGGCGTGTCGCTCGGCACGCTCGCGCAAGGCATTCCGCTCGGCATCGCACTCGGCCTGGTCGTCGGCAAGGCGATCGGTGTGTTCGGCGCCTCGTGGCTGTTGATCCGCATCACCGGCGCCGGGCTGCCGGCAGGCGCGAGCACCCGGCAGTTCATGGGCGTGTGCGTGCTGTGCGGCATCGGCTTCACGATGAGCCTGTTCATCGGCGGGCTCGCGTTCGCGGGGCAAGACCCAAGCTACGAAACGCAGGTCAAGCTCGGCGTGCTCGGCGGCTCGCTGATCGCGGGGCTGCTCGGCGTGGCGCTGTTGCTCAGTGCGCGGCCGACGGTGACGCGTTGAGCAGCTTGTCGGTGTAGGCGATCGCGATCGCCGAGAGCAAAAAGGCGACGTGGATGATGGTTTGCCACATCAGTACCTCGGGCTTCATGTTGGCCGCGCTGATGAAGCTCTTGAGCAGGTGGATCGAACTGATGCCGATGATCGCGGTGCCTAGCTTGACCTTGAGGACCGAGGCGTTCACATGGCTCAGCCACTCGGGTTCGTCGGGGTGGCCTTCGAGGTGCATGCGGCTGACGAAGGTCTCGTAGCCACCGACGATCACCATGATCAGCAGGTTCGAGATCATCACCACATCGATCAGTGCCAGCACCGCGAGCATGATCACGGTTTCGGTCAACTTCGGGCCCTGCCCGGCGGGGAACACGTAGCCCATGCCCTCGGTCAACGCCGCGAGCGCCATGGTGCTGCCGAACGCCGCCTCGACCAGGTGCACGAGCTCGACCCAGAAGTGAAACACGTACACGCACTGCGCCAGAATCAGCCCGAGGTAGAGCGGCACCTGCAACCATCGGCTGAGGAAGATAAAGGCCGGCAGCGGGCGCAGCTTGACGCCCGTTTTAGGCACGCGAGGGTCGGGGAGCTGGGCCATGCGGGTTCTCGGGAATTCAAGTTTTGATGGGGGGGCGATACTTCGCGAAATTGTAGGGGCCGCAATGTGACGCCCAGAGTAAGCCCTTCGTAAGAGCAAGTGCCTAACCTCGACAGCAAAGCCGTCGTCCGGGGCCAACCCGACACACAGGAGACACACCATGAGCGCATCCGAAACCCACGTGTACAACCCGTCAGCCGCGGCGATGAAAGATGCGCATGTGTCCGGCATGGCCGCTTACCGCGCGCTCGTTGCTGAGGCCGATGCCGACCACGAGGCCTTCTGGGCACGCCAGGCACGCGAGCTGTTGAGCTGGAAGAAGCCGTTCACCACGGTGCTGAACGCAACCGACGCGCCGTTCTACAAGTGGTTCGAGGACGGCACGCTGAACGCCTCGTACAACTGCCTCGACCGGCAGGTCGAGGCCGGCCTCGGCGACAAGGTCGCACTCATTTTCGAGGCCGACGACGCCAAGGTCACGAAGGTCACCTACAGCGAGTTGCTCGCCCGCACTTGCCAACTCGCGAACGCATTGAAAGCGCGTGGCGTCGAGAAGGGCGACCGGGTCGCGATCTACCTCGGCATGTCGGTCGAGGGCGTGGTCGCGATGCAGGCTTGCGCCCGCATTGGCGCCACGCACACGGTGATCTTCGGCGGCTTCTCAGCGCACTCGCTGCGCGACCGCATCGCCGACACCGGCGCCGTGCTGGTGATCACCGCCGACGAGCAACTGCGTGGCGGCAAGGCCTTGCCGTTGAAAGCCATCGTCGACGAAGCGCTGGAGCTCGACGGTTGCGATTCGGTGACCGACGTGATCGTCTACCGGCGCACCGGCGGCAACGTGGATTGGCGCGACGCACGAGACCACTGGCTGCATGACGAGGTTGCGGCGCAGGCCAGCACCTGCGAGCCGGAGTGGGTCGGTGCCGAGCACCCGCTGTTCCTGCTCTATACCTCGGGCTCGACCGGCAAACCCAAGGGCGTGCAGCACTCGACCGGCGGCTACCTGCTGCACGCGGCGCTGACGACGAAGTGGACCTTCGATCTGAAGCCGAACGACATTTTTTGGTGCACCGCCGACATCGGCTGGGTCACCGGCCACACCTACATCACCTACGGCCCGCTCGCGCTGGGCGGCACCGAGATCGTGTTCGAAAGCGTGCCGACGTATCCGGATGCCGGCCGCTTCTGGAAAATGATTCAAGACCACAAGGTCACCATTTTCTACACCGCGCCAACGGCGATCCGCTCGCTGATCAAGGCTGCTGAAGCCAACGCCGCGGTGCACCCCGATCGCTACGACCTGAGCTCGCTGCGCATCCTCGGTTCGGTCGGCGAACCGATCAACCCGGCGGCGTGGGAGTGGTACTACAAGCACATTGGCGGCAGCCGTTGCCCGATTGTCGACACCTTCTGGCAAACCGAAACCGGCGGCCACATGATCACGCCGCTGCCAGGCGCCACACCGATGGTGCCGGGTTCGTGCACGTTGCCGTTCCCCGGCATCACGGCTGCGATCGTCGACGAAACCGGCAACGATGTGTCGAACGGCACCGCCGGTATCCTCGTCGTGAAGAAGCCGTGGCCGAGCATGATCCGCACGATCTGGGGCGACCCCGAGCGCTTCAAGAAAAGCTACTACCCTGAGGAGTTCAAGGACCACGGCCTGTACTACCTCGCCGGTGACGGCGCGATCCGCGACGCCGAAACCGGCTACTTCACGATCACCGGCCGCATCGACGACGTGCTCAACGTCAGCGGCCACCGCATGGGCACGATGGAGATCGAATCGGCGCTGGTCTCGTGCACCGAACTCGTCGCCGAAGCGGCGGTCGTCGGCCGGCCCGACGATACGACCGGCGAGGCGATCTGCGCCTTCGTCGTGCTCAAGGGACCGCGCCCGACCGGCGACGAAGCCAAGGCCATCGCCAAGCGACTGCGCGACTGGGTCGGCAAAGAGATCGGCCCGATCGCCAAGCCCAAAGACATCCGCTTCGGCGACAACCTGCCCAAGACCCGCAGCGGCAAGATCATGCGGCGGCTGCTGCGCTCGGTGGCCAAAGGCGAGGCGATCACGCAAGACACCTCGACGCTCGAGAACCCCGCGATCCTCGATCAGCTGGCCGAGAAGAACTGACGCTTGACGATGTGAGTTGCGGTGCGGGCTGCGGCGTGCGTTGCGGCGCGGTGCCGCCACCCGGGCGCGAAGGAAGCGGTCCCTACAATCGCGCACTTCTCCCTCCCGAGCCAGTCCACCCATGCTAGTCAACGCCTCCTGTTTCAAAGCCTATGACATCCGCGGCATCGTCGGCGCGGGCATCGACGAGGCGTTCGCCGAGCACCTCGGCCGCGCCTTCGGCAGCGAAGCCGTGAAGGCCGGCGAGCGCGCGGTGGCGGTCGGGCGCGATGGCCGGCACTCGGGTGCGAGCCTGGTCGCGGCGCTGATCGCTGGCTTGAAGTCGACCGGGCTCGATGTCGTCGACCTCGGTGCGGTGACGACGCCGATGCTCTACTACGTGGCCGCGACGCGCGGCCGGCGCGGCTGCCGCAGCGGCATCATGGTGACCGGCAGCCACAACCCGAAGAACTACAACGGCTTCAAGATGGTGTTGGCTGCCAAGGCGATCTACGGCGAAGAGATTCAAAATTTGCGCCGCCGGATCGAGGCCGACGACTACGTGCGTGGCACCGGCCGCTCGGCGCCGATGGTCATCGGCACCGAGTACCTCACGCGCATCGTCGGTGATTGCAAATTGGCGCGGCCGATGAAGATCGTCGTCGATTCGGGCAATGGGATTCCGGGCGCCTCGGCACCCGGTATTCTTCGCGCGCTCGGCTGCGAGGTGATCGAGCTCTACTCCGAGGTCGACGGCGATTTTCCGAATCACCACCCGGACCCGAGCCAACCCGCGAACCTGGTGGATTTGATTCGCACCGTGCGCGAGACCGGCGCCGAACTCGGCCTCGCGTTCGATGGCGACGGCGACCGGCTCGGTGTCGTCACGAACGACGGCAACATCATCTATCCCGATCGCCAGCTGATGCTGTTCGCAACCGACATCCTGAAGCGCCAGCCCGGCGGCACGGTCATCTTCGACGTCAAGTGCACGCAGCGGCTCGCGCCGTTGATCCGCAAGGCCGGGGGCAAGCCGCTGATGTGGAAGACCGGCCACTCGCTCGTCAAGGCCAAGCTGCGCGAAACCCGCGCGCCTATCGCCGGTGAGATGAGCGGCCACATCTTCTTCGCCGAGCGCTGGTACGGTTTCGACGACGCGACCTACACCGCAGCGCGCTTGCTCGAAATCCTCAGCCGCAGCAAGAACCCGAGCAAGGTGCTCAACGCGCTGCCGACGAGCTTTTCTACACCGGAGTTGAACGTTCCGTGCGCCGAAGGCGAGCCGAAACTGGTGGTCGAGAAACTGCTCGACAAGGCTTTCCTGAAGGCGCACTTCACCGTCGGCGACATCGGCACGATCGACGGCCTGCGTGTCGACTACAAAGACGGCTTCGGCCTGATCCGCGCCAGCAACACCACACCCGTCTTGGTGATGCGTTTCGAAGGCCACACCGCCGCGGCATTGCATCGCATCGAGACCGAATTCATGGCGGCGCTGCGCGTGGTCAAGCCGGATGCGAAGGTGGCGGCGGCGGCGCATTGACAATTGTGAAACGACGCTGCGCGAGCGGGTCGAGCGCCGGGCCGCTGCGGGCCACGAAGGGGCCACGCGTGGCCCTCGGCCGGCCCGCATCCCCTCGGGGGATCGGCCGATGTATTCATCGGGCGAGGGGCTCTGTCGAATGCGCGTCCTGATCGTCAAGCTCTCGTCGCTCGGAGATGTCGTGCATGCGATGCCGGTGGTGCACGACATCCACGGAGCGTTTCCCGACGCGGTGATCGACTGGGTCGTCGAGCCCGGCTTCGCGCCACTGCTGCGGCGCGTCGAGGGCGTCCACACAGTCATCGAATGCGCGCTGCGGCGCTGGAGCAAGCGTTGGTGGACCAGTAGCGTGCGCACCGAGTGGCATGCCTTCAAGGCGCGACTGCGAGTGCAGCGCTACGACGCGGTGCTCGACCTGCAAGGCCTGACCAAATCGGCGTTGATCACCCGGCTGGCCGAGCTCACGGCCACCGGCGCCACCTACGGCCTCGCCAACCGCACCGAGGGCTCGAGCCACGAGCCACCGGCGCGCTGGCTGGTCGATCGCGCGATCCGCATCGAGCCGCACATCCACGCGCTCGACCGTTCGCGCGTGCTCGCGGCGAAAGCGCTCGGCTACGTGCTCGACGGGTCGGCGCCTCAGTTCGGCCTGCGCGCGCGCGCGCCGGCACGCAGCGGCGCGCCGACGCTCGTGTTCGTCCACGGCACTTCGCGCGACGACAAGCTCTGGCCGGAATCGTCGTGGATCGAACTCGGCCGGCGCGCCATCGCACAAGGCTGGCGCATCGCGCTGCCGCACGTGGGCGCGGCCGAGCTCGCACGTGCGCGGCGCGTCGCCGACGCACTTGGCGCATTCGACGCACTCGGCGCACTCCACGAGCCGGCGACCGTGTGGCCCGAGATGGGCCTCGACGCGCTTGTCGACCGGCTCGGTGCAACGCATGGCGTGATCGGTGTCGACAGTGGCCTGAGCCACATCGCCGCGGCGCTGAACCTGCCGCTCGTGCAGGTCTACAACTGGCCGACCGCGTGGCGCACCGGGTCGCAGGCGGCGCACGGCCAACGGCACCAGGTGTCGGTCGAGGCACAGCCCACGCCGACGATCGACGCGGTGTGGTCGGCATGGACGCAAGTGTGCGAGGCCGCTCGTTGAGGTCGCCACGCGAGGCGCTGGCACGCGGGCTCTATTCGCTGCTGCTGCGCCTGCTGCAACCCGCATACGCGTTGCGGCTTTGGCTGCGCGGCCGCGCCGAGCCGCTGTACCGTGAGCGCATCGGTGAACGCTTCGGCTTTTATCGCGAACCGAGGAGCGCCGGGTGGGTCTGGCTGCACGCCGTCTCGCTCGGCGAAGCCCGGGCGGCGCAAGCACTCGTCGATGCGTTGCGCGTCGAGTGGCCTGCCATGCGCCTGCTGCTGACCCACGGCACCGCAACCGGCTTCGAGGCCGGCCGATCGCTGCTGCGCGAAGGCGATCACCAAACCTGGTTGCCGTACGACACGCCCGGCGCCACGCGCCGCTTCATCGCGCAGTTCCGCCCCGCGATCGGCGTGCTGATGGAGACCGAGGTCTGGCCCAATTTGCTGCTCGCTGCGCAAGCCGCGCGGGTTTCAATGGTGCTGGCGAACGCTCGCCTGAGCGCCAGGAGCTTCGCGCGCGGCCAGCGCATCAACGCGGTGCTGCGCCTGGCGATCGACAGCGTCGCGCTGGTGCTCGCGCAGACCGAAGACGACGCGCGCCGCATCCGCGCTTCGGGCGCGCGCACCGTCGAGGTCGCCGGCAACCTGAAGTACGACCTCACGCCCGACGCTGCGCAACTCGCGCAAGGCGCGGCGTGGCGCGCCTTGCTGCAACGCGGCGTGGTGCTCGCCGCGATCACGCGCGAAGGCGAAGAGGCGCTGCTGCTCGACGCCTGGCAACGCACGCCGCACGGCGACGCGCTGCTGGCGATCGTGCCGCGCCACCCGCAGCGCTTCGACGAGGTCGCCGGCTTGGTGCGCGCTGCCGGTTTCACGCTCGCGCGGCGCAGCGCCTGGCAAGACACACCGCCGGCCGAGGCGTTGCGCGCGCAGGTCTGGCTCGGCGACTCGATGCGCGAGATGGCGCTGTACTACGCGATCGCGCAAGTCGCGCTGCTCGGCGGCAGCTTCGCCCCGCTCGGCGGTCACAACCTGATCGAAGCCGCCGCCTGCGGTTGCCCGTTGGTGATGGGGCCGAGCACGTTCAACTTCAGCGAGGCGGCGGAGTTGTCGCTGGCAGCGGGGGCGTCGTTGCGGGTGGGAGACATGACAGAGGCCGTCGGATCGGCCGCCTCGCTGCTGCACGCGCCAGAGCGGCTGAACGACCTGTCGCGCAGCGCACTGCGCTTCGCATCGCAACACCGCGGCGCAGCGACGCGAATGGCCGAGCGCATCGCGCTGCTGGCCTTTCCTTTTTCGTTACATTGAGCGCCCGAAACACTCCCGTGCCGGCCGCCGCTCAGAGGCATCTTTTTGCCGCGGCAAGCCGAACTGCCGACGGCTGATCAGTTGGATCAGCCGATCAACGAATCAGCAACCCGTTCACCGCTGTCACGTCGTCGGGCGTCAGCCGGCCCGAGGCTTGGCGCAGTCGCAGGCCGGCCATGATCAGGTCGTAGCGCGCTTTGGCGAGCTGCGCCTGCGTGGTGTAGAGCTGGGCCTGCGCGTTGAGCACATCGATGTTCACGCGCACGCCGACTTTGAAGCCGAGTTGCGTGGCTTCGAGCGCGAGCTTGCTCGACGACTCGGCGGCTTCGAGCGCATTCACCTGCGCCGCGGCCGAGCCGATCTGGTAATAGAGCTGGCGCGTCAGCTGCACCACGTTTCTGCGCGCGCTGTCGAGGTCGTTGCGTGACTTGTCTTCGAGCACCAGCGTTTCTTTCACGCGGTTCTGGACCTGGAAGCCGGCGAACAGCGGAACGTTCATGTTCACCGAGATCGTGCTGACCGTGTTCGGCGTGGTGTACGAGAAGCCGCCGCCTTGCGCCTGAAGGTCGTTCGCGGCGCGGCCGCGGCCGTAGCTGCCGTTCAGCGTGACGGTCGGCAGGTGGCCGGCCTTGGCTTTGTCGGTGTCGAGCCGGGCGAGTTCGAGCGCGACGCGTGCCTTGCGGATCAACGGGTGTTCGGCGTCGGCACGGCTGACCCAATCGTCGACGTTCGCCGGCGCCAATGCTGGCAGTGCGATCGGCACCGCGAGCTGCTTGGGCACGACGCCGCTGCGCCCGACGGTCTGGTCGAGCAGGATGCGTTTGGTGGTCAGGTCGTTCTCGGCCTGGATCTGCGTGAAGCGCGCCAGGTCGAAGCGCGCCTGGGCTTCGCGCGTGTCGGTGATGGTCGCGGTGCCGACCTCGAAATTGCGTTTGGCCGAGGCCACTTGCTCCGAGATCGCGGCCAGGCTGGCGCGTGCGGTGGCCAGATTGTCTTGGGCGGCAAGCACGTCGAAGTACGCTTGCGAGACGCGCAGGATCAGGTCTTGTTCAGCCGCTTCGAGGTCGGCACGAAAAGTTTCGATGGCCTTGTCGGCCTGCGCGATCGTCACGTCGTTGGCGCGGTTGAACAGCGTCTGCGAGCCGCTCAGCGTGGCGTTCGCCGAGCTCGTGTTGGCGACTTGGGTCGACGGTGAATCGGGGGTGCTGCTCAGTTGGCGCGCGGCGGTGGCGCCGAGGCCGACCTGCGGCAACCGCAAGCCCCGCGCCTGGTCGAAGCGGTACTGCGCGGCGTCGAGGCTGGCACGCGCGGCGAGGTAGCTGGCGTCGTAGCCATGCGCCGTTTGATAGAGCTCCTGCAGGCTCTGCGCCTGCGCGGTGAGCGCACTGCCCAAGCCGAACGCGACGACCAAGGCAGCGGCGAGCGTGCGGAGGCGCAAGGTGGGGTGGTGGTGGCTCGATGACATGGATGATTGCTCCAACGGCTTTTTTATGTTCTGGGTGCTGCGGCTCGGCTCAATAACGCGGCACGGCGGCATCGACCTGTGCCGACCAGGCATCGATGCCGCCGGCGAGGTTATAGACCGCCTCGAAGCCCTGACGCTCGAGGAATGCGACGACCTGCGCGCTGCGGGCGCCGTGATGACAAATACAGACGACAGGGTGCGACGGATCGAGCTCGCCGAACGACTCGGGCACGCTGTTCATTGGCATCAGCCGCGTTTGAAGCCCGTCGATTCGAATCGCTGCGAGCGCGAATTCCCAGGGTTCGCGCACATCGAGCAGCAGCGGCATCGGCGCGCCGACTTCCGCGTTCGGCAAACTCGCCATGCCGATCAGGTCGTGGCCGGTGATCTGTTTCATCGCCGGCTCAAAAATGGAACTTGGTCGGCTCGGCGAAGCCGCGCAAACGCGGCGCGACCGTGTCGAACAGCACCGTGCGCTCAAGACCTTCGTCACTGGTGCGGGTGATCAAAATGGCGCGCATCACCGGCTCGGCACCGACGATCGCTGCGAGCCGCCCGCCGACCTTGAGCTGCGACAGCAGTGCCTCTGGCACCTCGGCAACCGAGCCCGACAACACGATCAGGTCGAACGGGCCGTCGCCAATCCAACCACCGGCGCCGTCGGCGGTGATCACGTTGGCGTTCATCACGCCGGCGCGCTTCAGGTTCGCGGCCGCGAAGGCCGCCAGCGCCGGATCGATCTCGAGCGTGGTGACGTGCTGCGCCTTGTGCGCCAGCAGCGCAGCCATGTGGCCTGAGCCGGCGCCGATTTCGAGCACGCGCTCGTGCTTGTGCACCGCGAGCTCCTGCAGGATGCGCGCCTCGACTTTCGGCGAGAGCATCCACTGCTGACCGCTGGTGGAAGACGACAGCGGCACCTCGGTGTCGACGAACGCGAGCGCGCGGTGCTCGGGCGGCACGAAGTCTTCGCGTTTGACAATGGCGAGCAGCTCCAGCACGCCCGGATTCAGCACATCCCAGGGGCGGATTTGCTGTTCAATCATGTTGAAGCGGGCTTGTTCGATGTTCATGGTGCGGGGCGTGTGAAGGCGTGTGGAAGCGCGTGAAGGCAGCACGCCAATTCTATTTCTTGGGCGTGATGGCGATCGCTGCGTCAGCGGGCGCAGGCCGGGGTTTGCCGGCCCAGCGCCGCTTCGCCCACACGGCCAGATCGTCAAGGTAGCAATAGATGACCGGCACGACGACGAGCGTCAACAACGACGACGTGATCACGCCGCCGATCACCGCCTGGCCCATCGGTGCGCGCTGCTCCGAACCCTCGGAGAGCGCGAATGCCAGCGGCACCATGCCGAAGACCATCGCCAGCGTGGTCATCAGGATCGGCCGCAGCCGCACTTGCGCTGCGTGCAGCAGCGCCTCGGAGCGGCCTCGTGGTGGCTCGCCCTGGTCACCGGCCCGTGAGCGTATGGCGAAGTCGATCAACAGGATCGCGTTCTTCGTCACCAGGCCCATCAGCATCACGATGCCGATGATGCTGAACATGTTGAGCGTCGAGCCGAACGCGAGCAGCGTGAGCACCACGCCGATCAGCGTCAACGGCAGCGCACTCATCAGTGCCAGTGGCTGCAAGAAGCTCTTGAACTGGCTGGCAAGAATCATGTAGATGAACACGACCGCCAGCGCGAGTGCGCCGATCGCGTAACTGAACGACTCGGTCATGTTCTTGGTCGAGCCGCCGAAGCTGTAGCGGTAACCGGGCGGCCAGGCCATGCCATCGAGCGCGGTCTTGATCTCGGCCGAGACATCACCCGAGCTGCGGCCGAACGCGTTCGCGTCGAAGTTGATTTCGCGGTTCAGGTCGCGGCGGTTGATTTGGTTCGGGCCGGTCGAGGGGGTGATGTCGGCCACCTGCGAGAGGCGCACCGAACGGCTCGCGCCGTCCGCGCCGGCCGCCACGTTGATCGGCATGCGCTGCAGGTCGGCGATCGACACGCGCGCCTCGGGGCTCAGGCGCACGTTGACGTCGTAGTTCTCGCCGTCGGGCGCGCGCCAATTGCCGACCGTCGTGCCCGCCACCATCGTGCGCAGGCTGGTCGCGAGCATGTTGACGTTGAGGCCGACATCCGACGCGGCATCGCGCTTCACGTCGATCGCGACGGTGGGTTTGTCGGGCTTGAGCGTGCTGTCGAGGTCGACCAGACCGTTGATGGCAAAGAGCTTCGGCGTGATGGCCCGCGAGAGCCGCTCGAGCTCGGCCAGATCGGGGCCTTGCACCGAAAACTGCAGGCTCTTGCCGCCGCCGAGATCGGTGGTGCCGATGTTGGTGATCGTGATGCCGGGAATGCGCGCGAGGCGTTCGCGCATCGGCACCGCCATTTGCTGAATGCTGCGCACGCGGTCTTTGCGGTCGACCATGCGCACGTAGGTCGACGCGTAGATCTTGCCGGCAGCCTGGCCGCTGTTGATCGTGGCCACCGTGTACCGCACCTCGGGCAGTTCACGCAGCGCCGCGTCGACCTGCTTCGCGCGTGCTTCGGTCTGCTCTAGCGACGAGCCGACCGGCGTGTAGAAGTTGATCTGCGTCTCCGAGAAGTCGGCCTTCGGCACGAACTCGGCGCCGAGCAGCGGCACGATGAAAACGCTCGCCACCAGCGTGACGAGCGCGATGCCGAGCGTGGCCAGCTTGTGTTTTAAAGACCAGCCGAGGATGCGCTGGTAGGCGCGCGAAAGCGCCTCGGTCAGCCGGTCGAACAAGTGCGTGACGCGGCCGATCGTCTTGTCATAACGGGTCACCGGCGGACCGTCGCGAACGCCACGGTGCGCCTGCGGGTCGTTCCAGACCGACGACAGCATCGGGTCGAGCGTGAAGCTCACGAACATCGAGATCAGCACCGCGGCCACGATCGTCAACCCGAACTCATGGAAAAACTTGCCGACGATGCCGCCCATGAAGCCGATCGGCAGGAACACCGCCACGATCGAGAGCGTGGTCGCGAGCACCGCCAAGCCGATCTCGTTGGTGCCTGCCAGCGCGGCCTCGTGGGCGCTCTTGCCCATCTGCACGTGCCGCACGATGTTCTCGCGCACGACGATCGCGTCGTCGATCAACAGGCCCACGCACAGGCTCAGCGCCATCATCGTGATGCTGTTGATCGTGAAGCCGAACAGGTACATGAACAAGAAGGTGCCGATCAACGCGATCGGCAGCGTGAGGCCGGTGATCACGGTCGAGCGCCACGAGTTCAGGAACAGGAACACGATCAGGATCGTCAGCGCCGCGCCTTCGAACAGCGTGCGCTTGACGTTCGCGACCGAGACGCGAATCGCGCGCGAGTTGTCGCGGTTGACCTCGGCCGTGACACCGGGCGGGAACAGCGGCTTCGCGTCTTTGAGCGCCTGTTGCAAGCCATCGACGACCGCGATCGTGTTCTCGCCCTGCGATTTCTGCACGCTCAGCAGCACGGTGCGCTGGCCGTTGTAGAGCGCCAGGCTGTCGACTTCTTGCGGGCCGTCGGCGACATCGGCGACTTGCCAGAGCTTCACCGCATTGCCGTTTCGTCGCGCGACCACGATCTCGCGGAAATCCTCCGGCCGCTTCAAGCGCGCATTGATCTGCACGACGCGCTCTTGCTCGAGCGAGCGGATCGAGCCCATCGGCAGCTCCTGGTTCTCGCTCTTCACGGCCGCGACGACCTGGTCGATGCTGATGCCGAGCGCGTCGAGCGCCGCCGGCTTCACGTACAGGTTGATCTGCCGGCTGATGCCGCCGACCACGCTGACCGAGCCCACGCCGCGCACGTTCTCGAGCTTTTTCTGCAGCACCTGGGTGGCCCAGGTCGTCAGCTCCTGCGCGCTCTTCTTGCCGTCGGTGGACAAGAGCGCCACGTTGAAGATCGGCACGCTCTGCGGGTCGAAGCGTGAGATGCGGGGCTGCTTGACCTCGTCGCGCAGCAACGGCCGGATCAGCCCGACTTTCTCGCGCACGTCGTCAGCGGCCTTGCGGCCATCGACGTCGAGGTTGAACTCGACGATCACGACGGAGGTGCCTTCATACGAGCGCGACGACAGCGTGTTGATGCCGGCCACCGTGTTGACGGCTTCCTCGACCTTCTTCGTGACCTCGCTCTCGACGATCTCGGGCGAAGCGCCGGGGTATTCCATCGCGATCACGACGGTCGGGAAATCGATGTTCGGGAACTGGTCGACAGCGAGGCGCTGGTAGCTGAAGACGCCGAGCACGACGAACGCGAGCATGACCATCACGGCCATTACCGGGTTGCCGATCGAGATGCGGGTGAACCACATGGTCAGGGCCGCGGAGGCGTCGACGCAGAGGCAGCCACCGACGGCACCGCGAGCTTTACCGAAGTGCCGGCGCGCAGCGCACCGGCGCTGGCGCGCAGCAGCGTGTCGCCGGCCGCGGCGCCGCTCGTCAGCTCGACGGCGGACTCCACCCGCCCGTCGATCTGCGCTTGCCCGCGCGTGCCGAGTTCGACCGTGCGCTGCAGCGCCTTGCCGCCTTCGACCCTCAGCACGTACGGCCGGGCTTGATCGACGCGCACCGCTGACAACGGTGCGACCAGCGCGTCCTTCTTTTGCAGCTCGATGCTGCCGCGCGCGAACAGCCCTTGGCGCAGCCCCGGCAGCGGCTGCAGCGCCATGTAGACCATCACCGCGCGCGTGCCCGCCTGGGTGCTCGGGTTGATGCGCACGACCCGCGCGGTCGCGGGGGCGCTCAGGCCATCGACTTCGAGACGCGCGGTCTGCCCGACCTGCACCGAGCCCACGTCTTCCGGTGCGACCGCGGCTTCGAGCTCGATGCGCGAGAGGTCGACGATCTCGACCACCTTGGCCTCTACGCCGACGCGCTCGCCCGGCTGCGCGAGCCGCTGCGAAACGATGCCGCTGATCGGCGCGACGAGGATCGAATCGGCGCGCGCCTTGCGTGCCAGCTCGGCCGCGGCGGTCGCGGCTTGGTAGCTGGCCTGCGCGCCGGCCTCGGTTGAGACCGAGGTCTCCAGGCCGGTCGGCGAAATGAAACCTTGCTCGACGAGCGCGCGATTGTTGGTCAGCGCGCGCTTGGCGATGTCGAGCTGGGTGCGCGCGGCCACGGCGGTTTGCTCGGCCTGCTTGACGCGAAACTCGAACTCGGTCGTGTCCAGGCGGCCGATCACCTGGCCGGCCTTGACCGTGTCGCCCTCGCGCACGTCGAGCGACTTGATCTCGGAGGCGACCTTGGTTCGCACGACCGCGCTCGTCACCGCCCGCAACCCGCCTGAGACCCCAAGCGTGCGCGTCAGCGATTGCACGCGCGCGACCACCACGTCGGCGGCGCCGAGTTCGGTGGAAAGCGGTGCGCTTGCCGGCGCCGCTGCGGCCGCGGCCGCGAGTTGGCGTTTCTTCATGACCCCGAGCGCCACGACCGTGATGCCCGCCACCATCAGCAGCACAGCCGTCCCTTTGATCCAGCGTTTCATGCAGTCTTCCGTTTCGTGGCGCGGGTGGTGGTCGTGGCCGGGGCGGGTGCGGGCTGGCGCACGCCGTTCACGACGATGTCGATGTGGATGTCGATGAATTTGTGCGGGTCGACTTCGCGCATCGACACCTGGCAGGGGCCGAGCGAGTGGCGGTGCAGGCACAGCATCAGCATCGGGAAAATCAACACGTGCACGGTCTCGAACAGGTTCACGCGGCGCAGTTCGCCAGCGTCGATGCCGCGTTGCAACACCTTCGTGAACAACGCGCGGGCGGGCGAGATGACTTCGTTCATGTAGAACGCTGCAAAGGCCGGGAAGTTGCCCATCTCGGTCAGGATCACCTTGAAGATGCCCGAGGCCGGCGTGTCGCCGATGCGCTCCCACCAAGTGTGCATCAACCGCGTCAGCAGGGCTTGCGTGTCGCCTTCGAAGCCGCCGACCATGGCGGTGCCTTCGTCGATCAGCGCCCCCAGGTTCTCGCGCACCACGGCCTTGAGCAACTCTTCCTTGCTCGGGTAGTAGAGGTAGAGCGTGCCCTTCGAGACGCCGGCGCGCGCGGCCACGTCTTCGGAGCGGGTGGCCGCGAACCCGCGCTCCACGAACAGGTCGAGCGCGGCGTTGAGCAACTCGTGCGGTCGGGCTTCCTTGCGGCGCTGCCGCGGGGACGCGGGGCCGGTCACGAGGGCGGGGGGAACAGCGGGTTTTTTCATACTGACCGGTGGGTCAGTAATGTAGCGGCGCCGGTGCGGGGGGTCAAGACTGACCGAACGAAGGGCGCCGCGTCACGAACGAGGCGAGGCCGAACCTCGGCTCGGCGGCGCGAGGAACAACGCCGGGTCGACCATCGCGCGGTTCAGCGAGACCGACCAATGCAGGTGCGGGCCGGTGGCGCGGCCGGTCATTCCGACCGCACCCAGCGCTGCGCCGGCGGGCAGCACATCGCCGACCTTCACATCGACGGCCGAGAGGTGGCAGTACATCGTCAGCAAACCGGCGCCGTGGTCGAGCCAGACGGTGTTGCCGTTGAAGAAGTAGTTGCCGGTGTCGATTACCCGACCGGCAGCGGGCGCGACCACGTTCGTTCCTTGCGGGGCCGCGATGTCCATGCCGCTGTGCGGGTTGCGAGACTGGCCGTTGAACACGCGGCGCAGACCGAACGAACTCGATCGCCGGCCGGGCACCGGCTGCGCCAGCCGCAAGCTCGCGGGCACGGCCTCGCTGAACGTGGCGATCACCTCTTTCAGGTGCGCGCTTTCGCGTTCGTAGCGCGCGAGGTCGTCGGGCGACAGATCGACCTGGCCCGGCGCCACGCTCAAGCGCTGCGCGGCATAGCGAAACGGCTTGACCGCGAACGGCAGTTCGGTCTCGGTGCCGTCACGTTGCAGCGTGAGGCGCGCGATGCCGGGCGCCTTCGACAGGCCGATGCCCAGCACGGCAAGCCATTGCGGGCCGTCGCGCACGACCATCACCGGCACACCGTCGAGGCTCGCGCGGGGTGCGTCGGTGGCTGTGCCGAGCGCGATCCGCGCCACACCGCCGGGCGCGAGGCGCTGGTGCGGCAGGTCGGTCGCGTGCCCGAACATGTGGGCGAGGAGCAAGGCGGCAGCGGTGACGAAGCGGTTCATCGGCGAGAGGTGGGTCGGCGGGTCGGCGCGCGGATGATGCCGCAGCGCCATGCCGAAACAGCGCGCGAAACATCGCGTTACGACGAGACCGAATGTCGGCTCGGCTTCGGGCATCGCACGGCAGTTTGTCGACCAAGATCGTCGTTCGAAGCCGCCGGGCGCGTCGATCTGCCGCCAAAAGCGCCGGTCCGAGACTTGCAACCGGCTGTGCACAGCGAGCGGCGACGATACGGAGCGTGAAACGTGGTGATGCGGGCGACTCAATCTCGATTCTGGAACCGGGCTGCGCTTTGCCTGCTCGCTGTGGCAGCACCGCTGCTCGGCGGCTGCGGCACCACCGGCCTGCTGCTGACCGCCGCCGGCATCGCGACCGACACCAGCGTCACCTGGGAAATCGTCAAGCACGTGCACGCCAAGGTGACCGAGGGCGGCGACATGCCCTGCCAGCGCCTAGACAGCGTGCAGCGCGCGCTCAACGTGCGTTGCGGCGCCTTCGTGCCCGGCAGCGTGCGCGCGGTCGACTTGCAGCGCTCGACACTGCAAGACTGCGCGCTCGTGGTCGCGGTGCGCGACCCGCGCTTCTGGCCGGCGCTGCCCGAGTTCATCGACAAGGGCGCCTCGCCCGAAGCCTGCGCGCGCTCGCCGCTGGTCGAGCTCGCGCAATCGTCGTCTGCCGCGCAAGCCTGCCCCGATTTTGCGAGCGCCTCGCCCGCAGTGCTCGAATCGATGCGCTGGCTGGCCGACGGCGATGCCCGCGCGATCCACCACGACGTGGTGCGCATGCTCAGCTGCCCGAGCGCGGTGCGCGCCGGGCTCGATGCGCCGCTCGCCCGCTGGCTCGCACAAGGTGATCTCGACGTGGGCAAGGTCGCATTCGGCCCGCTCGGCGCGCTGCATCCGGATTACCTTGATTCGCCGTTGGTGCGCGTGCTCGAAGCGCAGGGCCACACCGCGCGCGCCGGGCTCGGCAGTTACGACGGCATGCAGCCGCGCGGCTTCGAGCTCGCGCTGCGCAGCAGCCAGTGGGCCGCGCTCGACTGGTGGATCAGCCGCGTGCCCGAGCTCGCCAACCGCGTGCCGCCGGTGCAGGGCAACCAGCTGCCGTGGGTGCCGCTGGCGCGGGTGCTGACGCCCAACTTCCTGAGCCACCCGACCAGCCAGACCGAGATGGTCGAGTTCCTGCTCGCGCGCGGTGCCAACCCGTGGCAGAAGCTGCCGTACGACGCCGGCAGCTCGGTGGTCCAGTACGCGAGGGTGCTCAAGAGCCCGCAACTCGTGCTGCTCGAACTGCAGGTCGTGCCGACCTTGGTGGCTGCAACCGCCGCGTCGCCGGGCCGGTAGCAGGCTGCCGCGCGCCGGCAGTCACTTGCTCCAGGAGTCCTTCAGCGCCGCGATCCGGTTGAGCACCGGCCTGGCCGCCGTGTGATCGACGCGGTCGGCGACGAAGTAGCCGTGGCGCTCGAACTGGAATTTGTCATCGGGCTGTGCGTGCGCGAGCGAGGCTTCGATGAAACCGCTGACAACCCGCTTGCTGGCCGGGTTCAGCGCGGCCTTGAAATCCCTGCCGCCGGCATCGGGTTGCGCTTCGGTGAACAGGCGTTCGTAGATGCGCAATTCGGCTGGCAGCGCGTCGTGCACGCCGAGCCAGGTGATCGTGCCTTTGACCTTGACTGCATCGGCGCCGGGCGTGCCGCTCTTGGTGTTGGGCACCACGATCGCGGTGACCGCGATGACCGTGCCATTCGCGTCTTTCTCGCAGCCGGTGCACTCGATCACCATGCCGTACTTGAGCCGCACCCGGTTGCCCAAAAACAAACGGAAGAAGCCCTTCATGGGCACCTCGGCGAAGTCGTCGCGCTCGATCCACACCTCGCGCCCGAGGCTGAACGTGCGCGGCGCGAGCTCGGCACGGTGCGGGTTCGCGGGTGCGCTGCACAGCTCGAGAAATTCCGCCGAGCCGAACAACTCGGCCCAGTTGGTGAGCGTGAGCTTGACCGGCTCGACCACCGCCATCGCGCGCGGCGCCTTGCCTTCGAGGTCTTCGCGCAACGCGATGTCGAGGCTCGCGTAATCAGTCCAGCCGCCGGCCTTGCTGGTGCCGGCGCGTTCGCACATCAGGCGCACCGCCTCGGGCGTGTAGCCGCGCCGGCGCAGGCCGGCGATCGTCGGCATGCGCGGGTCGTCCCAGCCGTCGACGATTTTCTCGTCGACGAGTTGGCGCAGCTTGCGTTTGCTGGTGATCACGTAGGTCACGTTCAGCCGTGCGAACTCGTGCTGGTGCGGGCGCGGTTGAGCGAGCAGGCCGAGCGTGCAAAGGGTGTCGAGCAGCCAGTCGTACCACGACCGCTGATCTTCGAACTCGAGCGTGCAGATGCTGTGCGTGATTCCTTCGAGCGCGTCTTCGATCGGGTGCGCGTAGGCGTACATCGGGTAGATGCACCAGGCGTTGCCGGTGTTGTGGTGCGCGGCGTGCTTGATGCGGTAAAGAGCAGGGTCGCGCAGGTTGATGTTGGGGCTGGCCATGTCGAGCTTGGCGCGCAGCACGGCCGCGCCGTCGGGCAGCTTGCCCTCGCGCATGTCGCGAAAGCGTGCGAGGTTTTCGGCAGGTGTGCGGGCGCGGTACGGGCTGTCGGTGCCGGCATGGCCGAAGTCGCCACGGTTGTGGCGCATCTCGTCGGCCGTTTGCTCGTCGACGTAGGCCAGGCCGGCTTCGATCAGCGCCTCGGCAGCGCGGTACATGAAGTCGAAATAGTTGCTGGCGTAGTAGAGGTGGCTCACCTCCCGGCCACCCGATTCGGACTGCCAATCGAAGCCCAGCCACTTGACCGCATCGAGGATGCTGTCGACGTACGCCTGCTCCTCTTTCTCGGGGTTGGTGTCGTCGAAACGCAAGTGGCACACGCCGCCGTATTCGGCAGCGAGGCCGAAGTTCAGCGTGATGCTTTTGGCGTGGCCGATGTGCAGGTAGCCGTTCGGCTCGGGCGGAAAACGGGTGCGGATCTTCGCCGGGTCGAGCGGGCCCGAAGCGTGGTGCGCCGCGTCGCCCGGCGTGCCTGCGAAGTGCCGCTGCGCGTAAGTGCCTTCGGTCAAATCGCGCTCGACGATCTGGCGCAAAAAGTTGCTGGTCGGCTTGGTGTCGGCGGGTGCGGTCATGGGCCTGATCTTGCAGCGGCGGAGTGCCGGAGAGGGAAGTCGATTCTGCCAGCAACGACTCTTTACCTCTTGTGGCGGCCGATGCGTCAGCCCGGGGAACCCCGCCGCGCGTTGGTGCTCATACCGAGGTTGCCCTTTCGGGCCCTGAAGCAGGAGAGCCACATGATCAAGTCCTTCGTTCTCGCCGTGGTCACCGCGTTCGGCGCGCTGGTCGCCACGAGCGCCCATGCGGGCGTGCACTGGTCGATCGGCATCAATGTGCCGGTGGTCGGCGCGGTGGTGTCGGGTGGGCCTGCCTATGGGCCGGGGTACTACGAGCCCGGCTATGCCGAGCCCGACTATGCAGCGCCTGTGTACTACGACCCGGGCTATGCACGCGCCTACGCGCCGCCACCCGTCTACGTGCCCGCGCCACGCGTGCGCTACTACCCACCGCAAGTCATTTATCGCCCCGTGCCGGTGGCGTACCCGCGTTACTACACGAACGAGCCGCCGCGCTGGCGGCATGACAACGGCCGTGCGCGGTGGGAAGAGCGCTACCGTGACGAACGCGATGACCGTTGGGACGGCCACGGCCGCCGCTGAATGTACCGATTTGTTTCCGAAGGAGTTTCACCATGACCGTTCGCCGTTTTTCGACCCTCGCCGCCACCTCGACCCTGGCTGTTTTGATGACCGGCTGCGTCGTCGCGCCACCGCGTGAACGGGTCGTCTACGCGCCGCCGCCGGTGCAGCGCCAAGTGCCCGTCTATGCGGAGTACGGTCGTGTCGAAAACGTCGGCACGATCCAGACCGCGGCGCGCCCGAGTGGCGCCGGCGCGATTCTCGGGGCCGTCATCGGTGGCGTGGTTGGCAACCGGTTCGGCGGTGGCACGGGCCGAGCGCTGGCCACCGGCGCGGGCGTGATCGGCGGTGCGGTCGCGGGCAATGCGATCGAAAACCACAACCGCCGCGAAGACGAGGTCTATCGCGTTCAAGTGCGCTTTGACAACGGCGCCGTGCGCGACTTCGACTTCCAGCGCATCGACGATTTGCGCCCCGGCGACCGGGTCAAGTTCGAGGGCGGGCAACTGCACCGCCTGTAACGCGGCGCGGGCTCGGCGGCCCGTCTACATCGCCTTGAACAGGTGCGCATAGAGCCGGCTCGCGATAAGCTTGTCAGTACGCCCGCGCAGCGTGATGTGCACCTTGCCCGATTCCTCGCGCACTGCGTTGGCGATGGCGTCGGCACGCACCACCGTGCCGCGGTGAATTTGCCAGAAGCACTTCGCGTCGAGTTGTGGCAGCAGCTCACGCAACGAGGTGCGGATCAGGTACTCGCGCTCGGCCGTGACGACGCGCACGTACTTGTCGGCGGCCTCGAAATACAGCACCTCGCGCACCGCCACCATGTGGATCGCTGCGCCCACGCTGGCCTGGATCACGCTCAACACTTGCGGCGCGATGCTCGTCGTCGCGGCGAGGCCGGGCGCGGCGAGCAACTGGCGCAATTGCGTCAGCGTCGACTCCAGCGACGCATTCATCACCGCGGGTGATGCGACGGGTGCCGACTCGAACCGCGCCCGCAACGCGGCCTGCAGGCGCACGCATGTTTGTGCGAGGCGCTCGGTCTGCACCGGCTTGAGCACGTAGTCGATCGCGGCGCGTTCGAAGGCCTGCAGCGCGTATTGGTCGTAGGCGGTGACGAACACGATCAACGGCAGCGGCACGCCCTCGGGCCAGTCTTCGGTCAGCGCCTGCGCGGCTTCCAGGCCAGTCATGCCGGGCATGCGGATGTCGAGAAACACCACGTCGGGTTCGAGTGCCAGCGCGCCTTCGACCGCGGCCGCACCGTGGCCGACGTTGGCGACGACCTGCAGCGCGGGCCACAGCTGCGCGAGCTCGGCCTGCAGGTTCGCGGCGAGCAGCAATTCGTCTTCGGCAATCAGTGCGGTGGCGTTCATGGTGCGATGACCTCGGTGACCTCGGTGAACGGCAACCGAATCGTCGCGAGCGTGCCGCCTTCGACGTCGTGCGCGTCGCTCAAGGTCAGCGAGGCGCGATCGCCGTAGAGCGCTGCGAGCCGCTCGCGCACTTGCACCAGCCCGAATCGCGTGCCTTCGGCCGATGGCGCCGGCAACCCCGCGCCGGTGTCGCGCACGGTGAGCACCAGAGTGCCGCCATCACGCATGGCGCTCATGTCGATGCGGCCACCGGCCACGGCCGGCTCCAGGCCGTGCTTGATGCAGTTCTCGACCAGCGGTTGCAGCAGCAGCGGCGGCACCGGCTGATCGGCAAGCGCCTCGGGCAAATCGAAGCGGGTTTGCAGCCGGTCACCCATGCGGATCTGCATCAGCGCGAGGAAATCGCCGATCCGCGCGAACTCGGCCCGTAGCGGGTGCTGCGCTGCGCGCGAACCGCTCAACGTGGCGCGCATGAAGGCGATCAGCTGGTCGAGCATCACCTGTGCGCGCTTCGGGTCGACGCCGATCAGCACCCGCAAATTCGCCAGCGTGTTGAACAGCATGTGCGGCTCGAGTTGCGATTCGAGCAGCTTCAGCTGGTGCTCGGCGGCCTGGCGTTGCGCCGTCTCCACGGCGGCTTGTTTGCCGGCGATGGTTTCGCGCGAGTAAAACCAGTAGGTGATCACGGTGCCGGGCACGAGCGAGCCGAGCAACAGGGCCAGCATCTGGCGCCAGTTGCCGCGAAAGTAACCCTCGAAGTTGCGCCCGAGAATCAGGTTGGCGACCTCATTGCCGAGGCTGAACCCGACCACCGTGCCGACCACGATCGCGATCAGCATCAGGGGCCAACCCGGCCAGTGGCGCGCGGCCTCGGGTGTGCCCGGCGGGTCGTTGCGGTGCGACCATTTCGCGAGCTGCAGCCGGCCGACGTCGATCGTGAACCAGCACAGCATCGCGATGCAGACCGACTGCACCAGGTTGGGCCAGAACGGCGTGCCGAAGCCGCCGGTCAGCAGCAACGCGATGGCCACGCCGAAGCCCATGCTGCGCAGCCCGCGCATCCAGAACCGCTCGCGGCGATGACCGGTTGCGGGGGCAGCGGTGCTCAGCGGTGAATTCATCGTCGGGCATTCTCGCGCAGTGAATCCGCGCGGCTCGGCCATGTCAGGCTGCGATCGCGCCGGCCGGGCGCTTCGCGAGTTGGCGTAACCACAGCCCACGCGCCAGGAACACCCCGCTGAAGCCACCGTAGGCCACGCTGATCGAAGCGGCGAAGCCTGTGTCGGCGGCGAGTGCGTGGTGCAGCGCCAGACTCACGCCGACGAAATACTTGAGTGCGAACAACGCGACGATCAGCGCCAGCGGAACCCAGCTCCCCGGCACGTGCAGCTTGCCTGTCTGCTGCGACCACGCCGCGCCGCGCACGGCGATGAACTGGCGGCCGAATGCCAGCACCGCACCGACCCCGGCGGCCCAGCCGCCGAGCGCCCCGGGCGATTGCCCGAACGCGCTGAGCACGCCCGACACCGAGAGCGCGATCATCACCAGCGGTAAAACAGTGACGCGCGCCAGGCTGACCTGCCGGTCACGCGTTTGCGACAAGCCGAGCGCGACCAGCACGGCGAGCAGGCCCCAGACCCAGACGGGCGTGTGTTGCACGATGGCGATGAACATGGTGTGGCTCCTTGGGGGTGAAAGAAAGCGCGATGCGCCGATGCATCGCACTGTGCCGAGGCCGCGAGTTACTCGCCACGCGGTTGCGACGTAACCCACCCAGCGCGGCGCGAAACGGCGCTCGGCGTGCGTGAGCCGGCTGCTGCAAAATGCGTCGAGTCCGACCAAGTACGCTCGACCCACGTGAAGGCAACCCACCGATGACAGACGCAATCGAGACCGGCGCCAGTGCCGCGCAAGTGATCGCCGAAGCTCGCCACGGCCACGTGCCGCAGGTTGAGTTCGCCGGCGCGAGGTTCCACAGCCTGCACGGGCAGGGGGTGATCGTCACCGGGGGCGCGAGCGGCATCGGTGCCGACATCGTGCGCGGCTTCGCGGCGCAGGACTGCGCGGTCGGTTTTCTCGACCGCGATGCGGTGGCCGGGCAGGCACTTGCGGCCAGCCTGACCAACGCCCATTTTCAACGCTGCGACGTGACCGACGTGCCCGCGCTGCAGGCCGCGATGGCCACGCTGATCGCGCGGCTCGGGGGCGTCGGTGTGTTGGTCAACAATGTCGCAAATGACGACCGGCACGCGTTCGAGGCCGTCACGCCGGCGTTCTTCGACGAGCGCATCGCTGTCAATTTGCGCCCGCATTTTTTCGCCACGCAAGCCGTGATCGGCCCGATGCGCGAGCGCGGTGGCGGCTCGATCGTGAATCTAGGTTCGGTCAGTTGGAAAAACAAGACAGCGGGGTTGTCGGTCTACGCGACCGCGAAGTCAGCGATGAACGGCTTCACGCGCAGCCTGGCGCGCGAGCTCGGGCGCGACGGCATTCGCGTCAACTGTGTCGTGCCCGGCTGGGTCATGACGCAGCGCCAGATCGACCTGTGGCTCGATGCCGCCGGCGAAGAATCGCTCGAACGCAACCAGTGCTTGGCCGGCCGCATCGTCGGCACCGACATCGCGCACATGGTGATGTTCCTCGCGGCCGACACGGCGCGCATGATCACCGCGCAAGAGTTCGTCGTCGATGCCGGCTGGAGTTGAGAGCTTGAAAGCTTTCCGAAAAACATTCAGGCGCACCGTTACTCAGTGGCCGTTGGCGCTCGCACTTTTCGGCCTTTGGGCTTGCAGCAGCGCGCCCGGAATCGCGACGCGGCCGGAGCCGCTGCCGAGCAGGGCGGTCGCTGCAGTGCAGGCGCCGGTAACAGTCGCACCGGCGCCTGCGCCTGCGCCTGCGCCCGTGCCTGTTGCCGTACCGGCACCGGCGCCGATGCCGGCCTCGGCACCCGCGCAGCCGATCGAAAGCGCCGGCGTCGCCGCGCGGTTTCCCGATCCCTCGGTGCGCTACCGCACGCCGGCCTTCGAGCCCGGCCACGACGGCTTTACCAGCAACGCCGAATTGCGCACCCTGTTGCAGGGCCTGACCCGCGATGGCACGGCCGTCGGCCCCACCGCAACCACGATCCGCGCGTTGCAAGTCGGCAGCTCGCAAACCGGCGTGCCGATCGACGCGCTGCATTTCAGCCGTGCGCCAACGCCACTCGCTGCCACCGGCGTCACCGCGCGCGCAACGAGGCCGACCGTGCTGCTGATCGGCCAGCAACACGGCGACGAGCCAGCCGGCGCCGAGGCGCTGATCGTGATCGCGCAAGAGTTGGCCGGTGGCAAGCTGGCCGCGCTGCTCGACCGCATCGATGTCGTGATCCTGCCGCGCGCCAACCCCGATGGTGCGGCGGCCGAGAAGCGCGTCACCGCCGGCGGCATCGACCCGAACCGCGATCACCTGCTGTTGCGCACGCCCGAGGCGCAGGCGCAAGCGCAACTGATGCGCGAGTTCGCGCCAGTGGTGGTGGTCGATTCGCACGAGTTCACGGCGATCGGCCGGTATGTCGAAAAGTTCGGCGCGGTGCAGCGTTTCGATGCGCTGATTCAGTACGCGATGACGGCGAACCTGCCGCCGTTCGTGACCCAGGCGTCGGAGCAATGGTTTCGCGGCCCCGTGTTGCAGGCGCTGCGCGCGCAGGGCCTGAGCAGCGAGTTCTACTACACGACCTCGACCGACCTCGCCGACAACAAGGTCTCGATGGGCGGCGTGAACCCCGACACCGGGCGCAATGTCAACGGGCTGCGCAATGCGGTGAGCTTTCTGATCGAAACGCGTGGCGTGGGCCTCGGCCGCGCGCACCTGCTGCGCCGCGTGCACACGCACGTGACCGCGATCACCAGCGTGCTGCAGAGCGCGGCGGCGCGTGCCGACGATCTGGCGAAGCTGCGCCGCTTCGTCGATGCCGAGGTCGCCGCCAAAGCGTGCCGGGGCGAGATGATCGTCGAGGCCGCGGCCACGCCGAGCGAATTCAAATTGCTGATGCTCGACCCGGTGACGGGTGCCGACAAGCCTGTCGACGTGGCTTGGGATTCGGCCCTCGAGCTCACGGCCGTGAAGCGCCGCGCGCGCCCCTGCGGCTACTGGCTCGGCGCCGAACAGGCCGATGCCGCGCTGCGCCTGCGCGGCCTGGGTGTGCAGGTGCAACGGCTCGACGAGCCCGGCGCGCTGCGCGGCGAGGCCTATGCCGAGACCGCGCGCGAGCTCGTCACGCGCAGCGATGTGCGCGGCGCCATCGCCGATGCGGGCAGCGCGGGCCTGCCGGCGCAGGTGCTGCGCGTCGCGGTCGATCTGGTGCCGTCGCTGATCGACGTGCGTGCCGGCAGCTACTACATCGGCCTCGACCAGCCGCTCGCCAACCTCGTGATCGCGGCGATGGAGCCCGACACGCAAAACGGCTTCGTCGCGAACCGCATCGTCACCGAGCTCAAGTCGCAAGCGCGCGTGCTCGCCCGGCCCGAGATGCGGATGACGGCGATGCCGTGATCGCACCGCCCGACTGTAAGAATCGCACCGATGCACCGACTCACCCCCATGACCACGCCGCCACCGACCCGCATCTACCGCCACCGCTTGCCGGTGCGCGTGATGCACTGGATCAACGTGATCTGCCTGACGATCCTGCTGATGAGCGGGCTGCAGATCTTCAACGCGCACCCGGCGCTGTACTGGGGCAAAGACTCGACCTTCGCGCAACCCTGGGTCTCGATCGGCGCGTTCAATGTGCCCGGCGGCGGTGTCACCGGTGTCACGACGATCGCCGGCCACCGCTTCTCGACCGACGGCGTGCTCGGCGCCTCGAAGTCGGGTGATGCGACGACGCAATCGGCGCGCGCGTTTCCTTCGTGGGCCACGATCCCCGGCCCGCAGTGGCTCTCGATGGGCCGCCACTGGCACCTCTTCTTCGCCTGGCTGTTCGTGCTCAACGGCATCGCCTACGTGGCCTATGCGGTCGCGAGCGGCCACCTGACGCGCGATCTGCTGCCCACACGCAGCGAGCTGAAAAACATCGGCCGTTCGATCAAGAACCACGTGCTGTTCAGGCACGAAACCGGTGAAGCCGCCAAGCGCTACAACGTGCTGCAGATCCTGGCCTACCTCACGGTGATCTTCGGCCTGCTGCCGTTGGTGATCGTCGCGGGCCTGGCGATGTCACCGCGGCTCGACGCGGTGGTCACCGGCTGGGTCGATCTGCTCGGCGGGCGGCAATCGGCGCGCACCCTGCACTTTTTGGCCGCGACCGGGCTGCTGTTGTTCGTGCTGGTGCACGTGTTCGAGGTGCTGATCAGCGGTGTGTTGAACCAGCTCCGCTCGATGGTGACCGGCTGGTACACGCTGCCGGCAGACAAGAAGGTGAAGCCATGATCCGCAAGCCGATCTCGAGCGGTAGACCGAAGACCGTACCGAGCCGTCGCAGTGCGCTGCGTGCGGCGCTCGCCGGCGTAGGTGCTGCGTCGCTCGCGGGTTGCGATCGGCTCTCGAACAACGCCGCGTTCGTCGATGTGCTCAAAAGCGCGCAGCACCTGAGCCACGGCGCGCACAAATTGGTGGCCGGCCGCAACGCGATGGCGCAGGAGTTCAGCCAAGCCGATGTGGCTGCGCATTTCAAGGCCAACGGCACGCTGGTGCCGGCCGACGCCGACTACACGGCGCTGATGCAAGGCGGCTTCAATGCCTGGAAGCTGCAGATCGATGGCCTGGTCGAACAGCCCACCGCTTTCACGCTCGCCGAGCTGCGCGCGATGCCGTCGCGCACGCAGATCACCCGCCACGATTGCGTCGAAGGCTGGAGCACGATCGGAAAATGGAAGGGCGTGCCGCTCGCCCACCTGCTGGCGCAGGTCAAGCCACTGCCGAGCGCGAAGTTCGTCGTGTTTCGGTGTGCCGATTCGATGGACGGCCCGTCGCTCGACGGCCGGGACTCGAAGTACTACGAGAGCGTCGACCTCGACGACGCGTACCACGTACAAACCGTGCTCGCCTACGAGCTCAACGATCAGCCACTGCCTGTTGCCAATGGCGCGCCGCTGCGCGCGCGCATCGAACGCCAGTTGGGCTACAAGCACGCCAAGTACCTGATGCGCATCGAGCTGGTCACGAACTTCGACAATATCCGCGGCGGCCAGGGCGGCTACTGGGAAGACAACGGCTACGAGTGGTATGCCGGCATTTGACGTATTCACCCACATCCGGAGTCACCATGCACAAGACATTTCGTTCGTTCGTCGTCGCCATCGGGCTGGGTTTCGCGGCGCTCGCCGCCATCGCCGCGGAGATGCCGTTCGACAAGGCCGGCTTCGACAGTGCGCTTGCGCAAGGCAAGCCGGTCATCGTCGATTTCAGCGCCAGCTGGTGCCCGACCTGCAAGCAGCAAAAACCGATCGTCGAAGGCTTGATGAAGGACAAAAAGCTGGAGCCGGTGACGCTGTTCATCGCTGATTTCGACAAAGAAGCGGCACTGAAAAAACAGCTCGGCGTGACCATGCAAAGCACCATCGTCGTCTTCAAGGCCGGCAAAGAAGTCGGCCGGTCCACTGGGCAGACGCAGAAGCAGGCGATCTCCGACTTGTTCGACAAAGCGCTCTGAGCATCGTTCGCGCCACAGGCTGAGGCCGCGTGGATTTCGGCCCGGGCACCTTCTTGCTCGGCTACCTCGCCGGGCTGCTGTCGACCTTGTCGCCTTGCGTGCTGCCGCTGCTGCCGATCCTGCTCGCCACGGCGGTCTCGCAGCACCGCTTCGGCCCGCTCGCACTCGGCGCCGGCCTCACGCTGTCGTTCACGCTCGTCGGCGTGTTCATCGCAACGCTCGGTGCGTCGATCGGGCTCGACCCAAGCGTGTTGCGCAAGGGCGCGGCGCTGCTGTTGATCGGCTTCGGCCTGGTGCTGCTCGTGCCGGCGTTGCAAATGCGATTCGCCGCTGCGACCTCAGGGCTCGGCGCCACCGGCGACGGATTGTTGTCGCGCATCGCCGGCGCCGGCTGGCTCGGCCAATTTGCGGTCGGCTCGGTGCTCGGCGTCGTCTGGAGCCCCTGCGTCGGCCCGACGCTGGGCGCGGCGTCGACCCTGGCTTCGCAAGGCCGCGACCTCGGCCAGATCACGCTGCTGATGCTGCTGTTCGGCCTCGGTGCCGCCACGCCGTTGCTCGTGATCGGCACGCTCTCGCGCAAGGCGATCACGCTCAACCGCGGTCGGCTGCTCGCGCTCGGCCGGCGCGGCCGGTGGTTCCTGGGCGCAGCGTTGCTCGTTGTCGGGCTGGCGATTCTGAGCGGCGGCGACAAGCGCTTCGAGACCTGGGTGGTCGATCATTCGCCCGACTGGCTGACGGCGTTGACGACGCGCTTCTGACGGCCGCCGACGGGCGATCGCTCGCCGAACTTCAGCGTCGCCTGCCACCCCCGAGGATGCTGCCCAGCACCCCGCGGATGATCTCGCGGCCGACGCTCGAGCCAATGCTGCGCACAGCAGAGCGCGCTGCCGATTCGGCCAGGCCCTCGTGCTTGCCGCCGCGCGGGCCGGTGCTGCCGAACAGCACGTCTTTCAAGCCGCCGAACAGGCCGCCGCCTGCGTCGCCAGCGGCCGGCGGGCCTCCGGGCAGGTTCGCGGTGCCAATGGGCGGATTGCTGGCGGTGGGCGTCGAAGTCGATGGCGACGCCGGCGCTGCACTCGGGCTCGCCACTGCACGCCCCTTCAATTTTTCGTAAGCCGATTCCCGATCGACCGCTTTCTCGTACACCCCCGCCACCAGCGAGCTGTCGATCAGCGCCTTGCGCTGCTCGGCCGTGATCGGGCCGATCTGGCTGCCGGGTGGGATCACGAAGACGCGCTGCGTGACGCTCGGTCGGCCTTTTTCGTCGAGCAGGCTGACGAGCGCCTCGCCGACCGCGAGCTCGGTGATCGCGGTCTCGATGTCGAGCCCCGGGTTCGCGCGCATGGTGCTCGCTGCCGCTTTCACGGCCTTCTGATCGCGCGGCGTGAAAGCGCGCAGCGCGTGCTGCACGCGGTTGCCGAGTTGAGCCAGCACGGTGTCGGGAATGTCGAGCGGGTTTTGCGTCACGAAGTACACACCGACGCCCTTGCTGCGCACCAGCCGCACGACCAGCTCGATGCGCTCGACGAGTGCCTTCGGCGCCTCGTTGAACAGCAGGTGCGCCTCGTCGAAGAAGAACACCAGCTTCGGCTGCTCGAGGTCACCGACTTCGGGCATCTGCTCGAACAGCTCGCTCAGCATCCAGAGCAGGAAGGTCGCGTACAGCCGCGGCGCGTTCATCAATTGATCGGCCGCGAGGATGTTGACGACGCCGCGCTGCTTGCCGCCCACGTCGACGGTCTGCATGAAGTCGGCGATGTTGAGCATCGGCTCGCCGAAGAACTTGTTGCCACCCTGGCTGTCGATCTGCAGGATGCCGCGCTGGATCGCGCCGATGCTGGCCGCGCTCACATTGCCGTACTCGGTCGTGAACTGGCTGCCGTTGTCGCCCACGTACTGCAGCATCGCGCGCAGATCTTTCAGGTCGAGCAGCAGCATGCCGTTGTCGTCGGCAATTTTGAAGACGAGCTGCAGCACGCCCTGCTGAATCTCGTTGAGTGCCAGCATGCGCGACAGCAGCAGCGGGCCCATGTCGCTGACGGTGGCGCGCACGGGGTGGCCGCTGGCTTTCGTGTCGGTCGCGAACACATCCCACAGCGTTGCGGGGCAGGCGACCGAGGGCGAAGGCTCGATGCCGCGCTCTTTCAGGATCGCGGCGAGCTTGGCGCCGACCGTGCCGGCCTGGGTGATGCCGGTCAGGTCACCCTTCACGTCGGCCATGAACACCGGCACGCCGAGGCGGCTGAAGTTCTCGGCCATCGTTTGCAAGGTGATGGTCTTGCCGGTGCCGGTGGCGCCGGTGATCAGGCCGTGGCGGTTGGCGAAAGCAGGGAGCAAAACGCACTCCGTCTTGGCGTGCTTGGCAATCAGGATCGGCTCGGCCATCGGGTGCTCCGGATCGGGGTGAACGGTCAGGGGGTGTAGCCCAAGTAAAATTCGAGTCTATCCAACAAACACCGCTGCGCCGCGAACGATCGGCCAGCAGGTCTCAGGACAAAAGAAGGAGCCTCATGGCCGGTCATTCCAAGTGGGCCAACATCCAGCACCGCAAGGGCCGTCAGGACGAGAAGCGCGGCAAGGTCTGGACCCGCGTGATCCGCGAGATCACGGTCGCGGCGCGCCACGGCGGCGGCGATCTGGCAATGAACCCGCGGCTGCGGCTCGCGGTCGAAAAGGCCAAGGCAGCCAACATGCCGGCCGACACCGTCAAGAAGAACATCGACAAGGCCACCGGCAACCTCGAAGGCGTGAGCTACGAAGAAATTCGCTACGAGGGCTACGGCATCGGCGGCGCGGCCATCATCGTCGACACGATGACCGACAACCGGGTGCGCACGGTCGCCGAGGTGCGCCACATCTTCAGCAAGTACGGCGGCAACATGGGCACCGAAGGCTCGGTCGCGTTCCAGTTCAAACACGTCGGGCAGTTCGTGTTCGCGCCGGGCGCGAGCGAAGACAAGGTAATGGAAGTGGCGTTGGAGGCCGGCGCCGACGATGTGGTGACCGATGGCGACGGCGCGATCGAGGTGCTGTGCGCGCCGCCCGAGTTCGAGGCGGTGAAGGCGGCACTCGAATCTGCGGGGCTCAAGCCCGATGTTGCCGAGGTCACGATGCGGGCTGAGAACACCGTCGCGCTGTCGGGCGAAGATGGCCAGCGCATGCAAAAGCTGCTCGACATGATCGAAGACCTCGACGACACGCAAGAGCTCTATCACAACGCCGAAATATCGGAATGAAGAGCGCCGAATGAAAAGAGCAGGGAAATGAAGGTCCTCGTCATCGGCAACGGCGGCCGCGAGCACGCGCTCGCCTGGAAGCTCGCGCAATCGCCCCAGGTGAAGACGGTGTTCGTGGCGCCCGGTAACGGCGGCACCGCGGCCGACCCGAAGCTGACCAACGTGGCGCTGACCGACTTCGCCGCGCTCGCCGATTTCGCGCAGGTCGAGCAGGTCGCGCTCACGGTCGTCGGCCCCGAGGGCCCGCTCGCGGGCGGCATCGTCGACTTGTTTCGTGCGCGCGGCTTGCGTGTCTTCGGTCCGACGCGAGCGGCGGCGCAGTTGGAGAGCTCGAAGGCGTTCGCGAAGGCCTTCATGCAGCGCCACGAGATCCCGACCGCGCCGTTCGAGACCTTCACCGATGCGACCGCCGCGCGTGCTTATGTCACCGCGCAAGGTGCGCCCATCGTCATCAAGGCCGATGGCCTGGCGGCCGGCAAGGGTGTGGTCGTCGCGATGAGCCTGCCGCAGGCGCACGAGGCGATCGACTGGATGCTGAGTGCCGACGACAACAAGCTCGGCGTACAACACAACGCCGGGCGAGATGGAGATCAACAGCCGCGCATCGTGATCGAGCAGTTTCTCGAAGGCGAAGAAGCCAGCTTCATCGTGATGTGCGACGGCACGCACGTGCTGCCGCTCGCGACGAGCCAGGATCACAAGCGCCTTCTGGACTGCGACCAAGGCCCGAACACCGGCGGCATGGGCGCGTACTCGCCGGCACCGGTCGTCACGCCGAATGTGCACGCCAAGGTGATGCGCGAGATCATTCACCCGACCATCGCCGGCATGGCCCGAGACGGCATCGTCTTCACCGGTTTTCTGTATGCCGGCCTGATGATCGACGCGCGGGGCCAGCCGCGCACCGTCGAGTTCAACTGTCGCCTCGGCGACCCCGAAACCCAGCCGATCATGATGCGGCTCGAGAGCGACATGTTCGACGTGCTGATGCATGCGACCGATGGTTCGCTCGACACCGTCGAACTCGCATGGGACCGGCGCGTCGCGCTCGGCGTCGTGATGGCCGCGAGCGGCTACCCGCTCGCTCCGCGCAAGGGCGATGCGGTGACGAACCTGCCGGTCGATGCGCCCGACGCGATGGTCTTCCACGCCGGCACCACGCCGAGCGCGGCCGGCCCCGTCACCTCGGGCGGGCGCGTGCTGTGCGCGACGGCGCTGGGCGACACCGTCGAACTCGCGCAGCAGCGCGCTTACGACGTGCTGCGCGGCATCCACTTCGGCGGTGCGCAGTACCGGCGTGACATCGGCCACCGGGCGATCGAGCGATGAGCGTCGAGACCGCCGAAGTTCGCGCCTATCTGTTGGGTCTTCAGGACCGCATCGTCGCATCCATCGAAGCCGAAGACGGCCAGCCGTTCATCACCGATGCCTGGCAGCGCGAGCCGGGCGGCAAGCTGGAGGGCGAAGGCCGCTCGCGACTGCTCGAAGGCGGCGCGGTGATCGAGCGTGGCGGCTGCAGTTTCTCGCACGTCAAGGGCAAGGCGCTGCCGCCGTCGGCCACGCAGCATCGCCCGGAGTTGGCCGGCGCGCCGTTCGAGGCGATGGGCGTGTCGCTCGTCTTCCACCCGCGCAACCCGATGGTGCCGACGGTTCACATGAACGTGCGCATGCTCGCGGCGCTGCCCGCTGGGGGCGAGCCGGTCACATGGTTCGGCGGTGGCATGGACCTGACGCCGTACTACGGTTTCGAAGAAGACGCAGCGCACTTTCACCGCACCAACCGCGACGCGCTCGCACCGTTCGGCGACGACAAGTACCCGCGCTTCAAGCAGTGGTGCGACGAGTACTTTTTTCTCAAGCACCGCGACGAGCCGCGCGGCATCGGCGGCGTGTTCTTCGACGACTTCGCCGAGCTCGGTTTCGAGCGCAGCTTCGAGATGCTGCGAGCGGTGGGCGATGCGCTGGTGCCTGCGTACCTGCCAATCCTGCAGCGCCACAAGAACGATGAGCATGGCGAACGCGAGCGCGCCTTTCAGACCTACCGCCGTGGCCGCTACGTCGAGTTCAACCTGGTGTTCGACCGCGGCACGTTGTTCGGTTTGCAATCGGGCGGTCGCACCGAGAGCATCCTGATGTCGATGCCGCCGGTCGTGACCTGGCGCTACGACTGGCAGCCCGAGCCGGGCACGCCCGAGGCGCGGCTGTACACCGACTTTCTGCGCCCGCGCGACTGGGCGAATTGGCCGCCCGCTTGAGCGAGACGATGGCCCCGCGCGTGGGCATCTTCGGCGGCAGTTTCGACCCGGTGCACAACGCGCATGTCGCGCTGGCGCGCCAGGCGCTGACCGAACTCGCGCTCGACGAATTGATCTGGCTGCCGGCCGGCCGGCCGTGGCAAAAGCGCCGCGTGCTCGCGCCGGTGGCCGACCGCGAGGCAATGGTCGCGCTTGCGATGGCGGGCGAACCGCGTTTCACGCTGTCGCGCATCGAACTCTTGCGCAGCGGCCCGAGCTACACGGTCGATACCGTGCGCGAGCTGCGCGCGCTGCGGCCGGGCGTGAGCTGGCACCTGTTGATCGGCCAGGATCAGTACGCCGCTTTCCACACATGGCATGGGTGGGAAGAGCTGCTCGGCTTGGTGACGCTCGCTGTTGCCGACAGGGCGGCCGACAGAGCCGTCGATCACCTCGACGCGCCGCTGAACGCCGACCCGCAAGTGCTGCGCGTACCGCACGAAGCGGTTGCGCTGCCGATGATGAATGTGTCGTCGACCGGTATCCGCGCGCGCCTCGCCAGCGGGCACGGCATCGACGGTCTGGTGCCGGCTGCGGTGGCGCGCTATATTGCCCGCCACCATCTCTATCAAGACCAACCCCCGCACAGGAGCTGAATGGACATTCGTAAACTGCAACGCGTCATCGTCGATGGACTGGAAGACGTCAAGGCCCAGAACATCCTCGTGTTCAACACCGAACATTTGTCGGCCCTGTTCGAGCGCGTGATCATCGCCTCGGGCACGAGCAACCGGCAGACCAAATCGCTGGCCTCCAGCGTGCGCGAGGCAGTCAAAACCGCGGGCTACCCGGTGCCGCGCACCGAGGGCGAAAGCAACGGCGAGTGGATCATCATCGACTGCGGCGCCGCCGTCGTCCACGTGATGCAGCCGACCATCCGCGACTACTACCACCTCGAAGAAATCTGGGGCGACAAGCCGGTCAGCATGAAGCTCGCGAGCAGCACCGTGAAGCTGGTGAAGGCCGCCGAGCCCGAGGCGCCGGTGAAGAAGAAGGCGGCGGCGAAGAAGTCGCCCGTGGCGGCGAAGACGCCGGCGAGAGCACTCGCCAAAGCGCTTCCCACCAAGGTTGCCGCTAAGAAGACCCCGGCGAACAAGGTCCCGGCAAAGAAGGCGCCTGCGCAAAAGATTCCGGTCGTGAAGAAGCTGATGGTCGTCGGCAAGACGCCGACGCCGAGCGGGCGTGGCGTGACGCGCACCGTCGGCGTCAAGTCGGCGGCAGCCAAGAGCGCGCCGGTGGCAAGGAAGGCGCCGGCGAGAACGGCGACTGCGAAGTCAGCGTCTGCCAAGAAGGCACCGGCAAAGAGGGCACCCGGCCGCAAATGAAGCTGCTGGTGGTCGCTGTCGGCCAGCGGCAACCTGCTTGGGCGCAAACCGCCTATGCCGAATTCGAAAAGCGCTTTCCGCCCGAGATGCGGCTCGAGCTGCATGCGGTGAAGGCCGAAACCCGCGGCCAAAAAACTGCTGCGCAGCTGATGGCGGCCGAGGCCACGCGCCTGCAGGCCGCACTGCCGCGCGGCGTGCGCCGGGTGGTGCTCGACGAGCACGGCGCGCGCGCCACAACCGTGCAGCTTGCCGACCGCATGCGAGCCTGGCGGCACGACGGCCGCGACGTGGCTTTCGTGATCGGGGGTCCCGACGGGCTCGATGCATCGCTGAAGACCACTGCCGACGAGACTCTGCGCCTCTCGGAACTCACGTTGCCGCACGCCTTCGTGCGCGTGCTGCTGGCCGAGGCGCTCTACCGCGCGTGGACGGTCACGGTCAACCACCCGTATCACCGCGAGTAGGCCAGCGTGAGCGACCCCGGCCCGTTCATTTACCTCGCATCGCAAAGCCCGCGCCGCCGCCAGTTGCTCGACCAGATCGGCATGCGGCACGAGCTGCTGCTGCCCGGTGCCGACGAAGACGCCGAAGCGCTCGAAGCCGAGCGCGCGGGCGAGCTGCCGGCCGACTACGTGGCACGGGTGACGCGCGCGAAGTTGCACGCCGCGAAGGCGCGCCTGAAGCACCGCGGCTTGCCCGAAGCGCCGGTCCTCTGCGCCGATACGACCGTCGCACTCGGCCGGCGCATCCTTGGCAAACCGGTCGACGCCGCCGACGCAACGGCGACATTGACGCTGCTCGCCGGCAAGACGCACCGCGTGATCACCGTGGCGGCGATCGCGGCTGGCCGACGCGAGCGGGTGGCCATCAGCACCTCGCACGTTCACGTGGCGCCGATGCCGGCCGCTGCGATAGCCGCCTACGTGGCCGGCGGCGAGCCGTTCGGCAAGGCCGGTGCGTATGCGATTCAAGGCGCGATGGCCGCCTGGATCGAGCGCATCGACGGCAGCCACTCCGGGATCATGGGCCTGCCGCTGTTCGAGACGTGGAAGTTGCTGCAGTGGGCACTGAATACGTCGCCACGCTAAGGTGCTGATCGTCTGGCTGGGCAAACCATCTGGCGCCGCCGCGCCCACGCGCCTACGATGCCTTTCGGCCCGGGTCGACGGCAGCCCGCCGCCGTACTTGCGCGGCCTCGAGTGAAGGAAAGCGTCATGCCCTACCCCCCTCCAAGTGCTGCAGCAAACGACCCACGCCAACGCCGCCGCTTGCTGCGCGGCCTCGGCGCAGCGATCGGCGCCGCGGCTTTCGCGCCGCAACTGGCACGCGCGCAAGCCGCATCCAGCAAGCCGATCGGCCCGCCGAGCACCGTCACGCAACCGCCGCGCGACTTCGGTCCCGGCGGCGCGCCGACCACGTATTTCACCGACCCCGACGTGCTCACCGTCGACCCCGCGTTCGACGGCCTGCGCCAGCCGAACGCGCCGATCCAGCGGCTCTGGACCGGTGCGTTGTGGGCCGAAGGGCCGGCGTGGAATTCGGTTGGCCGCTACCTCGTGTGGAGCGACATCCCGAACAACCGCCAGTTGCGTTGGCTGGAAGACGATGGGCATGTCAGCACGATGCGCGCGCCGTCCAACAACAGCAACGGCAACACCTTCGACTATGAGGGCCGGCAGCTCTCGTGCGAGCACTTGACGCGCCGCGTCGTGCGCTACGAACTCGACGGCTCGACCACGGTGATCGCGTCGAGCTTCAACGGCAAGCGCCTGAATTCGCCGAACGACGTGGTGCCGCACCCCGACGGCAGCTACTGGTTCACCGACCCGCCTTACGGCGCACAGCTGTACGAAGGCACGGCCGACGCGGCCGGCGGCCCGGCCAACCTCGGGGGGCGGCTCAATCCGCGGCTCGGCCAGCCGCCCGAGATCGGCAGCTTTAAGCGCGAGTTGCCGACGGCTGTCTACCGCGTCGACAAAGGTGGCGCGCTCACGCAGTTGATCGCCGAAGGCTCCGTGCCCGACCCGAACGGCCTGTGCTTCTCGCCTGATTTCAAGAAGCTCTACATCATCAGCACCGGGCAGGGCCCGGGCGACACCGGCGCCGGCGGCAAGGGCGACATGCACGTGTTCGACGTGACGGCCGACAACAAAATAACCAACGGCAAACTCTTCAGCAGCTTCATGGTCGACGGCGTAAAGTGCGGCCCCGACGGCGTTCGCGCCGATGTCGACGGCAACCTCTGGTGCTCGAGCAACGCGGGGCGCAACGTCGGCTACAGCGGCGTGACGGTGTGGTCACCGGCGGGCAAGCTGATCGGGCGCATTCGGTTACCCGAGGTCTGCGGCAACGTGTGTTTCGGCGGCCCCAAACGCAACCGCCTCTTCATGGCGGCGAGCCAATCGCTCTACGCGGTGTACACCGGCACGCAAGGGGCGGCGCCCGGTTGACCTTTCCACGTCGTGCAGGGCGGTAGGATCGGACGGCCGAAAAATAGAACAGCGAGAGCCCCCGATGCAGGACATCCTGATCAACTGGACACCGCAAGAAACCCGCGTCGCGATCGTCGAGAACGGCGCGGTGCAAGAACTGCACGTCGAACGCACGCTCGAGCGTGGCCTCGTCGGCAACATCTACGCCGGCAAGGTCGCGCGCGTATTGCCCGGCATGCAGTCGGCCTTCATCGACATCGGCTTGGAGCGCGCTGCTTTTCTGCACGTGGCCGATGTGCAGGTCAACGGCGTCACGCCCAGAAGCAGCTTCGTCGCGGCACGTGGCGATGCCGCCGCCAACGGCGCGCCGCAGACGCCGATCGAGCGCCTGGTGTTCGAGGGCCAGACGCTCACCGTGCAGGTCATCAAGGACCCGATCGGCACCAAGGGCGCGCGGCTGTCGACACAGGTCAGCATCGCCGGCCGGCTACTCGTGTTCTTGCCGCAAGACGACCACATCGGCATCTCGCAAAAGATCGGCTCGCACGAGTTGCGTGAGCAGCTGCGCGCGCGCATGGGCGTGCTCGCGCAGGTGCCCGAAGGCGCGGGGCCGCAGGGCGGTTTCATCTTGCGCACCAACGCCGAAGAGGCGAGCGACGATGAGCTTTCCGACGACATCCGTTACCTGCGCAAGACCTGGGCGGCGGTGCGCGCCATGAGCTTCAAGTCGCCGCCCGGCAGCTTGTTGCACCAAGACCTGAGCCTCGTGCAACGCGTGTTGCGCGACCTCACGCACGACGGCACGCAAGCGGTGCGCATCGATTCACGCATCCAGTTCGAGGCGTTGCAAAAGTTCGGCCAGGAGTTCACGCCGACCTCGGTCGCCAAGCTCGAGCACTATGCCGGCGAGCGGCCGATTTTCGACCTGTTCAACATCGACGAAGAGATCGCACGCGCGCTGACGCGCCGGGTCGATCTGAAGTCGGGCGGCTACTTGATCATCGACCAGACCGAGGCGCTCACCACGGTCGACGTGAACACTGGCGGCTTCGTCGGCGCACGCAATTTCGACGACACGATCTTCAAGACAAATCTCGAAGCGGGCCAGGCGATCGCGCGACAACTGCGGCTGCGCAACCTCGGCGGCATCATCATCATCGACTTCATCGACATGACGCGCGAGGAGCACCAAGCCGCGGTGCTCGCCGAGCTGCGCAAGCAACTGGCGCGCGGCCGCACCAAGATCACCGTGAGCGGCTTCACGCAACTGGGCCTCGTCGAGATGACCCGCAAACGCACACGCGAATCGCTCGCGCACATGCTGTGCGAGGTGTGCCCGGTTTGCGAAGGGCGCGGGCAGGTCAAGACCCCGCGCAGCATCTGCTATGACATCCTGCGCGAAATCTTGCGCGAGGCGCGCCAGTTCAACCCGAAAGAGTTCCGCATCGTTGCCTCGGCCGCAGTGGTCGAGATGCTGCTCGACGAAGAAAGCCAGCACCTCGCGGGCTTGTCCGATTTCATCGGCAAGCCGATCTCGCTGCAGGCCGAGGCATCGGGCTCGCCGGAGCAGTACGACATCGTGTTGCTCTGAACCGGGTTGCCTGCCCTACTGCCGCACCGCCAGCCGCATCACACTCGCTACCGCGGCGAACGCCGCGAAGCCGGCTCCCAACCACAAGGCATACGTCGACCCCTGCACGCCGGACAGGCTGAAGCAGAAGGCCGTCAGCGCCGCGCCGATGGCTTGGCCGAGCAGGCGCGAAGTCGCGATCGTGCCACTCGCGCCGCCGGCACGGTGCGGCGGTGCGGCGGACATCAACGCGCGCAGGTTCGGCGACTGAAAAAAGCCGAAGCCGGCGCCGCAGACCGTCATGCGGATGCAGATGTCGAGCACGCTCGGGTCGGCCGGCAGCAAAGCCATCGAGGCCATGCCGGCAGCGAGGATCGCGAGGCCTACGCCGCCCAGGATCGCCGGAGGGTATTTGTCCGAAAGCCGCCCGGCCAGCGGCGCCGCGAGCGCGACGACGATCGACCATGGCGACATCAAAAATCCCGTGTCGACCTGGTTGCGGTGCAGCACGCCCTCGAAGTAGAACGGCAGCGAAACGAACGCCAACCCCTGTGCGCTGAAGGTGCATACCGCCGTCAGCGACGACAGCGCGAAGGCCGGCCTTTGAAACAGGTCGACTGGCAGGATCGGGTTGGCGTTGCCGTGCTCGCGGCGGATCAGCAGCGCACCGAACATAAAAGCAACGGCGAGCGCGCCGGCCCACCAGCTCGCCGGCTCGCGTTGCGCCGCCGAACTCAGCGCCAGCACCAACGCCGCGAACGCGACCACGCTGAGCACCGCGGCGACCGCGTCGAAGCGGTGCGTGCCGCGCTGCGATGCCGGCAACGACGGCACCGCGACGAGCAGCGCGGCGATGCCCAGCGGCACGTTGATGCCGAACAGCCACGGCCACGGTGCGACGCTCAGGATCAGCGATGCCACGCTCGGCCCGACCGCGAAGCTGATGCCCACCGTCAGCGCATTCAGCCCGACCCCGCGGCCGAGCCGTTCGGGCGGATAGATGAAGCGCAGCAGTGCGATGTTGACGCTCATGATTCCGCTCGCGCCGATGCCCTGCAGCGCACGCGCACCGGCGAGCAGCGCGAGGCTCGGCGCAAGCGCGCAGGCGAGCGAGGCGACCGTGAACAGCGCGAGGCCGGCGATGTAGATGCGGCGGTGGCCGACGATGTCGCCGAGCGCCGCCAGCGGCAAGATGGTCGCGACCATCGCGAGCTGGTAGGCGCTGATGACCCAGACCGAAGCCGCCGGCGCAGCGCGCAAATCGGCCGCGATCGCCGGCAGCGCGGTGTTGGCGATGGCGGTGTCGAGCGAGGCGAGCGCAACGGCGACCATGACCGCGAAGATGGCGCGGCGGTTGACCGCGACCTCGCTGGCGCTGCCCTCAGCGTTCACGCGCTGCAAGCCGTCTAAGCGCAAAAAAAGGCGTAAGCAGGGCAGGGCACGCGGCATAGACGAGCAGGCGCATGCGCAGCGCCAGCGGCACGCGTGGCGCGCTGATGAACGCTCGCCAGCGCCCGCCCAGCGTGCGTGCGCCGAACACGTCTCGCACGAAAACCTCGCGTTCGAACTGCAGCGAGATCACGTCTTCGACCGAGTGCAGTTGACCGGCACGTTTCGCGTCGGCCAGCAACTGTGGCAGCTCGACCAGCGCGTGCCGGTTGTTCGTCAGCAGCCGTTCGACCACATCGCGCGCGTGCAGGTTGCGGCGCCGCCGCGAGATGCCGCCGCGCCGGTATTGCACCAACGGTTCGGGCAGCGTGATGGCGCCGCCGGAGACGACCGCGCGAAAGACCATCAGCATGTCTTCGGCGACCGAGCCGGGCGACAGCGGGCCGAAGCGATCGAACACGCGGCGCGTCCACGCCTGCGCTGCGCCGATCACGTGCGGCGGGCGCGCGATCCAGTCGGCGGCGTTGCGGTAGGTCGAGAGGTCGGTCGGCGTGATGTCGGCGTGGGTGTGGCCATGCTCGTCGAGGTCGATCAACCGCGTTGCGATGAGATCGGGCCGGCGATCGGCGGCGAGCCACGCGTCGACGACGCGCTTGCAGCGTTGCGGCAGCGAGATATCGTCGCCCGCAGCGATGAACAGAAGCTCGCCCTTCGACAGCGCGACCATGCGGTTGACGTGCGCACCGATGCCGAGGTTGGCCGGGTTGCGGTTCAGCACGAGCCGGTGCGGGCCGATGTAGCCGGCGATCGCGCGTTCGATCGCGGCCCAAGTGCCATCGGTCGAAGCGTCGTCGGAAATGACGATCTCGAGGTTCGCATAGGACTGCGCCAACGCGCCCGCGATCGCCGCGCCGACGGTCGCCTGCTGGTTGCACGTCATCAGCAGGAGCGTGACGAGCGGCCTGCCTTCATCGCCGGGCGGCGCGTCAGCGGCCACGCCAGCGAGCCTTCGCGCTCTTCAGGTTCGCCGCCTGATCCGGGAACGTGAAGGTCATGAACTTGCGCAAGCGCCAGCCCATCGGCAGCGCGCCTGCGCTGCGGCATGCCCGCCAACGCTCGGCATCGCTCGGCGCATCGAGCATGGCGGCGAGGTAGGTCTCGCGCGCGAGCATCGGCGCGAGCGCTGCCGTGACTTCCGGCTCGATGCCGGCAAGGCGGGCGTCGAGCGTGTGTTGCCGAATTTCGGCAAGCACGCGACGATTTTGGGTGCGCACCCAATGCACCAACTGCGCGCCACGGTGCGTGCTCGGCCACCGCGATGTGCCGCCGCGGCGATAGTGCACCAGCGGTTCTTGAAGGGTAATCGCGCCGCCGCCTGCGAGCGCAC
>ENA-OBIO01000064-OBIO01000064.1-metagenomes-genome-assembly--contig:-NODE-64-length-65823-cov-29.2381_pt1 | contig 65823 bp, 59 predicted proteins | sample MGYA00153383_OBIO01 | MGnify analysis MGYA00153383 | reverse complement strand
TCAAAAGACTGGACATAGAGGTATTATCCTCCATCCTTTACATAAAAGCACTACCAAATCACCAAATACCAGCTACATTTAATAGGTTTGAATTAAAACTGTACCGAGTGGTATTTCTGTGTTTATTCCCACTATTTTACCAGCGATCGGGTACATCCAATTGCGACTGTAACTAGGAGTGTGAATGCCTCGCAGATTGATCGATATTGTGGTGTCAGGAGAAACAGGTTGGGCGAAAACCACTGTCGCTTTTCGGTTATTAACAGAAACTTGAGACTCGATTTTTTGACCAGATTGATTTGTTATCTCAATGCCGCTACGCATTTTCACATCATCCGGCAAATCAATGGTCATTGATGAAAGAGCTCTTCCCTGAACGTGAACTTCAAAATGATGGGTAGCGCCCTGAAAGCGAGCTTTATTGGGAGTTGCAGCGCTACCAACAATATGAGGAATATTCGCATTTTGCATGGCTCCTCCTGCAACAGTAGCGGGGGCATTAGATGCCAGCATAACGGTGAATGCAGCGGCGTAAATTAACTTTTTCATTGTGATGACCCTCAAATACTTCACTCAATTGACTTATTTCTTAGTTTTACAGTCGTCAATGAAATCAAAATGAAACATGAACCAGTGACAGGTAAAGTTTAATAAGAAACAAACCCCACACTCTGTTACTTGGAAATGAAATGTACCCAGAAATTTCCATCTGCCATACAGACGCGGCGAATTAAGTCATAGGAATAATGAAGATAGGCTCCGCTGGCGTTGTTGTCATACCCGCTAGCAAACCATTCTCCGTAAGGATCGTGAACAAAAAAGCCAGTTTCGTCATATCCAACTACGGGCATAATATGACCGAAAGATGTAAAATATCCATGTATGACAGTTGGGTTGCCATCTACTAACCAATCTTTAACTTCCTCAAATGTCCCATTCTCTTTAAAGGTATCTTGAGCACCATACTCTTTGACAATTTTTGCCAAGTCGTAGGGGTTCCAGCGACTGTAACCTTTGTTGAGTGCATATTCGTAGAGTTCGTCCTCAAATTGACCGATATTGTTCCGGCGAGGTTTGCCGAGGAACTGCAAGCACATTGCCATTGATGTGACATTGCAAGCACCAGTCGGATTATAGTAATTATCGAGCTGAGGTTTGTAAGGAAAATTAGCCAGTTTAAAGCTCTTAGGCTTAGGCTTTGGATAAATTACCTTCCCATCTTCTAGAATTTGGACGTCCGGTTTATAGACATACCAGATTTTAGAATTTTTAAAGGAATCTTTTCGGAAAGCTACTCGGATGCGATCGCGAACCACTTCATAAGAAACAAGCTCAAATACTTTCCCAGCTTCTATTTTTTGTTTCTCTGCATCTGATAAATCAGACACATCGATAGGTCTAGCTTGGAGAAAAGTCTCCTTAACTATCTTGAGGAGTGGAGGTGGAAATTTGAGATCCGATCGCTTGGCTTCAATAAGTTTCTCGGCTGTTTTTGCTCCGATAAATCCTGGTTCGTCAGTGCACTGGATCAGCTTGTGAAATCGAGCGAGAGCCGCAGTAGAAACAGGGCCAAAGATGCCGTCGGCTGGAGGGTCTAGCAAACCTAAGTCTATGAGGCGAATCTGAATTTGGCGAGTTAGCTCTTTATCAGCGGCGATCGCCTTCACATCCAACTTCTTATTTGTTGCCAGAATGTCTTGCAGTTTCATAATTAATTTCTTGAATTTTTGAACGAGAGGAATCTACGAATGATGAATGCTTGCTGCTAAAGAAGATTAACCCAAAAATCAGCAATGACAATTTTGCCATTGCGGTTAAACTGACCCCACAGCTTGTATTTTCCCGGCTGAGGAAAACTGGTCATAAACTGTACTTGACCATCGGGAGAATCTTTCATAGCATGGGCATGAATGTAATCTGCTCTTGTCAGTGGGGATGACTGTTTGAGGATGACTAAATGCCCCCGTTCTCCCAAATAAGGCTGCAAATCTGTAACGGGTTGATTGTTGGACTTCTGTTGCAAGTTAAAGATTAAGGTGACTTCTTCACCTGCTTTGACTTTTGGTTGAGACAAGGTGAGATTAGCTTTGGTATCTCCAAACGTTTTTGTATAATTAAAATCAATTGCTGCGACTGGCAGATTGCCGCCTGCAACTTGTTTTTTCATCACCGAAACTTGTTTTTTTTGACCGGATAGTTTGTAGTCGCCGAACAAGGTGTAACTGCCCGATCGCGGAAAATTAGCCTCGACTTCAAAGCTACCATTTTTTTTATAAGTGGGATGAAGGTGGCTGAAAAATTGCAGATCGTCGCTGACAACAATTAGGTGCATCAGCTTTTCTTGAAAAGTGTCAAAATTAGCGATCGCTTTCCCGGCTGAATCTTGAACATCGATCAATAACTTAACCGGCGTTTTGGGGGTAATATCTCTTGAAGCAGTGAGTTTTGCCTGAGTAGTTGTCGTCTGAGTCGGTGTTGAATGTCCTCGATCGGGGTTACTTGATTTTTCCCCATGTTGCATTCCACCCATTGAGGCATCGCCCTGTTGCATGGGTGGCATTTGAGAGCTTTGATTTGGGGCTTTACTATTGGTTAGCCCACTGGCTGCGATCGCCCCTGCTGCAACTAAACCAGTAAAACTGTAAATTATTAATTTTTTGTCCATACTTTTACGTTTCTAAACATTTAGTTGAATTACTTTCAGATTGACTTTCAGTAATGAAATTAGGATGAAATTGTTAAACGCATTTTTCGCTAAAGCTCACCAAAGCTCGGATTAAATCAAATTCAGCGAACCTGTTAAAAGCTTTTGCATTGTAAAACAAAGGATATTTAGGGGTGTCAATACTAGGCTATAAACCATATTTATCAATGGTTAAAGTCTGAAATTGACACGCCTTGGCAGTGCCGTATCCCTAACGAGTGAAGGTAAATCGACCATCTACCTTTTGACCGTTAATATCAGCAGTAATCTTCATCTGATACTGATCGGCAACTTTTCCAGGCAGCAAAGCTGTATAGTGCTGCTCTTTCTGGTCATAAGTGAAGGTAACAGTCTTTTGAGTGCGATCGGGCATCTGAATTTGACCTGTTATCTTCGCATTAGGTATTGCCTGGTGGTTGTCGCCTTTTTGCAAATAGAAATCCAGGTGAGTTTTATCAGCTTCTTTCTCGACCACCAACTCTAAATGATAGGGCCCTGATTCAACGACTTGACCACCTTTGTTTTGAGCGGCGGCTATCTCTGTTCTTGCAATGGGTTTTGAAGACGAGACAGCAGAAGTGTTGGCTGAAGTAGCAGCTTGGCTGTTGTTACTTCCAACTCCCAAAAATATTAGCCCCACAGTACCCAGAACAATTAAACCTGACTTTACTATTTTCATCGTCTTTACTTTTTTCCCTAGGGATGTTCTGATTTTAGAAATTTATGACACTCTATTGCTTAAAGGTAAAGCGGCCATCAACTTTTTCTCCGTTAATATCCGCATTCATTTTCACAGGATAATTTCCGGCATCTTTGACTGGAAATACAACAGTGTAATGTTTGCCATCAGGGTCATATTTCAGGGCTAGGGTTTGCTGTTTTCCACTCGGTAACTGCACTTGAGCTGACACTTTCGCGTTGGGAACTGGTTCGCGTTTGTCGCCTTTTTGCAAATAAAAATCTAAGTGAGTTCCGGTAGCTTCTTTCTCAGCGACAAACTCTAAGTGGTAAGCTCCCGACTCGACAACTTGACCCCCTTTAGATGCCTTAGCATTATCTGTTTTACCAGTTCCCGCAGGAGCCGCACTGGGAGCAGAAGACGCAGGCTTGGAGGCGACAGGAGCCGATGTTGGGCTGCTATTTGCATCACTTTTTTCGTCGCCTTTACCACAGGCTCCCAAAAATAGTAATCCGACAGTGCCTAGAACAATTAAACTTGATTTGAGCGTTTTCATTTGATTGAATTTTTGGGTACAATTATTCTAGAGTATAACACCCAAAGATGAAATTAGGATGAAAATTTCCTGAATTCAGAAGTTTTTAATCTTTCCAAGTTCTTGACATTTGTCCTCTATAGTGAAGGCGCAAACTTACATGGAAAGGATTTGACGATGCAAATTCCAAACAAAAAACTCTGTAGTGGACAATATGCCCAATATTTTAAATCTTACTAAGTTCTTGACTTTTGTTATCTACAGTGAAACAGTAAGCCTAAATTAAAGAAGTTTCATACCATGAAAACCTCAACCAAAATCGCTCTAGCCACTGTTTTAGTCGGTACTTTAGGGCTGGGTAGATTAGTCCGAACTGTGTACGCTTCGCCAGCGCAATCTCAGGTTGCCGTAATGCCCGATCGCACCAGCAGCAACGCAGTACCTGAAGCCAGTGATGGCGACGGCGAAAAGAACGATGATGCCGAAGACAAGCAAGCATCAAGTCGCCTGCAATCTCTGGCTAAAATTACGCCACAACAAGCGCGATCGGCTGCGGAAGCTGCTAAAGGCGGTACAGCAAATAGTGTCAAATTAGAAAATGAAGACGGCAACGTTGTGTACTCAGTTGCGATCGGTCAAGAGGAAATAAGTGTAGATGCTGGTAACGGTAAAATCCTCCAGATACAAAGCCTAAAAGGTGAGGACAAGGAAAGCGTTTCTCTCCGCAGCAGCGTTCAAACTTCCGAGGCGGCTGGCGGCGATGGCGATGCGGAAAAGAATGATGATGCCAAGTAAAGCTCTAACAAATTCGCTTTCTTTAGGCAACAAATAGAGTAGGGGCGGTGCTATAAATGCCCGCCCTTAGTTGGCGAAATATCCCAAGTCTAGAACACTCAACGATCGACCCAAAGGACAAATATTATGAAGAAGATACTAAACAGGGTTCCAGAGGTTACAGGTTCCTTCTGGATTATTAAGGTTCTGGCTACCACAGTAGGTGAAACTCTGGCTGATTATCTGTCTGTAAATCTGAAGTTTGGTTTAAGCGTTACATCCTATGTGATGAGCGCTGTGTTACTAATTGCGCTTTTGAATCAGTTTAGGCTGAAACGGTATGTGCCAGCGAGTTACTGGATTGTAGTCGTTTTGATGAGTATCACTGGCACACTAATTACCGATAGATTGGTAGACGAGCTTGGAGTTAGCTTGGTGACAATTAATATAATTTTTAGTATTATCTTGTCGGCCGTTTTTGCGCTCTGGTATTCTAACGAAAAAACATTAGCTATGCACTCCATCAACACAGCTAAAAGAGAGCTATTTTATTGGGCTGCTATCTTATTTACGTTTGCCTTGGGTACGGCAACAGGAGACTTGCTAGCAGAGGCTTTAAAGCTTGGTTATGCACAATCAGCGCTAGTATTTGGCGTTTTAATTGGGATAGTAGCCGCTGGTTATTATTACTTCAGAATGAATGCTGTATTGGCATTTTGGATAGCCTACATCTTGACTCGTCCACTTGGAGCATCTACTGGCGATTTATTGTCACAACCTACTACAAATGGTGGTTTTGGTTTTGGTACGATCGGAACCAGTATGCTTTTTCTTTCTATAATCGTCAGTCTGGTTATCTACTTAAGCCTTAAGCAAAAGAAACTAGCCCCAATGCCGATCGACCAATAAGACTAGAGCTCTTGCAAAAATATAATGCACCGCACCCCAACCCTTCCCATGAATCAGGGGATGGGGCAAGATTATTCTTGTTTCCCCCCTTAATAAGGGGGGACTAAGGGGGGTGAATTTGACTTTTGCAAGAGCTCTAATGATTAGCGATCGAATCATCGGATTACCTTTACTGTTACAAGTCAGCTAGGTGTGGGCAGTTGTTTCACGCTGCAATTGCCACATAGCCTCTAGTAAACACAAATGCAATCAATCTTTCCAAGTTCTTGACATTTACCCTCTAGAGTGAAATCGCCAAAGTACGATAACCCGATCGCAAAAATGAGCAAACTTCCACAAATCACTGCCTTTTTCTGGATCATGAAGATATGTGCAACCACTCTGGGGGAAACGGCAGGAGACCTTTTATCCATGACATTAAACGTGGGCTATGCGGTGAGTTCCACGATATTGATTGGAGTGTTCTTAGCGAGTCTTGTGTCTCAATTGATGTCGAAAAGCTATAACCCATTGCTTTATTGGACTGTCATCCTTTCAACCAGCACGGCTGGTACAACGATGTCAGATTACATGAATCGCACTTTAGGCCTTGGCTACACTATAGGATCTACGATTTTACTTACTCTTCTCTTGGCTACTTTGGCATTCTGGCGATTCAGTGTTGGATCTCTATCTGTTAATAACGTCAAAACGCCTAAAATTGAGCTACTTTATTGGACTGCAATTTTATTCTCAAATACTTTGGGTACTGCGGTGGGCGATTTCCTCGCCGATACTTCTGGACTTGGATTTGCAGGAGGAGCATTCCTAATTTCCAGTTTACTTGCCGTAGTATTAGCAGCGCATTATTTTACCGAAATTTCCGCAGTCTTGTTGTTTTGGGTGGCGTTTGTTCTCACCAGACCATTTGGTGCAACACTGGGCGATGTCCTGACAAAATCACACGAAAAAGGTGGTCTCAATTTTGGTACTGTTGGCTCATCTATCGTCCTTTTGTCAATACTTGTAGTCTGTGTCGTATTCACAACTCTCAACCAAAGAAAACTAATTGCCCCTGGGACTTCTAGCAATCAATAATCTACTTAAGTAAGCCTCAAAAAAAAAATAGAATACTCAAATCCCAGACTTCTTTAAGAAGTCTGGGATTTGATAGAAGAGTATTGTAGGTTATTTTTAGGCGATTAACTTAATAAAAACCCATATTTTTTTTGCTAGATGGTACGTCAAAAAGCAACTTGATATTCTCTAAATCTTAGCCAAGTAATACTAGACTTGTCTGGTTTGCAACTTCAGCATTATGATGCACAGCATCAGCCAAATATAGCCGACTCCGTAGCCAGCAATGATATCTGTCGGCCAGTGTACTCCTATATACATCCGACTGAGGCCAATAATCGCGATCGCAAAAACAGCTAGAGTATAGATCAATTTGGAAAACTTGGGAAAGTGAGCCGAAAGCAGATAAGCGAGAAACCCATACATCACAAAACCTCCTAAAGCGTGACCGCTTGGGAAACTAAAAGATGTTTCAGGAATTAAACTCGGAATAATCTGGGGACGAGGTTTAGCAAAAACTAACTTCATACCAGTATTCAAAATAAAAGCTCCCAAACAAGCAATGGCAAAAATTTTAGCTTCTGAACGGTGATTGTACCACCAAAGAATTCCCAACGTGACTGCGACAATAAATACTACAACACTGGCATCGGCAAGCTGAGTAACTGTCAGCATCACACCATCTAGACTCGGATTCGCATACCCATGTATCCAGTACAGCAAAGCACTATCAAAGCCAAAAGCTTCCTTTTCTAATACTTCTTGAAATAGCCATTCTAAAATAAAACTAATCGACAGACAACTGGTAAGTCCCACAACACCAATTGTTACGATTAAAGTGGTTATATGAGGGTTGATATGCTGCAACCAAAACTCGTAAGACTTGCGTAACATAATTTAAATAACTCAAACAACTTAAAATAATGTACACTCTATTAAACAATTTGTCAATAATTTTCGACATTTATAAAAAATTAAAAACACGATTATTTTAATTGAAAAAATTAGCAAATTAATCCTGCGAATTATCAGATACTTTAACAGATGGCAATCGCACGGTGAAGCAACTGCCAACTCCTACCTGACTGGTGAGAGTAATTGAACCGCCGTGATTTTGAGCAATGCTTTTGGCGATCGCCAATCCCAAACCAGAACCCCCCTCCCAATAGGAACGAGACTCATCTGACCGCCAAAAACGTTCAAACACCAGTTTAAGATGCTCTGGTGCTATTCCTGCCCCCGTATCCCGCACGCTAACAGTTAAACAGCAACGGACTAGGTTAGCTGTAACTTCAATTGTTCCTCCTGACAGCGTGTAGTGGAGTGCGTTTTCAATCAAATTGGCAAATAGCCGTGTCAGTTGTCCCGCATTTCCTAGCAAGTACATATCCTCGCCAATCTCAGATTTTAAATCAATTTGTTTAGTACTAGCTTCAGGTTGATACAGTGATAATAAGTTGGATAAAATTGCGCTTAAATTAACAGAAGCTTTAGGGCGATCGCCTTTTTTTTCATCTCTAGCTAACAGCAGCAAATCTTCTATCAGACGCGTCATTTGATTGGCCGCACTAACAATAGCTTGGAACTTTTATACATCTAATTCTCTCATATTTTCTGGATACTTTAATGCTACTGCTGCATTACTTTTGATCGCCATCAAAGGATTGCGGAGTTCGTGAGAAGCATCAGCCGTAAACTGTTTTAAGCGTTGAAAACTCTCTTCTATTGGCTGCATGGCTTTCCGAGTTAAAATTACTCCACTAAATCCGCTGAGGATTAAAGCTATGATAATACTACTCCCCAGTATCCAATCTAATTTAGTTAAAGTTTCGTCAACTTCTTCTAAAGATTGACTGACTCTTACATAGCCAATCAGCTTACGCTCGTCGCTCCCGATAATTGGTAAAACTACCGCTTGAATTCTGATTTTTTCTAATTCAATTTTTATTGGATTTTCAGCCGTAGATAAAGGCAAGTTTAGGATAACATTTCCTTGCTTTAAAACCGAGTTGCCGTTAATATCAAACCACTACAAACCCTGATCTTTATGAATAAATGGTCTGGCAAGAAAGTCACTTTCAATTTTGATACGTCCATTCTCAATATCTGCATTAGTCGCAGCTCCTTGCCCTAAAGCAGTCAGTTTTTCTGTTAGCTGTTGGGTGAGACTGCGCGCGAACAAAACCCGAATTCCGGCGGCAAAAATGACTAATATTGAGGTAAATACTGCCAGATAAGATAACAGTAAACGCCAGCGAATTTTGGCAAACATCATTTGACAACTCTGCAAAAGTCAGGATAATATTAATCATTTGTTTGTGAAATAGGGATTTTCAGTTAGTGCCATTGAGACGATAACCAATTCCATAAACTGTTTCGATGAAATTTTCTGAACTTCCCGCTGCTTTTAGCTTGCTCCGCAGATTTGTAATGTGAGTCTTAACAGTGCCTTCTCCAGAGGACCGATCGAAATCCCACAGTTTATCTAAAATTGCTGTACGGGTCAAAACTCGATCGGGGTTTCTCAAAAAGCATTCTAATATCATATATTCTTTGGGTGTTAAAGATACAGGTTGATTGCCATAGGTGACGGTGCAGCTACTGGGATTGAGCTGCAAATCGCCGTGGCTTAAAATCAGCGGCTTGGTTTCAGGAATTCTGCGAGATAAAGCTCTAATTCTTGCTGCTAATTCTTCTAATTAAAAGGGCTTAACTAAATAGTCATCAGCCCCTGCATCGAGTCCGATAACTTTATCTGAGGTTGTATCTCGTGCTGTCAGCATCAAAATCAGAGCGTTGGATTTAGCTGCACGCAGACGCTTACAGAGCACAATTCCATCTAATTTGGGTAGCATCAAATCTAACAAAATTAGGTCATAATTAGCCGATTGGATGTAATCCCAACCTTCGATGCCGTCACGCGCTATATCGATAGTATGGTTTTGATGCCTTAAATCTTCTGCTAGAGGTTTAGCAATGCGATTGTCGTCTTCAACTAGCAAAATTCTCATAGGTTTGTGCAAAAAAAGTTAATGCTTAGTTCAGGTTGAAATATCATTCGGCGGTTGAAACCGCTACTACACAAACGAAGTCCGCCTGCGCGGACTAAGAAATGAAAATCATGGTTTAAAATCAAGCATCATAACTTGCATCAACTATCTTAGTTTCAGTTAAGACAGTCGTTTTATTAACTATAAACCTCCCAAATTGAGAATACAAAGCTGGCAAAACTAACAACGTTAAGGCAGTAGAAGTAAACAATCCCCCCAGCACTACAACTGCTAGCGGTTGCAAGATTTCTTTACCCGCGCCGCTGCTAATTACTAAAGGAACCATCCCCAAGGCTGATGAGAGAGCAGTCATCAAGATAGCGACTAGCCGCTCCATAGAACCCTCAATGATGACTTTCTGCAAAGGCATACTATCTGCTAACTTGTTGTTATAGTTATCAACTAGCAGCAGTCCGTTGCGGGTAGCTACACCGAATAAGGTGATAAATCCTACCATTGAGGCGACTGAAATAATCCCGCCGCCTAGAGCAACTGAAATCACGCCGCCGACTAATGCTAAGGGCAAGTTTATCATAATCATGGCAGTAGCTGGAATTGTTTTAACGGCAAAGTAAATCAGTACCGTGATGGCGACAAAGGCTAATAAGCCAGCTACAATTAATGTTTGAGTTGCCTGTTCTTGAGCCTGAAATTGACCGCCGTATTGAATGTAATATCCAGATGGCAATTGTACTTTTTGTTTTACCTGGCTGCGAATATCAGCGATGACAGAACCTAAGTCTCGCCCTTGGACGTTAGCAGAAACGACAATTAGTCTGGATACATTCTCGCGGTTGAGGGTGTTGGGGCCGGTGCCGTAGTCAACTTTGGCAACTTGTGCGAGGGGAATTTTCTGTCCGCTGGGAGTATCAACTAATAAGTTGCGGATAATATCAAGATTGTGCCGATCGCGCTCATTGAGCCAGACAACCAAGTCAAACACTTGCTGTTGCTCTAAAACTTGAGAAACAACTCGCCCGTTGAGAGCAGTTTCAATGACTTCTGCTAAGTCGCCTACCGCCAAACCGTAACGAGCAGCCGCAGTGCGATCGAATTTAATTTGTACCTGTTTGATGGGGACTTGCGGCTCTAATTGTAAGTCTACAACGCCAGGAATTGCAGTCATCGTGGCTTCTACTTGTTTGCCGATCGCCCTTAATTGCTCCAAGTCAGGCCCGAATATCTTAACAGCGATCGCACTTCTGACTCCCGACAGCACCTCATCCATCCGATGCGAGATAAACCCGCCAATATTAGCCGCAACACCAGGTATTTTTGCATATTCCTTTCGCAGCTTTTCAATAGTCGCTTCCCGGTTTTTCACCCCCAGTGAACTAATCTCTACATCCATTTCTCCAAAATTCACACCGCCGACATCACTATCACCTGGAGCACGTCCAGATCGCAAAGCTAAAGCTTCAAAATTCTTGTCATTTTTCAAGGCATCTTGAATCGCAAAACCCACCTGATTTGTCGCATTTAAAGACTCACCAGGATAGAGAGAAGTAGCAACAATCAAACTGCGTTCCTGAAACTCCGGCAAAAACACTCGCCCCAAACTAGGTAAAATCACCATCGAAGCTACAAAGCCCACAACAGCTATTACCAAAATAATCTGAGGGAAGCGGATCGAAAACATTAAAGCTGGGCGATATAATTGGTGAGATTTGCGAGCAATCCAAGTTTCATCTGGGGGCAAACGGCGATCGACTAATAGGATAGCACATAGTGCCGGAGTCAAGGTAAGCGCTACCAATGTCGAAGCAATAATTGATAGCAAATAGGACACGCCCATCGGCGTAAAAATCCGACCTTCCACGCCCGAAAGTGCGAAAATTGGTGCAAAAACTACAGCAATAATTACTGTTGAAAATAACACGCTGACTCGCACTTCAACCGAGCCATTAAACACCACTTCTAGCGGCGGAATCGGTGTTCCCGCCTGCTGGTTTTCCCGCAAGCGACGGTAGACATTTTCCATGTCCACAATCGCATCATCTACCACTGAGCCGATCGCCACAGCAAGTCCTCCCAAGGTCATCGTATTGATGCCTTGTCCTGTCCAATCTAAAACGATCATTCCCAGCAGCAAGGAGACTGGGAGGGCGCTGAGGCTGATAATAACGGTGCGCCAGTTCATTAAAAATAGGATTAGTACGATCGACACAATGATGATGCCATCCCTCAGAGCATCTCTCACGTTTTCAATCGAAGCTTCAATAAAATTTTCCTGTCGAAAAGTGACAGTAACTTTGACATCTTTAGGCAGGCTCGGTTTAATTTCCTCCATCGCCGCCTCAACAGCCTTCGTTACGGTTGGGGTATCAGCAGCAGGCTGTTTGTTGACAATGACTATAATCGCTTTCTTGCCATTTAAGATGCTGTCGCCGCGTTGGAGTGCTGCACCGATTTTCACGTCAGCTACTTGACTTAGCAGCACTGGTGTGCCATTTCTGGCTACGATCGCAGATTGCTTCAAATCCTCGATCGACTCAATCCGCCCCACTCCCCGAATTAACAATTCTTGGTCTGGGCTAATTAAAAATCCACCCGGAGCATTGACATTTGCTTTTTTAACTGCTTCAGTAACTTGCTGCAATGAAACATTAAATTGTTTCAGCTTATTAGGTTCTACTAAAACTTGATACTGGCGCTCTTCACCGCCAAATATTACAATTTGAGTTACACCTGGAACTGCTAAAAAGCGATTTTTTACTTGCCAGTCCACAATTCGCCGCACTTCCATTAAAGGTGTGGTATCTGTAGTAAAAGCATATTTAATGGTGGCTCCCAGTGGAGAGCTGATGGGGGAAATTTGCGGAATTTCTACGCCTTTAGGAAGTAGATTTTGGGCTTGCTGCAACCGTTCTGTTACTAACTGGCGAGCGCGGTAAATTTCAGTATCCCAACCAAAGATGACTTTGACGACGGAAATGCCGACAGCAGAAGAGGAGCGTACTTTTTCTACTCCGGGAGTGCCGTTAATCGCACTTTCTATGGGTCGAGTGACTAGAGATTCGACTTCTTCAGGAGCAAGTCCCGGTGCTTCGGTTTGAATTTCGACTTGCGGGGGAGCAAAGCTGGGAAAAACATCCAGTGGCATTTGTGTCAAAACTCGCAATCCCCAAAGGGTGATGAGGATGGAGGCGATGACAACTAGCCACCGTTGGGCGATCGACCATTTGACAATAGAATTAAGCATATCATTAGTTACAGGTTCTGGCTGCTGTAGTTCCCCTTGAATCCTTGGCTTTTGGGCATTAAAATCGCTATTCAACTTAGATTGACACGCAAGAATGAAATCACGATGAAATCTTCTAAATTTCATACAGGTATTCGGAGCATGGCATCAGGAATTAATTATTTTACAATTCTTAACATTTGGTCTCTTGACTCTATAGCCGACTTGAGGGTTATACTATTTATAGTTTCCCAAAAAAACTTTTCGATCCTAGATTCTCAGGTAAAAATTAATGATTAAAGCAACTCAGACAAAAAGATTCACTCTCGCAGCTTTGACGGCCGTTCTCCTGACAGCAGGTACTGCCGGTATTGTCTTTGCCGCCGGCCACTGCACTACTCCTACTCCTGACTGCCCGCTAGCTAATTGCGATAAGTAATCCTTGTTTTCTCCGTGTGTGTAGATTCGATCGCGGATTTTTCGCAGGGGATAAGCAAGAGAATATCTGATAGCAGTACGAACTAAAATTTTAGTTCGTGCTACTTTTTTATCCAATACAATTGTTAAGAATAGAAAATATTTAATCTTGAAAAATTGAGTGATATCAAATCCGGTAGCATTGGAATTAATATTACCCGAAATAAGGACACGGCACTGCCGTTTCTTGCGCAATTAATCGGGGTAGGGAAACGGCACTGCCGTATCCTCCTCAAAGTGATTACTTACATAAAACTGCTATGACAAAACTTGAAACAGAATCCCTAGAACAGCCGATACTAAAAATTGGAGAACTAGCCAAGCAAACTGGTGTTGCTGTAGGTACCCTGCGATACTATGAAAGTCTAGGGTTACTGGAACCTGCCTTACGCAGCAGTAGCGGTTATCGTTACTACACAGTAGATGCCGCAAGACAAGTGCAATTTATCAAAAAAGCTCAAAGACTCAACTTTTCTCTTCAAGAAATTCAGCAAATTTTGGTATCTCGCCACCAAGGCATAACAGCTTGTCCGCTAGTGCAAGACTTATTAAGTCGTAAAATTCATTTGCTTGAAGAGGAAATTCAGTGCATGAGTGCGTTCAAAACTGAGTTGGAAGCTTATAAAAAACTTTGGGCAAATCGACCTTCAGATAATCCCGATAGCGAGCAACTTTGCAGTTTAATTGAGGGAGTTCAGTAGGGTTGATTAGTTCACCATTTCAGCTTTTACTACCTTCCCGTCTTCAATAAGCTGAGCTTGTTGAGGTCGTAAAAAATTACTAAATTGAGCATATAAAGCTGGCAAAACTAACAGCGTTAGGGCTGTAGAAGTAAACAATCCTCCTAAAACTACTACTGACAGCGGTTGCAGAATTTCCTTTCCTGGGCCGCCTTCTAAGACTAAAGGCGCTAAACCTAAAGCTGAAGTTGAAGCCGTCATCAAAATAGCATTGAGCCGTTCCATCGAGCCTTTAATAATCGCTTCCTTAAAAGGCATTCCTTCGGCAAATTTAGTGTTGTAGTTGTCTACTAAAAGCAAGCCGTTGCGGGTAGCTACGCCAAATAAAGTGACAAAGCCAACTAAAGAAGCTACGGAAATTATACCGCCCGTCAAAGCTACCGAAATTACTCCTCCCACTAATCCGAGCGGCAAATTAATCATAATCATCGCAGTTGAAGGGATTGACTTGACGGAAAAGTACATTAATACTGTTATCACAACAAAGGAAATTGCACTAAATACCATAATATTTTGCGAAGCTCTTTCCTCGGCTTCAAATTGACCGCCGTATTGGATAAAATAGCCAAAAGGCAACTGCACCTCTCGTTTAACTTTAGCTTGAATTTCATTCACAACCGATCGCAAATCTCGACCTTTAGCATTAGCCGCCACTACAATCAACCGAGAAACATTCTCGCGGTTAATCGTATTTGGGCCCGTACCGTATTTAACAGTAGCAACTTGGGCAAGGGGAATTTTGTTACCGTTTGAAGTATCAACCAACAAATTCTGAATAGTTTCTAAGTTATTTCTCGCTTCCGGCTGCAACCAGACAACTAAATCAAAAGTTTGCTGCACCTCCAAAACTTGAGAAACAACTTTGCCGTTTAAAGCTGTCTCAATTATTTCTGAAAGTTCTCCGATTTTCAAACCGTATCTACCCGCAGCTTGGCGGTTAAACTTAATTTGAATTTGCTGCACCGGCACTTGCGGTTCGAGTTGCAAATCGACAATTCCCTCAACTGTTTTCATTTGCGCTTCAACTTGGGCACCGATGGTGCGAAGTTGAGCCAAATCTGGGCCAAATATTTTGACAGCAATTTGACTCCTGACACCAGACAAAACCTCATCCATCCGGTGAGAAATAAAACCGCCGATATTTGGTGCAACTCCCGGCAATTTACCAAATTCCTGCCGCAATGATTCCAGAGTTTGCGGCCGATTTTTCATTCCTTCTTCGCTCAAACCGATGTCGATATGAGCCAAATTGACACCCGCAGCATCAGCATCACCCGGAGCTCTGCCCGATCGCACTTGGACGTATGAAAACCTGGTATCATCCTTAAGAGCATCTTCGATCGCAAAAGCCGCACTATTCGTCGTTTCCAAAGACACCCCCGGATAAAGTAGAAGAGTATTCACCAAAGTTTGCTCCTGAAACTCCGGCAAAAACACCCGTCCAAAGGATGGCAAAATAATTAATGTAGCCACCATACTAGCAGCAGCTAAAGTTAAAATAATCGCCGAATAGCGCATTGACAATTCTATAAAAAAGTGATATATTTTCTTGCAAAATCTCGGCAACCAAGGTTCCGCAGCACTCATGTGTTTGTTAGGCAACAAAATAGCACAAAGGGCCGGAGATATTAACAGCGATTCCAGACTAGAAATCACCACAACAACCAGATAAGTAATCCCCATCGGCGTAAAAATTCGACCTTCTACACCGGGCAAAGTAAAAATTGGCGAAAACACAACGATGCCAATTACCGTCGCTCCAATTAACGAATCGCGCACCTCCTGACTGCCGTCAAAAATCACATCCATCACCGGGCGCGGATGCAGAGAAGCCGTGTTTTCTCTCAAATTGCGGTAGGTATTTTCGGCATAAACGATCGCATCATCGATCGCAGTGCCGATCGCCACCGACAACCCACCCAAGGTCATCGTATTCAATCCCAGACCCAGCCAATTCATCGCCAGCAGCCCGAACAGCCAAGTGAGGAAGAAATCGAGCAAAACTACCGTCAGAGTCCGCCAATTCATCAAAAACGGGATCAGGATAACGGTGACAATGATGCTGCCTTCCACTAAAGCCGATCGCACATTTTCCACCGAAGAATTGATATACTCTTCCTGTCGAAAAGTCACAGTAACTTTAATATCTTTGGGAAGAGCTTGCTGCACCTCAGCCATTGCCGCTTCCACAGCCTTAGTTACTGTCGGAGTATCCGCAACCGGCTGTCTGTTTACCATCACAATCACAGCTTTTTTGCCGTTAAAACTGCCATCACCCCGCTTGATACCAGCACCAATCTTGACATCAGCTACATCCCCAATTCTGACGACGGTTCCTTGGCGAGAGGCGATCGCCGATTGCTGCAAATCTGCCACAGATTCAATCCGCCCCACACCCCGAATCAAAGTTTCTTTATCCGGCGTAATTAAATAACCCCCAGGCGCGTTAACATTAGCTGCCGCTACAGCTTCGGATACTTGCTGCAAAGATACATTAAATGCTTTCAAGTTAGCAGGTTCTACTAATACTTGATACTGCCTTTGTTCGCCGCCGTAAGCCACCACTTGAGCAACGCCTGTCACAGCTAAAAGGCGATTTGTAACTTGCCAATCAACCAGACGGCGCACTTCCATCAGCGGAGTAGTTTCTGATGTAAAAGCATAGGTAATTACAGTACCCACCGGAGAAGTTGTCGGAGAAATTTGCGGTGTTTTTACTCCTGCGGGCAGCTTGTTTTGAGCTTGCTGCAACCTTTCTGTGATTAATTGGCGCGCTTGATAGATTTCTGTTCCCCAATCAAAGATTACCTTAACAGCAGAAAGACCGACAGCAGAAGACGATCGCACTGCTGTCACCCCAGGAGTTCCGTTAATCGCACTTTCGATCGGTAATGTTACCAAAGACTCGATTTCTTCCGGTGCTAAACCCGGTGCTTCCGTCTGGATTTCGACTTGCGGCGGTGCAAAAGGCGGAAAGACATCCAGTGGCATTTTCGGGATAATATACAATGTCCAAAGACTAATAATAATCGTGGCGAGAACGACTAGCCAGCGGCGGTTAATTACCCATCTCAGAATAGTGCTGAACATTTTATGATTTTATATAAGCGATGATTAGCAGCTACCGTTTGGCGATCGACGTTAAATAGCTATTCAATTTAGATTGACACCCAAAAATGAAATTAGGATGAAATATTTTGATTTTCAACCTTGATTCATAAGTTATCTAAAATCTCAAATATAAAATCTAATATTTAGAATGATATAACCTGCATTGCTCTTTTTGACAAAGCAGCTTACAATAGTTATTATGCAACCACCAAAACACTACTCACACGCCCCCATCACCGAAGCCTTGATTGATATACAAGTTCAACTTCCACCAGAAGTTCTACTTGACAATTTGGCGCAGGTGTACTCCAGCATTCAGGCTGAGTATCCTCAGCGTGAAGAGGTGTTACTTTTTCAGGGACAAATTATGGCAGGTGCTAGTGTTGGGGCAACAGCGAGTCAATCTCCAATTGGCTATCTAGCCTCCCACGGCGACCAAAAACAAATTCTTCAACTGCGTTTAGATGCTTTCGCATTCAGTCGGCTTGCCCCTTACGACTGTTGGGAAAACTTTCGGGATGAAGCAAAGCGACTGTGGAATATCTATCAGTCCCTGACACATCCAGAAGCAATTGTTCGCTTAGCACTCAGGTATATTAACAGGCTAGATATTCCTTTACCGATTGGTGATATCAAAGAGTATTTGAGGACATTTCCCGAAGTTTCTTCTGATTTACCACAAGGATTAAGTGGCTACTTTATGCAGCTACAAATTCCGCAGGAAAACTTAGGAACAATACTGGTTATAAATCAAGCAATAGTTCCACCTCCTACACCTAATTTTGTTTCTATAGTATTAGATTTAGAACTATTTCTAGAAGGGGATATTCCTGATGATGAAATAGCGCTTTGGCACATTCTAGAACAAATGCACGAACAAAAAAACATAGCTTTTGAAGCTTGCATTACAGAACGCATAAGGGAGTCGATTAACTGATGGCTACAATTACCCCCCTACGTCCTAAATGTGTTTCACCATCACCAATATTGGTGGTGTTAGAACCAAAAGCCACAAGTCAATTACAAAGTCCTGAAGGACGAAAACTCGCAGCACTAGCTGATGAAATATTCCATAATCTAACAGTTGTAAAACAATACTTACAAACTCTAGAAAGCATTGGTGAAATAAACTGGCAGCCAGTACCGCCAAAGCGTTCGGAACGAGTAATCATGCGCGCTCAGTTTAAAGGGCGTAAAAAACCGCTGCCGTATATTTTCGATGAAGAATGATCGTAGAACCTTTCTGGGTGCAGGTAAATGAATCAACACTCAGGCAAGGTGATTATCTGCCTGGTTGTCTGATACCAATACCAGTATTTGATCCAACAAATTTCGGAAAAAATAGTGAAATTCAAGATGTATAAATAGAACTAAATGAACTAGATTTAATCATTCTCACCCAAAGTTGCGATCTGGATAGTAAAAAAGTAGCTCAGGTAGTGCTGTGTGCAATTTACCCTATTTCAGAATTTGAGGAAAATAACGAAGCATTTAAGAAAAAAGGAAAATGGAATGAAGTTTTAAGAGGGAGAATAGAAGGTTTGCACCTGCTAGCATCACCAACGAACCCAGATAATAACAAAGAAGCACTGGTTGTAGATTTTAGAGAGATCCAAACCTTGCCTTACGAATATGTATTGAAACACGCTAGTAATTTAAACGATCGCTGGCGGTTAAAATCTCCTTACCTAGAACACTTTTCTCAGGCATTTGCACGTTTATTTATGCGAGTTGGTTTACCATCTGCTATTCCACCTTTTTAAGTCATTTCATGTAGTTATAATTGCTCTATTCAACAAAAATTTTACTTTAAAATCTTGGTTTCTGGCTCCTGAATTTTAACGCGGTGATTATCATCATGCGGTGGCAATTCATCTACTGTACTCGCATTTAATGCCGATGCAGAGATGGAAAAACCATTGTTTTCAGAATCCGCTGCTACTGCTGGCAATTTGCCCCGATTTCCCCACCAAACCCCTGCTGCAAAAGTCAGAGATGCGATCGCCATTCCGCCCCCTATTCCTGCCCACAAAGGCACGGGAAAACTGTTAGAATTGACTTCTGTCACCTTGGGAGTTACTTCTTTCTTTTCCTCGATTTTTGACGGTTTGCTACCACCCCGCAAAGATTGAGCGTAAAGTTGAGGTGCGCGCTGAGTAACTATCAAATCTCCCTCAAACAAACCGCTTTTCACTTCAACTAAATCCCCGGAAGTTTGACCGACTTCGACATCAACAGACTGATAAGCATTGCCATTTTGAACGTAAACGGTTTTTTTACCGTTTACTTCAACTAAAGCAGCAGCGGGAATTACCAAAACATCTGTTGCTGTTTTGTCGGTTAAGATATCCAACTCTGCGAACATCCCCGGCTTCAACTCTCCCTCAGTGTTATTTAGTTCGGCTTTGACTGGCACTACCCGCGTTTCCCCTCCGACAATCGACCCAATTAAGCTAATTTTTCCATTGAAAGTGCGGTTTGGCAAACTGGTAATTTTAACCCTAACTTGCTGACCCGTTTTTATCTGATTTAAGTCTTTTTCATAAATATTTGCTGTGGCAAAAACGCTACTATCGTTTAATATACTCATCAACGGTTTTTCAGCAGAGTTGACTGATTCGCCTGGAGTGATTTCGCGATCGGCTATAGTGCCGGAAATGGGAGCAACAACGGTGACAAGTCCTTTTTCGTTGGCGACAATTCCTAACTGTTGGAGGCGTGCTTGATAGGCTGAACTGCTGAGGCGAATGCGAGACTGGGCTACTTCCACAGCAGATTTAGCGCGCTTGAGTTGAGCTTCTGCTTCTAGAACTTCCCGGCGGCTCAGAGCTTTGGTAAGCAGAGCTTTTGCTTCGGCAACTTTACCTTGAGAATCGCGCAATTCGCGCATCGGAAGGTCTACTTCGGCTTGTTTGATTTCGACTTGGGCTTTGATAACTTCGGGACGGCTTTTTGCCTTAGCAACAGCGGATTTTGCTTCGGCGAAATGAGCTTGCGATTCCAGCATTGCACGCCGCGCGATCGCTCCTGATGCCACTAATTCTTTGTCGCGTTCAAATTGTTCTTTTGCAACAGTTAATTCCGTTTCTGCTCGCGCTATTTCGGCTTGCGATATTTCAACTTGACGCTGATAGTTTTCTTTGGCAACTTTGACAACAGAACGGTTATTTACTAATTTTTGTTCTTGTTCGTATTGCTGAGTTACCGCTGTCAGTTGAGTTTTGGCTTGGGCAATTTCCGCTGCCGATATTTGCAGTTGGCGATCGTAATTTTCCTGCGCTAACTTAAAGTCAGCCTGCGCCTGTTGCAAATTGCCTTCAGCTTCGGCTCGTTTGGCGATCGACTCCACGCGCAATTGCCCTAATTCTGAACTCGATAAAACAGCAAGGGCTTGACCTTTGGAAACCTTGTCCCCAGGCTTTACTAACAATTCTACCACCGTACCGCTAACCGGAGCCCGAACCTCTACTTTTTGATTGGGTAAAGTTTCAATTTGTCCTGTAGTTTTAATGCCAACAGATAGTCGTTGAGCTTTCACCGATTCAACTTTAATGCCGATCCGTTTTGAACTTTCAGCATCGACAGAAATAGCAGCAGGGATTTGAACAGCATCACCTCCGCTTTCGTGAAATTCATTACCATGTCCGGCATGGGCTAAAACAGCCACAGGATCGATGAATAACGAAAAACTCAGGAGTATTCCAGAAAAGTAAAATATCCATACTGGGGAGCGGAAATGGCGGCAATATTGCATGATATGAGTAGGAGAATCTTAACTCAAAGATCAGTTTTGCAGATAGCAATGAAATCAGGATGAAATATGGTATTACTGTTTGTAATCACATCTTGCGGCATTCTCAAGAACAGGCATCTTGCCCGTCCGTAAAAGGCTAGTTGAGAATGATGCTAGATTACTGTTTATACCAACTTTTACGCCACTCTTTCATTTGCAGAATTTCTTTTTTTTGCGAAGTCAGAATCTCTTCCGATAATTTCTTCATTTCCGGCCGCTTCGATTTCTTCAAAGCATCTTCAGCCATGACTAGAGCTCCTTCGTGATGGGGAATCATCGCATTAATAAAACGCAAATCAAACTGATCGTCAGCAGCACCTAAATCCATGGTCATCATCATGCTTTGCATCTGTTCTGGAGTCATTGCCATCATGTGACCCATTGCAGCATGATAAGCCATCGGTGTATTGTCGGCTTTGGGATACCAAGTTTTTCGCCACTCTTTCATTTGATTGATTTCGCGTTTTTGAGCAGCAATTATGTTTGTGGCAAGTTTTTTCATTTCCGGGCGTTTGGACTGTTTGAGCACATCTTGAGCCATGTTTACAGCACCTTGATGATGAACGCTCATCCCATCAATGAATCGCAAATCGTAGTTGGCATCAGCAGGGCCTAAGTCCATTGACATACTGTGATCCATTCCACCCATTCCACCCATTCCACCTTGTGCCATGTCTTGCTTGCTGCTGGCGGGGGTTGCTGCGGTAATATTTGGGGTTTGAGTTTGATTTGAAGGGGCTTTTGAACAAGCTGAAAGCACTCCGGTGGTTAGGGCGGTTGCACAGGTTAATGTCAGGGCTGTAAAGCTGATTTTTAATGAGATTGATTTCATGGTTTTTATATCTTTTAAATTGCCACTTATATTTACATTTTCACATAGAGATGAAATTAGGATGAAATTTACAAAGTTCTAAAATCTAGAATTTAAAATCTAAAATAGACTTGACTCTCCTGCTAACTGGAGACTGTATAATGAAATTAATTCATTGATGCAGCAGAGTAGTTTCTGCTGAGGTTAAAATTATGACTCTACAATTGAAAGTTCCCACAATGGCTTGTTCTGCTTGTCTGAATACGATCGCACAAGCAGTCAAAACCCTCGATCCAGCAGCCGCTGTTGAGGCCGATCTCAAGACAAAATTGGTGACAATTAAAACTGTGAAGCCGGAAACTGAAGTCAAATTTGCGATCAAAACGGCTGGCTATCCAGTCATCTGAAAGCAGAGTGTTCCAGCCAAAAAAATAGCGATTTTGCCCAATTTAGGAGTTCATATATGGACAATCTCACAGTCAAACTCCAAGGCATGAGTTGCGCCTCCTGTGCCTCTTCTGTTGAACAAGCAATTAAATCAGTTCCCGGCGTAATTGAGTGCAATGTCAACTTTGGCATGGAACAAGCAAGCATCCAATACGACTCCCAGAAAACCAACTTAGCAACAATTCAAGAAGCTGTTGATGCAGCGGGATACAAGGCTTTGCCACTTCCAGAAATGGCTGCGGATGAGGATGATAGCGATCGCGCAAATCGCCAAGCTGAATCTCGAATTTTGCAGCGAAAACTCTGGACAGCAGGTATCATCAGCATCCTGCTAGTTGTGGGTGGTATTCCGGCGATGACTGGCTTGCACCTGCCATTTGTTCCCGCATGGCTGCACAATTTTTGGCTGCAATTAGTGCTGACAGCGCCAGTACAATTTTGGTGCGGCAAATCGTTTTATGTGGGAGCTTGGAAATCCCTAAAACGGCGGGTAGCGACAATGGATACCCTGATTGCTTTGGGTACGAGTGCTGCTTACTTTTATTCTGTATTTGTGACATTTTTTCCTGGTTTATTCACCGCCCAAGGTTTGACTCCTAGCGTTTACTACGAAGTGGCTGCTAGCGTTGTGGCCCTAATTTTGCTTGGTAAAACATTAGAAAACCGCGCGAAAGGAGAGACTTCCGAAGCCATTCGGAAACTCATGGGTTTGCAAGCGAAAACGGCTCGAATTCTTCGCAACGGGCAAGAGTTGGAAGTGCCATTAGCCGAAGTCGAAATAGGCGACATCGTGCAGGTGCGGCCCGGCGAACAAATTCCCGTAGATGGAGAGGTAATTGAAGGCTATTCAACAATAGATGAAGCAATGGTAACTGGGGAAAGTTTACCTGTCAAAAAGCAAGTTGGTGATGAAGTTATCGGAGCGACAATTAACAAAACGGGCAGCTTTAAATTTCGCACTACTAGGATTGGAAAGGATACATTTTTAGCTCAGATTGTCAAGATGGTGCAGGATGCTCAAGGGTCGAAAGCACCGATTCAAAAGTTAGCAGATCAGGTAACAGGCTGGTTTGTTCCCGCAGTAATTGCTGTTGCTTTAGCTACTTTTATTGTCTGGTTTAATGCGACGGGAAACTTAACTTTGGCAACGGTGACAATGGTGGAAGTGTTGATTATTGCCTGTCCCTGCGCTTTGGGTTTGGCGACTCCGACTGCGGTGATGGTTGGAACTGGCAAAGGTGCAGAAAATGGAATTTTAATTAAAGGAGCCGAGAGTTTAGAATTAGCTCAAAAAATTCAAATTATTGTGTTAGATAAAACTGGAACTCTGACGGTCGGCAAGCCGACTGTTACTGATTTTGTAACAATTAAGGGAACGGCAAATAGTAATGAGTTAAATTTGCTGCAATTGGCTGCGTCTGTAGAGCGAAATTCGGAGCATCCTTTGGGGGAAGCTGTTGTGAGATATGCTCGATCGCAAGAAGTCACTTTAACAGATGTTAAGGATTTTGAGGCGATCGCCGGTAGTGGCGTGCGCGGGATTGTCGCCGGAAAGTTGATCGCCCTGGGAACGCTCAGGTGGATGCAAGAACTAGGTTTTGATACTGAATATCTGGAACTGCGCGCCAGAGCTTTGGAATCTGCCAGCAAAACGGTTTTTTGGATAGCTGTAGAGGGGAAAATTGAGGCAATAATGGGCATTGCCGATGCCCTGAAACCGTCGTCAACACAGGCGGTGAAAGCGCTGCAAAAACTCGGTTTGGAGGTAGTGATGCTGACAGGAGACAACCGCGCGACTGCGGAGTCGATCGCCCATTCTGCTGGCATTACTCGCGTTTTTGCTGAAGTTAGACCAGACCAAAAAGCAGCTCAAATCAAGGCACTGCAAGCACAAGGTAAGATTGTCGCGATGGTGGGAGATGGGATTAACGATGCACCGGCTTTGGCCATAGCGGATGTCGGAATTGCGATCGGTACGGGGACTGATATTGCGATCGCAGCCAGCGATATCACCCTAATTTCTGGAGACTTGCAAGGCATAGTTACAGCCATTCAACTTTCCCGCGCCACCATGCGGAACATCCGCGAAAATCTGTTTTTTGCCTTTATTTATAACATCGCCGGAATACCGCTCGCAGCGGGCATTTTGTACCCGATTTTCGGTTGGCTGCTCAATCCAATTATCGCCGGCGGGGCAATGGCTTTTAGTTCAGTTTCCGTACTGACTAATGCTTTGCGATTGCGTAGTTTCAAACCCAAATCTATTGCCTAAATTAGGAGGAATTAGATCAATGTTATATCATCGCCAAATTTGGGCAACTCTCGCGAGTGTAGGAATTGCGATCGGAATGGCATCGGGAGTTCAAGCTGCCGAAATGTCCGTCGAACATTCTACTTCAAAAACTCAATTCCGCAGCATTGAACAGCCACTAGGTTTAAAAGTCGGTGTCACAATAGGTGGTTTGACATTAATTGGTTTGGAGTTATGGTGGTTTTTGTTCAATAAAGCTAAAGGACAACAAGCTAAATCTATGCAGGGAATACAAGAGTTAACTATTACTGTAGACGGCGGTTATGAGCCTGCTACCGTAGTTGTAAAAGTTGGTCAATTAGTCCGGCTCAATTTCTTGAGGCGTGACCCCAATAGTTGTTTAGAAAAAGTGTTGTTACCAGATTTTCACATTATGCGAGAATTACCTCTAAATCAGGTAACGGCTGTTGAGTTCACCCCTAATAAACCTGGACGATACTCATTTACTTGCGGCATGAATATGTTTCGGGGTGTGGTGGAAGTACAAGCGTAACACAGGAGTCTGCGGCAATTGTGACGGTGGCGGCGCGAGTTTTTCAGCAATAAATCGCTAAAATTGAAGAAAGCTTAAAAATTTGGAGTGAGCTAAATGCAACTACTACACACGATGCTCCGAGTCGGAAACCTGGAAGAGTCGGTCAAATTTTATACCGAAGTGCTAGGGATGAAACTGCTGCGACAGAAAGACTATCCAGATGGTAAATTCACCCTGGCTTTCGTTGGTTACGGCGATGACTCCGACCATACTGTTTTGGAATTAACTTACAACTGGGGTGTCGAGAATTACAATTTAGGGGATGCTTATGGCCATATTGCGATCGGCATTGATGACATTTATGGTACTTGCAATGAAATTAAAGCTCGTGGTGGTAAAGTTAGCCGCGAACCTGGCCCGATGAAACACGGTTCAACAGTCATTGCTTTTGTCGAAGATCCAGATGGATATAAAGTTGAATTAGTGCAACTAAAAAATCGATGTGATTAACCGGGTTTCCCCTCGCCCCTCGTTACTAGGCTCTGTCTAGTAATATCAATTCCGGTTGCACCGGAATGATATAGAGGAGACGGCAGTGCCGTGTCCCTACCGAAAATAATATTGTAGGGACACGGCACTGCCGTCTCCTAATTTCGGCCACTAATAATTCCGATGCTACCGGATTTGATATAACACAGATAGAAAGGCTTTGCCTCGCTTTTTCTGAAAGCAGATGAACAATAAAAAACTAGAAACCCCATTTGAAAGTCCCGCAGAACTTCCATTTCTTCAAGCTATCTGCTGGCAAGTTGCTGATGTCAAAAAATTAAGTCTCAAAGAAATGCTATCCCGCTACGAATCTGGCTGGAATTACTGGGGAGTTTTGGGAAAACCTAGCTCGGAGGAACTGGCTTTTATTCAACAAATTAGCCAATACTATCAGTCTTGGTTAATCTCACAACTCGGAAGTATCGATCAACCCCAAAATCCAGAAAATTGGGTAAATTCTCAAGCAATGTTTAAACGAGAAATTCATCAAAAGATATTAATTGTACTCAGCCACTTGAATGTCGAATTTCTAGAGGAATGTCGGGCGTATTTTGGCGGCGGAACTCTGGTAAGTATGGAACACGGAGAATATCGGTTGAGCCAAGATATTGACTTTATGTGTCCGATGGATGATGGCTATCGTCTCTTGCGCCGTAAAGTTGCAGATAGAGGCTATGATGCGATTTTTGCTAATTACGATTCCCTACCCTACGCGGAACAGGATAGCTTAGCTTCACGCATTACTCTCCCAAACGATATTCAATCTAACCAGTACGGAATCAGATTTCCTGTGATTGTTGGCGGTACAACTATTAAATTCGAGATGGTTTGTGAAGGGCGAATTGAGTTTGGGGAACCAAAGTATCCAAATTGGTCGCCTGTTCCTTGTTTGAATCAGATTGATAGTATAGCAGAAAAGTTGTTGGCAAATGCGGATCGATGGCCGAGCGATCGGGTAAATTCTAGAGATTTAATCGATTTGGCTATGCAAAGGTTAGCGACTCGGATTCCCCAAAGGGCGATCGACAAAGCTGAAGCAGCTTATCAAGTTATGGAACCGCTGGATCGAGCGATTCAGTATTTCCAAGACCGTCCTGATTATCGGGACAAATGCTACGATATTTTGAGTATTTCACAGCCAGATAAAGTTATTGATGGTATCGATTTATTAGCTCAGGATTTAGGTCGGGAAATCACAGTTAGGACATTTAGGGAGACTATCTCCCAATTTAGGATTTCTTCTTAGGAACCTTTAAAATTTTGTCTTTCGCCATTTCATCAACTATTAAGTCGCTGATAATTTGAGCTCCGTGGGAGGTAAAGTGCAGGCCATCATTAACTTTTACATAGCCTCGCTTCCCCGATTTATCAGGAACTATGGGAATAAATTTGCCTGCTTCTGCAAAAGTATCCCAAGTAGAAATAAATTCGATTTTTGGAGAAGTTTTACTCGCACTTTTATATATCTCGTTCATCACTGGAAACTGTTGGATATACTGAGATTTGTTAGATATTGATTGACCGACCCAGTAGACTTTTCTCACTGAAGATGAGTTAAGTAATTTAGCATACTTATCTACTCTTTCTTGATAAGCTTTCTGCCACTCTGGCGTCATAATTGCCCGATATTTTCCTTGAGAATCTGTGATATCTTGAGTATCATTCCCTCCGAACAAAACTATCACTACATCTGGTCGGTAATCCTTGATGATTTCGCTGGTTCTGGCATACCAGTCATAATAGTCTATGCGATTTAATCCACTGGATACTTTGGAGTCAATTTTTGTATCGACGATATTGTATTTTTCCTTTAAACTATACTGGAGTTGAGTTCCTAAGTCGAACATTACTGAATCTCCAATAAATAAAAATTTGCGATAAGGTACGGTTAGTTTTGGTTTAGCTACGGTTGGTTTTTTAGCAAGTTTTTCGGGCCTAACTGCTGATTTTGTTGCGGTTTTGACTGGGGCATTTTCTATTTTTTTGGGGATGCTATCAAAGTTAATATCTTTGATTTTGCTCCAAAAATCTTGTTCGGATTTCCTGAAACCGTCTATTTCTATTTGGCGCGCTGCTTGTTTAATTTCGGGGCTAGCGAAAGGAGTTGAGGAAAAGCTTTTTAGAAATAAGGATAAGTTGGTAAATATTAAAGTGAGAATTACAGAAGTAACAATTAGTAAAGTTTCTCGATCTCTCATATTGCTTAGAAATTAAAGTAGATAAAAGGCGGGACGGTGCTCGGGCCTAGCATCAAAATAGCATACACGAATAGCGAAACTAAGACAACCCGAAAAAATATGTTTTTTAAGGAAAATACGGTTTGGAATAGTTGGGCTATACGATCGCCCCACAAGTTGATCGCGCCAATGACTGCAATTACTAGGTATAATTGCCAAAAGTTGAATTGAAAAGTTGCAACGGAAAAACGAAGAATTCCCTGAAAAAACCTCATAGCCGTTTCCCAGTTGGGTGTGCCGAAAAATACCCAGCTACAAGTAACAAAACTAAAGGTTAATAGCCCACTGCCAAATTTAGCAAATCTGGGAAAGGAGTATTTGAATTTGAGGTGGATCGCCTGCGGGATATCTTTACATAGATGGTTGACAACTAATCCTAAACCGTGAATTGCTCCCCAGACGATAAAGTTCAAACCTGCGCCGTGCCAAAATCCGCCGATCGCCATTGTCGTCACTAAATTTAGGTATTTCCTTAACTTGCCGTATTTGTTGCCGCCCAAGGGGAAGTAAACGTAATCCCTCAGCCACTCAGAAAGACTGATGTGCCACCGTTTCCAAAATTCTTGCAAGCTGAGCGATCGGTATGGCATATTAAAATTGGCGATCGGTTTGAAACCCAGCAAACAAGAGATGCCATTTGCGAGATCCGAGTAGCCGCTAAAATCTACATAAATCAAACAGGAATAGGAAATTGCTGCGAGGATCAAATCGATGCTGCTGTATTGCTGGGGGACTTTGAATGGCAGTTGAGTGAAGTTAAATAAGAAGCTGGATAAAGTATATTTTTTGAAGAGTCCAGACAAAATCAAAACTATAACTTCTTCGATTTTATAGTCGTATTTTTTGGGTGAATTTAGCTGCGTGTAAAATTCGCGAGGCAGCGAGATAGGCCCGGAGGCAATTTGAGGGAAATAGGTGATGTAGGTGGCGTAGTCTACAAATTTCGGACAGGGAATTTTTTGCTGGTAGCAGTCGATCAAATGGGAAATCATTCTAAATGTGTAGAATGACACCCCGACGGGAGCGATTATTTGCAAAACTTGAAAGCTAGCTGGAATTTGTAGCTGGTTGAGTACGTCAAATAAGGAAGTTACAAAGAAGTTGCAATATTTAAAGATGCCGAGGTTGGCTATGTTGAAAATTATGCCGGAGATTAAAGCAAGTTTTTTATATTTACCGTTACAAACAGCTCGGAGAATGATATAATTATAGACAGTACCTAAAATTAGGAGTAAAAGAAAGTCGAAACTCCAAAAAGAATAAAATAATAAACTGGAAATCAGTAAGACAATTTTATACAAATCTACTTGGGGTTTCAAAGAGACGATCGCGCTAAAAATAATTAGGAAAAATACTAAAAATTGATAAGTGGGAAATAGCATAAATCTCAGTCAATAAAAAAATGGAATCGGACAATATAGATATTTGGCAAGCACGCAGCAGTGCCGATTAGTGTGAACTTAAGCTCAAACCCATTCATGGACTGCTGTTTAACTATTAAATCTAGATCCCCCCTAGAGAGGGCGGGCACTCTTGGCATCGCCCCTAGGTCGGGGGGGACAGGAGTCTTTTCAAAGTCCCCCTTCTTAAGGGGGATTTAGGGGGATCTGGACTCGAATAAAAGCGATATTTCTCAAGGATTTCAGGCTTAAGTTGAGATTAATGGGCACGGTGCGGTGTCCCTACTTGAGGTTTTGGCAAAAAGTCAATTATGTAACAAATTCAAATAGGTTAACCGCTTTCAGAAGTTCACAATCCCGTTTAAAGATTAAGATGGTTGTGAGATTGTATATTCAGGGATAAAAGCAGAATTCCCTATGATTGCGAGGAACCATGCAGCCAACAGACCCTAGCAAATTTACCGATGAAGCCTGGGAATCCATTGTAAAATCCCAGGATGTAGCCCGCCGCTTTGCCAATCAGCAGCTAGAGGTTGAACATTTGGCGATCGCCATTCTAGAACAACTCGCGACAGCAAACACCATTCTGGGCTTGGCTGGAGTAGATGTTGTCCGCTTGGCTCAACAGTTAGAAGCCTTTGCCAAACGACAGCCCAGAGTGACCAACGCTGACCAACTATACCTCGGTCGCGGCTTAGATGTGATGTTAGATGTTGCCGAAACCACCAGAGTGACTTGGCAAGATAATTTTATCGCTGTTGAACATTTATTAATTGGCTTACTAGAAGATGAACGAGTTGGTAGGCGTTTGCTGACTAGGGGCGATGGCCCACCGGGACGCCCTGGTTACGATCGCAAACCCGCAGCAGGTACGATCGATCGCCCAAAACTTGAAGAAGCGATCAAATCTGCCCGCGCCACCGCGAAAGTCACCGAAAAAAGTTCCGAAACCAGCAAACCCAGCCGCAGCAATGCTAAAGCCCCAGATCAAGACGGGGAAGCTAGCAGCGACGCCCTCAGCAAGTACGGCCGCGATTTGACAGAAGCTGCAAAAGCCGGCAAACTCGACCCAGTAATCGGGCGCGACGAGGAAATCCGCCGCGTGGTGCAAGTTCTTTCCCGTCGCCAAAAAAACAATCCAGTGTTAATTGGCGATCCCGGAGTCGGCAAAACGGCGATCGCCGAAGGTTTGGCCCAGCGAATTGTCAACGGTGACGTACCTGAATCTTTGAAAAATCGGCAACTATTTAGCCTAGACATGGGTAGTTTAATTGCTGGGGCAAAATTTCGGGGCGAATTTGAAGAACGATTGCGATCTGTACTGCGGGAAGTCATCGATTCCGACGGGCAAATTGTCCTATTTATCGACGAATTGCACACTGTTGTTGGGACTGGCGGCGGCGGTAGTTCGGGTTCGGGAATGGATGCGGGAAATCTGTTGAAACCGATGTTGGCCAGAGGAGAATTGCGCTGTATCGGCGCTACAACTCTGGACGAATTCCGCAAGAATATTGAAAAAGATCCGGCCCTAGAACGGCGGTTTCAACAAGTATTTGTCGGCGAGCCCAGCGTTGAAGATACTATTTCGATTTTGCGCGGATTGAAAGACCGTTACGAACGCCATCACGGGGTAAAAATTACTGATTCGGCGTTGGTAGCTGCGGCAACTTTGTCTTTTCGCTATATTTCCGATCGCTTTTTGCCCGATAAGGCGATCGACCTCGTGGATGAAGCGGCCGCCCACTTGAAGATGGAGATTACTTCTAAACCCGTGGAATTAGAAGTAATCGACCGCCGCGTGATGCAGTTGGAAATGGAAAAATTGTCGATCGAAGGCGAGGGAAAAGGTGCTCAATCCCCGGGTATCGGCCCCCGCATCGAACGCATCACATCGGAGATTGACATCTTAAAAGTCAAGCAGGAAAAACTGTCTTCTCAGTGGTTGGGCGAAAAGCAGTTGTTGGATTCAATTAATAAATTGAAAGCTGAAGAAGACCAACTACGAGTCCAAATCGAACAGGCAGAAAGGGCTTACGATTTAAATAAAGCCGCCCAGTTAAAGTACGGCAAGTTAGAGACTGCGGTGCGCGATCGGGAAGCTAAAGAATCGGAACTTGTGAAACAGCAAGCCCAAGGTTCTTCGCTACTGCGCGAAAAAGTCACTGAGGGTGACATTGCCGAAATTGTTGCTAAGTGGACGGGAATTCCGGTCAACAGGTTGCTGGAATCTGAACGCCAAAAATTGCTGCAATTGGAAAGCCATTTGCACCACCGGGTAATCGGTCAACATGAGGCTGTGACGGCGGTGGCTGCGGCAATTCGGCGGGCTCGGGCGGGCATGAAAGATCCGGGGAGACCGATCGGCTCTTTCTTGTTTATGGGCCCCACAGGGGTCGGCAAAACTGAGTTAGCGCGGGCGTTAGCTGAGTTTCTGTTTGACAGCGACGATGCAATTATCCGCATCGATATGTCGGAATATATGGAGAAGCAAAACGTCTCCCGATTAGTAGGAGCTCCCCCCGGATATGTCGGTTATGACGAAGGCGGACAACTTTCCGAAGCAGTGCGGAGACGCCCTTATTCGGTGGTGTTGTTTGATGAAGTGGAAAAGGCGCACCCGGATATTTTTAACATTTTGCTGCAAGTGTTGGATGATGGCAGGATTACGGATTCTCAGGGTCGAGTTGTTGACTTTAAAAATACCGTAATTGTGATGACTAGCAATATCGGTAGTGACCACATTTTAGAAGTGTTTGCGAAGAAGGGAAAAACTGCGAAAAAGCCTGCGGCCCGGAAATACGAAGTACCTGATTTGTCAAGTCAAAAGACCAATTATAAAGTTGATGATGATGGTACGGTTGAGGTGTCAGCTTCGCGAGTTTCTGATGCTGTGAATTCTCCAACTGTCCAGGAATCTGAAAGTTTACCGATTGCTGAACGGGAGACAGACCAAGAGTACGAACAAATGTTAAAACGAGTGATGGGAGCTTTGCGATCGCACTTTCGGCCAGAATTTCTCAATCGAGTGGACGAGATAATTTTGTTCCACACTTTGAGTAAGACGGAATTGCGGCAAATTGTCAGTATTCAAGTGAAGCGCATCGAACGATTGTTAGCGGAACAAAAAATTACTTTGGAACTGTCGGATGCTGCGAAAAACCATATCACAGATGTCGGTTACGATCCCGTTTACGGTGCTCGTCCCTTGAAACGCGCCATCCAGCGGGAGTTGGAAAACCCACTGGCTAACAAGATTCTGGAAAATGCGTTTGTCGAGGGCGATACAATTGCGATCGACTGCGAAAATAATACTTTGCAGTTTCGCAAAAAAGAGTCTCGTCCGGCGCTAGTTGGTAACAGCTTGTAGTTATCGCGCCACAACAGAAAACCCGGTTTCTCCAAGAAATCGGGTTTCTGCGTATATAGCGATCCTAAATCATTTGCATAATTCTTGTAGGGGCAATCCCCCCGTGGTTGCCCAATTCCTCGGAGGGCGGGCACGGGGGCACCGCCCCTACAGATATGTATGAATGATTTAGGATTGCTATAGTTTGAGGCTTTGTATGATGTGCGATCGAACAATTACTATAAAATTGGTTTGTAGTGAGGATTTTAGTCCTCATAAAATCAGAGGACTAAAGTCCTCACTACGAACCAATAACGTTATTGTAGCGATTACAATATTTATTTTTGCTTTTCCTTTAAGTCTTGTTGCTTTATGTAAATTAATGTAAGAAAACTTCGCAGTCAACGTCAAAGTAGTGTAACGCCGTGCAAACCGTCTGACAGGTAGTGATATCAAATCCGTTGGCATCGAAATGACATAAACGGAGGAGACGGAGGAGACTGCGCCGGAATTGATATGAAAAGCGCACCTCAGTCTGTAGGTGAGCATTGCACGCCTTACTGACTTTTTCTCCGATTCACATTTAACACACCAATATCCGAATTGTGAACTGTATCCGAAATAACAAAACAGACTATTAAGATTTTCTAGTTAAGAAATTATAAGTTTTGCATGAATAAATTACGATTAAAACTCTCCCACTAGCGTGACGAATAGCAGTAAAATTATGAGTTATGATTTATCAGTTTAGATTTGAACTAACAAATTTCAATTGCCAAATCCCAATTACCAAATCCCAATTAGCAATCATCCATAAAAAATCATGGTAAACTCAATGTTAAATAACGACCCCTTGTGGTTCAAAGACGCCATCATTTACGAAGTGCCAATTCGCGCTTTTGCCGATAGCAACGCAGATGGCATCGGCGACTTTCAGGGACTCACAGAAAAACTGGATTACCTGCAAAACTTGGGAGTAACAGCAATTTGGGTACTGCCATTTTTTCCTTCGCCGCTCCGAGACGACGGCTACGATACATCTCACTATACTACCGTCAACCCGATTTACGGTACATTAGATGACTTCAAAAACCTTTTAGAAGCAGCGCACCTGCGGGGAATTAGAGTCATTATTGAGTTGATTGTGAACCATACTTCCGACCAGCACGCTTGGTTCCAGAAAGCGCGCCGCGCCCCCAAAGGCAGTAACGAAAGAGATTTTTATGTGTGGAGCGACACGCCGGAAAAATATCAAGATGCTCGGATTATTTTCCAAGATTTTGAGACTTCAAATTGGGCTTGGGATTCGGTAGCAAAAGCTTATTACTGGCATCGTTTTTATGCTCACCAACCAGACTTGAATTATGACAATCCTGCGGTGCGCCAAGCCATCTTAGATGTGGTTGATTTTTGGTTGGAACTGGGAGTTGACGGACTGCGGATGGATGCCGTGCCTTATCTGTACGAGCGCGAAGGTACTAACTGCGAAAACTTGCCAGAAACTCACGTATTTCTCAAGCATTTGCGCAAGCACGTAGATCAGAAATTCCCGAATCGAATGCTGCTTGCTGAAGCGAATCAGTGGCCGGAGGATGCGGTTGAATATTATGCGAGTGGCGATGAATGTCACATGAATTTTCATTTTCCGCTGATGCCGCGTTTATTTATGGCTTTGCACATGGAAGATAGCTTTCCAATTAGCGATATTCTCCAGCAAACTCCGCAGATTCCTAATAATTGTCAGTGGGCATTATTTTTGCGGAATCATGATGAATTGACGCTGGAAATGGTGAGCGATGAAGACCGAGATTATATGTATCGGGTTTACGCTCAAGACACGCAGGCAAGAATTAATTTGGGTATCCGCCGCCGCTTGGCTCCGCTGATGGGAAATAACCGCCGCCGGATTGAGTTGATGAATGCTTTGCTACTGTCTCTTCCAGGTACGCCTGTGCTTTACTACGGCGATGAAATTGGCATGGGAGACAATATCTATTTGGGCGATCGCAATGGGGTGAGAACTCCGATGCAGTGGAGTGGCGATCGCAATGCCGGTTTTAGCCGCGCTAACCCGCAGCGACTGTACGCGCCGCCAATTGTTGACCCGGAATATCACTACGAATCTGTTAACGTCGAAGCGCAGCGGGGAAATCCGAGTTCGCTTTGGTGGTGGATGAAACGGTTGATTGCGGTTCGCCAGCGCTTCCAAGCATTCGGGCGCGGAACTTGCGAGTTTCTGTACCCGGAAAACCGCAAAGTTTTAGCTTTTGTGCGTACTTATCAAGATGAACACATCCTCGTAGTAGCTAATTTGTCGCGCTTCGTGCAGACAGCAGAATTAGACCTTTCACCCTTTAAAGGTGCTGTTCCGGTGGAAATTTTTGGCCGCTCTGAGTTTCCAGCGGTTGAGGAGTCGTCTTACTTTTTGAGCTTGAGTCCTCACTCGTTTTACTGGTTTACTCTTACTGTCAAACAAGAAGAATTTTCGCTGCACGGTTTTCAAACAGACTTGCCTAGTTTGGCGGTAACAGGCAATTGGAAAACCGCTTTTGCTACAAGTCAGTTAAGCCAGATGATGCTCTCACTTTTGCCGAATTACTTGCGGTGCAGTCGCTGGTTTCTCGGTACAGATAGGACAACTCAATCATTAGAAATAAGTGAGATAGTGCCTATTGAATGTAAAGATAGTACCGGGGAAGAATCTACAGTTTACATTCTGTTTTTGCAGTTGAATTATACTGAAGGTCTGCCGGAAACTTACGTTTTGCCTGTAGGTTGGGAGCAGATCAAAGGCGATGTGGACGATCGGGCGATCGCACGCTTGCACTTCCCAGAAACCAACGAAGTCGGCGTGCTATTTGACGCTGCTGGGGACAAAGGCTTGCTGAGCGCGCTGCTGGGGGCGATCGCCAATTCTCGCAGTTATGCAGGTACAACAGGTCAACTCCTAGGAATTGCCGACAGTCCATTCAGCTCAGAACAAGATTTATCCAACCTCGAACCTCACCTGTTCAAAAAAGAACAAAGCAATACATCCGCAGGTTACGGCGATCGCTTCGTCCTGAAAATATTGCGAAAAGTCGAGGAAGGAATCAACCCAGAATTAGAAATCGGACGCTTTTTAACCGATCGCAACTCAATCGAACACTACGCTCCAATTGCCGGAGCATTAGAATATCACACAGCAGGAAAACAAGTAATTACAGTCGGAATACTGCAAAAATTAATCCCCGACAGCAGGGACGCTTGGTCTTATACATTAGACACACTGCGCAACTATTTCGAGCAAGTAATGGCAGTAGAAGCCAAGTATTCCGGCGAGAGTTTATCTACTTCACCAGAAAACTATTTGCCGAGTGCTTTTACCAGACATATGCAGCGACAGTCAAACTCGCTAGTAACAGATTTATCCCTAGAAATTCCCGCATTAGCTCGCGAACTCATCGGCTCTTACTTAGCATCAGCCGAACTCTTAGGTCAGCGAACAGCCGAACTTCACCTCACCTTAGCTTCCGACACCGAAAACCCCGCTTTTGCCCCAGAAAACTTCACCTCATATTACCAGCGTTCCATCTATCAACAGATGAGAAATCTAGCAGGAAGAACTTTGCTGCTGCTGAAAAAGCGGCTGTCCAAACTATCGCCAGAAACGCAAAAAATGGCACAAAATCTTCTCAACCGCGAAGAGTTGCTCATGGAACGTTTCAAGTCTATTTTGAACTTGAGAATCACCACCGATAGAATTCGCTGTCACGGGGATTTTCATTTCGGGCAAGTTCTTTATACAGGCAAAGACTTTGTAATTATTGATTTTGGAGGAGAACGGAATCGACCGTTAAGCGAGCGGCGGATGAAGAGGTCGCCCCTGAGAGATGTTGCGGGAATGCTGCAATCTTTCAATTATGCTGTTACTTTGGCACTCCGCAATGAAGTAGAAAGCGGCATAATTCGCCCTGAAAATCTCCTAGAGATGCAGCAGTGGGCGAGTGTTTGGCACCGCTGGGTCAGCCTCACTTTTGTGAATAGCTATTTGGACACAGCAGGCGATGCAAACTTCTTGCCGAAATCTATACCGGAACTACAAGTTTTGTTAGATGCTTACATTTTGGAAAAAGCGGTTTCCGAGCTAGCATACGAACTCAATTACCGCTTGGATTGGGCAGAAATTCCGCTCCAGCGAATTCTACAATTGCTAAAATTTAGTGGCAAGCCGTAGCTAATTTGTCAGGGCGGATTTTGATCTCAAATCCGCTCTTCATGGGAATGATATAAACGGAGGACACGGCAGTGCCGTGTCCCTACAATTGATCGCGGCGCAAGAAACGGCACTGCCGTGTCCTCGCTTGTCATTCCGGCGCAGCCGGAATTGATATCAAATCCCATGCCACCGGATTTGATATTACCCACAGTCAGGACACGGCAGTGCCGTTTCCCTACAATTAATCGGGCGATGGTTACATATCTCCCTAGCGCTCATGATTATTTTGGGGTATCGAAACGGCACGGTGCGGTGTCCTCCGTTGCTAATAGCGAACTATTACTTCAAATAAAGAGATGTTTGATATAAGACTTGTTCTTGATGGGTTAACAAAGTGCAGTCAGAAAGCGGGTAAGCCACACAAGTAACAGCGTAGCCAGCCTGCAATTCTGGCGGTTTCAAAAACTTTTGTTCGCTTTGGTCGATTTTGCCGCTAAGCAGTTTGGCAACGCAAGCAGAGCACTCTCCTTGCTTGCATCCATTCGGCAAGCGGATGCCGGCTGCTTCTGCCATATCTAGGATATACTGATCGTCGGGTACGGCGATCGTGCGATCGAGCGATCGTTCCTGATTCACCAACCGAACTTGATAAACAGCCATTTTTTCCTCTTATATTTGGATTGCTTGTATTTAATAGACCTCTTGCAAAATAATTTTGTGCTATTATCGAAAGTTTAGCCAATTTTATAATCTAGCAGGCTGGGCAAGTTTAAGGAGATGCCAATCAACCCAATAATTCAAAGTTTGACCTAAACTTGAGCAAATCTTTAAGGATAACACATATTTTTTTTGCAAGAGGTCTAATGAATAGATCCCCGACTTCTTCAAGAAGTCGGGGATATGGGTATTTTGTTTTTGAGGTGAGCTGACTAATCTAGACAAGTGCCTCTTGATAATCGAGATTTTCATCTAGATAAATAGCCCGAATATCCTCCGGCAAATTTGACTCTAAAGTTTGATATCCTTTTTGCAGCAAAGCCTTTACCTGAGCCGGCGAAATAGCTTCACCTTCTGCTTGCAAATAAGCTGCAATTCGAGTTTCGCTCCAGCGGAAAGTTTGAGCCATCAACACCACTAAACGGGGTAAAGGTGCTAATAATTCTAAAGCTTGTTTAACGTAACACCACAGAGGAGGCGGAGCCGATTGTAAAGAGTAGTGAATCGTTTCAACAGGAGGCAATTCCGCTTGATTGATGCAGATAGCGGTGACATTAATCAGCCAGTTTTGGAGGCTGAGATTGCCGCCATCAGACTCTTGGACTTCGCGACGCAAATCCAGGCCTCGGAGTTCGTGATAGATGTGCAACCAAGTGTGGGCGAACAGGTAATCGCCTTGTACGGGCGATCGTACAGAATGACGAATCAGCGAGTAAACTATTTGAGAGTAGCGGCAAAAAATCGCCGTAAAGTATCTACCCTGATCGGGATAATTTTGAAACAGGGTTAATAATTCCTGATCGCTATGATGGAACAGAGATGTCACCACAGGATGGTTGAGTTCGGAAAAAACAGGTGCTTGCACAATTGTTTTGGTAATATATGCTAGTGCAGCCCGATTCTACTACACGATATACGTTTGATGCAAATTCTTTGAAATTATGTTGATATTTAAATCAATTAGTTATATAACAATGTTTATATTCCCTCAAGAAATCCCACAAGCATGAGCAACTTGAAACAAGTTAGCATCTATACTCGGGGTATAACTACGGCAATCGGTGCTGGCGGATATGGGGCAGTGTTACTGTATGAAAATCATCGCAAGGAACTATCGGGCGGATTTCAGTTAACTACAAACAATCGTATGGATATTCTTGCTGCAATTGAAGGCCTGAAAGCACTCAAAACAAGATGTAAAGTGACGCTATATAATAACAATGGCTACCTTGTAGATGCTATTGCCAACAATTGGGCGCTGCGCTGGCAAGCTAATAACTGGAAAAATAGCTAACAGAAACCTACTGCTAACCTAGATTTATGGAAGCCACTACTCCAATTCTGTTCGCAACACGACGTTGAGTTTATTAGAATTAAGCAATGTGCGGGCAACAAAGAGTATCAACGCTGCAATTATATTTCCCGACAAGCAGCCAATCAACAAAACTTACCAGCAGATCAAGGCTATCAACGGTGAACCCCGTTAGGAAAACCATAACCTCCACCCCCCGGAGTTTCAATTACAAAAACATCCCCAGCCTGCATTTCCACAGTCGCCGTACTCCCCAACTCCTCAACTTTTCCATCCAATCTTTCAACATAATTTCGCCCAACTTTCCCCGCTTCTCCACCATACAAACCGCAAGGAGAAATCACCCGCCTTCCCGATAAAATTCCCGCCGTCATCGCCTCCAAAAAGCGAATCCTCCGCACAACTCCATTCCCCCCGCGATGACATCCATTACCGCCGCTATTCGCCCGAATTGCAAAACTTTCTAACAGCACCGGAAAGCGCCATTCCAACACTTCAGGATCGGTTAAACGCGAATTAGTCATGTGAGTTTGCACCGCATCCGTACCATCAAAATTTGTACCCGCACCCGAACCGCCGCAAATAGTTTCGTAGTATTGATAGCGGTGATTTCCAAAGGTGAAATTATTCATAGTTCCCTGAGAAGCCGCCATCACTCCCAACGCACAATACAAAGCATCGGTAATATTTTGCGAAGTTTCCACATTTCCTGCAACTACTGCCGCCGGATACCTAGGATTCAGCATACAGCCTTCAGGATTGATGATTTCGAGAGGTTTCAAACAGCCTGCATTCAGAGGAATATCGTCATCTACTAATGTTCGGAAAACATACAAAACAGCAGCTTTACAAACTGCTGCGGGAGCATTAAAATTGTTGGCTTGTTGAAGAGAAGTACCAGTAAAATCTATTTTTGCACTACGCGTAGATTTGTCAATAGTAATCACTACTTTAATCTGTCCGCCACTATCCATCGGATAAGTAAATTCGCCATTTTGCAAAACATCAATTACTCTGCGTACCGACTCCTCTGCATTGTCTTGTACGAAGCCCATATAAGCTTGTACTATTTCCAAGCTGTAATGTTCAACCATCTTGAGAAGTTCTTGCACACCGCGTTTATTAGCAGCAATTTGTGCTTGCAAATCGGCTATGTTTTGTGCGGGATTTCGGACAGGATGTTCACCCGTATTAAGAATTTCTAGTAATTCGGGTTCTTGGAATTTTCCCTCGCTTACTAACTGAAAATTATCCAGCAATACGCCTTCCTGAGTTACGATTGTACTGTTGGGAGGCATGGAACCGGGAGTGATGCCGCCAATATCGGCATGATGTCCCCGCGAGGCTACATAGAATAGAACCCGAGAATTAGTATTATCAAATACTGGGGTAATAACGGTGATATCTGGTAAGTGCGTGCCGCCGTTGTAGGGATTATTCGACACATAAATATCCCCGGATTTAAAAGTAGCGGCTTTGGCGGAAATTAAAGCTGAAATACTTTCGCTCATGGAGCCGAGATGCACGGGAATATGCGGCGCATTGGCTACTAATTGCCCGTTTTGGTCGAAGATTGCGCAGGAAAAGTCGAGGCGTTCTTTGATATTCACAGAAGAACTTGTGTTTTGTAAAGTGATACCCATTTGTTCCGCGATCGCGCGAAACAAGTTATTAAATATTTCCAGCAAAACCGGATCTACTTGAATCGTGGATAAACGGGGATTATCTGCGTCGATCGGCGTGGATCTGCGGTTCAAAATGAGATGATTATTTTCGGTTATTTCCGCTTCCCATCCAGGCTCAATAACATTCGTTCCCGTGGCTTCTACAATCAAGGCTGGGCCAGCAATACAGTCGTGCGATCGCAAATTATCCCTTTTGTACACAGGCGTTTCCCGCCACACACCAGCAACATACATTTGTACTATTGAAGTAGATTGCACAGGCAAGATGCCTGTGCCACAATTGGGGGAAGTTATTGATTCATTTGGTACATCTATTGTTGAAATAGATGGCACAGGCAAGATGCCTGTGCCACAATTGGGGGAAATTGTGGATATTTCCGGCACATCCATTGTTTCTACAACTTCCACCGAAACTGCTTCCACAATTAGCATTTTTTCTGGCATAATAAAACTGTAACGCTGTCGATGTACTGCTTCAAATTCAGCCTGTATCACCTCAATATTTCTATCGAAATTTCCCGCCAAAACTGAATCGCTTCCCTGATATTTTAAGTACAGCTTCCTAATAACTAAAATCTCTTCCTCTTCGTCAGTGTTCTCTGCACCTCTGCGGTTCAATTCACTCTTTGCCTCAGCCTCCAATTGTGCTAAAATATGATGCAAATCAGTAATTAATTCGAGACTTAATTGTTGCTCGATCGCACTTTCGCGCATTACCCGCACATCAGCCAAACCCATGCCGTAAGCGGATAACACCCCGGCATAAGGGTGAATAAACACCCGTTTCATGCCCAAAGCATCGGCGATCGCACAAGCGTGTTGTCCCCCCGCACCACCAAAGCAGCACAATGTATATTCCGAAACGTCGTAACCGCGCTGAAGCGAGATTTTTTTGACAGCATTAGCCATCTTTTCCACGGCGATCGCCAAAAACCCCTCCGCAACCTGTTCCGGTGTCCTCTCGCCCCCAATTTCCCTCGTTAATTGCAGAAATTTTTGCTTTACTACATCAAGGGCGATCGGCAAATCTCCATCCAATCCAAAAACTTTTGGGAAAAAATTAGGTTGAATTTTGCCCAACATCACATTGCAATCAGTCACCGTCAAAGGCCCACTATTCCGATAGCAAGCAGGCCCAGGATTTGCCCCCGCAGATTCTGGCCCGACGCGATAGCGTGCCCCATCAAAAAATACAATTGAACCGCCACCGGCTGCTACAGTGTGAATTGCCATCACGGGCGATCGCAATCTGATACCAGCAATTTCTGTCTCGAATTCGCGTTCGTATTCGCCGTTAAAATGGGCAACATCTGTCGAAGTTCCGCCCATATCAAAGGTGATAATCTTGTCAAAACCTGCAATTTTACTGGTTTTAACTGCGCCGACAATTCCCCCAGCCGGGCCGGATAAAATACTGTTTTTTCCTTGAAACTGTGCCGCGTCTACTAAGCCACCATTCGACTGCATGAACATTAATTTGGGGAATGGGGAATTGGGCATCGGGCATCGGGCATCGGGCATAGGTAATTCCTCGTTCCCAGGCAGAGCCGGGGAACGCATATCCAGAGGCTCTGCCTCGATCAATTCATTGGTTATTTGTTCGACGTATCGGCGTAAGATAGGAGATAAATAAGCATCGACAACTGTAGTATCTCCCCGATAAATTAGTTTCATCAGCGGACTGACTTCGTGAGATACTGATATTTGGGTAAAGCCAATTTCCTTTGCTATTTCCGCAACTTGTTGTTCGTGTTGCGAGTAGCGGTAGCCGTGCATAAAGACGATCGCACAACTGCGAATTCCATCATCGTAGGCTTGTTGTAAAAATGGGATGAATTTGGGATCGACAGCAAGTAACTCTTCGCCTTGAGCGCTGTAGCGTTCGGCAACTTCAATTACTCGATCGTACAGCATCTCGGGCAAAACAATGTGACGGGCGAAGATATTTGGGCGGTTTTGGTAGCCAATTCTCAGCGCGTCGCCGAAACCCTTAGTAATTAACAAAATTGTGCGATCGCCTTTTCGTTCCAGCAAAGCATTTGTCGCTACCGTTGTCCCCATTTTAATCGCTTCAATTTGGCCTGTGGGTATCGCTGCATCGGCCCGAATGCCGAGAATGTCACGAATTCCTTGAACTGCTGCATCTGTGTAGCGATCGGGATTTTCCGACAGCAGCTTGTGAATCACTAATTTACCATCGGGGCATTTAGCAACAATATCCGTAAAAGTGCCACCTCTATCGATCCAAAATTGCCAGCGAGTGCGATCGGGAAAATCAGCATTCATATCTTTTTCCTAACTTTTGTTATCTGAATTAATTAGAAGTATTCAACAAAATCATCTGAAAGTCAATTCATAAAACTCATAACTTCAGACTCATAAAAATCATATCTGTTTTCTTTCTCACCTTCTCTTTTCTTCCTTCGCGTTCTTCGCGCCTTCGCGGTTCGTTCAAATAAACTGCTATATATATCGAATAGCCTCAACCAGCCCCTGACAAACACCCGCCAGAAAATCCAAATCCAAAGTCTCAATCTTATCGCTTGCTTGATGATAGTGAGGATTTCGCATATTAGCCGTATCCGTCACCATGATAGCCGGATAACCATTATCCCAAAAAGGAGCGTGATCGCTGCGGCGAGTATCGGGCACAACTAAACCTCGATTCGGCACCGGCAGCCACTCGCAGGGCTGACCGGATTTGCGAATACTTCGGCTTAAGTTAATCAAATCGGGAATAGTCCGCAAATTTCCAATTAAAGCAATAAAATTGCCACAATTTGGATAAAAATATTTCAAGCCAGCGGGATAGCTTTGAGAGTTAGAATTCTTGTTGCAATAACCCAACATTTCCAAAGAAATCATCAATCGAATCTGCTGTTTTTGTTCTTTTAACTTAGCTGAATAATGCTTACTGCCCAAACAGCCATATTCTTCCATATCGAAAGCGATTAATTGCACTGGATATTTCAGAGGACGAGAGGCAAACTCTGCCGCCAATTCCAGCAAAACAGCCACTCCTGTAGCATTATCATCGGCCCCTGGAGTACCGGGTACTGTATCGTAATGAGCACCAATGACGATCGGCTTTTCTTGCTTCCCCCCCTTACCAAGGTGGGGACTGAGGGGGGGTAAATCCAAAATTAAATTGTGATGAATTCGCCCGCGCACCGCAAAATCGTCAATTTCTACAGTTCCCCACTGTGCTAATTGTTCGCGAATGTATTGCTGCACATAGAAATGTCCTGCTGAGGCGAGGTATGGATTGCGATCGCGTACAATTTGAATGAGATGGCTGTGCAAGCGTTCCTTGAGATCCATGCAGTCTGCTACACAATGAGTACGATCGAATTATATTCTGTTTAATCTCGAAAATTATAGGAAGACAAGCAAAATGCCCTACAGCGATTTTAGTTTAGAAAAAGTTAAGCGCACCTTTGAACTAGAAACTTCAGAAATAGTCGATCTATTCGGAGATATACCCGAATTAGAATGCAGCGATTTATTGACAGAAACTCTTCGCTATAATGTACCTTTAGCCCTTGCCAGTAACAGCGAAAAAGCGCGTTCTGAAATGATCATATCCCCAATTTTAATTGACCTCAGAAGACAGTTAAAGGAAAAAATTAACTTATTTTCTGGAATAGAGTTTGACGTGGATAGCGAAAGGGGATTAAATGGGATTTGCGACTTTATTATCAGCAATTCATCAGAAATACTATTTGTCAGCGCTCCCATAATTACCTTAGTGGAAGCAAAAAAAGAAAATATTACTGCTGGCTTGGGACAATGCGTAGCCGAAATGTTAGCAGCCAGGATATTTAACGAACGTGCAGGTAATGAAGTTTCAACAGTTTACGGGGTAGTGACTACTGGGAGTATTTGGAAATTTATGAAATTAGATGGAAGTATAATTAGTATCGATCTGACTGAATATTATCTCAAAGATGTGAATAAAATTCTGGGAATTTTAGCAATGGGGCTGGTTTCGCAGTGAATTGACGCTTGAGGGCGATCGGTAGTAAAATTAAGTCATACTTAAACAAACACAAGTATACATATATAAAATCATGCTCAAAGAAGTTAGAATACAGAATTACAAATCGATTCAAAAGCTGAAACTGGAGTTAGGACGAGTAACTGTATTGATTGGTGAAAACGGCTGCGGTAAAAGCAATATTTTAGAGGCGATCGCCCTAGCTTCTGCTGCGGCTGATGATAAACTGGATAACGAGTTTTTAGCATCTAGGGGCATCAGAGTTACCGAACCTCAATTAATGCGATCGGCTTTTGAGAGCGAAAATTTGGAGAAAGAGATTAAAATTGATATTAAAGGAAATGATGAAGAAATATTTAGTTTTATTTTACAGAATCATAACTCTCTATATTCTCAGTGGATGGATATAAACTCCCAAAAATATATTACAGCATCTTTAGTAGAAAATCTCACGATTTTAAATGAAAATTATACAAAAAAATATTTAGAGAATGAACTTCAGCTTCAGCAAATAGATGAATTCAAAAAACTATTATCACCTGATAAATTGAAAACTGTATTAAAAGACTTACATAGTTTGTTGCTATCTCAAGAGGAGGAAATATTAAAATTAGAACAGGAAAAATTAAAACTCCAAATCCAGAAAAAAATCTTTTCTTTAAGATTTTATTTGCTAAAATTTACAATTTATTCTCCTGAAAACCAAGCCTTACGAACTTTTGAAAAAGAAGGGCAAATTCAACCATTAGGAATTAATGGAGAAGGCTTGTTTAAGCTATTAAAATTTTTGAATTTAGACCACCAGGAGCAGCTTAATGAAATCAAGAAAAAACTGCAATTGATAGATTGGTTTCAAGATTTTGAAGCTCCTCCAAATTTATCAACTATTCAAAACTCTCTCCAAATTAAAGATAGATACTTAGTTCCAGATTTAGCTTATTTTGACCAAAGAAGTTCTAATGAAGGCTTTTTATTCTTGCTTTTTTACTTTGCTTTATTTATTAGCGATATCACACCTAAATTTTTTGCAATAGATAACATAGATGCTTCTCTCAACCCCAGATTATGCCGCCGATTAATCGAAGAATTAGTCGAACTAGCAAAAAAGAATGATAAACAAGTTATCTTGACAACTCACAACCCAGCAGTTTTAGATGGTTTGGATTTAGATGATGACGAACAGCGGCTGCTTGTGATTTCCCGCAACCAATTAGGTTATACTAAAGCTAGACGTATTCTCAACCCCGAACCTTTGGATGGACAAGAACCTGTAGATTTATCAGAAGCATTTTTGAGAGGCTATATCGGCGGACTTCCTAAGAATTTTTAATATGATTAGTTTTGGATTGATTACAGAGGGACTTACTGACCAAATTGTAATTGAGAATATTTTAGCTGGATTTTTTAATAGTCCAAATATAGAGGTAACACCTCTTCAGCCAAAAAGAAATAAAGACAATCAGAATAAGTCCCAATCCGGCGGTTGGACTCTAGTGTTTGATTATTGTCATTCTAAAAAGTTTCAAGAATCATTTCGATTTCTTGACTATATCATTATTCAAATAGATACTGATGTTTCAGAAGATTATAATATCGCTCATCAACATGAAGATGGTGAGTTTACTCCTCAGCAGTTGATTGAAAAAGTTATTGAGAAATTTAGAGATGCGATTGGTGAGGATTTTTACAACACAAATCAACAGAAAATCCTGTTTGCAATCTCTGTACATTCTCTTGAGTGTTGGTTGCTGCCCCTGTATTATACAGACAAGAAGAAACAAGCTAAAGTTAAGAACTGCCTCGATACTTTAAACCTGCAACTTGCGAAAAAACACAAGTTTACGATCGACCCTAATGCTAAAAATCCCGAATATTATCGAGAATTTTCAAAACAATATAGCAAGCATAAAGTTTTGATGAAACATTACAAAGATAATCCTAGCTTAAAAAACTTTATAGAAGAGATTCAAAGCAGAGACATTAAGAATGTTGAAGAGGAGTGGTAATTAAGTTTTCGATTCTCTGAAATACAGGACACGGCAGTGCCGTTTCCCTACCTGATATCTGTAATTCTGTCAAATGAAAATCACTGTGAATTTCTCAAAGCGCTAAACTTCTGATTCCAATTCGCTGACACGCAACTGCACTGGCAACTCTACAGCATTTAACTCAGATGACTCTAACAATCCTGTTGTTTCATCTTCTGCACTTGCTTCTCTGTGCCGCAATTTTCGCAATTTCTCAGCCAAAGTATCCCGCTGATTGATCAAATAAATACTCACCAAAGTCAATCCAACTCCCATTGATTGCAGCGGATTCAGCACTTCGCCCAAAAACAAATTGCCGAATAGTAAGGCAAAAACTGGGGTAAGAAATGTTAAAGAACTTAAACTGGTGAGACTGCCGCTGGAAGCAAAGTAAAAGAACAAACCGTAGGCGATCGCACTTCCGAACACTGTAGAATAACCTAACGCCATCCATCCCGAAAAATCGATATTGACAAACTGCTCAGACTCAGTTGCAGCCGACATTGCCAACAGTGGCAAACCGCCCAAAATCATATGCCAACCTGTCGCTACCACCGGGTCAACATAACGGCAAACCCAGCGCACCAAAACCGTACCCACAGCCATTGACAATGCTGCCAACAACATCAACCATTCTCCACCCTCAAACAACTTTCCGATATCAGCAGAAACCTGCGCGTTTTCAGGATGAAACAGCCCCAAAATAAAGCCATCCGGCAACCCAATTAAACTAATCCCAACAACGCCAATAACTAATCCCAACCAGCCCCAAAAACCGATTTTCTCTTGAAACAGCCACAGACACAAAATCGCCACAGCTAGCGGCTGAGAGTCAATCATCACCGAACCCAAACCCGCCCCGGTTCTGGCCAAACCTTCTGCTAAAAAGCCTTGAAACAAAGTGCCGTCAACTAGCGCAAACAGCGAAATCCACAGCCAAGCTTTCCAACCCTGCGGCTGCGCTTTTCCCATGAATGCGGCGGCGAGGAGCACCAATGCACCCGCAGGTATCAAGCGCACGACAGCCACAAACAGCGGAGTCGTGTGGGGCATGACTCCTTTCATGGCTACCATCGCGGTGCCCCACAGGAAAAATGGCGCAATTAGCAACAGCGGTGCGAAGGGCAGTTTGGAATCGGTAAGTTTTAGCTGCATGGTAGGGCTCCAGATGATTTATGAGAGTGACTCACAGGGATGATGTAGAATTGTTAAGCAATTTTTCCAATTATATATCGGTGCGGGGTTAAGTGCGATGCACGGGCAAGATGCCCGTGCCACAATTCAGCAGTTTCTTGTGGAACAGGCCGGAGAGCCTGTTGCTGAGTTTCCACAATCCAGGGGTTTCTTGTGGAACAGGCCGGAGAGCCTGTTGCGAACACAAGCACAACATCTCCCCGATGAATAAGGCACACTATAACTTAGCTACAAAATTTCACATTGCCTGTAAACTGCCCATGATTTGGCCATTTAAGCCCCGCTACCGCAAACAAATTGCTCGCATCGAAGTCACTGGCGCCATTGCCGGAGATACCCGCAAACGAGTTCTAGAAGCCCTCAAAACCGTTGAAGAACGCAAATTTCCCGCTTTACTGCTACGCATAGATAGCCCCGGTGGCACTGTTGGCGATTCCCAGGAAATCTACAGCGCCCTGAAGCGTTTGGGCGAAAAAGTCAAAATTGTTGCCAGTTTTGGCAATATTTCGGCTTCTGGGGGAGTTTACATCGGCATGGGAGCCGAATATATTGTTGCCAATCCGGGTACAATTACCGGCAGCATTGGCGTGATTATTCGAGGTAATAATCTAGAACGGCTATTGGAAAAGGTAGGCGTTTCTTTTAAGGTGATTAAATCTGGCCCATACAAAGATATCTTGGCATTCGATCGCGAATTAACTCCACCAGAACAGCAAATTCTGCAAGATTTAATCGATACCAGCTACCAGCAGTTCGTAGAAACCGTCGCCGAAGCCCGGAAACTGACTGTTGAGAATGTCAAAAGTTTTGCCGATGGTCGTGTTTTTACCGGCCAGCAAGCCTTAGAGTTAGGTTTGGTCGATCGACTCGGCACAGAAGAGGACGCTCGCCGATGGACAGCCGAACTCGTAGGACTTGACCCGGACAAAACCGAGTCCTGCACTCTGGAAAAATCAAAACCTTTCCTAAATCGCGTCTTGGGGAGTAGTCTGGATATATCGGGGATTTCGGCTTATAAGAATTTGCTGGAATTCGAGGTGTCTACTAGCGGTTTGCCGCTGTGGATGTATCGCCCGTGATTGCATAAATTAGTCATTGGTTGTTGGTTATTAGTTATTGGTTATTAGTTATTGGTTATTGGTTATTGGTTATTGATTATTGATTATTGATAAACCAAAAAATAACAAGTAACAAATAATAAGTAACAAATAATAAGTAACAAATAATAAGTAACAAATAACCAATAACTACTGATAACTAATAACAAAAACATGGAGAATATTTGCGTGGAATGGCAAGTGCGGGCGATTCGTGGGGCAACTACTGCTAGCGATAATTCAGTGGCAGCAATTCGAGAAGCTGTGAGAGAGTTATTAGATGAATTAGAAGGAAAAAATGATATAAATCCAGATTTAATTATTAGTGCTACGTTTTCTGCTACTCGCGATTTAGATGCTGTGTTTCCCGCCGCGATCGCCCGCGAACGTCCTCACTGGTGTAATGTTCCTTTATTGGATGTGCAGCAAATGCACGTTGAGGGTTCTTTACCGCGCTGCATTCGGTTTTTGATTCACGTTAATTGGCCGGCACACGTTGAAATTTATCATCCTTATTTGCGGGGAGCTCAAAATTTGCGGCCGGATTGGAATTTAGCGGTGGCTGCGGCTGGGGAAAAGTAGACTTCGGTTGTAAAAGCCGATCGCCCGCACAACTCAAAAAGGGCGATCGGCCTAACAATTCCCTCACCAGCGCGTTATGGATTGTCATCTTTCTGCTAGTTTCTGTTACCTCAAGTTGGCGATCGCTCTTTTTGTTCGTAAGGGCGATCGTCCGTACCATCTTAACCAAACCAGAATTTACACTCCGATAGCCTCAAGATTAAGCTTCTCCGAATAGCACTCCATCAACCCTGGGCTGTGGTAAAATTATCATATCCACAACATTCCCTCGTTATTTTAAAATATGCGATCGAAACTAGAAATTACCGAGCAACACAAAAAGGTTGATGCTGCTGAAGCCGAAATCCGCGACAAGCAGCAGCTAGTTAATTACGATACCAAAGAGTATCCAGTCGAAATACTCGTTCAAAAATATATGGAAGGAAAGGATGATGATACCAATGAGTTGTTCATCCCCGACTACCAACGTGAAATGGCTTGGGATAAAGCAAGGCAGTCAAAGTTTATTGAGTCTATAATTTTGGGACTGCCAATACCTTATATTTTTGTTGCTGACATCCATGAGGACGAAAACGATGAAGCCCGTTTAGAAATAATAGATGGTACACAACGCATTCGGACTCTAACTAGATTTATCAATAACGAATTAACATTGACAGATTTAAAGAAAATACAGAGTTTAAATGGATTTAAATTTGCTGATTTGCCCCTAGCCCGTCAGAGGCGCTTCAACCGCACTACACTTCGGATGATTCAACTAACTGAAAGTGCAAATGAGGAAGTGCGAAGAGATTTATTTGAACGCATTAATACAGGTAGCGTGGATCTAAACGAGATGGAAAAGCGCAGAGGCATACTGCCAGGCCAGTTTCTCGAACTGATTGAGGAACTATCGAAACATGACAAGTTCCGCAAATTATGCGCTTTTTCTGAGTCTGCTATTCGCAGCCGCGAACCGCAAGAATTTGTGTTGCGTTTTTTTGCATTTTTAAATAACTATGAGAAGTTTAATAGTAAGATAAACATATTCCTTGATGAGTATCTGAAGCAAGTAAATGCAGATCCGAAATTCGATAGCGAAAAAATGCGGGCAGAATTCGAGTCCATGCTAAATTTTGTAGAAAAATATTTTCCTCAAGGATTTCGCCAAGGTAAAAATGGCGCGAGAACAACAACTCGGATTAAATTCGAGTCTCTGGCTGTCGGTGTTGCTCTTGCTTTGAGAAAAAACAGCAATCTTGAGCCAAAGTCAACAGAATTGCTCAATTCACAACAATTTAAGGATCTCACAAAATCTGATGCTAGCAGTTCTAAAAATAAAGTAGTTTCACGCATTGAGTATGTCCGCGATCGACTGCTAGGCTAAAGATGAATACTGTACTCTTAGATTTCAATACACGCGCTCAAGAGGTAGATGATTACTTCATCTTTTTACATGGCTTGAGCAAACAAACCACTAAGTTAGCTGTCGCCGATAGTGCTGGACAATATCAAATACAAAGTCTTAATCCTGAGTTGGAAAAAACTCTAAAAGCTAATGGCTTGTTGTTATTATATAACTTAGTTGAATCCACTATGCGAAATGCCATTGTAGCCATATTTGATGAGTTAAAAAATCAAGCAATCTCCTTCGATCAACTCAAACCAAAAATCAAAATGATTGTTCTTCAAAATCTTAAAAACCGTTCTCCTGAGAAAATTCATTTACAAATCAATCAAATATCTACAGACATCATCATAGCTACATTTGACGGCAAAAAACTCTTTTCAGGGAATGTGGATGCTAGGTTGATTAAAGAAATAGCCGAAAAATACGGTTTTTCATATCAAACAGACTTTGCTAAGACAAAGAACGGGGAAAACCTTGTAGATATTAAAGACAAAAGGAACGACTTAGCCCACGGAGTTAAGTCTTTTAAGGAAGTGGGGCAAGGTAAGACTATTGAGGATCTTTTAAAGATTAAGGATGAAGTCATAGAATACCTACGTCAAATACTGGAGAATATTAAAACTTATCTGGACAACGAAGAGTATTTGGAGTTACCCACAGGTAATCCTTAATTTTTATAGTTCTAGACGCGTCGGTATTCAGAAACCGGGTTGATGGGTGAAAATACTTCGGGAAGAATTTTAATTTTGTAAATAGACTACCAGTGTCCAAAAGAAGCCAGAATCACAATAAGTCTAGGGCGAAGCATTCCGGCAGACAATTTATTAGTCAGAATCAGAGATTTACTGCCGGAATGCTTCGCCCCTGAGAATATATTTGCAAAACACCAGATGAACTCAATAAAAAAGCTATCATTAGATCCAGACAAAATTTTAATATTCAATATGGCTAATTCTCCTAGATTTCAAATGCGACTATCTACCCGCATCTTTCTGAGTATCCTGGGCATCACCTTGCTAGTTTGGATTCTGAGAGGTGTTGGCCTCTTAACCTTCGTTCCCGGTGCTGTTATTTGGATACTAATTTTGCTGTCTTTTGTTGCGGGTATCTTGAACACTTTAATCCGTAGGTAATTAATAATAGTTTGTTGACTGTTAACGGTTGACTGTTAACTGTTAACGGTTGACTGTTGTTATTACCAATTTCCAATGCCCAATTCCCAATTCCCAATTCCCAATTCCTAATTCCTAATTATTTTACTTTCATTGCTTTCCCGACTGTCACATTTAATTGAGCGCCAATCAGCATCACCAAAGAACAAAGATAGAGCCACAAGAGTAAAACAATAAAAGTACCGATCGTCCCATAAGTCCAAGTATAATTTCCCAGATGTAAAACGTAGAAGCGAAACAAAGCTGAAATCAGCGCCCACAAAATAGCCGCAAAAACAGCACCGGAAAAAATGGGAATATCTCGTTGGTGTTGGCTCGGCCCGTAACGGTAAATAAAGGCAAAGGTAACTGATATGATTCCCAAAGAACTAGGCCAGCGCCACAAGCGCCAAATAGTTAATAGTTCCGACTCTAGAGGGCAATTTGGGGTGGGGAGCAAGCAATTTTGAACATCTTTTAAATTGCAATTAGCGACAGACTCCAGCAAACAACTCTGGCGGGCAATAGCTTGTACAATTAAGTCGCTCAGAAATACTACGCCCGATGCTAAAATTAGTAGTACGATCGTACCGACACTCAGTGCCAAAGAAATAAGTTTTGCTTTCACAAAAGATCGAGTCCGATCGCCCGGGATGTCATGGATGCGATCGAGCGCAGCCATTGCGGCACTCATTACTCCCGAAAATGCCCACAGCGATGCTACAAAACTGAGGGAAAATAGTTGTTGGTTGCGATAGGAAAGGATTTCTTTGAGGGAACTACGAATCAAATTTCGCACGTCATCGGGTATGACTTCGCCCAAAAGATCGGCGATTTGATAAAGTGTTGATTGCAAAGGTTCAAAAAGGGCGATCGCGCATAACACAGCCAACAGCCCCGGAAACAGCGCTAGCATAGAATTGTAGGCCATTTCCGCCGACAGCCCCGGCAACCGCTGCTCTCCTGCCTTCACGCACACCTCCTTGAGCGTGCCCCACGTCAAACACTGACAAAAAAGCCAAAACTGACCAATTTTATGTTTGATGGCTCTCAACAGCCTCACAAGCACCCTTGAAAAAGCTAAAATCAGGTAACGCAACCAATAAAAAATGTTCATAGCTCACAAATTCCCAATGACTAATGGTAAGGTGCGTCGCTGTGAGATTGTCTATTTTTTTGAGGGATTCAATGTGGCGACGCACCCTACGACTAATGACCAATCTAAAATCTAAAATCTAAAATTAATATTATGTCTCAAGATGTCAGACAGTGGTTAGATGAAATCAAGCGGCTGCAACAGCAGTTAACAGAAATGACGCGCGATCGCGATGAAGCCGGTGAAAGCGCAGCTCAGTGGCGTCAACTGTATAATACCGAAGCGGAACAGCGTCGAAATGATGCTAAATTAACTCAGCAAAGTATTGCCTATTTGGAATTACAAATCGAGGAATCCCAAAATTTTTCTCCCAATGTGTCGGAAAACGGCGAAGCTGGAATTGCGCGCCAGCAGGAAGTCGAACAACTCCAAACAGTTGATGAACTTAAAGCTAAATTAGTTATGGTAATGGAAGAGCGCGATCGAGCTTTTGAACAAATCAAGCAGTTTGCTCAAGCTCTCAAACTAGAGGAAGCCCTCCACGCCGAAACTAGCAAAAATTTAACTAGCGCTCTCGGAGATGCTGTTGACTTGCTCACGAAAGCAAAAAATCCTGCCCCTACAAGAACAGAAACAGCATATTCTTTAGAGATAGTACCTGTTACCAAGGAAAATTCAGAAAGTGCGATCGAGATTCGTCACAATCCGGCCCAACTTCCGCCTTCTAAAAACCCGTTACTTGGTTTACCACCTTTTAGGAATTAGTCATATCGTTTCCGATGGCATCGGAATTATTAGTTGCCCAAATTAGGAGACGGCAGTGCCGTGTCCCTACCGCGATCGATTGTAGGGACACGGCACTGCCGTCTCCTCCGTTCATATCATTCCGATGCAAACGGATTTGATATCATTTCTTAAAATCCCATCGCCCCAGCTACCGCATCCAAACTCGGAGCAACTCCTTGTTTAAACTGGTTGTTGCTGTGATTAATCGCCGTATCCGGGTCTTTCAAACCGTTACCAGTCAGCACACAAACCACTGTTGCTCCCGTCGGAACTTGGTCTTTTACCTTCAGCAAACCGGCCACAGAAGCAGCACTCGCCGGTTCGCAGAAAATGCCTTCCTGCGATGCTAACAAACGGTAAGCATCCAGAATTTCGGCGTCGGTGACAGCACTAAAAGTGCCACGGCTGGCTTCGGAAGCTGCAACAGCCTGTTTCCAGCTAGCCGGGTTCCCAATCCGAATCGCCGTCGCCAGAGTTTCCGGGTGCGACACCGGATGTCCCGTCACCAAAGGTGCAGCCCCAGCCGCTTGAAATCCCATCATCCGCGGCAGTCGCGAACATTCTTTGGCTTGATGGTATTGACAAAAACCCATCCAGTATGCTGTGATATTTCCGGCATTTCCCACGGGAATGCACAGCCAGTCTGGGGCATCGCCCAAAGCGTCAACCACTTCAAAAGCGCCGGTTTTCTGGCCTTCCAAGCGGTAAGGATTCACCGAATTTACCAAAGTCACCGGGTAGTTCACCGCCATTTCGCGGACAATTTCCAAAGCCCGATCAAAATTGCCGACAATCGAAATCACTTCCGCACCGTAAAGCAAAGCTTGGGCCAACTTGCCCAAAGCCACGTAACCTTCGGGAATCAACACAAAAGCTCGCATCCCCCCACGTCGGGCGTAGGCGGCCGCCGCTGCCGAAGTATTGCCCGTACTGGCGCAAATTACCGCCTCAGCACCAGCTTCCTTCGCCTTGGAAATCGCCATTGTCATCCCCCGGTCTTTGAAACTACCAGTGGGGTTGAGGCCGTCGTATTTGACCAAGACTCGCACATCTCGACCGATGAGAGCGGCGATCGCAGGTGCTGGAATTAAGGGAGTATTGCCTTCGTGGAGGGTCACTACGGGCGTGCTTTCAGTCACCGGCAGGTAGCGGCGATAAGCTTCGATCAAGCCCGGCCAGCCGTAGTGTTTCGGCTTCGCGGCGCGGGCAGTAGAGTTATGAGCAGAGTCAGTTACAGGTAGAATCAGGGTCACGATGTCAATGGTTTTTAGGCAATGGTCGAGGAATTTACACCAATTTTAGCTTGATCGGTTAATTTGATGTTTAATACGATCGGTTCAGGTTAAAGTAACTTAATGGTGTGAATGTGTAGATATGTCTACTCAATTACTAATGTCAAACAATTCATCCACTCTTTCTCGACCTCAAGTCACCGCGAGCAATCCCGAAATGGCTAGTTCTTCTACCCTATCGACCAGTTTTGCCCGCAAAGTAGATTCGGTGAAGTGCCCGTACCAAGCCGACCAGCAAGTTAAGTTCCTGCACCTGCAAGCGGAAATCGACTCCTTGCTGCTGCAAGTGCAAACTCTCAAACAGCAACGCTCGATCGCTGGATTGTCGCCTCTCGACCCCATTTCGGGCAGCAACAGCAACTAATCGTGCTGCTCATGTGTTATGGAAACTCAGGTTCTGCTACCCGCAGTCTTTTTGTTTAAAGTGCCAAAAATTCTTAACTGCGGATAGCCCTAGCATTTGCTAAAACGCACCTGCCTAAACCTCAACTCGTCTGCCACTTGCTGGCAACGAGCTGACATTTTACTGCGCTTTTTTATGGCGCTAATTTTGCTAAGCCATCCATCTGGCATACGGAGAGTCGAAATTAATTTATGACAGCATCGATCGAAAAACCACTAAATTTGACATCCGCAAGTGACACCTCGAACTTGCGCCTCAAAGATATTCTCAAAACCCTGCCGCGGGAAGTATTCGTCAAAAACCCCCGCAAAGCTTGGACAAAAGTCATCATCAACGTTTTGCTAGTTGCTGTGGGTTATTTGGGCATAGCAGTATCGCCTTGGTATTTACTGCCACTAATGTGGATTTTCACAGGTACCGGATTGACCGGTTTTTTTGTGATCGGACACGACTGCGGACACCGCTCATTTGCTAACCGCCGCTGGGTAAACGATTTAGTCGGACATTTGGCATTTTTGCCATTGATGTTCCCATTTCACGCATGGCGACACGGACACAATTATCACCACAAGCACACCAACAAAATTGGCGAAGATAATGCTTGGCAACCCATGACAGCAGACGATTACGCTGCTGCTCCCAAGGTTTTGCAAATAGCTTATAGTTTAATTTTCGGTCGGATGTGGTGGGTTGGCTCGATCGCCCATTGGGCAAAAGTGCACTTCATGTGGTGGCGCTTCAAAGGCAAGCAACAACAAGAACAAGTCCGCTTTTCTGTGTTATTTGTTTTAATCGGTGCTGCGATCGTATTTCCCACATTAATTGCCACCACCGGCATCTGGGGATTTGTCAAATTTTGGTTAATGCCCTGGATGGTTTACCATTTCTGGATGAGCACATTCACCATTGTTCACCACACAGCACCAGACATTTCATTCAAAGAACCTTCACAATGGAACGAAGCTCAAGCCCAACTATCAGGAACAGTTCACTGCGATTATCCCCGCTGGGTAGAGTTTCTGTGCCACGACATTAACGTCCATGTTCCCCACCACCTTTCAACAGCTATTCCCTGGTACAACTTGCGCCTAGCCCACAGCAGCTTGAAGGAAAACTGGCAAGATCATCTCTACGAAACAGAGTTTTCTTGGGCTTTAATGAAGCGAATTGCCGACAACTGTCACCTATACGATCCCGCCGGTGGTTATCTGACATTGGAAGAGTTTGAAGCTCAAACTAAGTAGTTATTGGGTGTTGGTTATTGGTGAGTTGTTTGTTGTTAATTATTGGTAATAATTCACATTTTGCATCCAGTCGAAAACCTGTAGGGGCGGGTTCGCGAAAAGCCTTAAAGGCTACAAACACGTTAAATAAACCCGCCCTCTCTCACTAATAACCAATAACAGCCAACCTACCACCAATTCCCAATTCCCAAATGTCAAATACATTGACTTTTAATCCTAATAACTGCCGCAACGAAAGCGAAGTTGAAAGCAAACTAATTGTCAGCTATCTGTTGCCAAAGTTAGGCTATACCCCCGACACTTGGCACCAGGAAATCGCCTTTGGGAATATCCGTCTAGACTTCCTATCCTTCGCCACTCAAGTTATCCCAATACTCGTCGATGCTGATTCGCTGATGAGCGTAATAATTGAGGCAAAACATCCCAGGGAAAATTTAGACCGTCACATCAGAAAACTGAAGCGTTACTTAACAAGTTTAAGTATTCGCTACGGACTGATTACCAATGCCAAAGAAGTTAGAATTTACGAAAGAGTCGCCAATGATATTCAGCTAGTCTTTAAATGTGCTGGACAAGATATTGAAAATAAAATTGATGAGATTTACGCTTTAGTTGGCAGAGATAGTTTAAGACTTGTAAAAAATCCTGATAATCTAGAACTCGAAGATAGTAAAATTAACTTAATTACTCCTGAGTTAGCTAACGAAATACCACTAACACCAAATAATTCCGCCACCGCAGAACCCAAGGAAATTTACATCTCAGAACCGGAAAAAATACCGGAAACAGTACCAGTTAATACAGAAATTAAATCAGAAATTAAATTAGATATAGTTTTTCAAACCATAACTCAAAACACCATGAAAATCATTGCAGTCTACCACAATAAAGGCGGCGTCGGAAAAACTACAACTGTAGTCAATTTAGCAGCAGCCCTCAGTAAGCAAGGTAAAAGAGTCCTGGTAATCGACTTAGACAGTCAAGCCAATACAACCTTTGCCACAGGATTAGTCAAATTTGATGACGAAGAACAAGATGATTTGAAACAAAGTAATATTCTGCACATTTTGCAGTCAGAAGATTTCTACACAATATCAGAAGTCGCTAGAAAGTCTAATTTTTGCACTCCAGCAATAGATGTGATTCCTTCCCACATTGATTTGATGCAATATGAAACTGAATTAAACTCACTCGATTACAGTAGAATGATTCTGATTCAGAAATTAGCAGAAGTACAAGATAAATATGATATTGTACTGATTGATACCCCGCCATCTTTGAATTTTTATGCGAGAGTTGCCCTGATTGCGGCCGATTATTTAATTATTCCTTCTGACTTAAAACCTTTTGCAAATCAAGGATTAATTAATGTCAAACATTTCATTAAAAAAGTCAATGTATTCAAGAAACAAATTGGCAAAAATCCTCTACAAGTTTTAGGTGTACTTGCTTGTAAAATCTCAACAAATGCAAAATTTGTGCAGCATAGTTTTCCCAAGCGGAGGGAAATCATTCCCAAACGCTACGGGATGGAAATTATGGAAAGTGTGATTTATGAGAGAGATGATTTGGCAAAGTGTGCAGAACAAACTCAGATGGTAGGAGATATAGAAATAGTAGATCCGATTTCGGTATTAGACTTTAAGCCAGATTCAATCGCAGCCCAAGAATTTGAAGTCTTAGCAATGGAAGTATTGGAAAAAATAGGTAGTAAATAATGCAAAAGTTATCGCCGTCATTGGTAGCAGTAAAAAAGATTACGTCCACAGTTCCCCGTGACAATTTTGCCGATCGCGATTTGGAGAAAGTGGCACAACTAATTTTAGAATTAGGAGGATTGATCAACCCAATAATTCTCCGCCGCAACGGTATGGACGCCTACGAGATAGTAGACGGAGACTTTGAATACTATGCTGCTGCGAAAGCTAGGGAAATTAACCCTCAAAAAGGCGAGACAATCGGAGCATTTATCCTCGAACCAGAAAATGAAGAATTGCTTTTAGAGCAAGTTCAAGCGTTGAGGAAATCAGCCAAAACTGACAATTTAGTTGAGAGGCCAGAAACCGGATTTTTTGAGGAAAATACTTCGTCACAGCCCGCAGATTCAATAAAAAACCCGGTTTCTTTGGTCGAATCACCCAGTTTAGAACAACGGCTAACAAATATTGAAGCCCAGTTTGCAAGTCAAATTAATGAATTGAAAGCTGAGTATGCTCGTGAAAAACAGGTTTTATCACAGAGTATACAAGAAATTGAAAACAGAATTTTACAACAAGTATCTCTGTTAGTTGAAGCTGGTTTAGCAAACAGAATCAATGATTTTAAACCAGAGCCGCCACCAGAAGTTAAAAAAGTAACTTCGGAATCAATGTCGCTGTTAGAAGCACTCAATACTCTAGATAAAATTCAATTATCGGCGACTTTGAAAGATGCTGGCTTGAAGCCTCCAGTAATTCAAATTATCCTCAAAGAGCGAGGCGTGCGACAGTTTACATCATTTGCAAATGTGGTGGAACGTGTTGATAAGTTAGGTGACAAAACAATGATTAAAATAATTGACAAGTGGCAAAAATACTCATAATATCAATTCCGGTTGCACGAGCGAGATGATAGGTCGGAGACGGTAGTGCAGTGTCCCTACCCAAGATCATATTGTAGGGACACGGCACTGCCGTCTCCTAATTTATAAAAAAAGTAAAGATCAGTAAAGTAATGTATAATTATTGTCCCCTAGCCAGTTAAACTCATCACAGTCGCTTTTTTTAGGAATTGCAGTAATTTGTCGATCGCCTGGGATGTCACCCACAGCAAGCCGCGTAGATGGTACATTGTTGCTGGATCAATTGCTGAAACCATTTCGCGGGATTATATTTTCCTTCTTCCTTCAACATCCGGCTATAAATACCTAAAACAGCTAATTTTAATGACAAAAGAGGACTTGTAACAAGATGGAGCGATCGCAAGATCAAAACCGAATAGTTGAATATTTGCGGATTAAGCCAATTAGTCATAGTCAAATTTACACTTCCCAAATTGCCATACCAGATGCTGTGCGGGGGGAAATCCCTCGCGATCGCCGCGAAGCTCTCAGGAGAAGTCTCATCGAACAAGGCAGCAATTTAATTCCTTTAATTGTACGCCAGACTGAAGCTTATAGCAATGAAGAAGAATACGAAGTTGTCTGTGGTGCTGATTGGTGTATCGTTGCTAAAGAGCTTGGCATTGAGCAAATGTGGGCTTGGATTTTTGAAATGACCGACGAGGAAGTAGCTGCTGCTCAAGCAGAAATGGAACTTTTAGCTCCACAACAGACTCAAAAAACTGCACAAATTGAAACTCTACTGCAACAATTTGAGCTATCATTTCAAAAAAAGGTAGACAGTCTCACAAAACAAATAGAACAATCTGTTAAAAAAAATGAAGACCTACTAAAAAAGCAAGTAAAAGCTCTAACTGAGCAGAACTTCGATCGCGATCAGATAGTACAGATTAAGCGTATCCTCGAACAAGTTGAAAAAACATTTCACGAAAAGGTAGATAAATTGGCTAAAAAAATTGAGCAATCTAGTAACGATAGTCCTCCGACATCTGCTGTTTTGTCTGAAATGAGTCTTGAAGGCGCATTGAGACAGTTGGATGAGCTGGAAAAAGTGTTGTCAATAAAATTAGAACGAACTGTTCAAACAATTAATCAGTTTGTTTCCGACGCCATTGAAGATGTAGAAAATGACTTGAAAAATCAGATCGCAACGCTCCGTAACCAACTTTCCGGGGCTGCGACGCACTCAGAAATATACCCAGAGGTAAAGCCAAAAACGCCGTCAAAAACGCAGCCGAAGAAGCAGTCGAAGGCGCAGGCGAAACCTCAGTTACCACAGTTGCAGTTGGAGTTGCCGTTTCCGTCCCAGGAGGAAGACGAAGACTACGATAGTTGTTCGCTGAGACGCTTGAAGGCGATCGGCAAAGAGCGCAAAGTGCGGAACTACGCGCGCATGAAGCGACCCGAAATTCTGGCTGCTCTCAGAGATGCTGACGGGAGATAAAGCAGTAATTGCTAAGAGTTAAAACTAATTGTTCGGTGTTCGATCGCGTTTTTCGACAAAATGCGCGATCGGGCTTTCAGAATAGTCTTCGACACAAGTATGAAAACGTTGCTAACATAGACATACAACCTCTTATTTCTCACCAAGCAGCCATGTCCGCAACCGCAGAATTAGCTACTCCCCAAAAAATACCAGAACAAGAGATACTAGAAAATGTTATCTTTCCTCCAGGCGATCTATACAGTGACGAACCTCCCGTGGAAACAGAACTGCATCTGAGACAAATAATCCTATTCCTCAACTGTCTAGAATGGCTGTGGCGAGATAGAAACAATTTTTATGCTGCTGGGAATCTCACCATTTATTACAGTCCAAAGCAACTCAAGTCGAAAGACTTCCGAGGCCCAGACTTTTTTGTGGTACTCGGAACTGAACGCAAAACTCGGAAAAGCTGGGTAGTTTGGGATGAAGAGGGAAAATACCCGAATATTATCGTTGAAATCCTGTCTCCCAAAACAGCAAATATAGATAAAAACTTTAAAAAACAACTCTATCAAGATACTTTTCGCACTCACGATTACTTTTGGTTCGATCCAGAAACTTTAGAATTAGCTGGGTTTCATTTGGTTGACGGGGAATATCAACCGATCGCACTAAACGAATTCGGGCATCTGCGGAGTCAACAGCTCGATTTGTGTTTGGGAATTTGTGAGGGAAAATTGCGTTTGTTTACAGCAGAAGGAGAGCTTGTCCCGACTCCTCAAGAGTTTGCAGAATGCGAGACTCAACGGGCCGGACAAGAAGCTCAACGAGCCGAGCAAGAGGCTCAACGAGCCGGACAAGAGACTCAACGAGCCGATCGCCTGGCCGCTAAATTACGAGAATTAAACATCGATCCCGATACAATTTAGCGATCCCCTCCTCTAAAAACTACGGTTTACTGCCGAGTATATCGATGCTTCACACCAACAGGAAAATACTCCGAATCCCCCGTCGCATTTAGCGTCACGATAGGTAACTGATATTCTGGCGGTACATAGTTGGCAAATTCGCTGTTTAGCCGCCGCAATTGCGAGAGAATAGAAGATGCGATCGCCCTTTTTTTCTCCTCATCGCCCTCCACCCCCGGTGCTAATTCCACAACAACAGATAAAAACCGATTTCGATCCGAATCCTCCCCCACTTGCAGCACAAACTTCCCCGTCACCCATTCCCCAATAGTCGGAACTTCTAAACCTACGGTGACATTTTCTGGGTAAATGTTAGCACCGAAGTAGGAAACCGTAAAGTGCGATCGCCCGAATACATAGACAAATGGTAGCCGCCGAATTCCTCTGGGGAAAGCAGAATTTTGGGAAGTTTTCAAAGCTTCTGCTTGTTGCAAATGTGCCACAGGGTTAAATCCCCATGCTGCTAAAAAATTGAGCATTGCTTCGTAAGAAATTAAGCCACCGTTGTCGGAAATGTGATATCGTATTAATGGGATGCCATTGTCCCCAGAAAATAGTAATGTGCCGTCATCATTCACTTCAAAAAAGCGACTTTTAGGATCGTACTGCATCAGGCTTGGCAACCGCGATTCTCCGAATAAATTGCGTGCTGCTTCAGGATTATTTGCTAAAAAGCGGCGGATGCAAATACTCAGCGGTGTCTCGTTTCCTAAAACCCCTGCGTCGGCAGTACCGTAAAGGCTGGCAGAGTTGTAATATAGATTGTCAGAATTAGTGCGATCGCTAACTAAACTCCGCCATTCTTCGCTAAACACTTCCCCCGCAAACACCATCTTAATGCGATATTTTTCCCACTCGACACCGGCAGCAATTCCGCTATCAATCACATCCTTAACAAACGGTGGATATCCCAACAATACCACTTGCTCAAAATCATCTCCAAGTTCCTGCACAACTCGAAATATTTCTGTTTTATTATTTCCCGGTGTCACCACCGTCACGGGATAACCTTTACTCGCTAAATGGCGGCAACAATTGGCCGTGTACATTCCCCCAACCCAAGTCCCCAACGCAAAGCAAATCACAGCTAAAGTTGAGCGAGTATCGGCGTAAAAACTGTCGTGAAATATTTGTTCAAAGCGAGTAGCAATTTGCAACTCATCGCTGAGGAAACGCGGCCAAAATGTGGGTTTACCTGTGGAACCAGAGGAAGCGGCAATGAAATCGCAAGTTGCTAATTTACCTCCGCAGCACAAGTCAGCTAGCGAGTGACAGCGCAAATAATTGTCTTTGGTAATTAGTGGCAATTTTTGGAAGTCTTCAAAGGTTTGAATCGCAGCAGGATTAATGTTATGTTCAACTAAAAAAGTCTGGTAAGCGGGAACCGTTGCAGCAACGTTTTGAAAAAGTGCTATCGCAACTGTTTCGGGATATGGCTCCTGCTGCTGTTGCAATCGTTCCTCAAGCGCAGTGTTCAGAAATTCTTGAAATGCTGTCAGTGCTCGCTGACGCTGTTCTTCTTGCATGATTCGCTCCTGAAAATTTAAATCTGCTAATTTGCACCTGGATCGATCGAACTTCAATACCAATTAAGGATAGTATTTTTGATATAGTCCGAGCAAACAGGAGTCGTGACAGTTGACAAAAATCTACCTATAAAGATGACTAATCCTATCTACGCCGGCATTACTCTCAACAACCACTACCGCATAGTCCGCGAATTGGGACACGGAGGCTTCGGACGCACCTATCTCGCTGAAGATGCCCACCGATTTAACGAACCCTGCGTTTTAAAAGAATTTGCGCCCCAAGTACAAGGCAGTTATGCCTTGCAGAAATCCGAGGAACTCTTCGAGAGGGAAGCCGGAGTGTTATACAAGCTGCAACACAATCAAATCCCGCGCTTCCGCGAACTGTTTCGGGTCAGTATTATTGATCGAGGCTACCTATTTTTCGTTCAAGACTACGTGCCCGGCCAAACCTACCGCTTTTTGCTGGATGCCCGGAAACGTCAGGGTTTACGGTTCATAGAAGCAGAAATCAATCAACTGCTAATCCAGATTTTGCCAGTGCTCGAATACATTCACTCTTTGGGAGTGCTGCACCGCGACATCTCCCCGGATAACTTGATTCTGCGCTTGTCTGACGGGATGCCGGTGCTGATTGACTTTGGCGGAGTCAAGGAAGTCGCAGCCACCGTAGAGTCTCTGTTCGCTGAGGCTAACAACACTCCCGCCCCCGCGACGCGCATCGGCAAACTCGGCTATGCCCCCGCCGAACAGATGCAAATGGGAATCGTCTATCCCCACAGCGATTTGTACGCTCTGGCGGCGACGGTTTTGGTGTTGCTGACGGGGAAGGAACCGCATCAGTTGCTCGACACCCAGACGCTGAATTGGAACTGGCGATCGCAATGTTCTCTGTCTCCAAATATGGCCCTGGTGTTGGATAAAATGCTCGCTCACAGCCCCAGCCAGCGTTACTCCTCGGCTCGCGAGGTTCTGCTCGCTCTCTCGGGCAATCCACCTTTACAGCCACAGCCGCAACCGCCACAGCCAGCGTATTTTGCGCCCCCGCAGCCGCCGGAACACTCGCCTATACCCGTACACGCACCCGTGCCAAAACTACCGGGAACTCCGGTGCGAGTTGCTACTATTGCCAATCAGCAAAAGATGCCTGCTTGGAAAATGGTTTTGTTTGTAGTGGCGGTGCTTTCAAGTATGGGTGGAGTTGGCTGGTTTGCGGGCAATTATTTGTTAAATCTGCAATCAAAAGTGCAGACTATTTCGCCGATTCCCCAGAGTTCTGGGCCGAAACAGCAGCAAGAAGATGCTTTGCGCGATCGCTTTTCCAAGCTCAAAATTGACGATCGATTCTATAACGGTTATGTCAATCTTGTAGACGAGAATTTCTATGCTAAATATCCAGAATTGGGCGGGAGGCTGTTAAGAGAAGGTGAGGACGATCGCCAATGGCGCGAAAGATGGCAGAAAATCGGCGACGAGTTGCTCGACAAGCTGGAAAACCTCAGCAGCGACGCTAGAGCGCGATTGGGTACTTACGACACCACGGATCTCGATCGCTGGAAAACGGAGGTTAACAAGTTGAATTTGAGCAGTCGGACGTTGTACGATTTGGCTGATGCTAAGTTCTTTTATTGGTTTCCCCAACAGCCGCGCGATCGTAATATCATCGGTTTGCCGATCGGACAAATTTGGCAAGCAATTACCGCCGACAGCCTCACATCTTTGGAAGCAGGAGCGACTGTCGAAAGCGTTGAATTTGACAGCCGCGCCAAAAGCAAAGTTCTCACAGGCAATCTTAAGCCCGGAGAAGGGAAAGCTTACATTGCCCGGTTCGCTCAAAATCAAACTTTGCGCGTGAATTTGCAAGCTCCGCGCAAATCTACTTTGCTATCAATTTATGCTCCTGGGCGCACAAACAAAGCCAAGGCTTTGCTGCAAGATGCAGAGGGGCTTAGTTGGTCTGGATTGCTGGATGATGCTGGTTTTTATGAATTCGTGGTAGTTTCTCAGGCATCGGAGCCGATCGCCTACGAGCTAAATCTGGCAACGGAATAAGGGCTATTGACGCTTTAAGTGCGATCGGGTGATAATGAGGCAATCCCGATCGGGTAAGTTTTCCGGTTCAAAAAAAGAATATGCTAAAATTCGCGATCGTAGCTTTATTAACTTTCGGATTCGTATTGGTGACTGCACTAGGTTTATATCCAGCCACTGCGACAGTCAGCAATCCTGAATTTTATGCTTGGAACTTTGCCTCTGTAGGCAGCAGCGAACTTGTTTGTAAAAAAACAGTTGTAGTTCCCCAAGACCTGATCGTTCCGTCATCACCAATGCAGGCTGTCAGAATCAATTCAGCAATTGTAGATGACAAATTTTGCGCCACTTCTACCAAGCCTGTGAGTTAAAGCAGTGTTTGACATGATATCCGTGCGATCTAATAAAAAAGGTTTGTAGTAAGGACTTCAGTCCAATGGCACTGAAAAAGGCTTAATCACACCCGCAGTTTAGCTTTCAAGACAGAGCGAGGTTCCTGCATTCGAGGATACGG
>ENA-OBIO01000063-OBIO01000063.1-metagenomes-genome-assembly--contig:-NODE-63-length-65886-cov-4.80886_pt1 | contig 65886 bp, 49 predicted proteins | sample MGYA00153383_OBIO01 | MGnify analysis MGYA00153383 | reverse complement strand
TTGCTGTCCGTCGTCCCCTCGCTACTCGCCTGGGCCATGCTGCTGTTACCGGCATCAAGCTCCCGCATCATCGTGGCGATGTGTCTGTTCGCATTCGTTTGGGTAGTCGACGCTCTGCTGAATTTACAAAAACTTATCCCGGCGTGGTACTTCAAATTGCGCTCCATCATTACCGTCATCGTCATCACATCGATGGCCATGGCGGTTCCTAAAGTCTAGCGTTGGGGCAGCTTTCAGAGCATTTCTATTAGAAAATCTCGTTCGCATGGGTTTTGGCAATATCTCGCGTGCCGCTAGAACCGAAGCGCACGTGCAAAAGCTTGTCGCATCACTCATGCAAGCAAGCGGCCGGGGCAGAAACTACCCCGGCAACTTCAAGGGCCTTGCCTGACAAGTTGTCCGCCAGTGGGCTATATGAATAAGCATAATGTCGGCCAATCGACTCAGGCGCGCATTTAATTGCACAAATTCAAGTGGATTGTCCCTGAGTGCGCGCATTAATCTTTCCAGTTGCGCCACCGTTGCTTCCGAGCGCGGTGCGAGGCCTGCGAAATCTCCCTGCATGCCGATACCGTACATGGCGGCACCAAGCGCGCGCCTTGCGGCGGTCGGCCACGTCGTTATTTCGGTGAGGCCAATTACCCCCACCAAAGTTCATCGGCACGTTTGCGAGCTTAGCCGCGATCCAAAGTGCGCATGCGACCATTGTGCCGCCAAACAGGGCTTCGCCCGCAGAGTGCAGGCGCGACTCGATCTGGTGCATGCGATGCGCGTTTGCGCGGTGATAGACAATCTGATCGGCGATGAGAATATCGACGGTGTCGCGCACTTTGGTGAGGTATGCGTGATCGGCCTTCGCATCGGGCAGCCCAAGTTCGCGGGCGGCGGCGCGGGCCAGCCAGTTCACCCAGCCCGGCACTGTCGCGGCATCCCGTGCTGAATTGGCGCGCAGGTTGAGATCGCCGAGCGCACTTGTCATCGCCAGTGAGCAAAGTTCTTCGGCCGGCTGCCGATCATTCATTTAGCACTCGTGCCAGCCAACACGGGCACCAGCGGGCTGGACGGCGCCAGCAGAACGGCAATGGCGACGAGCCCGAAGCTGGCCACAAACCCCGAGTGAAAAATCTGCGCGAAATAGCCTGCGGCTGAATCGTCCCTGCTAGCCTGCAAACTGCTGCACAACGAACATAAAAAAACCCCGCAAAACTGGCGGGGCTTTTTTTCAGGGACGATCCGGATCATTTCTGCGGAACGATACTGTGCTCTGAAAATGCCAGCCCGCCACCGTAACTAGACTGCGTGTTCGCCTCACCACCGCGACTCACGCGCACCGCACAATATTTTACTTCGGCAATTTTTCCGAATGGGTCAAGCGCGGCGTTAGTAAGCATGTTGGCGGCCGCTTCGTAATAAGCAAACGGAATGAACACTGAACCGACCGGGATGCCTTCATCGGCGCGGGCCGCGATAGTGATGGCACCACGTCGCGATTCGACCGTGATGGTGTCGCCTGCAAAGGCAGCGATATGGCGTAAATCAAGCGGATTCATACTAACCACCGGTGCGGGCTCAAGCGCATCCAGCACACTGGCGCGGCGCGTCATCGAGCCGGTATGCCAATGTTCCAGTTGCCGACCGGTGATGAGAATGAACGGGAACTCTTCATCAGGCCGCTCGTTGGCGGGAATGATGTCGGCAGGAACAAATTTAGCGCGCCCGTCACTGGTCGGGAAACTATCGATAAACACGACCGGCTGGCCCGGGTCGTCATCGCCCGCGCAGGGATAGGTGACGCTCGATTCGCGATTAAGCCGATCCCACGAGATACCAGCAATTGACGGCATCGACAAATGCATTTCTTCATAGACTTCGGCGACCCCGCTTTCGTCGCCCTGATAGTTCCAATCAAGACCCAGTCGTTTAGCAAGTTGCTGAACAATCCACAAATCCTGCCGCGCGTCGCCGGGCAGATCAAGCGCGCGACGACCCAGCTGGACCATGCGGTCGGTATTGGTCACGGTGCCCGTTTTTTCTGGCCATGCGGAAGCCGGGAAAATCACGTCCGCCAAATACGCGGTTTCAGTCAGAAAAATATCTTGTACCACCAACATTTCGAGTTTCGCCAAACCGGCGCGGGCGTGATTCGCATCGGGGTCCGACATTGCTGGATTCTCACCCATGACGTACATGCCTTTGATTCTGGCATCGTATGCCGCGTCCATGATTTCGACCACCGTAAGCCCCGGTTTATTGTCCAGTTTCGTGTTCCAATATTTTTCAAAGCGCGCATGTGCTTCGGGGTCATCAACCCGCTTGTAGTCGGGGAACATCATCGGAATCAGGCCCGCATCTGAGGCGCCCTGCACATTGTTTTGGCCGCGCAATGGGTGCAGGCCCGCACCAGGCTTGCCGACCTGGCCAGTCATGAGGGTGAGCGCAATCAGACAACGCGCGTTATCAGTGCCGTGCACGTGCTGCGAAATGCCCATGCCCCAAAGAATAATTGACGCTTTACTGGTCGCATAGGCGCGTGCCACCTCGCGCAAGGTTTCAGCCGGAATTCCACACAAAGGTGCCATTGCTTCGGGTGAAAACCCTTTGGCGTTCTCTTTTAGCGCGGCGAAATTGTGAGTGCGATTTTTAATGAAATCCTCGTTCACCAAACCTTCCTCAATGATGGTGTAGATCATGGCATTCAACATCGCCACATCCATGTCTGGTTTGAATTGCAGATATCGCCACGCATGCCGGGCAATATCGTTCCTGCGCGGGTCGGCCACAATTAATTTCGCGCCATTTTTGGCCGCATTTTTAATCCAGGTGGCAGCAACCGGGTGATTCGACGTCGGGTTCGCGCCAATCAAAAAAATCACCTCGGCTTTGGCGACGTCCGACACTTGATTCGATACCGCGCCAGAGCCAACACCTTCGAGCAGCGCGACGACCGATGAGGCATGACAAAGACGTGTGCAATGATCGACGTTGTTGGTCTTGAATCCGGTGCGCACCAACTTCTGAAAAAGGTAGGCTTCCTCATTACTGCCTTTGGCTGAGCCAAAACCGGCAAGCGCATTTGGCCCATGCTGATCACGGATTTTAGCGAGCGTGCCGCCTGCAAGATCGAGCGCTTCTTCCCATGTGGCCTCGCGAAATACATCACGCCAATTTTCGGGATCCATATTGAAATCGGCCGACTTTGGCACGCCGGCTTTACGAATCAGCGGCGTCGTTAAGCGTTGCTTGTGGTGCACGTAATCGAATCCATAACGGCCTTTTACACACAATCGACCATGATTCGCCGGCCCGTCACGGCCCTCGACACGAATAATTTTATTGTCTTTGACATGATAGGTGAGCTGACAACCCACACCGCAATAAGGGCAGACGCTATCAATTTTTTTATCGACAACTGTCTCATAAGCCGCCTTCGCGGGTGCCAGAGCGCCCGTCGGGCAGGCCTGCACACACTCACCGCAGGCGACGCAGGTAGATGCACCCATCGGATCATCCTGATCGAATACGATTTTTGAATGCGCCCCGCGCAATGCATAGCCAATCACATCGTTGGCTTGCTCTTCGCGACATGCCCGGACACAGCGCGTGCATTGAATACAGGCATCAAGATTAACCGTCATAGCGGGATGGGAAAAATCAGGCTCCGCCTGCAAGCGTGGTTGAAACCGTGACTCATTGACACCCAAGACTTGGGCCCATTTCAGCAGCTCATTACCCTCTGGTTTGTAGTTTTTTGCCGGCGCGTCGCTGGTCAATAATTCCATCACCATTTTTTGCGAATGCAGTGTGCGCGCGGAGTCGGTGGTGACTTCCATATTGTTTGATGGATGACGGCAGCATGAAGGAGCCAACACCCGTTCGCCTTTGATTTCAACCACACAGGCACGGCAGTTGCCGACCGAGCGATAGCCGGGTTTATAGCAAAGGTGAGGAATCTCCTTGCCATGTTCCTTGGCAATTTCGATCAGCGTTTGATCGGCAAACGCGGTAATTTTTTCGCCATCAAGTGTGAATTCAACCACTTTACGTGCGACGAGTATTTCGGACATATCGTTCATTAGCTTATCTCATGCGCAAAATGTTTGACCACACACCGGATCGGATTGGGTGCCGCCTGGCCGAGCCCGCAAATAGAAGCGTCCACCATGACCTGCGACAGCTCTTCGAGCAACCCGATTTTCCATTTGCTTTCCTGCAAAAGCTGCACCGCTTTCTCAGTGCCAACCCGGCAAGGCGTGCATTGACCGCAGCTTTCATGTTCAAAAAATTTCATCAGGTTCAATGCCGCATCGCGCGCCTTGTCATGCTGCGACATGATCGTGATCGCAGCCGAACCGATGAAGCATCCATAAGGCTGCAAGGTGTCAAAATCGAGCGGAATATCGCCCATGCTGGCGGGTAGAATGCCGCCTGATGCGCCGCCCGGAAGATACGCGTAAAACTCGTGCCCATCCGACATGCCGCCGCAAAATTCAGCAACCAATTCTCTGACCGTAATACCGGCAGGAGCCAAATGTACGCCAGGCTTTTTTATGCGCCCGGAAACTGAAAAAGATCGCAAACCTTTACGACCATGACGTCCATGTCCGGCAAACCAGGCGGCCCCCTTTTCCAGAATGTCGCGTACCCAGTAGAGTGTTTCAAAATTGTGCTCCAGCGTGGGGCGATCAAACAGTCCGACCTCGGCGACATAGGGCGGGCGCAAGCGGGGTATGCCGCGTTTTCCCTCAATGGATTCGATCATCGCGGATTCTTCACCGCAGATGTAGGCTCCCGCGCCGCGTCGCAATTCAATCTGTGGCAACGCATGTCCACCCGGCGGATTTGCCTTCAGCGCCGCCAATTCCGTCTCCAGAAGTGCTCGACAGTGGTGGTATTCGTCGCGTAAATAAATATAAATTTTATCAATGCCAACCACCTGCGCGGCGATCAACATGCCCTCAAGAAAGCGATGCGGATCGCGCTCCAAATAGGTGCGGTCCTTGAACGTTCCCGGCTCGCCCTCATCAATATTTATTGCCATCAATCGTGGCCCGGTTTCGGCTCGAACGATGCGCCATTTACGACCTGTGGCGAATCCTGCGCCGCCCAGACCACGCAGGCCCGAGTCTTCCATTTCCTTAAGCGTCGCCTCAGTTTCACGGTTGCCATTGAGCACATCAAGATAAGCCTGATAACCAAACTCGTCTTTGTAGGCGGCGAACGGGACATAATTGCCCTGAACAGCTCTTACATGCTGGTTTTTTACTGCGAACGCAACGTTTTCAACCGTCGCGTCGCCAAATGCATTCTGCCCCACACAGACTGCAGGTGCCTGATCACAGCGGCCAATACACGGCGCCGCAATCACCCGCACCTCTGAGCCGAGAATCGCCGGTAACTTTTCAAGTAATTCAGCCGCCCCCGCCATCGCGCACGAGAGCGTTTCACATACCCGCACTGTCAATGCAGGCGGGGCATCCTCGCCGTCACGGATTACATCAAAATGATGATAGAACGTGGCTACTTCATAGACTTCAGTTTGCGCGAGCTTAAGCGTTTCTGCCAACGCGCTGATATGCGCCGCGGAAATACAACTGAATTTGTCCTGAATCAGGTGCAAGTATTCGATTAACAAATCACGGCGGATGTCATGCCCGTTCAGCAATACCGCAATGTCAGCCCGCGCTTGGGGATCAATCTGACGCCCCTTGGGTTTGTTTCGCGCTTTCATTTTGCTGCGCACCTCTGCGAGCGGGATGGTAGTGATGGCGCCAGGTGCTCGGTCATTCATAAACAGATTCTCCGAAAAATACAGGTCGCATGGATAGTCAGCGGTTTGCGGTCGATGATGGATGGTTAGCGGCGCATTGTTAACAGCGCGCAGTGCCTTGCAATGCGATTAAACAAAGGGAGAACCAAAGCATAACTAGCCGTTACCACGTGGCACATGATGAAAGTCAATTTCTTAAAAACGTAAGAACATGGCGGACAAACGCTAGCATGCCGCAAATGTTTCAGCGTATTACATCAGGTATGCGCCTCAACACCGCTTGTTGGGACTCACGAGCAGACGCAGGAGCAGCAAAATAGTTTAAAACTTCGGCCCTAATTCACTTTTTTAGGCGATGGTTTGATTCCTCTTGCACCTCCGCTCCCTTTCCCTCCTTGCGTCCCCCTGCCGACAAACTTTTCCAGCCACGCAAAATACTCCCGATACCACAAACGCGAATTTTGCGGCTTTACGATCCAGTGGTTTTCGTCCGGAAAGAACACCAGTTTCGATTCAACGTTAAGGGATTTTAGCGTGTTGTAGTAAAGCAGGCCCTGCGCATCGGGTACACGATAGTCGAGCGCGCCGTGAATCACTAGCGTCGGAGTTTTCATGAACCGGGCGAACGTGATCGGATTTTGCGCCGCAACTTTTTCAGGATTTTCCCAATACTTGGCTTTTAATTCGTAATTGAAATAGCCGCCAACATCTTCTGAATATTGGTTTACCCAATCGTAACAACCGGCATGACAAACATACGCCTTGTAACGGTCACCGGCAGCCTCGGAACGAGTGCCTTTCTTACTTGCACCAGGTTGGCCGTTGCGACCATTCATCCATGCCACCATCATGCCGCCATAGCTACCGCCGGTCGCGGCCAATCGATTGGTATCGATGTAACCCTGACGCAGCATGAAATCGGTGGCAGCTTCGATGTCGGCATGCTCTTTGGTGCCGAGCACGCCCATATTCGATTCCAGATATTTATTGCCCCATCCGAGTGAGCCGTGATAATTGACGCAGACCACCACATAGCCTTGGGCAGCGAATACCTGATTGTTCCAGCGGAAATGAAAGTTATCGCCCCAGTTGGCATGCGGCCCGCCGTGAATCGAATGCACCAGCGGCCATTTCTTTTTCGGATCAAAATTCGGCGGGTAGCAGGCCCACATTTGCACCGCTTCGCCATTCCATCCCTTGATGGTGAATTCCCGAACCTCGCCCATTTTGAACTGCGCCATCAGCGCATCATTAAACGATTCAACCGGCTTCGCATGTTCGCCCGCCGCAGTAGCCGCAAACACCTTTGGCGCGGCAGACATATTGCTTCGCACGAACACCAGCGAATCGGCCTTCACATCAAAATCGCTTATGGTGCCACCTGGCGCAACCAAAGCAGGTTCATCGTCATCGAGCCGCATTTGCCAAACCGACAAGCGCGAATGATCATCTGCCGTAAAAAAAATCGATTGGCTATCCGGCGCCCATTTGAGCGGCGCATTCACCACCCGATCCCAGCGCTGGCTAACAAGTTTGAGCTGGTTTGATTTGCGATCAATGACCGCAAGCTTGTTGTCGTCGTTGATAGAACGACGAATATTGTTAACGAGCAGTGCGATCAATTTGCCATCGACTGAATATGCGGGATGGTGGTGCGTAAACGAAGGATTCAACGGCGCGTGCGACCGTTTAGTGGAAGGCAACAGCGCAGGCGAATGGGACCTGGTCAAGTTTTTTGCAAGGCCCGTCTTGATCTCGATCTCCACCAGATGCGTTTCCTGATCGCCTTGTTTGTCCTGATTAGGATTGAATGTAAAGACAAGATATTTGCCATCGGGCGAAATATCGTAATCCGATGCATCGGGATCGAATACCGGCAGCTCGTAAGCGGTGCCTGCAAACAGATCGCGGGTTTTGCCGCTTGCCACATCAAGCACATGCACGCGCGGTACCCGCCCGTCGGTTAGCCAGTGATCCCAGTATCGATACACTGTGCGCGACACCACCATGGCTTTGCATTTGTTCCCCTGCATTTCTTCTAAGCGCTTTGCCTGGTCTTTTTCATTTTTTAAATCAGGCCACACCCACGAAATAAGTGCCACGCGTTTTGAATCCGGAAACCATTTAATACCCGACACGCCGGTCGCGATATTCGACACACGCTTCGCCTCGCCCCCATCTGGCGAAATGATGTATACCTGTGGCTCCTTATCGACGCCGGCACCTTCGCCGCGTTTTGCCACAAAAGCAATCGACGCGCCATCCGGCGACCATCTGCAGCCACCATCCTTTTCACCACAGGCGGTAAGCTGTCGCGGCGCACCACCGAAGGTTGAAAGCAACCATAAATGCGTGCTGCCCGTATTTGATTCCATGTCGTAGCTGGTTACCGCTGCGCATGCAAGCGAGCCGTCAGGCGACAGAATGAGCGAAGAAGGTCGCTTGATTTTCCACAGGTCGGTGGCTTCGATTGCTTTTGGATTTGGCATTTTTAGGATTTCGCTTATCGTTTAACTTGCCGGTTTATTTGTAATCTAGTGGAACGAAAAATGCGCAAGGAAAATAAAGATACGAACAGCAATCTACCAGTTTATGGCTCTCACGTTGGTGTACAAGATTAGTAGTTAAATGCGGGTAGTTCGTATCCTGGTGGCAACGCGATAGCGAATTTGCCACTCACATAAGCTAAAATAATGGCCTGACTGTTTTCCACTGGAATACGCATGAACCCAAACGATCTGCCCGTCAATCAGCCCAAAGCCACTGCCCCAAAATTTAAGTGGGACGATGCCTTGTTGCTGGACGACCAACTCTCGGAAGATGAACGCATGGTGCGTGATCAGGCTCATGCCTATTGCCAGGATAAGCTGATGCCGCGCGTGCTGAAAGCGAATCGCGACGAAACATTTGACCGCGAGATCATGAACGAAATGGGTGAGCTTGGGCTGTTAGGCTCGACCATTGACGGCTATGGCTGCGCCGGCGTGAACCATGTCTGTTACGGCTTGGTGGCGCGCGAGGTGGAGCGCGTCGATTCCGGCTATCGCTCGGCGATGAGCGTGCAATCCTCGCTCGTGATGTACCCCATTTATGCCTACGGATCTGAAGCGCAGCGCGAACGCTGGCTGCCCAGATTGGCAACCGGCGAATTAATTGGCTGTTTTGGTTTGACTGAACCAGGCGCAGGATCGGACCCTTCATCGATGATCACGCGCGCTAAAAAAGTTGATGGTGGCGTCATCATGCATGGCGCAAAGATGTGGATTACCAATTCGCCGATTGCCGATATTTTTATTGTCTGGGCCAAGGACGATGCGGGCGAGATTCGCGGCTTCGTCCTTGAAAAAGGCATGAAGGGATTATCGGCCCCCAAAATTGAAGGCAAATTCTCGCTGCGCGCGTCGATTACTGGCGAGATCGTGATGGATCAGGTGTTTGTTCCCGATGAGAATTTGCTGCCCAATGTGAAGGGCTTGAAAGGCCCGTTCGGCTGCCTGAATAAAGCACGTTATGGCATTAGCTGGGGTGCCATGGGTGCGGCCGAATTTTGCTGGATGGCATCGCGCCAATACACGCTGGATCGCATCATGTTTGGCAAGCCGCTCGCAGCCACCCAGCTGGTGCAGAAAAAATTAGCCGATATGCAAACCGAAATTACTCTCGGCTTGCAGGGGGCGCTGCGTTTAGGTCGTCTGCTCGATGAAGGCCTGGCCACGCCGGAAATGATCTCGCTGATGAAGCGCAATAATTGCGGCAAGGCGCTCGACATTGCCCGCGTGGCGCGCGATATGCACGGCGGGAACGGCATTTCCGACGAATATCACGTCATCCGCCATGCGATGAATCTTGAGGCCGTCAATACTTATGAAGGCACCCATGATGTGCACGCGCTCATCTTGGGCCGTGCCCAAACCGGCTTAAATGCGTTCGGCGGGGCATAACTTCGTGAGCGCTTCCATTTGGGTAAATCGTCCCACGCTTGAAGAATTGAATCGTCCAGCGCCCGGCATGGCGGCGCATATCGGCATTGAATTTCTTGACATCGGCGATGATTATATAAAAGCCAGAATGCCCGTGGATTATCGCACCCACCAGCCATTTGGGTTATTGCATGGTGGCGCATCGGTGGCATTAGCCGAAACCCTCGGCAGCACTGGCGCATTTTTATGTATTAATCCCAAAACCCATAGCGCGGTCGGACTCGAAATTAACGCCAATCACCTGCGCGGCGTCAAAAGTGGCTGGGTCTTTGGAATTGCACGGCCTATTCATCGCGGCAAATCCACCCAAATCTGGGAAATCCGCATTACCAACGAAGCCGACAAGCTCGTTTGTATTTCGCGATTGACGATGGCGATTCTGGAGAACCCGAAAGCACCCGCTCACGCTCTTTAGTTCCCGCACTTTAATCGCTTGGCTTGACGCTATTTGTGAAACGTTTTATTCGGCTTATCCAGCCCTACGCTGAATTTTTGCGTCTGCCTGACGTCAAGCGCATGGTGATCGCCGCGTGGCTATCCCGACTGCCCACTGGCATGATGGGGCTGTCGATGCTGCTATTTCTGCGCGACGCACTCGGCTCATTTAAATTGGCGGGCACCGCGGTCGGTGCCTACTTTATTGCGATGGCGATATCGGCGCCCGTGCAGGGTCGCATCATTGATCGCCAAGGCCCGCAAAAACTGCTGCGCGTAACCGGCGTTGCGCAGCCACTAATGCTGCTTGCATTGTTCATGATCGCCTATTTTAAAATGTCATTTCCGCTCATCGTTGGCGCGGCCATTCTCGCGGGTATATTTCCGGCGCCGATCACCACACTGACCCGCACCATATGGCGGCAACGCTTCACCGACGAATCCGCGCGCAAGATGGCGTTTTCAGTGGATGCGGTAACAATGGAGCTGTGTTTTACGGTGGGGCCTTTGCTGGTGGCATTGATTATTACGCTGTCCAATCCCAGCGTGGGGTTTTTGATCACCACCACGATGGTGTTTGCCGCGTTCCTGATTTTCATGGCGTCGCCTGCGCTCAATTATTGGCAGCAAAGCAGTGCCGAAGAGCGTCATTTACTCGGCCCGTTAACCGATCCGCAATTGCTGCTGCTGCTTGTGGTTACGTTCGGGCTGGCGACGGCCTTCGGCCTGCTGGAAGTGGGCTATCCCGCGCTGGCAACATCGCTTTCGCTGCCCGCGCTGGCGGGCGTGTTACTTGCAGTAAATTCTGTGGGCAGTGCGGTCGGTGGCGCGGTTTATGGCTTGATGCGCATCAACATGCCGCTAGAGCGGCAGTTTGGAATTTTGCTGGGGATGATGGTGCTGCCGTTGCTGCTACATGCGTGGGTGAGTCAGCTTTTGCTGCTCGGCATAGTCGCGTTTATTGCCGGTGCCACGATCGCGCCATCGATAGCCGCGCAAAGTATTTTGGTGTCCCGATTGGCACCGCAAAAGTACGCTACCGAAGCTTTTACATGGTCATCAACATTTATCGTCAGCGGCATCGGCGCGGGCATGGCGAGTGGTGGCGCGTTGGCAGAAACCTATAACGCAACGACCCCTTTCATCATCGCTGCGCTGGTGATGGCATCGATGACCGCGATGTCGTTGTTACTGCGCCGTGAAAGTGTCATTCATTAGCACCAATTCAACACTGTTCTTACGCCAAATCGACGACTTTAACAGCGCCAAAATTCAGGCCGGCGCGTTTGAACGCATGAACACGATACCGCTATTGCAAGCCCTCGTCCATCATTGCGCCGGACGGCAATTGCATGGTGTCAATGCCTTCATCCTGCAGCGCAATCGCGTCATCCACCGAAACCTGACCGCGAATACTGCGTAAATATTCCTCACCGTGATGCATGCGCCGCGCGGTTTCGGCAAACGCGGTGCCGACGTTTTCGGTGTTGGCCAGAACGAACTTTGTGAACTGACGCAGCATGTGTTGCTGCAGGCCTGGAATAGCTGTCGCAGCCGCCAATTCATCGGAGCTCAAAATATTGCCCGAACGTACCATTTGGTGCGCAGCGCTTGCTCCGCTTTGGGACAATTCTCTCGATTCGCTTGAGGTTAGGTTGGAACTGGCGCTGTGGTTAACATTTTGGCTGACACCTGCAGTGGATCCAAGGTTAATTCGGGGCGCCGACAGCAGTTTCACGATGTTAGTGTCACCGCAGACCGGGCATTCCACCAGTCTTCGTTCTAGTTGCGAATGAAAATCTTCGGACGAACGGAACCAGCCGTCGAAGGCATGTTTTTCATAACAACATAAACTAAAAACGATCATGAAATTTAACGAACCTCTATTGATTGAATTGCAGAATACAAACTGTAAATTGTCTCTGGACACGTCTGTTTTTTATGATGCTTCCAAATCTGCCAGTTTGCCTACCCCACTAATATGATCCCAGCATCTGATAATTCAAGCCTCCTGCTGGTTGGATAACGCACAGGAAGCGCGATTTGCCGACAATGCTAGTCAAAACTTGCTAAATATCGCTTACGAAGCTCGCTTTTCTGCACTTTCCCCATCGCATTGCGCGGCAACTCCGCAACCACAAATACCTTTTTCGGGACTTTGAAATTAGCCAGCTTTTGCTGGCAGGCTTGAATGATAGCGATCTCCAGACCAGATTCCAAACCTGGCCCAGACAATTCACCAATGCCTGCATTGGGTAATTTTTTTACGACCACTGCCACCACCGCTTCACCAAAATCGCCATGCGGCAAACCAATCACGGCGCTCTCGGCAACGCCTGGTAAATCATCAATGACCAGTTCCACTTCTTTCGGGTAAATGTTGTAGCCACCCGAAATAACCAGATCTTTGCTTCTGCCCACAATACTGAGGTATCCATCCGCGTCGATAAAACCCATGTCACCGGTTTTAAAAAACTTGTCCGAGGTAAATTCTTCAAGATTCTTTTCGGGCATGCGCCAATAGCCCAGCAGCACATTGTCGCCTTTGACCTGAATATGTCCAATCGCGCCGGCGGCCAATACAGTAGATTCATTTTCCCCATCGGCAGCAGTGACCCGCACGGCCACACCGGGCAGCGGCAATCCGACCGTGCCGCCTTTGCGCTCGGCGAGGAACGGATTGGAAGTAATCATGCCTGTTTCGGTCATGCCATAACGTTCGAGAATCGTGTGACCGGTGCGCAATCTGAATTCGTTAAACGTTTCGGCGAGCAAGGGCGCAGACCCCGATACAAACAAGCGCATCTTGCTGCACATATTAGCGTTGAAACCCGGCTCGGCCAGCAGCCGCGTGTACATGGTCGGTACGCCCATAAAAATGGTTGCGCCAGCCATTGACGCGAGCGCCGCTTTCGCATCAAATTTCGCATGAAAAAGCATCCGCCCGCCCTGACCCGCATTAAGCAATGCAGTGTGCGCTGCGACGAATAGTCCGTGCACATGAAACAACGGCAGAACATGCAGCAAAACATCGCCCGCCTTGAAACCCCAATATTGATGCAAGGTCCGCGCATTCGATGATAAATTAAGGTGCGTAATCATTGCGCCCTTGCTGCGCCCGGTCGTCCCCGAAGTATAAAGAATCGCTGCCAGATCATCCGCATTACGGCTGACAACTTCATTTACTGGTGCGGCATTTATAGCATTTTTGGCCCACGAGCCTCTCCCTGCCTCGTTCATGGTGAATCGATGCGCGATGAAAAGTTTTTCGCAAAGCGGTTGTGCCCATGCTTCGTCGCGCGGCGAATGCACAAAAATTCGCGGTTCAGCGTCGTCTAAAAAATAGGCAACCTCGCTTTCGCGGTAGGCGCTATTGAGCGGCAAATAAACCACACCCGCAGCGAGGCAAGCCAAATACAACATCAACGCTTCAGCTGATTTTTCAACTTGAACGGCGACGCGTTCACCAGGTGCTACTTGCAGCGAGCGGATCAGCCCGACATAGCACGCAATGGTGGCTTCCAGCTCGGCAAAACTGATTTCGCGGCCTGACTCTGTTTCGAGAAATATGCGGGATTTATCAACGGGAAAGCGCGCTTGAAACAGCGAAAAAAGATTATGATTCGCGGCTTCGCTTTCTGTTTCGTGGGGGGTTGCGTTAGCAACGACTTTCGCGGCGGTGCCCAAATCGGCTGGCTTGCTGTGGTTCATGTGTTCCGTTCATTTAGACCGTATGAATCCGACTTTTAATTCTTGATCAATGACGCGTGCTGCGAGGTAGTCTTCGGCCGCAGCCTTGACCTCGGAATGGGTCATGGCATCGTTACCCAAAATTCTCTCAATCGCGCGGCCCGGCAGCAATTGAATCTCTGCGCCGTGCAGCAAATTTAGCTTTACCGAAGCAGCAGCCAGCGCCACATATACACCGCCGCCCAGCTTGCCCAGAACCGTAGTCTCAATATAAACACCGCGTCGGCCCAGCAGCATCAGCGCCATCGCCAAGCTGACGAGATATTGAGAAAGCATGATTTTTTCGTCGTCCAACGCGGTCGAATGCCCCTCGCAATCCACCACGATATTCAATCGCGAACCGGGAAGCGGCTTCCCGGAATGGCACAGTGCCCACACCCGATCGGTCAGCATCCAAGCACGCTGTGCGGTCAGCGGCTGGCGATCCACAATGCCGAGCAGCCGAATTTTTGCGTCATCACTTTTAGCGCGACCGAACAAAATACCCTGTTCCTCTTCCGTTTCGTAACCCTTGGGATAAAGCGCTTTTAATTCCTCCCGTATCTGCGGCTCGCCAAGCGGAAAACCGGTCTGCGGACGGTTTTGCTGCTTCCAACGTTCGCCGAGTTCAAGATGCCATTGATGCCAGGTAAGCTCGGCATCTGCCCCCATTTCTGGTACCTCACCGTGCCAGTTTTTGACGTGGGTTACAGATAGTTTGATGCGCGCATCTGCACCAATTGCTGCCTGGGCAATCGCTCGAAATACGTCGTCAATCGCCGAGGCACCGGCGCTCTGCGCCAAAATAGTCGGTCCCGACATGGCGAGTTGCGTGTTGTCCGAGAAAACGCGCATGGTGGCAAGGGCTGCCAACATGCTGGCACCACCGTAACAATTCGCCCCCAGCAAACACACGATGGGCGCACCGGACGCCGTCATCTCCAGCGCCGCCCGCACCATATGACGAAAAGCACCTAACGCAGGCAGCCCTTCCGAGACGCGCGCACCGGCAGAATCTAGATACAGCAGCAAAGGCGTTTTTTGAGTGGCGACAATGCGAAAAAGACTAGTCAATTTATCGCATTCCTTCACTCCCAATGAGCCGGACGCAATCTTGTTTTCAACCACAGCAATATGAACCGCAACCTCGTTCAGCCGCCCGCGTCCGATCGTAAGATTGCCCGTAGCGTCGCCGAGCGGCGAGAAACCGGTGTCTGTTTTTAGCTGGTTTAGCGTATCAAGGTGGTTCATGCGTTGCAGGATGGCAAGTCGCGATAATTGTTACCGATTCAGGGATTCGCGATTATACCGCCCTGTTAGAATGCCCTTTTTCTTACGTAACGTCCGGTGTTGCGCCTGCGCTTAAATTATCAATAATTCTCTAAACTTATTTGGAAAATGCTATGGATTCCACCGCCACCAATCCACTTTTGCAGCCCTGGAATACGCCGTATGGTCTGGCACCGTTCGGACAGTTTCAGGCGGCGGATTTCATCTCAGCTTTTGCGGTAGCGTTGCCCACACATCGGGATGAAATCGATGCAATTGGGCAGCAAATTGAGCCGCCCACGTTTGAAAATACATTGGTCGCGTTTGATCGCAGCGGACGATTACTGAGCCGCATCCAGCTTCTATTCAGCAACTTAGCCGCCTCCGAGACCTCGCCCGCACTGCAGGCCGTTGAACGGCAAATGGCAACGCCATTGGCGGCGCACGGCAACGCGATTTATATGAATGCGGCGCTATTTAAGCGTATTGATGCGCTGTATCAAAGCCGCGACTCTCTAGGCTTGAACGCGGAGCAGCTGCGTTTACTGGAACGCGTCCACACCGATTTCATCAGAGCCGGTGCAAAGCTTAGGCCTACCGATCAAAAGCGCTACGGCGAACTGATGGAGCAGCTCGCGGTGCTGACCACCCGATTCACGCAAAATGTGCTGGCTGATGAGGTGAGTTTTCAGCTCGTGCTGACGACTGAGCCCGAGCTCGCGGGCATGCCTGAATCGTTGCGCGCCGCCGCCAAACAAGCCGCGATCGCGCGAAATTTGCCAAACGCTCACATCATCACGTTGTCGCGCTCGCTGATCATGCCGTTTTTGACGACCTCAGATCGACGTGATTTGCGGGAAATTGCCTACCAAGCCTGGAGCCGACGCGGCGAACATGTTGGCGCTCATGACAACCGTCCGATTGCGGTCGAGATTATCAAGTTGCGCCTCGAACAAGCCCACCTGCAGGGCTATCAAAGCTATGCCGATTACGCGGTCGCTGACAATATGGCGGCCACGCCAAAAGCGGTCGATGATCTGCTCATGCAGGTTTGGGAACGCGCCAAGCCGAAGGCCTTGCTTGAGCGGGATGCGTTGCAGGCGATGGCGCTGTCGATCGGCCACGACATCACGATTGAGGCGTGGGATTGGCGCTATTACGCTGAAAAAGTGCGCGAGGTGCGCTACGATTTTGATGAGTCGGCGGTCAAACCCTATTTCTCACTCAACCGTATGGTTGAGGCGCTATTCGACTGCGCAAACCGGTTGTTTGGAATCACGATGGTGTTGAAGCCAGGGATCAAGACTTACCATCCCGATGTAAAAGTATACGAAGTGATTAATCGCCATCACAACCTAATTGGTGTCTTTCTACACGACAATTTCGCCCGCACCACTAAGCGCGGCGGGGCGTGGATGAATGTTTATCGGGCGCAGAGTGGCATAAGTGGCATTGCCGGCCAGACTGGCGATACTAATTCTCCAAGCACCTTGCCGATTGTGGTCAACAACAATAATTTCGCGAAAAGTGCCGACGAAAATTCGGGCGGAGAACCAACGTTGCTAAGCTTCGACGATGCGCGCACGCTATTCCATGAATTTGGCCACGGCCTGCATGGCTTGTTGTCAAATGTGGAATATGAACGACTTTCAGGCACGCGCGTGTTGCGTGATTTTGTCGAGCTACCCTCGCAGCTTTTGGAGCATTGGTTAAGCGAGCCGGAAGTGCTTAAAAAGCACGCCCGGCACTATCAGACGAATGAGCCAATCAGTGAAGCAATGCTGGCGCGATTGCAGGCGGCCAGAAAATTTAATCAAGGTTTTGAAACTGTTGAATTTGTCGCTTCAGCGCTGGTCGATATGGCGCTGCATGCCGCCGGCAATGTGACCGATCTCGATCTCACCAGCTTTGAGGCCGCACAATTAAAACGTATTGGCATGCCCGCTGAAATCTCGATGCGACATCGCCTGCCGCACTTCAATCACTTATTCTCAGGCCCCGGTTATGCGGCGGGATATTACGTTTATTTGTGGGCTGAAGTGCTGGATGCGGACGGCTATCAGGCGTTTGTTGAGGCAGGCAACCCGTTTGATCCAGCCGTCGCCGGGCGATTGCTCAAATACATTTATTCGACGGGAAATACATTGCCACCGATGCAGGCGTACGAGGCGTTTCGCGGTCGCGCGCCCACCGTGGATGCAATGTTGAAGAAGAAAGGATTGGTAGAAGTTTAGACAAATGATAAAAATATGAAACCCCAGCAGCCACGGGTATCTACAAACATAAATGCGTTGAAATTGCCGTTGGTAGGGGCTTTGTATTATTGCCTAAAAATTCTCATAGCCAACACCTGACCCAAAGGCACCAACAAGTGTCACAATGCTCGTCCCGTATTGCTGATGGACGGCAAAATCATGTTTGGCAAATTATTCAAGAAAAATGAAATCGATGCGGCACCATTGCGCGCGATGAACACCACCGCCGCAAAAGTCGCTGAGGCCGCGCAGGAAAGCGCGCAACAGGCAGCGGCGTGGGAAAGTCGTTTTAACGCTGCCAAGGGCGACGATACGGCGCTCCTGTCAATTGCGATGGATGCCCCGGTGATCGACATCAAATGCGCGGCAGTCATGGCCCTGAGCAGCGAAGAATCGTTGAAAGCGGCTGAACGCGAATTTCGCACCCACGATCGCAAGGTGCATCGCGCCGCCAAACAACGCTATGAGGCGGTGGTGGCGCATCGCGAAAATAATGAAGCGGCCAAAGCCCTGATTATTTCCGCCGCCGCGCTGACGGCTGAGCCGATGATTCCAGCTAATCGACTGGTAGAGCTTGATCGTGCATGGGCTGCGCTGGGTCAGACGCATCTATCCGACAACACCAAAGGCGAATACGCAAAACATTGGGCTACGCTAACCACCGTCACGCGCGAGCGCGGTGACAAGCAGCTAACAATCAACCGCTGGATGGCGGAAGCGGCAGAGGCAAACACGGTGTTGAATACAGCCGCGTTGGCGTGCGCTAATGGCGTTAACGATCGCCACGAGCTTTCGGCACTGAACCAATCGGTTGAGCAACTGCTGGCATCGGCACCTGTTCAGGATGAGTCAGTCACGCCGGGCGCGAACGGAAATACGGCAAAAGCCACAAAAACGCTTGAAAAATTGGCAGCATTAGTGGCGTCTCTAAACGCGTCGTTACTCGCATCGCAGCAGGTGGCGGCAAGGCTCGCGATTCTGGATGAGCTGGAACAACCGCCTCCGCTGGTCACACCGCTGCCTCTATCAGTGGATGCTTCAGACGTAGCAGAAATAGCGAAGACCGGCGCTGATGCAATCGCGCAATCAGCGTTTGATCCGTTGTCGGAAATTGCACCTGTCGCGGCAAAGCCCGCCGCACGCTGGCGCCAATTACCTGACATGGCTGATCAAACAATGGCGACGCCTTTGAACGCACGCTTCGACGAGTGGCAAATGAATGAGCGAGATCAACGTCAACAAAAACACACCGACAAAAAACAGAAGCAAACCGACCAACGTCAGGCCTCAAAAGATGCCAGGGTAGAAGTGCTATCGACAATAGTGGCGGCGGGTGAGGCGGCTATTGCCGAGGGCCACCTGGCCGAAGCGAATAAACATTTAGTCGCCATCGATGAAGCGCTGTCGAACGGGGCGGCGTACAAAACAGGCGGCCCACTCAGCCAACGTATTGAAGTGCTACAGGCTGAATATGCACGGTTAAAAGGCTGGCAGCACTGGGGCGGTGGGCGAGTTCGCGATGATCTGGTGCTAGAAGCCGAGGCGCTCGCGAATCAGGTCACGGGTGTGGTTGCGAATGCAGAAGTAGTGGCAGTGGTCGACACGGCAATAGCAGCAGCTGTGGCAGACGCCGCAGAAGCGCCAGATGCCGTAACCGTACTCCAACCCACGCCTGAAACCTCATCGGCAGAAGGCGAACCGAAGGTGGTTGCCATTGCTGCAACTATTGCAGCAGAGCCCGTGGTGGTGATGGACGCGAGCGCCGCTGACACCAAGCCGCCGAAAGAAAAGCGTCCCGCTAGGCTACCAAGAATTTCGATTAAACAACATGCTGATGCCATTGAGAACCTGCGTGAGCGGTGGAAGGAATGTGACCGTTTGGGCGGCGCGACCAGTCGTTCGCTGTGGCAACGCTTTGATGGCGCGCTCAAGATTGCTTACACACCCGTCACCGCGCACTTGGCAAAACTCAAAGCGACGCGACAAGAGAATCTGGAGGCGCGCAATAAACTGATTGCCATCCTAGACTCGGCGCCGTTAGGCGATGAAGGTACGCATGATTTCAAAGAGCTTGCCCGCGCGCTTGATGGATTCCAAACCGAGTGGCGCAAGCTCGGCCCGATTGAACATACCGTACCGCACAAAGCCCGCGAGGCCTTGTTGACGCGGATGCGAAAATCGATGGCGCGAATAGAAGCGCCCTTGTTTGAAGCGCGTCGCGTAGCGCAATCCAAGCGTGACCGTTTGATCGAGCGTGCAACCGCGTTGGCGGCTGATGCTCGAGCACGCGACGTGATCGCAAAAGTACGCGAGCTGCAAGCTGAATGGCAGCGCGAAGCCAAAGCGATGCCACTCGCCCGCAACGTCGAGAACGCGGTCTGGACTGCGTTCCGAACCGCGACCGATGCGGTATTTACCCAGCGCGATGCAGCGTTCAATGCGCGCGATGCGGAGTTCAAAACAAACAAATCTGCACGCGAAGAATTGATTGCGACCGTGGTGGCGTTGAACGAAACGAACTCGGTTGCCGACCTCAAGCGCGTCCTCATTGAAACCGATAGCGCATGGCGTCGCGCAGGTGAAGCCCCGCGCACGGACGCTGCAAAACTTGACGGTCAATTTCGCACCGCACGCGAGGCCGCACAAAGGCTCATCGCCTCCAGCGCACAACGAATCTGGGATGCGAAATGCGATGCGCTGAACGCAAAACTAGCCATTTGTGAAGAAGTCGAGAACGCGACTGCAGCAGAAAATATTGATGCCCGTTATGCCGCGATTTCCGCGTTGCCCAACGTGTGGGAACAAGCCTTGGCTGCCCGCCTGGCCCGCGCCAAAGCGGGGACTACAATCACGACGGATTTAGCCGCAGCAGTCAAAAATCAGGAAGCGCAAAAACTTATCTTGCTGCAACTCGAATCTGCGCTCGACGTCTCCTCTCCGCTAGCATTTCAGGCCGCGCGGCGCGACTTGAAATTACGCGCAATGAAGATGGCGATGGAAGGCAAAGCCACTGCAGACGCGAATCCAGGCCTCGATAAACTGACCGCCGATGCGTTGGCCTTATCGCATCTGGATGCCGCGTCGAGGGAACGATTGAATGCGATTCTGGTGGCGTTGCGGGTCAGTACGCATAGAGCAATTTGAAGCCATCAGTTTGAAGCGCTATGACGGGACGATATGCTTGGAATCCGATGCCCCAACAGCTTGAAGTAAATAGCAAAGCCCTAATATCCACAGCGTCTTCAGGCTATTTTTGATTCAAACACCCCGCCCTCCCTTGCGTTTATATTTTTTTTTCACGCTCACTCTTGCTAAGCAACTTCACGCTAAGATCATGTCTTATTTGCTACGATCTTTGTCGCTCAGCGTCATTGTGGGTAACTAACGTTGCTTCCTCTTCGTCGCTTTTACCTCCACCTCATCGACCGGTTACCATGCGCGCTTCTTTTCTCGTATCTGTCGTGCTAACTGCGGCATCATTCATGGCCATGCCCTCTTTTGCTGAACGTCTTACCATTGAACGATTGCATGCTGATCCGGAGCTTTCTGGGCCGAGTCCGCGCAAGGTAAAGGTCTCCCCTGACGGGTCGCGGGTGACTTTTCTGCGGGGTCGGGATGACGATCAATTTCAGCTCGACTTGTGGGAATACAATCTGCGCGACAAGGCGATGCGACGCTTGATTGATTCAAAGTTGTTGCAACCTAACGAAACCATTTCGGATGAAGAAAAAGCGCGTCGCGAACGCGAACGCACGGCGGGCTTGCGTGGGATTGTCGATTACAGCTGGTCGCCCGATGGTCAGCGTTTGCTGGTGCCGCTGGCGGGTGATCTATATCTTGTCGAAGCGGCCTTTCCAGGCAAGGCGCGTCGCGTCGCCAGTGGCAACATCATCGATCCCAAGGTCTCGCCAAAAGGGAAATATATTTCATTTGTGCGCAGTCAAAATCTGGTTGTGGTCGAGATTGCTACCGGCCTCGAGCGCAAATTAACCAAGGACGGTGGCGGCGCAATTCACAACGCTGAAGCTGAATTTGTCGCGCAGGAAGAAATGGCGCAGACCAGTGGGTATTGGTGGGCACCGGATGATTCCGCGATTGCTTTTAAACGTTTTGACGAGACCGCAGTGCCGTTAGTGCGTCGCTTCGAAATTTATGCGGATCGCACTGAAGTGGTGGAACAACGCTATCCCTATGCAGGTGCCAAGAATGTGCTGGTGTCGCTCGCCATTGTCGGCGTCACGGATGGAAAAATACGCAAGGTGGCGCTTGGTGACGAGACCGATATTTATCTGGTGCGGGCCGACTGGAGCAAAAATTCAAAGCAGCTTGTGTATCAGCGCGAGGCACGCAACCAGCAGCGCTTGGATCTGGTCTCGGTGGATGCGGCCACCCTCAAACAACGCCTCTTGCTGACTGAGACCTCCACCACCTGGGTCAATCTGCATGCTGACTTGCGCTTCCTGGAAACACGTAACGCGTTTGTCTGGGCGTCAGAGCGCAGCGGTCGCAAGCATCTTTATCTGTATGATCTAAACGGCAAGTTACTGAATCCAATCTCTAGTGGCGAGTGGGGCATTGATAACGTACTCGCGGTCAATGAAAAAGAGGGACGCGTGTATGTGGAATCGAATCGCGATGTCGTGACCGAAAAGCAAATCTATGCGCTTGCGCTCGATGGCGGTAATGCCGACAGTCCGGTGCGCCTGACCGAAGCCGAAGGCTGGCACGAGGCCGATTTTTCTGAAAATGGTGAACTATTTGTAGATACTTGGTCGGCTCAGAAAACGCCACCGCAAGTCAGTATTCGTCGGGCAGACGGCTCGTTTGTGGCATGGATCGAGCAAAACGAATTGACCGCGCAACACCCCTACGCGCCATACCTTACTGCACATTTACCGATGGAATTTGGCACCTTGGCCGCAAGCGACGGTCAGACGCTGAACTACTCGATGATCAAACCGAGCGGCTTTGATGCCCATAAACGCTATCCGGTTTTTCTTTATGTGTATGGCGGCCCGACCGCACAAGTTGTCGCGCGGCGATGGGGCGGGATGTTCGAACAATACATGGCGCAGCAGGGATATGTGGTCTTTAGCATCGACAATCGCGGCTCCTCTCGACGCGAGCGGCGCTTCACCGATGCGCTCTACGGCAGCTTCGGCAAAGTCGAGGTAGAGGATCAGCTTGCGGGCGTGGATTGGTTGTCACAGCAAAGCTTTGTGGACACAAAACGCATCGGCATATTCGGTTGGAGCTATGGCGGTTTTATGGCGTTGCGCATGATGGCAGAAGGCTCGGATCGCATTGCGGCAGGCGTTTCTGGCGCACCGGTAACTGATTGGCAACTCTACGATACGCACTACACCGAACGCTATCTCGGCGACCCGACAGTAAACGCGGTCGGTTATACGCAGAGCTCGGTATTTGCCTATCTGGACGGCCTGCGTTCACCGCTGCTGCTGCTGCACGGCATGGCCGATGACAATGTACTGTTTACCAATTCCACGCGATTGATCAGCGACTTGACCTCGCGCGGCGTGCTATTTGATCTGATGACTTATCCCGGCGCCAAACACGGGTTTTCGACCAAGCAAAACAAAATTCACCGTGACCGGACGGTTGAAGCGTTTTTTGCGAAACATCTGGGGAACAGCGCGCGTTAGTCGTTAGAAATCACGCCGGACGATAAACAAAAATATTGAAGCTGTAAACACCTGCACCAGCGCGGCGATTGGGCATTTTTTGCTCCGAAATTCCCGCCAATGCTTATGTTTTTATTTAAGCCCCGGCAAGTCACGTTGCGACGCTACGTGACTTTTCTAGAGGTTACAACTTGTCGTATTTCTTGTTTGAACCACGCGCTTTTTCAACCGGATACTTTTCAGCGTTGAGCCGCATTTTTTCGTAGGCAACCGCCATCAAATCGAGCTCCAACTTATCGCTCAGCCGAATCAGATAGAGCAGCACATCTGCCGCCTCCAGCCCCACGGCATGGCGGGCCGCGGCGGAAATATTGTTGCTTTCGGCTTCGGTGAGCCACTGAAAATGCTCTAGTAATTCAGATACCTCGACCGACAATGCCATGGCAAGATTTTTGGGCGAATGAAATTGATCCCAATCGCGATCTGCAGCAAAACGGCGCAACGCATCGCGCAATTCATCTACACCTGACGCGGCCGGAATCACGACTCAAAAAAATCTTTTTCAGCATCCGCAGAAATGGCCGCTACCGCAGCGACCGAGGAAATCGAAGCCTGGGCTGACTTTGCGGACGCTGATGCGAATGATGGCGATGGCACGGTGGGCAAGGAAGGGGGCGGATCAACCACCGCACTGCCTTCCAGCGCCTCGTGTAACGCGCGCTGAATCGTGTCTGCGTCCATCGGCGCACGTCCTTGTGAACGCAACAAAATACGCGACGGTAGATCAAGCAGCCGGGTTTGCGGGATACGCAAATTTGCCGCGACGTTTAGCGTGGGCAACAAGTAAGTGCCGCGGAAGCCGGGCTGCGCGCGATCCATGGCATCCACTATCGCCTGCTGCGAGCGCGCAATGCCAGCAAGGAGTTCAGCAAGTTGTTCGTGGGTGAAGGTCATGTTGTTATAAAAATGAAGGAAGACGTAACCAAATATGTTACATCGTAGAAACGAGTGCAAAATTAAGCGACGAGCGGCAATATCGCTATCCACAACGGATTCAGGCACTTCGCTATTCGCGACTCATGCATAATTGCTGCGCTAAAACTGCATTGATAAGGTTAATTACATTTGCCATGAATCATGCAAATGACCCCAAGCCGACTACCTGAATGCCCGTTCATTAAACTTTTGAGGAGCTTCCGTGACCACAACATATGCCACCAGTTCTGCTGATCCGCTTAATCCCCCCAATTTCCCTCATCCTCTAAATGCTTGCTCGCGGATTGCAGCCTGGGTGCTTTTGCCGCTACTTTTATGGGCAGCCGTAACGTCAGTGCCTGCCACTGCCGAGACAAAACAATCCAGCACGATTGCAAAAGCCACGGCAAATACAATCGCGAGTAAACCAGCCAAACGTTACACAATTGAGCAATTTATGGCGACCACAGGCATCACCGGCGCTTCGTTCAGCGCTGACGAGAAGCGGATTTTATTTTCGAGCAATGAATCGGGCATTTTCAACGTTTATACGATTCCTGTCACCGGGGGCAAGCCTTCAGCGCTGACGAAATCCACCACCGACAGCACCTATGCAGTGAGTTTTTTTTACGACAATGACCGCATTCTTTTCACCCGCGATAAAGGCGGCGACGAAAATAACCATGTGCTTGTACAAGAGCTAAACGGGACAGAAAAAGATCTCACGCCAGGGGAAAAATTAAAAGCGAGTTTCTCAGGATGGCGGCCCGACGGGACCGCGTTTTACATCGCCACTAATGAGCGCGACGCAAAATTTTTTGACCTCTATAAATACGACGCAAAATCCTATGCGCGCACGATGATTTTTAAAAATGAAGGCCTGGCGGTACAAAATGCGAACCCGGCCGCCATTAGCCGCGACGAGCGCTGGATTGCGCTGAATAAACCCAACACCACCTCCGATAGCGACATTTATTTATATGACGCAACCACCCAAAAAACCCAATTCATCACACCGCACAAAGGTGCTGTAAGTTTTAGTGCGGCGACGTTTGATCCCGCCTCAAAGAAGCTGTTTTTTCTAAGCAATGAAACCGGTGAATTTACGGCGCTGCGGACTTATGATCTAGCGACGGGCGCAATCAAGGAACATCAAAAGGCGGATTGGGACGTGGTCTCAACCTATTTTTCGCCTGATGGACGATACCGTGTAACGTCGGTGAATCAGGATGGCAGCATCGCCGTGAATATCGTGGAAGCAGGCAAAAATAGCAGCAATAATATCGATAGCAGCAATAACGAAAAACCAGTCGCAATGCCAAAACTGGCTGGCGGCGAAATACGCGGTGTCACGTTCGGCAAAAGCGGAAATCGGATGGTGTACTACGTCAACGGTGATCGCTCGCCCAACAATTTATTTGTGCATGATTTCGCCATCAAAAAAACCACCCAATTAACCCACAGCCTTAACAAAGAAATCGATTCTAACGATCTGGTTGAAGCCGAAGTGGTGCGCTTTAGATCATTTGATGGCACGGTGATCCCATCGATTTACTACAAGCCACGTGGTGCATCGGCAAACAGCAAAGTTCCCGCGCTGGTTTGGGTTCACGGCGGACCGGGTGGGCAAACGACACGCGGCTATAGCGCGCAAATCCAATACTTGGTAAACCACGGATATGCGGTGCTCGGCATTAATAATCGGGGTAGCAGCGGTTATGGCAAAACGTTTTTCATGGCAGATGATCGCAAGCATGGCCGCGAGCCGCTGTGGGATTGCGTGGAAGCTAAAACCTACCTCGCCAGCCTGGGCTATGTTGATCCGGAACGCATCGGCATTATCGGCGGCAGCTATGGCGGGTACATGACGCTGGCAGCACTCGCATTCCGGCCTGAGGCATTCAAAGTCGGGGTGAATATTTTTGGAGTGAGCAACTGGATTCGCACACTTGAGAGCATTCCACCGTATTGGGAAGCGCAGCGCAAAGCGCTCTATGATGAAATTGGCGACCCGGTAAAAGACAAAGAATTTCTCATCGCCACCTCGCCACTATTCCATGCCAAAGAAATCCGCGCACCGCTGATGGTGATTCAAGGTGCAAACGATCCGCGCGTTATCAAACCTGAAAGTGACGATATTGTGGAGGCGGTCAGGAAAAATAATGTGCCGGTGGAGTATGTGGTGTTTCCTGATGAAGGCCACGGATTTTCAAAGAAGAAAAATCAGATGGAATCGAGCAAGCGCATTCTGGAATTTCTCGATAAATATTTAGCCCGCAATGCCAAAATGCCGACTTAAAAATAAATAGCGTGGCACAGAAAAGTGATCGCATGATCATTTTTCTAGAAGGTTCTGAACAACAAAAATAACAGTCACCAAAAGAATGGTCAAACTAGGGGATGATCACGATGAAAGATCTTAAGCAAGCAGACGAGAACGTATGGCTGGACCGCATGCAGCTGCATGCCGACCCGCTCGCGGACAACACAATGGCAGACATCATGGGGGCGTGGACACCCCCGGTGGTGAGCCTCGAATCAGGCGACATCGCCAACAATACCCGTGCCTGGATATCCGCCCTCAATCCGCAGTGGAAAAAAATTGAAGTCGTCAGCAAAATTTTGGGCGACTGGACTTCTAATCAGAATGTAAAGGCGTGGCAGCCCAGCCCCAGCCTTCCGCCAGTCATTGGTACGCCACTTCTAAAATATGTTGCGTCCAGCGGATCGCTTCCCGATTGGGCTGACCCCGCTAAAATGGCCCGCGCTGAAGAATTGTTTATGGATTACGGCGCGCTATCGGTCACATTATTATTTTGCGCGAGCCTGCCTGAGTGCTACGTTATTCCAGATCTTTCAGCAGTGCTGCACATATCAGGCCAACTTGAAAAGCACACTGATTACCGTGTCCGTTCGACTGGTGCCATGATTTTTCCGGTGATGATGCATGGCGGCTTGACTGATCCAGCTGGCGGCGGAGTGGCGCAAATATTTAAAGTGCGGCTAATTCACGCAACAATTCGAAATCTCATGCTGCGCAAAAATCCTGGCGCTGGGTTAATGTCAACCACGAACTCAACCACTACCATGGGTGCATCACCGCTCGCCACTGAGACCGCAGATATTGTGGCACCGCTCTCCGCGTTTTCAGGAGCATCCGGCATGTATCAAGTTTTGTTTGCGCATGGCTGGAATACGCATGCGGATGGGCTGCCCTGCAATCAGGAGGAATTGGCTTATACACTTCTCACTTTCAGCTATGTTTTTCTGCGCGGCATGCGCACGCTGGGTTTGCGCTTCTCAATGGCGGACGAAGAGGCCTACCTGCACACGTGGAATGTGGCAGGATCGCTGCTGGGTATCGAGCACGATTTGATGGCAGATACGATGGCTGAGGCAGCACTGCTTTTTACACGAATGCAAGCACGCGGGCGCGCGGATCAGCGTCGGCATACAAGCAAGCCAGATCCACGGCCTGACTTGGGCAATGCACTTGTCAAGGCGATGGAAAGTGTGATTCCGATTCGCATTCTAAAGTCATTTCCGTTGCTGATGACGCGCCATTTGGTAGGGACAGAAACGTCGAAAGACCTGGGCTTGAACGCTCACTCGCCGTGGTCATCACGGCTTTTGTTTTATGCGCTGCTGGCAGCATCCAGAGCAGTCGATAGCATGCTGCACATCGTATGGCCCGACTTTTCTATTACGCGTTTTTTAGTACGTGTTTTGGGCTATCGGCTGATTACTCAACTGATGATGGATCAAACCAGACCTTTAAAGCTCCCACAGGAGCTCATAAACCGTGTCAGCGATGTAGTGGCAAGCTGGAGTGACGATAAAAAAGCTCCGCGCTGGCTGAATAAAGTCGAAGATCGCTTGACTACGGCGGGCAGCTGGAGCGACGCACGACCACAATAACGAATCGGCCAAAATTCCGAACACCGTCCGCGCGCAGAACTCAAATATTGATTCGTACTATTGTGCCGGTGTCGTGCTTGTGGCACCTTCCGAATTCCGGAGTATTTCAATACTGATACGCTGCGCTATCATGTCCCTAGATGACGTTTCTCTATGACCTTTTTTCTTTAGTTCGCGCATGCGTTTTAACCTTTATATTTTTTATGTCATCGGATGTATATTCGCTCGCATATTCGTTTTCATGTTTATTAGTTTAGGTAGCTCGAACTTTCCGGCAGCGTTCAAAACGCGGCGCGCAAGTAGCGTAGTTTCAGCGATACCTAGGCTGACTTCGGTGAAAACGTGGGCTATTGCTATGGCCATGGTTACGGCCAGCGCTGGCCTGTCAATATCCGCGCACGCTGCACCTGATTCGCTTACTTCACCCGCCGCGCCGATCCCATCCGCTGCGCCAATCATCTCGCCGATCGTTGCACTTAACGCGCAGAGCGCCACTGTCGATCTGTGGCCATCAGCTACTTTTCTGCATGACCCGGAAAGCAAACTCACCATTACCGAGGCGATCGCCGAACCTGAAAAATTTACGGCGCTCAAGTCCGCCTACGCCACGCTAGGCATGCGGCAAAAGGTGATGTGGCTGCGCATACCTGTGTCACTCGCCGCAGGCGCGCAAGAAGGCTGGATTCTTGATATTGACTACGCGCTGTTAAATCGCGTCGACGTTTACGTGGTTCGCGAAGGAGGCATTGTGGGTCAGGCGCGGCTCGGGCTGTCGCAACCGTGGCAAGAGCGTCCGATTCAAAGTCGCTCATTATCGGTGGAGCTTAATTTCAAGGCTGGGGCAGCGCAAACGCTGATTATCCGCGTCGACACGCCTGGCGCGATGATCCTGCCCATCACGCTCAATTCACATTCGGCGTTTCACCAACGCGCACTTAACGAGCAAATGCTTCAGGGCTTGCTCACCAGTCTGGTGGTTTGCCTCCTGCTATACAGCTTGCTGCAATGGCTGAGTCTGCGTGAATCGTTATACATCAAATACGCGGCGCTGGTATTTAGCAGCGGACTATTCTCGATTCATTTTTTTGGTATCGGTGAGCAATATTTGTGGCCTAACAATGCGTGGCTGGGCAGCCATATGGCAGGCCTGAGTTCGTTGATCGCCGCGTTTGCCACGGCGTTGTTTGTAGAGGATGTGCTTGGCAACGATATGGGCCGAATATTGCGCATCGTTATGCGCGTGGTGGCCGGTGCTTTTGGAGTCACCGCCATTGGGCACGCATTGGATATAGTGGATATTTATGGCGTTAGCGTGGTAATGGCGGCGCTCAGTTTTATGCCGTCTCTGCTAGGCATACCAGGAGCAATTGCCAGATTACGGCGTGGCGATCAAACCGGCACGTACTTCATGGTCGCGTGGGCTGCGTATGCCACCGCAAGCTTCATTATGGTAGGCGTGGTGCGCGGCAATATTGGAGCTAATTTTTGGACATTGCATTCGTTTCAGCTTGGCGCGACGCTCGATATGCTGGTGTTTATGCGAATTGCGGTGTTGCGCTCAGCGGGAGTTCATAAAGCCGCACAACGTGCGACGGTGGAGCACGCCGCGCTTCTTTCGCTCGCCCACACCGATCCGCTGACGGGGCTGCTGAACCGGCGCGGACTACAGGCCACATTGCTCGCAGCGCTGCCAACGGCAACAGCCAACAATATTCTTGCCGTGTATTTACTCGATCTCGATCAGTTCAAACCCGTCAACGATCAGTATGGTCATGACGTGGGCGATGAGCTACTCGTTGTGGCGGCGAGCCGTTTGCGTGCCAGCATGCGTGCCGGGGATGTGGTCGCGCGACTGGGTGGCGATGAATTTGTCGTCATGGCGGGCGGCTTGCATAACGAGAAACAAGCGAGAGAACTCGGGCATCAATTACTCAATGCATTCCGTACGCCGTTCAGCTTGACCCAGCACACCTGTCAAGTCGGAATTACGATTGGCTATGCACTGGCCCCCGCGGACGGTAGCGACGCGTTGGGACTGCTCAAAAACGCAGACGCCGCAATGTATATGGGCAAGCAAAATGGTAAAAATTGTCTACGCAGAATTGGCATGACAACGTCATCATCCGCATAAGCGCAAAACACGGTTTTTTGCCGATGTTAGCGACGCTTTAGCAATTTTAGCCGCTTTTAGATGCTTGATAATGAATTGTTTTCCCGCGCACTGGATTAGCAATCCGCTTGGCGGAGACCTTATTTGTGTGGCACCGATATAAATAAAAAGGCCTACATTTCTGTAAGCCTTTGAATTTGTTGGTGCGCCCAGCAGGATTCGAACCCACGACCCCTTGGTTCGTAGCCAAGTACTCTATCCATCTGAGCTATGGGCGCATACCCAGATTATAACCGCGAGTGGTGAAAAAACCAACCCTAATACCATCAACGTAGAGTTTCCGCAAAGTCGATGCACGGTGATTGAAAAATTTATATGCCGGCATTTCTGTTGGACCGCGCGCAAGCTGGCGCTCACGTACAATAATTCTACTACCGCTGCAAATCAAACCGACCCGGCAACACCGGGTCCCCCGGCTGGCGGTTCAACTCCAGCGTTTCCTGAATACGCGTTCTTGCGATAATGAACGGCGATGCCTTGGCGGCCTGGCCCAGTAACGCATCCATATCCGCATGATCGCGGCGCAGACTCGAAATCAGCGCCAGAAAAGCATCCGTCAGTCGCGGCTCAAACTGACGGCCCCGTAACGCCAGAATTTCCGTCAAGGCGCTGTCTTCTGTCCAGGCATGCTTGTAAGCCCGCTTGTGAGTGAGTGCGTCGTAGACATCTGCCAGGGCGGTAATCCGAGCCGCCAACGGAATGTCTTCACCGGCCATCCCCGATGGATAACCATTGCCATCCCACCATTCGTGGTGACAGCGGGCAATCTCTTCGGCCATCTGCATATGCGGAATCTGGCTTTGGGCCAAAACCTGCGCCCCAATGGTGGTGTGGGTTTTCATGACTTCACGCTCGGATGCGTTGAGCTTGTCAGGCTTGAGCAATATCCCGTCGGGAATACCGACTTTGCCGATATCGTGCAAGCGGGCGGCGATATCGATCATGAAGATCGTATCGGCATCACAGCCGAGGCTCTTGGCGAGCAGGCTGGACAAACGGCCGACGCGGTAGGAATGCTCACCGGTCGAGTCATCGCGCAATTCAGCCGCCACCGCCAAACGCTCCATAACTTCGACCCGGGCGATAAACAGTTCTTTATCGCGTTTCCGTAATTCCTGCTTGGCGACGCGCCCTTCAAAGACTTCAGCGCGGGTCAGGAGCTTCTTGATAATCTGCGAAGCGTCCTCGATGGGCGAATCTTTATCGGCGACGTGGAGCTGTTCAAGATGGCGTTTGACGTGCTGGAGCACGTTGGCGGCCTGGGTCTTGCGCTGTTGTTCGAGCATCATGTTGAGATACTCAAGGGCTTTGTCGTGCTGGCCGATGTGTTCGTGGGCTTTGACGAGGGCGACGAGGACTTCGCGGATCGTTACTTTGAGGGTGATGCCACGTTCGAGCGTGGAGGTGAGGCGGGAGATGCCAACATCCGCCTGGCCTGAGAAAACTTCGGCAAGACCTTCGGCGACGGAGGCAGAAATATCTGCGCGGGGTGATTTTGATTGTGATGCGAAGTGACGTGCGGCCTGTGCGTGATGTCGGGCACCGTTAAACTCACCTTTCTCAATTAGCAGTCGAGAGTAATAATTTTCGGCAAGTACTCGATTGAGAATTGCATGCGTGCTATTCGGAACCAGCGTTAAATCGATGGCTTTTGCAATGATGGTGAGGCCCTGGTCGATTTCGTCAAGATTCAAATGGCAAACAGCCATATTCATATGTACCATTTGTTCAATTCCACTAACCTCTTCTAATCCATCTGCCAGAACTAGGGCTTGGCGCGAGCAGTTAATCGATTCTCTGTGAAGTCCACTGTAACTAAGCGCGACGCCTAAGTTTTGCCATATTTTGCATTCTTGTAAGGTATCGCCATTTTTTTGAGCTAGAGAGAGTGCGTCCGCATAAACTTCCATTGCCGTAGGCAAGTTGCCGGTGTCCGCAGAGCATACGCCAATAAGCATAAGTAACGATGCGTTGGCCTTTGCATCGCCTGATCCTAAGGCCAATGGCCGGGCTTGTAACGCAACCTTGAGCCCAGAGTCAGGTTTGCCGGACAAGTAGAGGGAACGGACAATATCCAAGAGCAATCGCAATTGCTCTTGCTCGTCAATCTGTAGGTTAAGAAGTGTTTTTGATAAATCCTCAAGAACCACTAGATCAATATTCGGGCCGCTCTTGAGGGAATTTGTGACCAAATCCGCCGCCTCCCTCAGCGTGGCGGTCTTAGCTCCGATGTCGTTTGTAGCATCGCTCATATGATAACCCTTTGCACTTGCTATGCATACCAGATTAATCTAGTCTTAGATATTAATAATTTAGCAATTTAACAAAGTTTAACGTAACTACTAACGGAGAGCACCATGGGAAAAGAATTCAACACAGCAGAAGCATTGGGAATCATTCAGATCAACGAACCTGAATTAATTGCATTAGACGAACTTGCACTAGCCCTTATTGGCGGTGGCGAAATGGCTGTTTCGCTTTAACACGTTCATAACATTATCGACAACTACAGGAGAACATCATGGGAAAAGAATTCAACACAGCAGAAGCATTCGGAATCATTCAGATCAACGAACCTGAGTTAATCGCATTAGACGAACTTGCACTAGCCCTTATTGGCGGTGGCGAAATGGCTGTTTCGCTTTAACACGTTCATAACATTATCGACAACTACAGGAGAACATCATGGGAAAAGAATTCAACACAGCAGAAGCATTCGGAATCATTCAGATCAACGAACCTGAGTTAATCGCATTAGACGAACTTGCACTAGCCCTTATTGGCGGTGGCGAAATGGCTGTTTCGCTTTAATTATTTAGATTATTTAAGCAGTATTTGTCTCACATTTTGCACCGATTCTGTCCGATGGCTCACCAGCACAATGGTGGAAACGGTTGAAGCCAAGTTGCTGCGAATCAGACTTTCTTGGCCGGTATCGATCTGATCGAGAGTTTCGTCAAGAAACAGTACTTGGGGGTGGCGGTAGAGGGCGCGGGCCAATAGTACGCGCTGCTTCTGCCCCCCCGATAATGTAGAGCCCAGCGCGCCGACCAGGGTGGAATAGCCCATCGGGAAGATGCTAATTTCTGCGTCAATTTGCGCGAGTCGGGCGCATTGTTTGATTTCATTCATATCGAATTCGCCGCCAAAGGCGATCGCGTCGGCGATTGAGCCTAAAAACAACGTGTCTTCTTGCGTAACAGCGCCCAGCTGTCCGCGATACATGGCCAAATCCCAATCGCGTAAATCGCGTCCGTTCACCAGCACTTGACCCTCGGTGGGATGCAGCAGGCCCAGCAATACTTTCAACAGCGTGGTTTTGCCGGATCCGGATGGGCCGACCAGCGCAACGGTTTCGCCCGGCTTAATATCAAAATTGAGGTGGCGAAACGCATAGCCTTCGGGGCCATAGGCGAATCCTAAATTACGTGCCTCTATAACCAACGGCTGGGCGCTTGAACTGATTAACGCAGACCCGGTGCTGAACGAACCATAGGATTTTTCCTCTTGCGCCAGCGCGATGTCGGCGATGCGCTCGGCGTGTAAATCAAGCATGCGAAATTCATTCCATTTCTCGACCAGATTATTCACTCGGGTGAGAAACACCAGCTTGAACCCCAGGAACGCATAGAGCATGCCGACGGAGAAAATCCCGTCCAGCACCAGCAGCGCGCCCAGCCAAATGATGATGACGCTTTCCAAGCCAAAAATCAGCCCTGCTGCGCCTCGCTGAAAAATGCCCACGTTTTGAACTTTAACGCCTGCGTTTATCTGCTCGACCACCAGATTTTGATAAGCCATCCGCCGATCATTTTCGCGCAAGTTAAGTTTGATCGCCATCATGCCGCGCAAGGTCTCGATAAAGTGCGTGCTGGCTTTGGCTTCATGGGCCAATTGCTCATCAGTCGCAAACCGCTGCGGATAATAGAAATACCAGCGCAGCATCGCGTAAATCGCCGCCGCGCCGAGCACGATCACCGTCAGCTTAACGCTGTAAAAAGCCATCACGCTGATCGTCGCAATCACCATCAGGCCATCAATAAAGGTTTCCACAAAGGTGGTGGACAGCGTCTTTTGGATCGCATCCACGGAGCGAAATTTAGACACGATATCGCCGATATGCCGTTTTTCAAACCATGCGAGCGGCAGCTTTAGCAGGTGATTAAATAGCGCCGTCAGTAACCGCATATTGAAATGGGTGCTCAGATATACGCCAACCCAGGCTCGCACGGCGGTGACGATGACTTGAATAATCACCAGCGCGCCAAACGCGACGCCCAGCACCGTCAGCAATTCTCGATCGCGCCCGACCAGCACCCGATCCACCACCAGCTGCAAAAAAAACGGCATGGCGATGGCAAATACTTCCAGCGCCAACGAAATCAACACCAGTTGCGCAATACTGCCGGTGAGTCCACCGCCCACCGACAACAATTGCCATGCACTGATTTTTTCACGTTCATCGACGCGGCGAAAGCTGGCGTTTAATGTGAATTCCATCGCGATGCCGGTGTAGTGTTTCGACACCTCTGGCAGGATCAACCTGCGCATACCCCGCGCGGGGTCGTGCACCGTTAAATATTTACCTGATATTTTGGTGAGGACGACAAAGTGATTCATGTCCCAATGCAGCACCGCAGGCAGTGTCAACTTGCCGAGCGCTTCCAGCGGTGCTTGCACCCCGCGCGCCACCAGCCCCATTGACTCAGCCGCCTGCGAGAGATGCTTCAGTGTGACCCCTTTAAGCGATGGCGACAGACGCATGCGCATCGCAGAAAGATCGGTCAAGTGGCCGTGGAAAGATGCCACCATGGCAAGGCACGCGATGCCGCACTCGGGCGCTTCGCTTTGCAGAATAACGGGGACACGGCGGGAGAAAATATTACTGGACAAGAAGATTCCTGGCGGGGGTTTTCATTTATAAAAGTGAATGAATGTGTTTGCCTAGTGGCTATGTGGTCATTGCAACGCTATTCGTTGCATGTTTAAACCGCAACAAGATTCGAGTTTTAATTTTTAAGCGATTTCATGTAACGCCTACCCACCCGCTCAGTTTCAAAACCGAGCCCGTAGCTGCATCACGGGTTCAAAAATCCATTCAATCAGGCTTCGCTTTTCAAGCAGGATGTCAGCATTAACCAACATGCCCGAACGCAGTGGAAAATCCTGGCCCAGCGCGGCCACGCTTTGTTTATCCAGCGTAACCGCGACCCGATAGACGGGTTCACGGGTCGTGGTGGGGCCAATTTTTTCGCCCGCCGACCATACCGTTTGGCTGACATCCGAAATTACCCCATGATATTGCCCGAAGCGCTCAAACGGAAACGCTTCATAACGCATCACCACATCTTTGCCTTTACTCACAAAGCCAATCGCACGAGTGGGCACTAACATCTCAGCGTGTAGCACGCTACCCTGCGGCAGCACAGTGGCCAGCAACGCATCGGCGGCCACTGATTGGCCCTGACTTACCGCGATATTCGTGACAGTGCCGGTAATCGGCGCGCCGATGATAGTTTCGCGCTTGGCATCCTCGGTGGCGAGCGTCTGCTGAACCTCACTAATTTGGCGTGACACTTGATCAATCTGCGCGCGAGATTTCAGCGCAATTGCGGGCTCTTCCATCTTCGCATTGCTCAAATCGCGATCCAGCGTGATGCGGCCACGTTTCAGCGCTTGCAAGCGAATTTCCTGATCCGTCACTTCATCCTGTTTTTGCCGCGCGACAATATCCGAGACAAAACGCTCTCGGGCCAGATCGGCGAACCGTTTTGCCTGTTCGCGGGCAGACGCCAGTCGCTGCTCCTGCAATTTCATCTCTCGATCAATCTGCGCCACTTCGGCCTGGGTATCCAGCACCTTTTTGCGAAGCTGTTGAACCTGCTGCTCGCCCAGTTCGCGCAATTGCGCCTGCTCCTTTTCGAGCAGCGCCCGCCGTTGTGACAATTCACCCGACACCAAGGCACCCGTGGACGCGGACGCCTGGGTCGAACGCTCATACGAAATTCTCACCAGGGGCGCGCCCTCCACAACCTGCTGGCCTTCTTTCACCATCAGCTCGGCTACGCGACCGGCATCCGGGATCTGCACCCTGGCGGCACCAATATCCAGCGCCAAAAATCCTTCGACGCGTTCGCGGCGGGTGTACTGCCCCCACACCGCAACAGCAATCATGATGCCCGCAGCGCCGACGGCGAGCGCGGTGAGCGCCCACATGGGCAGCGGACGCGCGATCGTCGCCTCGCCGAAAAATTTTTCGCGCTGCGCATCAAGGGCTTCTTGGCGAAACAGTTTTTGGCTCATGCGATGAATAAATACGGTTAGCCGACACCGCTTAGGTTGCTCAAAAAAATGCCATGACGACAAATGATGCTTGATTGTAAAGGATGAGGCGAATATTCGTCAAAACGTGAAGCCACGTGTCCCGAATCGGGCCGACGGCGCCAACGAAGCCGCAGACAAAGCGAAAAACAAAGCCGACCAAAAAGCGGGCAGAAAAGCTGTCACGAAGTCGTCACATTTCGTCTTTATCCTTGCATTCAATAAAAAATTATTGTTAATTTTTAACGGAGAATCATAATGAAATTGAAATACATGCTTTCAGGTGTCGCAATGGCGGTGGCATCATATGCAACCCCTGGCTTCGCAGTGGATATTACCGGTGCGGGCGCATCGTTCCCCTTCCCCATCTATTCAAAATGGGCGGAGGACTATAAAAAATCATCCGGTTCGGCCATGAACTATCAATCTATCGGCTCAGGCGGCGGCATTCGTCAAATCGAAGCCAAGACCGTTGATTTCGGTGCTTCGGACGCACCTTTGTCAAAAGAGGATCTGGACAAGAAAGGTCTGGTCCAATTCCCCGCGATTATTGGCGGCGTAGTGCTGGTGGTCAATCTGGAGGGTGTTGCTCCGGGTGCCATGCGCCTGGCCGGGCCGGTGGTCGCAGATATTTTCCTGGGCAAAATCAAAACCTGGAACGACAAGGCGATCGCTGACCTGAACCCAGGCCTAAAATTACCAACTGACCCGATCACCGTCGTGCGCCGTTCCGATGGTTCAGGCACCAGCTTCCTGTTTACCGACTATCTCTCAAAAGTTAGCCCTGATTGGAAAGCCAAAGTCGGTGCCGGTCAATCGGTAGCATGGCCTGAAGGCGTGGGCGGCAAAGGTAACGAAGGTGTATCTGCGTATGTACAGCGCATCAAGGGATCAATCGGTTATGTGGAATATGCCTATGCCAAGAAAATCAAAATGGCGCATGTCTCGATGAAGAACCTGGCGGGTAATTTTGTGCAGCCTGACGACCTGACGTTCCAAGCAGCTACTGCGAGCGCTGACTGGGCCAAAGCACCGGGCTTTTTCATGGTGCTCACCGAGCAGCCCGGCAAAGACAGCTGGCCTATCTCGGGCGCCTCGTTCATCCTGATGCAAAAATCGCCAGACAATGCTGACAAGGCCGCCGCCGTACTCAAGTTTTTTGATTACTCATTCAAAAATGGTGGCAAAGCTGCTGCCGAGATGAACTACGTGCCCATTCCAGCAAACGTCGTGAAAATGATTCAAACCATGTGGAAAACAGATATCAGGGCTGCGGGCGGTCAAGTTGTCTGGAAATAAATTCTCGATTCAGTAAGTGTGCGTAACGGTTAAGTTCTACCAAGCGGGCTGCTTTTATAGCGGCCCGCGTTATTTCTGTTCTGCACTTTGAGTAAACTATGCTCTGGATTGATATTTTATGAGTATCGCCAACATTGATACCTCCTCCCAATCGAGTGCTAAAGGTAAATACGTGTCGAGAGAAGAACAATTAAACGCGCTGGCAGCGCGCCTGGTCCGGCAACGTTGGCAAGACACTTTGTTTCGACGAACCACACTCTTTTTTGCACTGTTTGTTCTAGCTATTTTGGCAGCGATTCTGTTTTCGCTCATCAAAGGTTCACTGCCGGTATTCGATAAATTTGGTTTGGGCTTTTTGACCAGCAGTGCGTGGAACCCCGTTACCCACGAATATGGCGCACTAAACGCGATCTATGGCACGGTAATGACATCGGTGATTGCATTACTGTTCGGTATTCCGATCAGCTTTGGTATCGCGATATTTTTGACCGAGCTTTGTCCTGCATGGCTAAAGCGCCCGCTGGGCACAGCGGTGGAATTGTTAGCTGGCGTACCCAGTATTATTTACGGCATGTGGGGCTTGTTTGTATTCGCACCACTTTTTGCACAATACGCTCAGCCGTTCCTTACCAAATATCTTGGCGTCATTCCTTTCGTGGGTGCTTTATTCCGCGGGCCGGCAATGGGTATTGGCGTACTGACGGCTGGCATCATATTGGCGGTCATGGTTATTCCTTTCATCGCATCTGTGATGAGAGATGTGTTTGAAGTCGTGCCGCCCGTGCTCAAGGAATCCGCTTACGGCCTAGGTGCGACCACGTGGGAAGTGGTGCGGAACATTGTGCTTCCCTACACCAAGGCGGGTGTCGTTGGCGGCATTATGCTAGGCCTGGGCCGTGCCCTTGGCGAGACCATGGCGGTCACCTTTGTGATCGGCAATGCGCCGAAGATTGCAGCCTCACTATTTGAGCCCGGCAGTTCCATCGCGTCCACGCTGGCCAATGAATTTGCCGAAGCCAGCAACGAAATCCACATATCTGCACTGATTTCATTAGGATTGGTGCTGTTCGTTATTACGTTGATTGTATTGGCGCTGGCTAAACTGATGCTCGCCCAGCTCGGCAAACGTGAAGGGGCAAAAACATGAATGCGCGCTATCAAAAGCGGCTGCTCATCAACCGCCTGGCCCTGCTTCTGGCGATCAGCGCAATGGCTATTGGCATGATTTTTTTATTGTGGATATTGGCGGTGTTGGTTTCAAAAGGCATTGGCGGTTTGAATCTCGCCGTGTTTACCGAAATGACGCCATCCCCCAGCAGCGAGGGTGGACTGGCCAACGCCATTTTCGGTAGTCTCGTCATGGTGGGCGTCGCCACCTTCGTCGCCACACCGGTTGGTATTTTGGCAGGCATCTATTTATCAGAATATGGAAACCGCGGCTGGGTAGGGCCCGCGACACGTTTTATTAACGACATTTTATTGTCTGCACCTTCTATTATTTTGGGCCTGTTTATCTACACCATCTATGTGGCGAACGTAAAACACTTCTCCGGCTGGGCGGGCTCTTTCGCGCTCGCACTTATCGCCATTCCAGTGGTGGTGCGCACCACCGAAAATATGTTGAATCTGGTGCCCGCGAGCTTGCGCGAAGCCGCTTCTGCATTGGGTACGCCCCAGTGGAAAGTGGTTTCCTATGTCGCACTTCGGGCGGTCAAAGGCGGCGTCATTACCGGCGTTCTGCTGGCGGTCGCGCGCATCAGCGGTGAGACTGCGCCGCTGCTATTCACCGCGCTGAACAACCAATTCTGGTCTGCTGACATGAACGCGCCGATGGCCAATCTACCGGTGGTGATTTTCCAGTTCGCCATGAGCCCGTTTGAAAATTGGCAATCGTTGGCGTGGGCAGGTGCCATGATCATCACGTTCTCGGTGTTGGCACTGAACATCGCTGCACGCGCATTTTTTGATCCTCGCCAGAAAAAATAAATCAACCGAATTATCGGAAAACTTATGACTGATATCGCCCCCTCTACGCTGCCTGAAGCAAAAATAAAGGTCAATAACCTGCAGTTTTTTTACGGCAGTTTTCAAGGCTTGAAAAATATCAATCTGGATATTCTGGAGCGTCGCATCACCGCCTTTATTGGCCCGTCCGGCTGCGGAAAATCAACGCTGCTGCGCACGTTCAATCGCATGTATGACCTTTACCCCGGCCAGCGTGCCGAGGGCAAAATTATGATGAACGGTAAAAACGTTTTGGAGAAAGATCAGGACTTGAACTTGCTGCGTGCCAAGGTCGGCATGGTGTTTCAAAAACCCACCCCATTCCCGATGTCGATTTACGACAACGTTGCGTTTGGCGTGAAACTTTACGAATCGCTTTCCAAAGCGGAAATGGACGAGCGAGTCGAATGGGCGCTTAACAAAGCGGCCATCTGGAACGAAGCCAAAGACAAGCTGAAACAATCCGGCTTGTCACTTTCTGGCGGTCAGCAGCAACGTTTGTGCATTGCACGTGCCGTGGCCGTGAAGCCGGAGGTTGTTTTGTTGGACGAACCCACCTCGGCACTCGATCCCATCTCGACCGCAAAAGTGGAAGAGTTGCTGCATGAGTTGAAAGAGGATTACACCATCGCCATTGTCACCCACAACATGCAGCAAGCGGCCCGCGTATCTGACTTCACCGCCTACATGTATCTCGGCGAATTGATCGAATACGGCATAACGGACGAATTGTTTATCAAGCCAAAGCGTAAAGAAACCGAAGATTACATTACCGGCAGATTTGGTTAAAACTCAGCCGAGTTCAATTTAATACTCTAGCGCTGGCGGGCTTCTACGAGCATTTGTTGCCTGCAAGGCAGGTCACTATTAGGTCCAACAAATAACGCTCCAATCAAGAAGCGTTTTAATTTTTCGATCAATTGCTGGTATTTGCCAAGCTTTATTGTGTTTCAACCATTGTTATTTTCCACCTGTTCTTTGTGCTGCAACATTGCATTGTTAATCTGGCGTTCCTTCAATTTTCCAGAGAAAATAATATGCATTATTGGCACTTTGCTTTATTCATTATTTCCTGCTTACTTTTTACCGGCCATTCAGGCTCTGCACGCGCTGACGAAATCCGTATTGGCAGTGTGGTCGATCAATCTGGTTTACAAAGTGATGTCAGCCGCGACTACCTCGCCGGCGCGCGCACCTACTTTGACCAGATCAATTTGCTGGGCGGTATCAACGGGCGAAAAATCAATCTGATCGTAAAAGACGACGAGGGCGTTATGGCGAATACCGTCAAGCTCACTCGCGAGCTGATCGAGACAGAGCACGTTGATGCATTGTTCGGCTACGTCGGCGATGACAGCGTTCAGGCGGTTTCAAAAGATGCGGTGTTCAAAGCATCCCGTATTACCCTCTACGGCCCGCTCAGCGGTGCGAGCGGGGGCACATCGCCCGACCATATTTTCTTTGTGCGGCCCACCTACCAAGACGAGGCTAAACATATACTGCAACATTTCAGCACGCTCGGCAACACCACCTTTGTGGTGGTCAGTGCGGTTGATACATTTGGCATCAATATGGCCGATGAATTGGCTGAGCAACTCAAAGCCCGCCAGCTCAAACCCGCCGGTAAATTTGCGCTGTCGGCACGTCTCGACAATGTGGATACGATAGCGCGTGATGTGTTTAGACTGAAACCGCAGGTGGTGGTGGTCGCTGCAGACACGATTGCGATGGCGGAATTTTTAAAGAAGTTTCGTGCGCTCGACAAAGGCATCAATGTGGTGGGATTTTCCACCGTCAATCACCGCACACTGCTCGAGCTGGCCAAGCCGGAATTCGCGGTCAGCACCATGCTCACCCAGGTGGTCCCGAATCCGCAATCAAGCACCACAAAATTGCAAACCGAACATCGCGCAATAATGACAAAATTCCGTGACGAACCACCGTCGCATCTCACGCTGGAAGGCTTTCTTGCCGCGAAAGGTCTGGTACGCGCGATGGAACGGGCCCAGGAACGCGACGGTCGTAGTAGCGGCCGCGGTATCAATCGCAGCAGCATTGCCGCCGCACTGGCTGGCCGCAAACAATTTGACCTGGACGGCATGACCTTAACGTTTACGCCCAACAATAATCGCGGATCAAAATTTGTCGATCTCGCCTATCTGCGGAGGTCAGGGACTTTGGTGCAATAGAAGATTTGCGTCTTTGCATAAAAATCCTAAAGCCCTAATATCACCGGCCATCTTCAACCATTTAGCTCTGCGAGACCGCTCTGGATATAGCGTTTAAAGACCATATGCACGCATAGTTGCAACTACGCCTCCTTTGAGGTGGCCCGAAGCACACAAAGGATGCGACCCCGCTCGCCCGCGAGTGTTTGTTCATAACCTGCATTTTTATACTTTTTTTATAACTGTGAACTCACTTTCTGCACCGATTTAATACCGTGAGCTTTAATCTCCAGTATTCAACAATTTTCAATGGGAGATTAACGTGGATGTTATTTATTTAGGTTTGGTTGTATTACTTGGCGCGCTATTGGTAGCGCTGGTAAGTGGCTGCGCGCATCTGATGCAACGTGCTCACCACAAGAGCGCAATGATCGGCGGCGTACAAAGCGCGCGCGACGCAAATTCAGCTAAGGCAGCGCCATGAGCGGCTTACAAATTATGGCCGGACTAATCGCCGCTGGTTTATTCATTTACCTCGTTATTGCCCTCATTAGTCCAGAGGATTTCTCATGATGCCCCTAACTTCCTGGGCGCTGCTGGTTGCATTTTTGGGCATTCTGGCAATCACCGTAAAACCGTTAGGTATCTATTTGGCCGATGTCATGAGTGGCGCATCACGCATCGTTAAATTGGGTTCAGGCATCGAGCGCACGCTGCTCAGATTTTGTGGTGTCAGATCGCATGACAAACTCGCCGAACAAATGGACTGGAAGCAATACGCGCTGGCGCTGCTCGTGTTCAGCCTGCTTGGCGTGGTCACCGTCTATGCGTTGCAACGCCTGCAACTGTCGCTGCCGCTCAATCCGCAGCAATTTGCCAACGTCACCGCCGACTCTTCGTTCAATACCGCGATCAGCTTCATCACCAATACCAATTGGCAAGGCTATAGCGGCGAATCGACCATGTCCTACCTTACGCAAATGCTGGCCTTTACAGTTCATAACTTTGCTTCTGCCGCAACCGCCGTGGCCGTCGTATTCGCACTCATTCGTGGCTTCGCCGCACGTGGCTCGATCAGCAAGGCGACCGCAACGATTGGCAATTTCTGGGTGGATATATATCGCATCACTGCCTATGTGTTGCTGCCGATTTCATTTGTATTTGCGTTGTTTTTAGTCAGCCAGGGCGTGATTCAAAACATTAGCACTTATGTCGATGTGCCCACTCTGGAAGTTCCCGCTCCACCTGCACCTGCAACTGTGGCTGCTCCAGCGGATACTACGGCAGCCGCCCCCGCTACGCCGGTGAATCTTGCCGTTCAGACCATCGCGATGGGCCCGGTCGCCTCCCAGGAAGCAATCAAAATGCTGGGCACCAATGGTGGCGGATTCTTCAATGCGAATTCGGCCCATCCGTTTGAAAATCCGACGGCATTGACTAATTTCTTACAGATGTTGTCGATGTTTTTGATCCCGGCCGCGCTTTGTTATGCGTTTGGTCGCACTGTCGGCGATACGCGGCAGGGCTGGGCGGTATTGGGTGCGATGACGATTATTTTTGTCGCCATGACACTGGTGGTGATGGGCGCCGAGCAAAATGGCAATCCGCAGTTGACCGCACTTGGCGTGGACCAGATTGCCAGCGCCACCCAAGCGGGCGGCAATATGGAGGGTAAGGAAACGCGGTTTGGCGTAGCCGCTTCAGCGTTATTTGCCTCCATTACCACGGCCGCATCTTGCGGTGCAGTGAATGCGATGCACGATTCATTCACGCCGTTGGGCGGGCTGGTACCGATGTTCAACATGCAGTTTGGTGAAGTCGTGTTCGGCGGAGTGGGCTCCGGCCTATACGGCATGCTGATATTTGCCATTATCACGGTGTTTATCGCCGGCCTGATGATTGGTCGCACACCCGAATATCTCGGCAAGAAAATTGAATCATTCGAAATGAAGATGGTGTCGATGGTGATTCTCGTGACACCGCTATTGGTCCTCGCTGGCACCGCCATCGCGGTGCTGACTGAAGCGGGCCGCGCGGGCATTTCCAACCCGGGCGCACATGGCTTTTCGCAGGTCTTGTACGCACTGACATCCGCCGCCAATAACAACGGTAGCGCATTTGCAGGACTCTCGGCAAACACGCCTTTTTACAATACTCTGCTGGGGATTGTAATGTGGATCGGCCGCTTCGGCGTGATCGTGCCGGTGCTGGCAATTGCTGGTTCACTGGCGGCAAAAAAGCGTATTGACGCCAGCGCCGGAACCATGCCAACGCACGGTCTACTGTTCGTGGTGCTGTTGGTGGGCATGGTGATCATTGTTGGCGCGCTGACCTACATCCCCGCACTGGCACTCGGCCCAATTGTGGAACATCTGCAACTCTTCAGTTTGAAGTGAGATCAATATGACAACCTCGACACCCGCATCAACATCGTCAGCAGCAACCCGAACTTCATTAAATCTGTTCGACCCTAAACTGGTCATGCCCGCCATTGGCGATGCATTCAAGAAATTATCGCCGATGGTGCAGTGGAAAAACCCAGTAATGTTCGTGGTCTACGTCGGTAGCATCATCACCACCATCTTTTTTTTCCAGGCACTGAATGGCAAAGGCGAAGCGGGCTGGGGCTTTATCCTGGCCATCTCGTTGTGGCTGTGGTTTACCGTGCTGTTCGCTAATTTTGCCGAAGCATTGGCCGAGGGTCGCAGCAAGGCCCAAGCCGCGTCATTACGTGGCATGAAACAGAAAACATGGGCAAAACGTTTGAAGGACGCGAAGCACGGCAGCGAATGGTACACCGTGCCCTCAGATGACTTGCGCCGTGGCATGACCGTGCTGGTGGAAGCAGGCGATATGGTTCCCGCCGACGGCGAAGTGATTGAAGGTGTCGCCTCGGTCGACGAGAGCGCAATTACGGGCGAATCGGCGCCGGTCATTCGCGAATCAGGCGGCGATTTTTCCGCCGTGACAGGCGGCACGCGAGTGCTGTCGGATTGGCTGGTGGTGCGGGTGTCGGTGAATCCGGGCGAGGCTTTTTTAGATCGCATGATTGCAATGGTGGAAGGCGCGAAACGTCAAAAAACTCCTAACGAAATAGCATTGACAATTTTATTGGTGGCACTCACGATTGTGTTTTTATTGGCAACCGTCACCTTATTGCCGTTTTCAATGTTCAGTGTGGACGCAGCCAAAGCGGGTAGTATCGGGGCGGGCGGGTCCGCAGTGACCATCACCGTACTCATCGCGCTGTTAGTCTGTTTAATTCCCACCACCATTGGCGGGCTGCTGTCTGCAATTGGCGTTGCAGGTATGAGCCGCATGATGCAAGCAAACGTGATTGCAACTTCAGGCCGCGCGGTTGAAGCGGCGGGCGATGTGGACGTCTTATTGCTCGATAAAACCGGCACCATCACACTCGGCAATCGACAAGCGTCGGCGTTTTTCGCCGCCAGCGGTATCGCCGAAAGCGAACTGGCCCACGCAGCCCAGCTTGCCTCCAGTGCCGATGAAACACCGGAGGGACGCAGTATTTTGGTATTGGCGAAACAACGTAATTTTGCCGCCATTGATCCGGCGACAATTACAGATGCCACGGTGATTGCCTTTGCCGCGCAAACCCGCATGAGCGGCATGGACATGGGGGCTATCAGTGTGCGCAAAGGTGCAGCCGATGCCATTCGCAAACACGTCGAAGCCGCAGGCGCGCGCTACCCAGATGATGTCGCTCGCAAGGCCGATGAAATCGCCCGCCGTGGAAGCACACCACTGGCGGTCTGCGAGAACAACCGGGTACTGGGCGTGATTGAGCTCAAGGATATTGTGAAGCCAGGCATTAAAGAGCGCTTTGCCGAGCTGCGCCGGATGGGCATAAAGACTGTCATGATCACGGGTGATAACAAGCTCACTGCTGCTGCGATTGCGGCCGAGGCCGGGGTGGATGATTTTCTGGCAGAAGCGACACCGGAAGCAAAGCTCAAAATGATTCGCGACTATCAGGCCGAAGGCCGCTTGGTGGCCATGACCGGAGACGGCACCAACGATGCTCCCGCGCTGGCACAGGCCGATGTGGCAGTCGCGATGAACTCTGGCACCCAGGCCGCGAAAGAGGCGGGCAATATGGTGGATCTGGATTCCAACCCTACCAAGCTAATTGAAGTGGTTGAAACGGGTAAGCAAATGCTGATGACGCGCGGCGCGCTGTCGACGTTCTCGATTGCGAATGATGTGGCGAAATATTTTGCAATTATTCCCGCTGCGTTTGCCACCACTTATCCGCAGCTTGCCGCACTTGATGTCATGCATCTCAGCAATCCTTCATCAGCCATTTTATCGGCAGTGATTTTCAATGCGTTGATCATCATTGTCCTGATTCCGCTGGCGTTAAAAGGGGTGAAATATCGCGCTGTCGGTGCCGCGCTGCTGCTGCGTCGCAATCTGTTGATTTACGGCCTGGGTGGATTGATCGTGCCGTTTATTGGCATCAAATTGATCGATGTGATTTTAAGTGCGCTGCATTTAGTCTAAACCGTTAAAAATACAGGAGTCTCCATGCTTAAATTAATTCGTCCCGCCGCGTCCATCTTGATTTTATTTACCGTCATTACGGGCGTTATTTATCCATTCGCGGTCACCGGTGTTGCGCAAACCATCATGCCCAGCCAAGCTAACGGCAGCATGATCATGCGCGATGGCAAGCCGGTCGGTTCGGCGCTGATTGGGCAGCCGTTTGCGGCACCCGAATATTTCTGGAGCCGTCCTTCCGCTACCAGTGCCAAGCCCTACGATGCGGCGTCGTCCAGCGGTTCAAACCTGGGCCCAACCAACCCGGCACTCGTCGATGCCATCAAACAACGCATCGGGGCGCTAAGGATGGATAACACGGCATCAGGCAATGCAACACCCATTCCGGTAGATCTGGTGACGTCATCGGCCAGCGGACTTGATCCGGATATCAGCGTTGCCGCGGCAGAATATCAAATCACCAGGGTTGCCGCCGCACGCAAGCTGCCGGTTGAGCGCGTGCGCATGCTAGTCAGCGCAAGTAAAGAGCTGCCGCTGCTGGGTTTTATCGGCGAGGCACATGTAAACGTCTTGAAACTTAACCTCGCACTGAACGATTTAAAGTAACCTTGAGCTATGGCTCACGAATCCCGCTCTGATCGTCGCTCCACTACGCGCCCTGACCCTGATCAGCTGCTCGCCCGGATCAGGCAGGAGGAAGTGGCTGCCTCTCGAGGCAAGCTGCGAATTTATTTTGGTGCGTCAGCGGGTGTGGGCAAGACATTTGCCATGCTCTCTGCCGGCCAAAAGGCCCGTGCGGATGGCACTGATGTTGTTGTCGGCATTGTCGAGACGCATGACCGATTGGAGACGATTGAACGCGTGGGGTCGCTCGAAATATTGCCGCGAAATGAGTTTTCATATCGCGGCAATACCTTGCAGGAATTTGATCTTGATGGTGCCCTCCTTCGCGCGCCTCAACTATTGCTAGTCGATGAGCTGGCTCACTCCAACGCTGACGGCGACACCAAAAAAGCGCGCCATCCCAAACGCTGGCAAGACGTTGAGGAACTACTTGTCGCAGGCGTTGACGTCTGGACGACGCTCAATGTTCAGCACCTGGAAAGCCTAAACGATGTAGTGAGTGGAATCACCGGTATTCGTGTCTATGAAACCTTGCCCGACCACGTATTCGATGATGCAGATGAGCTGGTGCTGGTTGACGTGCCCGCCGACGAGCTTTTGACCCGACTCAAGGCAGGTAAGATTTATGCCCCTCAACAAGCTGAACGCGCGGCTAAGAATTTTTTCCGCAAAGGCAATTTAATTGCACTGCGCGAAATTGCGCTGCGACGCACGGCAGATCGTGTTGAAGATGATGTGCAAAGCTATCGAATCGAAAAATCGATTTCGGGCGTGTGGAAAACCGAAGCGTCGCTGCTCGCCTGCATAGGCCCCAATGCGGGTGCGGAGCACGTGGTGCGAAGCGCCGCGCGACTCGCCAGCCAATTGAATGCCACTTGGCACGCGCTGTATGTTGAGACGCCGAAACTACAGCGATTACCTGCGGCTGAACGCGAGCGCATTTTAAATGTGCTCAAACTTGCCGAAACACTCGGGGCGACCACCAGCGTGGCGGCAAATGACAACATCGCGCGGTGCACGGCCAACTATGCGCGAGCGAATAATCTAGGCAAAATTATTGTGGGTAGGCATGACGAAACAGCCGCCCTGTCTTGGCTGCGGCGCGGGAGCAAACTTTGGCCGTGGCGGCGTTCACAAAGTGATCTCATCGCCGCGTTGGCGCCCGAGGCGGACGTACTCGAAGTCGGCAGGCCGCCCCATGCGAAGTCGCAAAATATGGCGGTCAAGCAAAATGTGCGCGATGCTGATGCAGGCAGCACGGCGTCATCTGACGACGACACTCGTCGCCACGCAAAAAGAATGCGCTATATATGGACAGTGGTCACGTCTGCTGTTACTAGCGCTATCGCCACGCCGCTGCTGCCTTATTTTGATTCCGCCAACATCGTCATGCTGTTCCTGCTTAATGTGGTCATCGTGGCGGTCAAATTTGGGCGTGGCCCGGCGATCCTGGCAGCGATTTTAAATGTGGCTCTTTTTGATTTTTTTTTCGTGGAGCCGCGATTTTCATTTGCCGTGTCAGACGTTCAGTATCTACTGACTTTTGCGGTGATGCTAGCGGTCGCCCTCATCATCGGTCAGCTCACTGCGGGGTTACGTTTCCAAGCCCGCATTGCCACCCATCGCGAGGAGCGTGCGCGTAGCTTGTTTGCGTTTGCAAAAGATTTATCGGGCGTGCTGCAAACCGAGCAAGTCGTCCAGACCAGCGAAGAGGTCATCGAGCGCGCATTTAAATCCACCGCACAATTAATTTTGCCGGACAGCGAAAATCAGCTAATAGCACCGCCTGTCACTGATTCTGCTGCCCATGGCATTGTTGATATGGCCATTGCACAATGGGCGTTTGATAAAGGTGAGCAGGCGGGCCTCGCTACCGATACTCTGCCTGCGAACGCCTATCGTTACATCCCGCTCAAAGCGCCGATGCGGATTCGCGGGATTTTAGCGATTAAGCCCTCGTCTCCGCGCTGGCTATTGATCCCCGAGCAGCAGCGCCAGCTTGAGACTTTTGCCAGCCTAATTGCGATTGCGCTGGAACGGGTGCATTACGTTGAGGTGGCGCAGGAAACATTGATTAAGATGGAATCCGAGCGGCTACGCAATAGCCTGCTGGCGGCACTTTCGCATGATCTGCGCACCCCGTTGACGGTAATGATCGGCCTGGCGGAGTCGCTGGCGATGGCACCTCTACCCGCCGCGAATCGGGAAACCGCACTGGCAATTCGCAATGAATCGTTGCGCATGAACACGCTGGTGAACAATCTGCTGGATATGGCGCGAATTCAAAGTGGTGAAATTACCCTGAAGCGCGAATGGCAGCCAATCGAAGAAGTCATTGGCAGCGCTATCCGCAGTATTAGCGCGAGCAACTGGTTGTGGGGCATGCGCAAGATTAAAGTACATATCGCGCCCAACGTGCCGCTGCTGAAATTTGACTCTTCGTTAATTGAACGGGTGCTTGCCAATCTGCTGGAAAATGCGGCGAAATATACGCCCACTGACAGCCATATCCAGATTGATGTTCGGCTCAAGGGGAGCGAGTGTATGGTAGCGGTAGCAGATGATGGGCCGGGTATTCCACTGGGGCAGGAAAAAGCTATTTTTGAAAAGTTTGCGCGTGGCGAATCAGAGTCAGCCACGCCAGGCGTGGGCTTGGGCCTGGCGATTTGTCGCGCGATTGTTGAGGCGCATCGCGGCAAAATCTGGGCGCAAAATGTTGCTGCAGAAACCTGGTTCAGCACTGAATCCGCCAGAATTGCAAAAAAGCATGGCGCAGAATTTATATTTACGCTGCCCCTAGGCACACCCCCCACCGTAAGCGCGCTTGAATAATGAATTCCAGCATAACTCTCACCGCCGTCGTTGTTGAAGATGAAAAGCAGATTCGCCGCTTTGTGCGTCAAGCATTGGAGGCCGAGGGCTGGCACGTATATGAGGCAGAAACGTTGAAACAGGGATTGATCGAGGCGGGTACGCGCAAACCTGATCTGGTCATCATTGATTTGGGGCTGCCTGATGGCGATGGGGTGGATTTTATTCGCGATCTGCGCACCTGGTCGAGCGTGCCGGTGATTGTGCTGTCTGCGCGTACCAGCGAAAATGAAAAGGTCAAAGCGCTTGACGCAGGCGCAGATGATTACTTGACCAAGCCATTCGGCGTGAGTGAATTACTGGCGCGAGTACGGGCCAGCCTGCGCCGACAAAACGCCAACGCGCGCGGCAATCAGGGTGCCTCGACCGACATCTTCGAATTTGGCGACGTGAAAGTTGATTTGTCAGCACGCGTCGTCACCAAGGCAAGCGCGGAAATACATCTCACACCGATTGAATATCGACTGCTCGGCGTGCTCATTATTAACGTCGGTCGCGTACTGACTCAGAGGCTGTTACTGCGCGAAGTGTGGGGGCCATCGCATTCAGAAAGCAGCCATTACCTCAGAGTTTACATGGGGCACCTGCGACAAAAACTCGAGGACGATCCCGCGCAACCAAAACATATTTTGACTGAAACTGCCGTAGGATATCGGCTGGTGCAATAAAATCATTAATTAAACCCTAGCACTGGCGAGCGATTCTGCGTTATTCCGGTCCAAACGCCCGCCGAATATAGGGTTTGTAGATCGCCTTGCGTTGCTGCGTAGCGTTGACACTTCATTCGGCGTTAAACCGCCGCGCGCAGCAAATCTGCGATCCCGTTTGCCAAGCCATCAACCTCCGCGCGATGTTCGCCTTCGACCATGACGCGAATGACCGGCTCCGTGCCGGACGCGCGCAACAGCACCCGGCCGCGGCCAGCCAGCATCGTCTCAGCCGCCACCACTGCCTTCACCACAGCGGGTTTACTGGTCCAATCCACTTCTGGCTGGGTGCGAACGTTCACCAGCGCTTGCGGAAACATTCTGAGTTCGGCGGTGTAGGCGGCGAGAGAAGTATTGTTGCGCTTTAAGGCGGCAAATACCTGCAGCGCCGAGATCGTACCGTCGCCGGTGGTGTGTTTATCAAGACATAGCAAATGACCGGAATTTTCACCGCCGCATTCCCAGCCTTTTTCACGCAACATTTCAAGCACATATCGATCGCCCACTTTGGCGCGTGCAAACGGTATATTCATCTGCGCAAAGCGTTGCTCCAGCGCAAAATTTGTCATCAAAGTTCCGACTACGCCACCTTTCAACAGGCCACGTGCATGACGATCTTTCACCACCACATAGAGCAGCTGGTCACCGTCAAACAACGCACCGTCAGCGTCACACATCATGAGTCTATCCGCATCGCCGTCCAGCGCCAGACCAAACAGAGCGCCGTTTGACAGCACCGCGTTGCGCATGCTGGCCGGGTGGGTGGCACCGCATTTATCGTTGATATTAATGCCGTCCGGCTGATTGCCAATTGCAACTACTTCAGCGCCCAGTTCGCGGAAAATGCGCGGTGCAATATCGTAAGCCGCACCGTTGGCGCAATCAATGACCAGCTTCATGCCGCGCAAATCAAGCTCGTTCGGAAACGTGCTTTTGCAAAATTCCAGATAACGGCCCGGCGCATCAAACACACGTTGCGCTTTACCCAGACTCGATGAGGTCAGTGATACAAATGGGTTCTCAAGTTCAGCTTCAATCGCCAGCTCTACTTCATCAGGTAGTTTAGCGCCGGTATTGGAAAAAAACTTGATGCCGTTATCGTCAAACGGATTATGCGAGGCCGAAATCATCACGCCCGCCGAAAGCCGCAACGCCCGCGTGAGGTGAGCTACCGCAGGCGTCGGCATCGGCCCGACCAGCAGCACATCCACACCCGCAGCAGCAAATCCCGCCTCTAACGCACTTTCCAGCATGTAGCCCGAAATACGCGTGTCTTTACCAATCAGCACCGCCGGGCGCGGCCCAAACGAGGTGTGGGTTTGCGTCGCCAAAATACGCCCTGCCGCGAATCCGAGTCGCATCACAAAATCGGCTGTCATCGGCGAAATACCTACCTGCCCACGAATCCCATCTGTCCCGAAATATTTTCTGCCCATGATTTTCTTCTCCAAAAACAAATTATCGCAGATGCGCCATGAAGAATAGTCAACCACGACACAATCCTGGCCATAATAGGAGTTACGCTTAATTTTTGTGAGCACATTTTGAATATCCAATGGACCGCTGCCACCGAGCTTTTTAATGCACGTTACAAAGAGCGCGGCATCCAGATTTTCAACGAAGGGCGCGTATTGTCAGTGGAATGGCTTGAGCGCAGCGACACCTCAGCCGAAATCATTGGCACCGTACTTGGCTCTCACGATGAAGTCTATTCACAGTCGATCAGGATAAAAGCGCGCAGCCACTTACCAGATATTCAGGGAGAATGCTCGTGCCCTGTCGGCCACAACTGCAAACATGTCATCGCGGTTATTCGCGCGATTACGAGAGAAGATAAATCCGTCAGCAGCAACGCCGGTGCAGCCATCATTACGCCCTTGTTTACATTCCCCGTCACACCCCTGAAAGACGCCGCGGACATGGCCCGCAGCCCCGGCACTTCAGCTGCTCACGAGGCACCCCTGCCGTACGAAATTGATGTGTGGCTAAGCCGCCTGGAACAAGCCCAGCTCAAAAAGCGCGATGACTACGGCGAAGGGGTGACGCAGCGTCTGCTGTATGTTTTTGAATCGCAACCACTGGGATCGAGTCCAAAAACGGCACGAGAAACCATCGGGCTGTCCGTAAAATCGGCTCGGCTGCTCAAAAGCGGGGCGTTAAGCGGCGTGTTGAGATACAACAACCCGGATGCGATGCGCAATCCGGCCAAATTCGTGCTGGAAATTGATCAGGAAATACTGCGCGCGCTCACGCTGGTCAATGACGGCCTGAATTATGGTTATCAGTTCAGCTTCAACGGAAAAGCGCACAACGATACCCTCAAAAAAATTCTCGCAACCGGACGTTGCTACTTTCAAAATACAGGCAGCAAGCCATTAATCGAAGGAGCAGAGCGGCATGCGAATGTGGTCTGGCGCACCCTATCGAATGGTGCGAGTGTGGCTGAACTGGCGGTCGAGCCCGCGGTACGCGCGGTGATTCCCAGCGCGCCGCCCTGGTATATTGATGAAGCCAGCGGCGAATGTGGCCCGATTCGGACCGACGCCGCACCCGCGGTAGCATCATTGCTGGCGACCGCTCCCCTGTTGCCCGCCCTCATGGTTGAGCGCGTCGCCCGCGAAATGACCGTTCGCAATCTGCACAAAATTGTCGCTCCACCGCGTGTGGTGGATGAAACATTCATTGCGCATTACCGCCCGGCTCCGGTGTTGATACTCGACACGCGCAAAATCGAAACGTGGAGCCGTCAATCATGGAAATCCACTACCTCATATGTCGATACCGCGCGGCTTTTTTTCGACTATTTGGGCGATCGAGTAAGCGGTAAAAGCCCGCACGACATCACCCGATTTGATGAGCAAAGAATTACCCGGGTATCGCGTAATCATGACGTCGAAAAAGTCGCACGCGGGAAGCTGCGTGCGGCCGGCTTTGAGCTGGTGGAAAAAGCCATGACGCGCGGCGTGACCGCTGACATGCAAGGTGCCTTCGTACCGATCAATCCTGACACCGAAGCCGCTTGGACCGAGTTTGTAATAGCCGAGGTTCCGCGACTTCGAGCGAGCGGCTGGAAAATCGAAATGAAGAAGGAGTTTCGATTTAATTTGGCGGTGGTGGGCGATTGGTATGGCAATGTGGAAGAGTCTGCCAACGACTGGTTCAACATCGAAATCGGCATTGACGTAGACGGCGCGCGCCTGAGTCTGATCCCGATTTTAATCAAGCTGATTCGAGCCTCGCCCGCCGACTGGAGTGCAGATGCACTGGCGCGCCGGGGTGATGATGTGCCCGTGCTGGTGCCGTTACCGGGTCTACCGGAAGGGCGCAGCGCGTCACTGCCGTTTGCGCGCGTGCGATCCATGCTGACGGTGTTGCATGAAATTGCGATGCGAGGAGATAGCGAGAATCCCGCCGCCAAACTCCGTTTGCCTGCGCTTGATGCGGCACGCCTGGCTGATCTGGAGCATGCACTAAAGCTGCGCTGGGTAGGCGGCGATCGTCTGCGCAGGCTGGGCGAAAAACTGGCGGGATTCACCGCCATCGCGCCAGTGGCCACGCCAAAAAACTTCCATGCCGCGCTGCGGCCGTATCAACAAGACGGCCTGGCGTGGCTGCAATTTTTAACCGAACATGAACTCGGTGGCGTGCTGGCCGATGACATGGGGCTGGGCAAAACCGTGCAAACGCTGGCGCACATTCTGACTGAAAAAGAGGCGGGCAGATTAGGCCGTCCTGCGCTGGTAGTGGCCCCCACGAGCATGATGAATGTATGGCAATCGGAGGCGGCAAAATTTGCACCCACGCTAAAGGTGCTGCTTTCACATGGCACGGATCGCAAGAAAAACTATGAGCGCATCGGCGAGTCGGATGTGGTGCTGACAACTTACGCGCTGTTGGGCCGGGATGAGGAAGAACTCAAAAAGCACAAATGGCATTTAGTTATTCTGGATGAAGCGCAAAACATTAAAAATGCGAAAACGAAGGCCGCCGCGATCGCCTCCGAGCTGATCGCAAATCATCGACTGTGTTTAACCGGCACGCCGCTTGAAAATCATCTGGGGGAATTATGGTCGCTGTTTAATTTTCTGTTGCCTGGATTTCTGGGCGAGGAACGCAGTTTTCGGGAACGCTACCGCACACCGATTGAGCGCGAAGGCGATTCAGCGCGGCGCGAATTTCTGGCGCGCCGGATCAAGCCATTTATGTTGCGCCGAACCAAAAGCGAAGTAGCCAAAGATTTGCCACCTAAAACGGAAATTACCCGCGAAGTCGATATCACCGGCGCACAAGCCGATTTGTATGAAACCGTGCGGGTGGCGATGGATAAGCGGGTGCGAGATGAAATTGCGGCGAGGGGAATTGCAAAAAGCCACATCATCGTGCTTGACGCGCTATTAAAGCTGCGGCAAATTTGTTGCGATCCGCGGCTGGTCAAGGCACCTGGGGTGGCGGGCAAAAAACCGCCGGCAATAGCCAAATCGGCCAAACTTGAATTGCTGCTGGAAATGCTGGATGAGCTGCTAGAGGAGGGCCGCTCGATTCTAGTATTCTCGCAATTCACCAGCATGCTGGCTTTAATCGAAGTCGAATTGGTCGCGCGCAAAATTGGCTACGTCAAACTCACCGGTGAAACACGTGATCGCGAGACGCCTGTCAAAAACTTTCAAAGTGGCAACGTTAACGTTTTCCTGATCAGCTTAAAAGCAGGCGGCACCGGCTTAACCCTGACCGCGGCAGATACGGTCATTCACTACGACCCATGGTGGAATCCCGCGGTTGAGAATCAAGCCACCGACCGTGCCCACCGCATCGGCCAGACCAAGCCAGTGTTCGTTTACAAACTCGTGGCTCGTGGCACTGTTGAAGAAAAAATCGTGGCGTTGCAAGCAGGCAAAGCTGCACTGGCGGCCGGTATCTTAAGCGGAGAGGCCGGTTCCACCAAGACCCTGAATGCAGACGATTTAAAGGCCCTGTTTGAACCGCTGGGGTGAGTCGGCTTTGCCTGAGGCGGGATTGCGTTACTAAAACAATCACAATCGCAGTCATTCAAACCCTGTTGCAAGGGCTCTGCTTTTCATCGCATGCCAGAAATTTTAAAAACAGGTTCTTCGCAAATGCGTCTCGGGATGACCGCGTGGCTTGGCTTGGCTAATCTAATTGAAATTGCACACGACCCATATGCAAATTACTCAGAGCACTAATATTGGTGCTGTCTGCGGCACATTTTTATCTCCTAGCGCCCGCCAACCAAGGTGATTACTTTCGCTGCTGGTTTCGATGTTAGGTGAGCCTTGCCGGCGAATACGATGTTACGCACCAAGCTGAAGTGACCGCTAACAGCGTTTAGCCCACACTGAACATTATCGCGACATACGCAGCATTGCGATAATACGTGCCCCCTGTCAGCCGATTCCTACAAACGGTAGTAAAACCCGCTGACAACTTGCTAGTGCATTGCGTGGAATCATAAGCTTTCGTTACTCGTGGTCGCAGGCGGGTCAATACGGCATCGCGTGCGAGATGCTTTTTCAAGCGTGGCGCAACCGCCACTTTCAATTAACCGAGGAATTGCCATGAATAGTTTAGGCTCAAACAATTCAGCGTCAAGATTTTTTGCCATCGCAACGATTGCATTTGGCTGCGCGGTCGCGCTTACGCTGGCGGCCTGCGGGAAGACAGATGCGCCGGCTCCTTCAGGAGAAACGGTAGGCCAAAAACTTGATAAGGCAATCGACAAGACCAATGAAAAAATGGGTGCTTTAGGCAATAAAGTGGGCGCGCAAATTGAAAAAGCGGGCGATGCCATGTCCAGCGCAGGAACTTCACTAAAAACCAGTGCGAACGAAACCGCCGCCAAAACAGGCGATGCTATGTCTGATGTCGCGATTACTGCGTCCATCAACGCCGATTTGCTTAAAGACCCCGAACTCAGCGTCATCAAAATTGACGTGGATACGAAGATGGGCGCGGTCGTTTTAAATGGGTTGACACCCAATGAGGCTGCTCGTCAACGTGCAGAAAGAATCGCCGCCGCCGTTAAAGGGGTGACGACTGTGAGCAACAACTTGACCGTTAAAAAGTTGTAATGAATTTTTAATGAGAATCACACGCTTCCGTTCCATTTCTTGAAATATTCATCGTTTTTGCTTTAATTTTTTTAACCGAAAGGAATCAACATGAACTCTGCAACCCAAACCCCGACCCTCGATCAACTTCGCAGCAAAGCATCTGCCACGATCAGCGACGTAAAGCATGGCTTCGATAACGCAGCAAGCGAGATTCGCGGCACCGCAAGCGACCTCACCGACACCGTTAAATCTGATTTGCAAACGTTGGTGGCATCGGCGAAGGCATCGGGTAAAGCTGAACTTGCGGCAGCCGCTGAACGGTTATCCGGCTATCTGAGCGCAGTCGCCGATACAGCAGCCACATTGCAGCAAAAAGGCCGTGAAAAAGTACAGCAGGCCGCGGAAACCACTGACACGTATGTTCGCGACAACCCTTGGCAGTCTATCGCTATCGGTGCAGGCGTGGGAGCAGCCATCGGCTTTGGCGTTGGTTGCTTGATTTCCCGCCGCTAATCACTAGAACCGCTAAAGGCTTCCGTAATGAACTTGATGCAATTGGGATGGCGCGCGCTCACCGATGACAGGCCTTATGTAAAAGGTCTGATTGGTGATTTGGCGGGCATGAGCAAGCTACACATTGAGCTGTTCATTGCGGAAGCGAATGTTGAAAAAGCGCGGTTGAAACACAAATTGCTGCTGATGATCGCAGCTGGAATAACAATATCAATCGCAGTGGTGTTTTTTTTACTGGCTGTTATGGTCTCCGCCTGGGATACGCCATACAGGATGCACGCGCTGTTTGGTGTGCCGCTGATCATGTTGATTATTGGCAGCATTCTATACGCGTTGGCGTCGGCAAGTGGCTCTACAAATGCGCCATTTGAACGCACCAAATCCGAGCTCAAGAAGGACGCTGAATGGGTAATGGAATTGCTATGAGCACAATGTCAGAGACTGTTCCGACAAAAATCCGAACACCAGACGATATTGCGTTTGAACTTACAAATTATCGAGATGGTATTCGCGCTAGTTTGAAAGCGCATTCAGTTGACACTAACGAGCGATCGTCTACGCAAAGCATGTATAGCCAGCAGGTGTTACGTGCGATAGGGGCTGCGCAGCAATATATTCAAGCATTCGTGCAATCAAATATCACGCCGGCGTCTGTGATCCAATTTGTCACCAAGCGACCGATACTGGTGGGGGTGACAGTTGGGATGATTGCGCTGGCAGGGCCACGACGTTTGTTTGGATGGGCGGCAAAAGCGGTCACTATCTGGAAAATCGCTTCGGCCATCCGTGGATAAATGTAAACAAGTGGATTGGAGGGCAAATAACAGAATGGCAGACGAATCAATGATGTAGATTCCCCTATAAAAATTGGGTTTTTGTCATCATTTTCGCTGAGGCCAATGTTTAAAAACATTGGCCTTTTTATCTTTATCCCCAGAAAGTTCCAACCGTACCAACCACGTCAACCTTTTCCACCACTTCAGCCCTTTGGCTTATTAGCATCTGCGGCATTGTTATCCGGAGCGGAATGATTATTGCCGTGACCGACTAACGGCATCTGGTTCTCTTCTGCTGCTTTGGTCAGCGGCTTCTTCATATCATCCGTGCCGCCTGATGCCGCCTTAGCGGTTGGCGAAACCAGTTCAGCTTTAAACGCTTGTGTTGCAGAAGGTACCGACGGGGCAGCGGTGCCGTCGGCGCTGGCACCCGGCATTAACGAGACTGGCCCTAAGTCTCCTTTAGTCGGCCCCGCCGCCTTGCGAGTGGAATCTGAACAGGCCACGACGGTGATCATGCCAAGACCAGTGAGCACAACGCCTAAAAACGCTGGTACTTTTTTCATCGCCCGATCCCGATCCGAAATTAATGTAGTGAATCAAATATAAAAAATTTACCAGAAAGTTTAACCCAGCAATCAACCTGCGAGCATCTGATAACGTGGAAAGCGCACGCAAACCATGCTGATTTCGCTGTGGGCGAGGGACTACAACATGCGCATGAGGAGGAGATAATTTACTAAAGCGGCCGGAACAAAAGGTGACCAGAACACATTTTCAACTCGACAACCATCCGCGTGTAAGCGTAATCCTACAATTCGAGAAGAAACTTCAGCAATCAATTATCGAAACTTGCCTACGCGAAAAGTAAAGAGAGGGCGATAAAGTTTATATAGCCGCGATCGCGCGGTAATCAAATTATCTTAACCTCAATACCACTCAGGAGATTTCCATGGTTTCTTTTCAGAAAATATTTGTAGGCTTCATGGTCGCAGCATCAATTTTCGCGGCAGGTTGCGCGAGCACCGCCCGCCAGGAAAGTTTTGGTGAAGGCGTTGATGATTCCGTTATCACCACCAAAGTTAAGGCTCTTTATGTTGAAGACAAAACCGTCAGCGCGCTTGATGTAAAAGTTGAAACATTCAAAGGTACCGTTCAATTGAGCGGCTTCGCGAATGACCAAAACGAAATCAACCGTGCCGTTGAAATTGCACGCGGTGTCAAAGGCGTGTCGTCGGTGAAAAACGATATCCGTTTGAAAACGTCAGCTGGTAAATAAATTAAATACCCAAACTAAGACAAGCTGGAGGAAGCGATGAAGCAAAAGCCCCGTGTGGAGCGCGACCATAAGCAAAACGGGTTAAAACACCGCTCTGATGCTGGGTCTGGCAAAGCCAAAGGTCATCACGAAAGTGATGCCAACCATGACCACGTCAAACCAATTGGGCGTTCAAAGGCTGACAAGAAACATGTTGACTTGCCCGCGCTGCTCACGGACAAATCGCTCCTCCGTAAAATGGCTCGTAAAGAAGTGAACAGTGGCGCGATCACGCCGGACTACAAATTGGACAAAGATCTCGTCATCGGACTGCTAAATGAATCGCTCGCCACGGAGCTTGTCTGCACGTTGCGATATAAGCGACATTATTACGTCGCCAATCGCATCAAGGGACGCTATGTGGCAGCGGAGTTTGCTCAGCACGCTATCGAAGAACTGGCGCATGCGGACTTGATTGCGGAGCGCATCATGCAGCTTGGCGGTACTCCGGACTTTAATCCAGTGGGCTTGGCTGAACGTAGCCATGCTGAGTATTTTGAGGGCACGGATTTGCAGGACATGATCCGTGAAAACCTGGTGGCCGAGCGGATTGCGATTGAAAGTTATCGTGCATTTGCCCAGTTTTTGGGAGAAGCGGATCCAACCACCCGTCGAATGATCGAATCTATTTTGGCGATGGAAGAAGAACACGCGAACGAATTAACCGACCTCATGGAGGATTAAGCAGGGCGGCAACAATTTCAGGGAAGCTTAAATAAAGGAGAATCATTATGTTGAGATGGGCAGCTACATTTTTTGTTATTGCCATTATTGCGGCAGTGTTCGGTTTCGGTGGCATCGCCGGCGGCGCTATAGAAATAGCAAAAATTCTGTTCTACATTTTTGTCGTCGTATTCCTGGTTACGCTGGTAATGGGATTGATCGGCAGAAAGTGATGCAACATTGCCTGGTCGGATTTTAAATCGTGGCGTAACGAATCAGTCACGAAGTCAAAAGCAGGAACGCCCGCATGGATTGCGGGCGCTCGCTTGTGGACAAACCAAATTGCGCATTCTCTGATCACGCAATGTGATCTCATTCAGCATCAATATTTTGAATGGTATCGAGGCGAGCCAATTGGATGCAATAGACGTTGTACATGTTTAGCCCGTACACTTCGATTCAAGATCGAGAAATTGATCATAAATTTGCCCTCTTTCATTCTTGACTGCTTTCCTAACTAACACGAAATAAAGCAAAGGGCAGGATCACATGGCTGACTCTAATTTTTCGGCGTTAAACAATCGCGAAGCGTTTAAAATTTTATGGGGCAACGTTCCGCCATCGTTTATTGCCCCCGCGCTACTTACCATTATTTTTACGATTACCTTTATGGTGGTGTCGGAGCGTAATTATAAAGCCGTGTCGCAAAGTGTGAACGCGAGACAGGTCGCGCGCGATAATTTGGACTTGGTGGAAACATTATTTACGACGTTACTCAATGCTGAAACCGGGCAGCGCGGCTATCTGCTTACCGGTGACAAAGAGTATTTAGAGCCTCTCATGGAGGCACGAACCGAGTTTCCAAAGCTGCAAATGAAGTTGACCATGGCTTTCGCTAGTCGGCCAGATCAAAAAAAGCAGGTAGACGAGCTGGCTACGATCACGCTAAACATGTTTATCGGACTTGAAGCCATCGTGGCGCTGGCCGACCAAGGCAAACGAGAAGAGGCTTTAAAGCTTATTGGTAGCAATAACGCTAAACAATTGATGGACAGCGCGCGACAAAAAGTAGCGCGCTTGTCTCAGGACATGTTGAGTGATCTAAACAGCGCTCGCAAAAGTTCAGAGCGCGACCTGGTGGTCTCCCGGATGGGTATGCTGGCGATTGCGATCTTGAACCTGTTACTGCTGGCCTGCGCCTTGTATTTATTTATCAAGGATTTGCACCAGCGCCAAGCGCTCATCAACATCCGCGAAACTGAAAACCAGCGACTGCTTAATCTTGTGAACGAAAGAACCGCTGAGTTGAACGAGCTCTCCACCCATTTGCAACGCTCTAGCGAGCAGGATCGAGCAGCATTGGCACGCGACCTGCATGACGAGCTAGGCGGCATTCTAACTTCGGCCAAAATGGATTTGGAATGGTTACGCACGCACGCCGCACACAGCCCAGATGCGCTAAAGCGATTTAAACAAATGTCTGACATGTTCGACGAAGCGGTCTCGCTCAAACGACGCGTCGTGGAAAATCTGCGTCCATCGCTACTCGACAATCTTGGTTTGGCGCCCGCGCTTGAGTGGTACATAAGCGAACACTGCAACAAGGGCGGGTTGACATGCACGCTTAATCTGGCTGAAGAATTAGGGGTAATTTCACCCGACGCTTCGATTGCGTTGTTCCGGATTGTGCAAGAGGTAACAACGAACGCTTTACGTCATGCGAAAGCGAAAAACTTTCTGGCTAATCTGCACGTAGACGAAAAAAATATTCATCTGGTCTTAACCGATGATGGCGCGGGGTTGCCACCCACGTTTAATCCGTCGAATATGTCCCACGGATTATCAGGCATTCGCCAGCGGGCACGATCACTCGGTGGCGACGCCTTGTGGAAATCCGCACCTGGAAAAGGCACAACCATTGAAGTGACTATTCCGCGCAACGTCGATGAAACGGATATAAAAGCTGCGGATTTAGCGTAACACGCTAATGTAAAAGGCATCCTTATTCAGCGCACTAAATTTCCGCCTCACGCCGAAACAAGTTCTACGAAAGCAAAGTGCTGATATCCCGAAGCGGAGTTACGCGAGACGTGACCGCTTTTACTGCAGCTAAAACGGGTGCAGCAACCACCAGCCCCCACCCGCCCCACAGCCAACCGAACAGCAGAAAACCCACAAATAATGCCGCGCTATTGATGCGCGCAGAGCGGCTTTGGATATAGGTCGCAAGGCAGAAACCGATCACAAATTGAATCATCAGCCAAATAACGGTTAAATAAAATGCGGGCCAGAAACCATCGAGTGATACCAATCCAATCAAAAAACACAATCCCAAAAATAACCCGGTTCCGATGTAGGGAATGAGATGCAATACAGTCGCCACGATTCCCCATAGAAATGCTCGTTCAATACCAAAGTATGCAAATAGCGCCCAGGTAGCAAGTCCCAAACCGATGTTGGTCGCGGCCGTAGCAGCTAAATAATATTGAACCTGAGTGTTGATTTCATTCAGGATAGTCAGCGTTATTTTTTTTCGGGAGAGAGATTGACCGACTATCTGTAGCAATTTTTTTCGATGCTCGGTGCCGGCGCATAGCAGAAAGAATGCGAGTAATCCCGCAAATGCAAGCGTACTCACCACACCCAGCACGGAGCCAACACGTTCCAACATATACGTCTGAACCCGGCTGATAGTGTTGCTCGAATGTGAGTCTGCACCTGCCGCTGAGATCGCCGCAGAGCCAGCCGCAGCGACGCCACCTTTACGCGCGACGGTTGGATCAAGATTTTTTTGCTCTAGGCTGAGCGACGCTGACGCCTGATCAAGCTCATTCGCCGCCCGTCGAATATCGCCCATTAATCCGGGCGAGCCGTCCCTCGCAGCACCCACAAACTCACGAATCATTCGCGCTGCTTTCGGCAGCTCACTGGCCACAGCAGCCACATCGGCGCGCAGATTCCAAAACCCGGCACCAACACCCCCGAAGATCGCAATAAGCAGAAGTGCCGCTGCCAATGCGCGCGGTATAAACAATACTCTCTGCAGCCATTCCACAAACGGTCGCAAGCTATAACTGAGGATAAGCCCTAGTAGAACCGGGACGATGACGTCTTCAGCAAATTTAAGCAGCCATATCAGCGCTGCAGTCGCGATGATACCGAGGGCGACATTTCGAAAACTCTTTACGGGGATGATGCGAGCACTCTGTGTGGGTGCTTCTATGCCTGCAGCAACTTCAGGCGACGGTTGACCCAGACCGGATTCGCTACTGGCAATTGCGGCATCGGCGGTAATGTTTTCCATCAATCTATCGGCGCTTGATATGTTTGTATCGTAATTATTTTTATTTATTTTATATTTATTTTTTGCTTTGATTTTTTGCGCTGCACGCTACTTCAGCTTTACTAATGACCGCAAAGGCTGATCACTGATAACAGAAATCAACAACGCAATTCAATGTCGTGAGGGCAAATTATCTGCAGCCGAACTCAATAAACCGGGAAGCTTGTGAAATTCGAGCGACTTGTCCAAAAATGTATCAGCACCTAGTGAAATCGCTGCGCGCTGCAAAGAAGGCGATGGAAAGTTGGTGAGTACAATAATCGTGGGTTTGGGTTTGGCTGCGTTGTATTGCATCGCCCGCATGACACCCAACCCATTACCCACCTCAAGCTGCATATCCAGAATGATGGCATCGGGAGTAGTTTGTTGACAAATGTTGATTGCCTCGATCTCGGTCGAGGCCACACCCACAACTTCCATATCATCCATCTCTTCGACGAGCTCGACGAGCCGTTTGCGGATATTAATTGAATCCTCAATAATCGCGATTCTAAGTCTGCTCATAACTTCAATCTCGATATCGCGCTTCTTTGGTAACGCTGAATAATTCATTTTCTGAAAACCCTCGGTCGTCCCGCTGGCCTCGCAACTAAACTTGCTACAAGGTTGCTACTGGATTAGTCCGTTTTTTAACGCGTAGTAAGTAAGTTCGGAGTTTGTTTTCAAACCCATTTTTTCTAACAGGCGTGCCCGGTATGTACTTACGGTCTTGACGCTGATAAATAAACTCTCTGCAATTTCGGAAACCGTTTTACCTTCCGACAAGCGACAAAAAATCTGGAATTCGCGCTCCGAGAGCTGCTCGTGCACCGGCTTGTCAGTGGGTGCACTCAATCCCTCTGCCAGGATTTCGGCTAGCTTTGGACTCACATAGCGGCGCCCGATTGCAATCGTTTCAATGGCACCCGTGAGCTGTTCTGCAGTGCATGTTTTGCTGAGGAAACCGGACGCACCTGCACGCAACATATTTACGCCATATTGCTCTTCAGCAAAACCGCTTAGCATCAGCACTTTGGTATCAGGATAGCGCTCGCGAATTTTTCTCAAAATATCAACTCCCGATCCGTCTGGAAGCGACAAATCGAGCAGTACAATATCAAATGTTTCTTTGCGCAGCAGCTCAAATGCCTGCTTCGCGCAGTTAGCTTCCCCTGTTACTTGAAATCTGGAATGTTCCGTGAGGATCTGCCGAAAACCAACCCGCACTACATCATGATCATCAACGATCAAGATACGCAAGTCATTATTTTTTACAGCGGGTTTTGGTTCAGATGCCATTTAGACACTGGGCTTTCAAAATAGGAAATCAAGTAAAAAGACGCGCAACCAGTTATAACTCTATTGTCAGGATTTATAACTGATTGCGCAACAATGTCACTCACCTAACTCGAAAAACTAGCTTTTATTAAACTTGGTTTTAGCATTAGCCACACACGCGGACTTTGCGTCCCCGGACAAAGCGTCACACTTCTCTATTGCAACTTTGTAATCCGCGGTCATACGCTCATCCATCGCATCCGTAGCCGCGTTCTTGACGGCTTTAGTCATCTTGGCATCTGCTTTTGCTTTAATTTGGGTAGCCTTGGCTTCTTTCACACAAACATTTTTTGCGTTACCGCTAGCGTCATCACATTTTTCTTTTGCGACATCGTAAGCAGCTTCTGCCTTAGCAATGCGCAGATTATATTGCGCTTTTTCTTTGCCGGTGTAGCGTGCTTCCAGATCAGCTTTACCTACTTTTTCATTGCCTTTTGCTTCGACGACACAAATATCCTTGGCATTGCCGGTCATGCTGCTGCAAGCTGCTTTAGCTGCTTTATAATCTGCCTTGATCTGGTCTTTTGCCATGCCGTATTCGGCTTTGGTCATTGATGCAAACGCTGTCATGCTGGTTGCGGCGAGCAATGAAACAACTAGAGTGGATATAATTTTTTTAGTCATGATAATTTCCTTTTAAATTCTAATTAGTTTGGCGATTGGATGTGTTGCAACCGATCACAATTTTTATTCCTTCGATTGGCGCTTCTCAAAGTCTGAAATTTGCTTTTCTGCTTCATCTCTGGTGACGCCGTACGCCTCCTGAATCTTGCCGGCTAGCTGATCACGCTTGCCAGCGATGACGTCCAAATTGTCGTCGGTCAACTTGCCCCATTGTTGCTTGGCACTGCCTTTAAACTGTTTCCAGTTGCCTTCGATCGTGTCCCAATTCATGACGAATCTCCTAATAAATATATAAGCGCGAGCGGGGTTGGAGTACCAGCTATCATCTTTAGTGATTTGAGACGCGCTGCTGCTGATGTTTGACAGTCGCAGTTACCGACTCACAAAAAGTGCAACTGCTCCTCATAGCTTTTCCGCTCATGTATGTTAGGTTTCAGCGCAAATCTGTAATGTCGGGAATTAGTGGAGATCTTTGTCAGCGCACACCTACAAGACTAAATGCCGGGATAAGTTTGGAATCGCTTTTTGTCAGTGATCCACCTTCGAGAAAACACAGTAGCTGAACGGTAGCTGACGCAATGTCAGCATGCGGGAGAAGGTTGCTTGTAG
>ENA-OBIO01000062-OBIO01000062.1-metagenomes-genome-assembly--contig:-NODE-62-length-66344-cov-6.53846_pt1 | contig 66344 bp, 65 predicted proteins | sample MGYA00153383_OBIO01 | MGnify analysis MGYA00153383 | reverse complement strand
GGCGCCGTCTACAACGGCGCCATGCCGGCCTTCAAGCAGTTGACCGATGCCGAGCTGGCGGCGCTGGCCAGCCACGTGCGCTCGCAGTGGTCGAACAAGGCCGAGCCAGTGAAAGCCGAACTGTTCGCCAAGGAGCGCAAGGCAAGCACGCGCACGACACCTTTCGCCGGTGGCACCGAGCTGAAAGCGCAAATCGCGCGAACACCCTGAAGGACGTGCCTCGCCCGACGCCCGCCCACCCCACTTCAACACACCCTATGCTGCGCACGGCCATGACGAGCTTGGCCATCGCCGTGCTGGGCGGGCTGAGCGCCTCTTGGCTGACCGAAGGCTTTGAGGTCTGGACCGCCGAGGGCGCACGCCGGCGCGCCGTGATCGAAGCGCCCGTTACGGCACCACCCGCCACGCTGCTCGGCGCGGGTCTTACCGGCCAGAGCCTGCACGGCCTGCTGGCCAGCCCGGGCCGGGTCAGCCTCGTCAGCTTCATCTACACCCGCTGCCCAAGCGTCTGCTTGACCTTGGGCAGCAGCTTCCAGCAATTGCAAACAGCCGTCTCGGGGCCGGCAATGGACCGCGCCGACATCTCGGCCGACAGCGGTATCCAGCTTTTGTCGATCAGCTTCGATCCGGCTCATGACGACATCGATCAACTCGGCCGCTACGCCAGCTTGTGGCACGCCGACCCCCGGCACTGGCGCATCGCCACGGTGCCAGACGCTGCGCAGTTGCAGCGCTTGTTGCAGGCTTGGCAGGTGGTCGTGATACCCGACGCGCTGGGTGGCTATGAACACAATGCCGCGTTGCTGGTGATCGATGAACGTGGAAGGCTGGTGCGCATTTTCGACGAAGCCGACAGCGCGACGGCGCTGGCCTTCGCCCGCTTGCTGCTGCGTGCGACACGCGCGAGCCTGTCGTCGTGACCGGAAGCCGCTGGCCCGCTCTGCGAAGTGCAGCCCGTTGGCTCTGGCTGAGACCGGCGCTCGGTTTGGTCATCATGGCCGTGCTGCTGTGGCCGCCGGTCCGGCGGGCGACGGAGTCCAGCATGACCCTGCACATGCTGGTGCAGTACCCGGTGGTGCTTGCGGCCGGTGCGTTGCTGGTTGGCGCTGTACCGCAGCGCTGGCAACAGGGCGTGCAACGCTTCAATGAACTGGGTCTCGCCGGGCTGCTGTTCGCGGCCGTGACGATGGCTGTTTTAATGGTGCCGCGGGTGCTCGATCTCGCCCTGGTGGACCTGAATGTCGAAGCGCTCAAGCTGCTTGCGCTGGCCCTTGGCGGCGCGGCGCTCAGGCTGTCGTGGCACCGCGCCGGCACGGTCGTGCAAGCCTTTTTTCTGGGCAATGTTGTGCCGATGTTGGCGGTGGCCGGCACGCTGTACCAGGACTCGACTACGCGTCTGTGCAACGCCTACCTGCTAGGTGACCAGCAGACACTCGGCGCCGGGCTGCCCTGGGTTTCGGCCGGCATGCTCGGGCTGTGGCTTGCAGCTCGCTTTAATGCATTCCGTCGGGCGCGATGCGCCCGACGCGTGTTGACGCCGATCGAAAATTGACTCACTTGAAGCAACGCAGAACAACCCATCAATTCCATTGAGTCGATTGATTGGCTTTCGCAATGCGCGATAAGTTGGCCGGGTTGCTGCAAAAGCAGTCCGAAATGTCACTTCAATTGCGTCTGCAGCATGCAATCTGCGCACTGCAGACGGCACTTATGCCGCCAAGCGCTTTCGCGCGAGGTAAATGTTGACCCACCCCAGTGCCACGAAGGCCCGCGTGGCGTTCTTGGCCAGGCCGCGGTAGCGCACTTTGCCGAACCCCCAAAGCCGCTTGACCACGCCGAACACATGCTCGACGCGAGCGCGAACCCGTGATTTCGCGCGGTTGACCATGCGCTCGAGTCCTTCGGTCACGCTGCCTTTGCGCGCCCGTTGGTTCGTCAGGTCCTGCGCGTTCGGTGCCTTCGATGCGATCGAGTCCTGCTGACACGCGCAGGCACAGTCGCCGTAGACGAACTCCTCCTGGCCGTGCAGCAAGTCCGGCAACGGGTGCTTGTCGTGCACGTTGGCTGCGGTCACGACGGCGCTGTGCGCCAGGCCCGTGGCGCTGTCCACGCCGATGTGCGGCTTCATGCCGAGGTACCTGCTTGCGCTTGCGCGTCTGGTGCATCTCGGGGTCGCGCGCTTTGTCCGCGTTCTTCGTCGAACTCGGCGCGCTGATGAGGGTGGCGTCGACGATGGTGCCGGTGCCGACTTTCATGCCGTGGGTCTGCAGCACCGCGCCGACTTCGGCGAACAGCGCTTCACCGAGTGAATGCTTCTCCAGCAGGCGCCTGAACTCGAGCAAGGTGGTGGCGTCGGGAACGCGCTCGCGGCCGAGGTCGATGCCCACGAAGCGGTGCAGCGAGAGGCTGTCGAGCAAGGCGTCTTCGCACGCTTGGTCGCCCAGGTTGAACCCGTGCTGCACGAAGTACATGCTCAGCATGCGCTGCAGCCCGACCGGCGGGCGGCCGCTTGCCGGCCTTGGGGTAGTGCGGCTCGATGACGCTGCACAACGGCGACCACGGAACGATCTGCTCCATCGTTGCCAGGAAGGCATCACGCCGGGTCGGCTTGCGGTACCGCTCGTCCTGCGCGTTGTGATCGGCGGCCACGGCGAGGGTTTGTTGCTTTATGACGGATTCAATGCGGGTGGCGTGCCAGGTGGGGGCTCGGTCAGTGTTGTCCTAATCTCCATCAGCGCGGCCGTCGTACTCTGTCGGCGCTGACGCATCCTAGTCTGGCGGGTTGATCGCTCGAAACGGCGAGAAGCGCTCCTGCGGATGAGTGAGTCCGGGCAGCGTGCGGCTCGCGACCAGCCAAGAGGTACCGAATGCGACGAGACCCACGGCCTCGCCGTAGAACACGAATTGCGGAATCCAAGACGCGTCGAAGTGCAGCAGCGCGTTCACAGAAAGCGCCAATATCGCCAGCAGTATCGCGATAGCGCAGGCGAGATATACGGTCCGACGTGCTCGTGCCTGCGGATACGACGACGTTAGGGAACGCCGGTAGAACGCCCAGCAGAAATAAGTCAGCACGCCGAACATCGCTACCGCTGCTACATAGTGGACTCCCGGTCCTTTCATGCGTTCGCAGTCACACGGGAACAACGCGATCAGCGCCGCCGATAGGCCGGCCACCTTGCTCCAGAACATCTGGTACCTCGTTCGCCCGTTGTAGGCGCACAGAAAGGCTGCAATCGCGAAGAGGAAGCCGACGAAAATCGTGGAAGCTGCGCCGGTGAAGTAGTACGACTCGCTGATCGAGCGTATGTGTCGATCGGTCAGGAGGTCAGTAAGCAATGGGAGCCCGATCGCGACTAGGCCCACCACAAGCTTGAGGGTGCGGTTGTCAATCTCGACGCGCTTCGGCTCGTTAGGCGTCGGAACGGTGCTCAGCACCTTCGAGGTGTCGATGTTCATCTGGGCGCCCATTTCTTTCATTTACTGCTTGCAGTCCTTCGTTCCGGTCTGACTTCTAAGCAGACAGAGATCAGAACACGAAGCTAGAGCAGGGCGCATCTTGTCAATGTCGGAAGAGCAAGCTGCTAGCCTGCAGCACAGGGAGGCTGCGCCCAGATGCGACAACGCGCTGCCGGAACCTGCGCGAGGGGCAATAAGACCGACGCAGCCGCGCATTTGGCTCCGCTGGCGATCAAGAGAGAAGATCGCCAATCGACAGATTGATCAACAACCGAGAACAGCTCGGGTTTTCTTCTGTTGCTGGCGTTGCGTTCATGCGTCGAACTGGACGGGGGCAGACAGTTCTCGACGACTTACGGTTCAGTTCTCGACCACTCACGGTAGTTCTCGAGGTGATCTCGGTTCCCCAGCGGCGCCGACGTCGGTTACGTCGCGCTGTCTCGATCTCACACATCACTTTCACAGGGCGACGCAGGTCATTGTTTTTGAACGTATTTATTTTCGACACTGTGTTTCAAACCAGCGCTAAGTCTTTGATTCGATTGACTTTTTCGACAAGTTCGTTGACCGGTGGGGTGATGATCCGTTAAAGTAGCGCGGGGTGCACTTTAATGGGTTTTTGTGGCAAACATCGTGTTTCAGGGGCCGGCGGCTCTGACGCTGGACGGCAAGGGGCGAATCGCCGTGCCGGCGCGTCACCGCGAGCTGCTGACGGCGATGGGTTGCAACCAGCTCACGGTCACCAAGCACCCCGAGGGTTCGTTGATGGTCTTCCCGCGCCCCGCGTGGGAGATTTTTCGCGACAAGGTCTCGGCGCTGCCGATGGAGGCCGCGGGCTGGAAGCGGGTGTTCCTCGGCAACGCGATGGATGTCGAGATCGACGCCTCCAGCCGCGTGCTGATCGCGCCCGAACTGCGCGTGTCGGCCGGCCTGGTGCGCGACGTGATGCTGATCGGCATGGGCAGCCACTTCGAGCTCTGGGACGCACAGCGCCACGCCGAGCACGAAGCCAAGGTGATGCAGTCGGACATGCCCGAGTCGCTCAAGAGCTTCAGTTTCTGACCGCACCATGCAGACCGAGCGCGACCTGCAGCACACGACCGTTTTGCTGAACGAAGCGGTGGACGCGCTCGTCACCACTCCCGACGGCGTCTACATCGACGGCACCTACGGCCGCGGCGGGCATTCGCGGTTGCTGCTCTCGCGCTTGTCGGCCAAGGGAAGGTTGGTGGCGATCGACCGGGACCCCGATGCCATTGCGGCGGCGACCTCCAACACAACGCGGGTCGATGACCCGCGTTTTTCCATTCATCACACTGCATTTGCGCAAATGCAATCGACGCTGGCCGCGCTCGGAACGACCAAGATCGACGGCCTGCTGCTCGATCTCGGCGTGTCGTCGCCGCAGATCGACGACGCTGCGCGCGGCTTCAGCTTTCGTTTCGACGGACCGCTGGATATGCGCATGGACACCAGCCGCGGCGAGAGCGCGGCCGATTTTCTCGCCCGCGCCGAGGTGCGCCAAATAACGGAGGTGATTCGTGACTATGGGGAAGAACGGTTTGCTCTACAGGTTGCAAAGGCGCTTGTTGCTCGGCGCGAAAGCGGGAACCCTGTTCGAACCACAGGGGAGCTTTCCAACGTCGTGGCTGGTGCGGTCAAAACCCGCGAAGCGGGCCAGAACCCTGCAACGCGCACATTTCAAGCTCTTCGGATTTTCGTCAACGCCGAGCTTGAGGAGCTCGAACAAGGGCTGAACGCGTCGCTCGATTTGCTGGCCCCCGGTGGCCGGCTGGTCGTGATCAGCTTTCACTCGCTCGAAGACCGCATCGTCAAGACTTTCATCGCGCGCGAGAGCAAGCACGCGTTCGATCGCCGCGCGCCGTTCGCCGAGCCGAAGGCGATGCGGCTGAACGCGCTCGGCCGCGTCAAGCCGAGCGACGACGAGGTGCGCGCGAATCCGCGTTCGCGGTCTGCGGTGATGCGGGTGGCCGAGCGCACCGAGGTCGCGGCATGACGAGGCTGAACGTGCTGCTGCTGGTCGCACTGATTTTCAGCAGCATCTACCTCGTGCGCATCTCGCACGAATCACGCCGCTTGTTCGCCGAACTCGACAAGGCACGCAACGAAGAGAGGCTGCTCGACAACGAGTTCGAGCGTCTCAAGTCCGACAAACAATCGCAGGCCACGCCGTTGCGCGTCGAGAAGACTGCACGCGACAAGCTCGCGATGCGCACCGCGACCCCGGCGGTCACGCAATACATCAGCCGTGCGGCGCCGGCGAGCGCCGCGGCAGAGGGTGACAAGCGATGAGCTGGCGCGACAAGATCATGGGCGTTTCGTCGAACAGCGCGAGCAGCGCAGGCAACGCACCGCGCGGCAAGCGCAGCGCCGTGCAGTCGCGCGCCGCCGGCGCCAACGTGCGCAGCGTCACGTATTCGACGAGCCCGCTTCTCGCTTCGAAGACACCGCCATGGCGCTCGAAGTTTCTGGTTGCGGTGGTGGGCCTGAGCTTTTGCGGCCTGCTCGGCCGCGCGCTCTACGTGCAGGTGATCGGTGCAGAATTTTTCCAGCGCCAAGGAGAGATCCGATACGCGCGCACGCTCGAGTTGCCGGCCAGCCGCGGGCGCATCCTCGATCGCAACGGTTTGATCCTCGCCTCGAGCGTGCCGGCCGCCTCGCTGTGGGCGATCCCGAAAGACATCGATGCCGACCCGGCGCAGCGCAAGCGGCTCGCGCAACTGCTCGGCATGACCGTGAAAGAACTGGCCGACAAGCTCGACGACAACCAGAATTTCGCGTGGCTGCGCCGCCAGGCCGATGACCAGGTCGCGAAAGACGTGCTCGCGCTCGGCCTCAAGGGTGTGCACCAGGTGCGCGAGTACAAGCGCAAGTACCCGGAAGGCGAGGCCGCCACGCACGTCGTCGGCTTCACGAACGTCGAAGACCACGGGCAAGAAGGCATCGAGCTCGCGCACGAGCGCGACCTGCTCGGCCGGGCCGGCACGCGCCGCGTGATCAAGGACCGATTGGGCCGCGTCGTCGAAGACATCGGCGACAGCGTGGCGCCGGTCGACGGCCGAGACATCGATCTCAGCATCGACTCGAAGGTGCAGTTCTTCGCCTACCAGCGCATCCGCGATGCCGTGGCCGAAAACAAGGCCAAGGCCGGCAGCGTGGTCGTGCTCGACGCGCGCAGCGGCGAGGTGCTGGCGCTCGCTAACTTCCCGAGCTACACGCCGGGTGACCGACGCAACCTCACCGGCGCGCAACTGCGCAACCGCGCGCTGACCGACACCTTCGAGCCCGGCTCGACCGTCAAGCCCTTCGTCGCGGCCTGGGCGCTCGAGACGAACCGCGTCAAGCCGGAGACCATCATCCACACCGCGCCGGGCCGGGTCTCGATGGGCGGCTTCGTGATCAGCGATTCGCACCCGCACGGCGACCTGACGGTCTCGCAGGTGATCCAGAAGTCGAGCAACATCGGTGCGATGCGCATGGGGCTGATGTTTCAGCCGCGCGAGATGTGGGAGTTGTACACGCAAGCCGGCTTCGGCCAGAAGCCGCAGCTCGGTTTTCCGGGTGCGGTGACGGGGCGGCTGCGCCCGTACAAGACCTGGCGCCCGATCGAACAGGCGACGATGAGTTATGGCTACGGCCTCTCGGCGTCGCTGTTCCAGATCGCGCACGCCTACACCGTGTTCGCGCACGACGGCGAGATGATTCCGGTCACGCTCGACAAGAGCACGGCGGTCGGCGAAGACGCGCGCGTGAGCGGCCTGCGCGTGATCTCGCCGCAGACCGCGAAGACGATCCGCGACATGCTCGCGCTCGTCACCTTGCCCGGTGGCACGGCACCCAAGGCGCAGACGATCGGCTACTCGGTCGGCGGCAAATCGGGCACGGCCTACAAGCAAGAGGGCAAGGGTTACGCCGTCAAAAAGTACCGCTCGTGGTTCGTCGGCCTGGCGCCGATCAGCAACCCGCGCATCATCGTCGCGGTGATGGTCGATGAGCCCACTGGCGGCAAGTGGTACGGCGGCGACGTGGCCGCGCCGGTCTTCAGCGACCTCGTGCAGCAGACGCTGCGCACGCTCAACGTGCAGCCCGACCTCGACGTCAAGACCCAGATCATCACCAAAGACGTGCCAGCCGTGGAGGAGAGTTTCTGATGGCTGCCCCGTCGGCGATTCGGCAACTCGCGTCGGTGCAGGAAGCGCTCGGCTGGCTCGCCGAGCGCGGCGTGCGCGCGTTGACGATCGACAGCCGCGAGGTCGCGCCGGGCGATGCCTTCATCGCGTGGCCGGGCTACGCGGTCGACGGCCGGCAGTTCGTGTCGCAAGCGCTGGCGGCCGGCGCGAGCGCGTGCCTGATCGACGCCGAGGGCGCCGAAGCGTTCGACGGGCTCAATCGCGCCGAGGTCGCCTCGATGCGCGACTTGAAGGCCACTACCGGCCCGCTGGCAAGTGCGTTCATGGGCACGCCGAGCGCCAAGCTCGACGTCATCGCCGTCACCGGCACCAACGGCAAGACCTCGACCGCCTGGTGGGTGGCTCAGGCGCTGAGCTCCCTCGGCCGGCGCTGCGGCGTGATCGGCACGCTCGGCGTCGGCGAACCACCTTCGCCGTTGCAGGCCGCAGCGATCACGTTCACCGGAATGACCACGCCGGGGCCGGTGACGGTGCAGACCGGATTCAAGCGCTTCGTGGATGCGGGCTTTGCGGCCTGCGCGATCGAAGTCACCTCGATCGGGATCAAGGAGCATCGGCTCGCAGGCACGAAGGTCAGCACCGCGCTGTTCACGAATCTCACGCAGGACCACCTCGACTACCACGGCTCGATGGCCGCCTACTGGGACGCGAAGAAAGCGCTGTTCGCGTGGCCCGGACTGCGCGCCGCGGTCGTCAACATCGACGACGCGCATGGCGCGCAGCTCGCGCTGTCCCTGAGCGTCGGCGTGCTGGATCTGTGGACGTATGCCACGACCGGCGCAGCGCGTCTGCGCGCAACGAAAATCGGCTACGCGGCTGGCGGCCTTGGCTTCGACCTGCACGAAGGCGGCACCACCGTCGCAGTCAAGACGCAGATGATCGGTGACTACAACGTCGCGAACCTGCTCGCCACGATCGGCGGCCTGCGCGCCTCGGGCGTCTCGTTGGTCGACGCCGCCGCCACCTGCGCGTTGCTGATACCGGTGCCCGGCCGCATGCAACGTGTCGCGTCGGATGGGGCCGGCCCGCAGGTCGTCGTCGACTATGCGCACACGCCCGATGCGTTGGAGAAAGCGCTGCTCGCGTTGCAGCCGTTCGCCACCGAGCGCGGCGGCGCGCTGTGGTGCGTGTTCGGTTGCGGCGGCAACCGCGACGCGGGCAAGCGCCCGCTGATGGGCGCGCTCGCGCAGCGCCTCGCGCAGCAGGTCGTGATCACCAGCGACAACCCGCGCGGCGAAGCATCCGCCTTCATCGTGCTGCAGATCGTGGCCGGGCTCGCGGGTTCGCAGGAGCGCGTCAAGGTCATCGACGACCGCCGCGCAGCGATCGCGCACGCGGTGCGCAATGCCGGCGCGCACGACGTGATCTTGATCGCCGGCAAGGGCCATGAGGACTACCAGGAAATCCGCGGCGTGAAGCACCCGTTCTCGGATGTCGACGAAGCCGCCGCGGCGCTGCGCAAGCGCGCAGGAGCGACCACATGATGACGCTGGCGCAAACCCACGCGATGCTGCCGGGCTCGATATTGGTCGGTGAGGGTGTGACTGCGCTGCTGCGCGTGCACAGCGACACGCGCAGCCTGCAGCCCGGCGATTTGTTCGTCGCATTGAAGGGCGAGAACTTCGACGCGCACGACTTCCTCGCGCAGGCCAAAGCCAGCGGCGCGGCCGCAGCGATCGCCGAGCGTGGCCTGACTGACGCCGGCCTGCCGGGCCTGCAAGTGGCCGACGCGCAAGCCGCGCTGACGGCTCTCGCGCACGCCTGGCGGCAGCAGTTTCACCTGCCGTTGATCGCGGTCGCTGGCAGCAACGGCAAGACGACCGTGACGCAGATGATCGCGGCCACCCTGCGCGCCTGGCTCGGCAACGAAGCCTTCGCGACCGCCGGCAACCTGAACAACCACATCGGCGTGCCGCTGACCTTGCTGCGGCTGCGGCAGGACGAGACCACGCACCACCGCGCCGGCGTTGTCGAACTCGGCATGAACCACCCGGGCGAGATCGCCGCGCTCGCTGCGCTGGTCGAGCCCACCGTCGCGCTCGTCAACAACGCGCAGCGTGAGCACCAGGAGTTCATGTCGAGCGTGGAAGCGGTCGCGCACGAAAACGGCGCGGTGATCTCGGCGCTCGGCGCGTCGGGCACCGCGGTGTTTCCGGCCGACGACGAACACGCGCCGATCTGGCACGACCTCGCCGGCAATCGGCCGACGCTGACCTTTGCGCTGACCGGGCCGGCCGACGTGACTTGCCATGCGGAGTGGGTGGTCGACCGATGGGCGCTGTTGATCGAGACGCCAGCCGGCGCGATCACGTTGCAACTTCAAGTCGCCGGCTGGCACAACGTCAAAAACGCACTGGCCGCGGCCGCCTGCGCACTCGCCGCCGGCTGCCCGCTCGATGCGATCCGCCGCGGGCTCGAAGCCTTCGCGCCGGTCAAGGGCCGCTCGCAGGTCAAGCGCTACCAGCGCGATGGCCAGACCGTCACGCTGATCGACGACACCTACAACGCCAACCCGGATTCGGTGCGCGCCGCGATCGAGGTGCTGGCCTCGCTGCCCGGCCCGCGCTGGTTGGTGTTGGGCGACATGGGCGAGGTCGGCGACAACGGCCCGGCCTTCCACCGCGAGGTCGGCGCGTTCGCGAAGGCGCGCGGCATCGATGCGCTGTGGACGGTCGGCAGCGCCAGCACGCACGCTGCCGAAGCCTTCAGCGGCGCGCGCCATTTCGACGACATGGCGAGCCTGCTGGCGGCGCTGCCACAGGCGCCTGTGTGCGCTGCGGTCGTCGTCAAGGGCTCGCGCTTCATGGCAACCGAGCGCGTGGTCGCTGCCTTGATCGGGTCGGGAGCGCCGCATGCTGCTTAGCCTGGCCAACTGGTTGCAGACGCTGTCGCCGGAGTTCGGCTTCTTCCGCGTCTTTCAGTACCTGACCTTCCGCGCGGTCATGGCGGCGCTGACCTCGCTGCTGATCGGCCTCGCGTTCGGCCCATGGGTGATCGCGCGGCTCACGTCGCTGAAGATCGGCCAGCCGGTGCGCGCCTACGGCGTCGAATCACACATGGCCAAGAGTGGCACGCCGACGATGGGTGGCGTGTTGATCCTGATCGGCATCGGCGTGTCGACGTTGCTGTGGTTCGACTGGACCAACCGCTTCGTCTGGATCGTGATGCTGGTGACGATCGGCTTCGGCGCGATCGGTTGGGTCGACGACTGGCGCAAGGTTGTGAACAAGAACCCCGAAGGCATGCCCTCGGGCGAGAAGTATTTCTGGCAGTCGGTGATCGGGCTGATCGCGGCGCTCTACCTCGCGTTCTCGGTGAGCGAAACCTCGAACCTGCGCGTGCTCGAACTGTTCATCCGCTGGGTGCAGAGCGGCTTCGCGAACGAGCTGCCGCCGAAGGCCGACTTGATGGTGCCGTTCTTCAAGACCATCAGCTACCCGCTCGGCGTGTTCGGCTTCATCGGCCTGACGTACTTCGTGATCGTCGGCGCCAGCAACGCGGTGAATTTGACCGATGGGCTCGACGGTTTGGCGATCATGCCGGTCGTGATGGTCGGCTCGGCGCTCGGCATCTTCGCGTACATCACCGGCAGCTCGGTCTACAGCAAGTACCTGCTGTTTCCCTACATCCCCGGCGCCGGCGAATTGCTGATCTTCTGCGCCGCGATGGCCGGCGCAGGACTGGCCTTCCTGTGGTTCAACACGCACCCGGCGCAGGTGTTCATGGGCGATGTCGGCGCGTTGTCGCTCGGCGGCGCGTTGGGCACGATCGCAGTCATCACGCGACAGGAGATCGTGCTCGGCATCATGGGCGGCGTGTTCGTCGCCGAGGCGCTCTCGGTGATGCTGCAGGTCGGCTGGTTCAAGTACACGAAGAAGCGCTACGGCACCGGCCGCCGCATCCTCAAGATGGCGCCGCTGCACCACCACTTCGAAAAATCCGGCTGGAAGGAAACGCAGGTCGTCGTGCGCTTCTGGATCATCACGATGCTGCTGTGCCTGGTCGGGCTGGCCAGCCTGAAATTGCGCTGATGAACTACCTGCAAGACACGACGGTGTTGGTGCTCGGCCTCGGTGAATCCGGGCTCGCGATGGCGCGCTGGTGCGCGCGCTTCGGGGCGAACGTCCGCGTGTGGGATTCGCGCGAGCAGCCCGCGAACGAGGCCGCGTTGGCCGAGCACGTGCCGGGCGCGCAGTGGGTGCACGGGCCGCTGACCGATGCCGCATTCATCGGCGTCAAGCTGGTGCTGAAAAGCCCCGGCCTCTCACCACAAGACGAGCGCATCGCCGCACCGTTGAACCGCATTGCCGACACCGGCGTGCTGGTGCAGGGCGAGCTCGATCTGTTCACGCATGCGCTGCGGGATTTGAAGGCCGAGCGTGGGTATGCGCCGCAGGTGCTCGCGATCACCGGCACGAATGGCAAGACCACCACGACCGCGATGGCGGCGATGCTGATCGCGCGCGCTGGCAAGCGTGTGGCGGTGGCGGGCAACATCGGGCCGACGATGTTGCAGACGCTGGCGGATGCGCTGGATCGGGAGCCGGTGGTGGTGGATGCCGCCGGCCCTCACCCCAGCCCTCTCCAAAAGGGAGAGGGGGCAATTCATCTTCTCCCTCTCCTTCTGGAAGAGGGCTGGGGTGAGGGCCAGGAGCCGCCACCGCTCGACCCCGAAGCCGACACGGCCGCAATTCAACTCGCCCCGCCCGAACCGACCGCTCCCACCTTCGCTCACCTCCCCGAAGTCTGGGTCCTCGAACTCTCCAGCTTTCAGCTCGACGAGGTGCGCGGCTTCGAACCGAGCGCGGGTGCGGTGCTCAACATCACGCAAGACCACCTCGACTGGCACGGCTCGATGTCGCACTACATCGCGGCGAAGGCGCGCGTGTTCGGCAAGCAGGCCGTGATGGTGGTGAACCGCGACGACGCGATGGTCGAAGCGCTCGTGCCTGCGCCCGAGATCGTCAAAGGTGCGAAGGGGCGCAAGGCGACGACCCTCTCGCGCAACGTCGTGCGCTTCGGCACGAGTGCGCCGACGCACCCCGGCGACTTCGGCCTCGTCGACGAGAACGGCATGACCTGGCTGGTGCGCGCACGCGAACTCGACGAAACGCAGGCGCGCGGCAGGGGCGGCAAGGGTGCCTCGACACAAGCCGAAGACCTGCTGATCCAGCGCCTGATGCCGGCCGACGCGCTGCGCGTGCGCGGTCGTCACAACGCCTGCAACGCGCTCGCCGCACTCGCGCTCGCGACCGCCATCGATTGCCCGCTCGCGCCGATGCTCCACGGTCTGCGCGAATATGCCGGCGAGCCGCACCGGCTGCAGTACCTCGCCTCGCTCGACGGCATCGATGCCTACGACGACAGCAAGGGCACGAACGTCGGCGCGACGGTCGCGGCGCTGAACGGCATCGGTGCCGACAAGTCGCCCGCGAAGATCGTCGTGATCCTCGGCGGCGACGGCAAGGGGCAAGATTTTTCACCGCTCGCCGAGCCGGTGCGTCGCCATGCGCGCGCGGTCGCGACGATCGGCCGCGACGCCGAGGCGATCGAACTCGCGCTCGCCGGCACCGGCGTCCCGACGCAGCGCTTCGAGACGCTGCAGGCCGCCACCCGCTGGAGCTTCGAGCGCGCGCACACCGGTGACGCGGTGCTGCTCAGCCCGGCCTGTGCGAGCCTCGACATGTTCCGCAACTACGCGCACCGCGCCGAGGTGTTCGTCGCCGAGGTGCACGCGATCGTCGCCGACCGCGGAGGGCTCGCGGCATGAGCGGCGCGACGATGAATTGGCGGGACGCGATGCGTGAGCGCTTCACCGCACTGTTCAAGCGCAGCGATGGCAAAGGCGCCGAAGCGAGGCACGAAAGCAAACCGATTCCCGTGCGCGACTGGATCAACGTCGGTAACGGCAACGGCGGCTCGGCCGCGCGCCTGCTCGGCTTCGACCAGGCACTCGTGTGCATCACGATCGCGCTGCTCGCGCTCGGCATCGTGATGGTCTACAGCGCAACCGTCGCGCTGCCCGACAGCCCGAAGTTCGCGCGCTACGCGCCGACTTACTTCATGACGCGCCAGATCATGTTCGTTGCGATCTCGCTGGTCGCGGCGCTGGTCACGGTGCAGATACCGGTGAGCTTCTGGGAGAAAGCATCGCCATGGATCTTCGTCGCCTCACTGTTGCTGCTGGTGGTCGTGCTGATCCCTGGCATCGGCAAGGGCGTGAACGGCGCGAAGCGCTGGATCCCGCTCGGGCCGCTGAACTTTCAGCCGTCGGAACTCGCGAAGGTGGCGATCGCGATGTACGCGGCGAGCTACATGATGCGCAAGATGGACATCAAGGAGAAGTTCGTCCGCGCGGTCGCGCCGATGGCTGTTGCCTTGGGGGTCATCGGCCTGCTGCTGTTGGCCGAGCCCGACATGGGCGCATTTCTGGTGATCGCGGTGATCGCGATGGGCATTTTGTTTCTCGGTGGTGTCAACGGCCGCATGTTTTTCCTGAGCATCGGCGTGCTGGTCGGCGCCTTCGTGCTGATGATCGTCAGCAGCCCGTGGCGCGCCGAGCGCATCCTCGCGTTCCTGAACCCGTGGGACCTGAAGTACGCGATGGGCAAGGGCTACCAGCTGACGCATTCGCTGATCGCCTTCGGCCGTGGCGAGGTCTTCGGCCAAGGGCTCGGCAGCAGCGTCGAGAAACTGCACTACCTGCCCGAGGCGCACACCGACTTCATGCTCGCAGTGATCGGCGAAGAGCTCGGTTTCGTCGGCGTGGCCTGCGTGATCTTCGCGTTCTTCTGGGTCTCGCGGCGCCTCTTTCACATCGGCCGACAAGCGATCGCGCTCGACCGCGTGTTCGCCGGGCTCTATGCGCAAGGCATCGGCATCTGGATGGGTGGGCAGGCCTTCATCAACATGGGCGTGAACCTGGGGCTGCTGCCGACCAAGGGGCTGACGCTGCCGCTGATGAGCTACGGCGGCTCGGCGATCGTGATGAACATCGTGGCGCTGGCGATCGTGCTGCGAATCGATATCGAGAATCGGCAACTCATGCGTGGAGGGCGCGCATGAAGCATTTGCTGGTGATGGCTGCGGGCACGGGCGGTCACGTGATCCCCGGGCTCGCCGTCGCACGTGAAATGCAGGCGCGTGGCTGGAGCGTGAGTTGGCTCGGCACGCCCACGGGCATGGAAAACAAACTCGTACCGCCGACCGGTATCCCGATCGACCGGGTCGCCTTCTCGGGCCTGCGCGGCAAGGGTGCGATGCACACGCTGACCGGCGGCTTGCGGTTGCTCGGGGCGTTTTGGAGTTGCCTGCGGATCATTCGCACGCGCAAGACCACGGCCGTGCTCGGCATGGGCGGCTATGTGTGTTTTCCTGGCGGGTTGATGGCGTCGTTGCTCGGTAAGCCGTTGGTGCTGGTCAACGCCGACGCGTCGCTGCTGATGAGCACCCGGGCGCTGCTGCCGGTGGCCGACAAAGTCGCGTTCGGCTTCGATGGCGCCGCGGCGCAGAAGACCAAGCACGCGGTCGTCACCGGCAACCCGGTACGCTCGGAAATCGAAGCGCTGCCGCTGCCGCCGCAACGCTTCGCAGGTCGCAGCGGCGCACTGCACGTGCTCGTCGTCGGCGGCAGCCTCGGCGCACGCGCGTTGAACGAGTGCGTACCGAAAGCGCTCGCGCTGCTCGACGCGGGTCAGCGGCCGAGGGTCACGCACCAGACCGGCCAGGCCAACCTCGCGAGCGTGCAGGCCGCGTATGCCGACGTGGAAGTCACCGCGCAAGTGCTGCCGTTCATCGACGACATGGCTGCGCAGTTGGCCGAGTGCGACGTCATCGTCTGCCGTGCCGGCGCGGTCACGGTCAGCGAGCTGTGCGCAGCCGGCGTGCCGGCGGTGCTGGTGCCGCTGATCGTCAGCACGACCTCGCACCAGCGCGACAACGCGCAGTGGTTGGCCGGGCAGGGCGCGGGCATTCATCTGCCGCAGAGCGAGCTGTCGCCGCACAAATTGGCGGATTTGTTGGCCGGGTTGACGCGCGAAGCGCTGTTGACGATGGCGACGAAAGCGCGTGCCCTCGCGAAGCCGAAAGCGGCGGCGCGTGTGGCGGACCAGATCGAAGGGTTGGTGGCTGCATGAAGCACGCCGTCAAGCACATCCACTTCGTCGAAGGGCCACGAGGCCCGACGAAGGGCAGTGATCGTCGGGAGGCCGGCGCATGAAACACGCCGTCAAGCACATCCACTTCGTCGGGGTGGGCGGCGCCGGCATGAGCGGCATCGCCGAGATCCTGCACAACCTCGGCTACGCGGTCTCGGGCTCGGACCAGAGCGCGAGCGCCACGACGCGCCGGCTCGCATCGCTCGGCATCCGCATCGCGATCGGCCACGCTGCGGAGAACATCGCGGGAGCCGAGGCGGTCGTCACCTCGACGGCTGTTGGCGCGAGCAATCCCGAAGTGCTGGCCGCCCGCGCCAAGCGCATCCCCGTCGTGCCCCGAGCAGTGATGTTGGCCGAGCTGATGCGGCTGAAATCGGGCATCGCGATTGCCGGCACGCACGGCAAGACAACGACGACCTCGCTCGTCACCAGCGTGCTCGCCGAAGCCGGGCTCGACCCGACCTTCGTGATCGGCGGCAAGCTGAACGCAGCCGGTGCGAACTCGCGGCTCGGCGCGGGCAACTACATCGTCGTCGAAGCCGATGAGTCCGACGCGTCGTTCCTGAACCTGCTGCCGGTGATGGCGGTGGTGACCAACATCGACGCCGACCACATGGAGACCTACGGCCACGACTTCGCGAAACTCAAGTCGGCCTTCGTCGACTTTATTCACCGCATGCCGTTCTACGGCGCGGCCATTTTGTGCACTGACGATGCCGGCGTGCGCTCGGTCATGCCGATGATCTCGCGCCCGGTCGTGACCTACGGGTTCGGTGCCGACGCGATGATTCGCGCGGTCGACGTGCAAGCGCATGCCGGCACGATGCAATTCACGGTGCAGCGCAAGAACGGCGTGCGCATGCCCGACCTCAGCGTCAGGCTGAACCTGCCCGGTGACCACAACGTGCTGAACGCGCTCGCCGCGATCGCCGTCGCGACCGAGCTCGAGCTGCCTGACGCACCGGTCGTCAAAGGCCTGGCCGAGTTCAACGGCGTCGACCGGCGATTCCAGCGCTACGGAGAACAGCCGGTGGTCGCGGGTGAACCTGATGGCGGCACCTTCACGCTGATCGACGACTACGGCCACCACCCGGTCGAGATGGCGGCCACGCTCGCCGCCGCGCGCGGCGCGTTCCCCGGCCGCCGCCTCGTGCTCGCGTTCCAGCCGCACCGCTACACCCGCACCCGCGATTGCTTCGAGGACTTCGTCAAGGTCATCGGCACCGCCGATCTGGTGCTGCTGGCCGAGGTGTACGCCGCTGGCGAAGCGCCGATCGTCGCCGCCGACGGCCGGGCGCTGGTGCGCGCGTTGCGCATCGCCGGCAAGGTCGACCCGGTGTTCGTCGACGAGATCGCCGACATGCCGCAAGCCATCGTCGACCAAGTGCGCGGCGGTGACGTGGTGATCTCGATGGGCGCCGGCTCGATCGGCAACGTGCCGGGGTTGGTCGTGGACCTGCTGAGTCGCCAAGGGGCTGCAACATGAGCATCGACGTGAACGCCCTCGGCAAGGTCGGCGCGCCCGAACTTGGAAAGGTCGCCGTGCTCCTCGGCGGCACGTCGGCCGAGCGCGAGATTTCGTTGATGTCGGGCAACGGCGTGCTGGCCGCACTGCGCTCGCAAGGTGTCGACGCGCACGCGTTCGACCCGGCCGAGCGCGAGTTGATCGCGTTAAAGCGTGAAGGCTTCGCGCGCTGCTTCATCGTGCTGCATGGCCGCCACGGTGAAGACGGCACGGTGCAAGGCGCGCTCGAATTGCTGGGCATTCCGTACACCGGCTCGGGCGTGATGGCCTCTGCCATCGCGATGGACAAGGTGATGACCAAGCGTGTGTGGATCGCCGAGGGCCTGCCGACGCCGCGCTACGTGTGGCTCGCGCCTGAAGGCCAGAGCCGCGCGCGCGTGATCGCGGTGCCTGACGAGATCGGCCTGCCGCTGATCGTCAAGCCGCCGCGTGAAGGGTCGTCGATCGGCATCACCAAGGTCGTCGGCTACTCGGGCATGCAGGGCGCCGTCGAACTTGCAGCGCAATACGACGCCGACGTGCTCTGCGAGGAGTTCATCGACGGCGAGGAAGTGACCTGCCCGGTGCTCGGCTCGGGTGAGCACGCACGCGCGCTGCCGGTCGTGAAGATCGTCGCGCCTGACGGTGCGTACGACTACCAGAACAAGTACTTCACCGATGTCGTCGACTACCGCGTGCCGAGCGGCCTGCCCGACGCGGAGGAACGCGAGATCCAGCGCCTCGTCGTGCAGGCCTACCGCACGCTCGGCTGCCGCGGTTGGGGCCGCGCCGACCTGATGATCCGTGCGAGCGACCGCAAGCCGTTTTTGCTCGAGATGAACACCTCGCCGGGCATGACCTCGCACTCGCTGGTGCCGAAATCGGCGGCGGCCGCAGGCATCGGTTACGAGGCCTTGTGCGTGCAAATTTTGATGACTGCCGCGCTTGACGCGAGCCGCTGACCGAACCATGGCCCGCCTCGCCCCCACCGCTCCGATTCCGGCCGACATCCGGCTGATGAACGTGACCGCGCTCGTGCTCGGCGCGATCGGCGTGTGTGCGCTTGTGGTGGTCGCGGTGCTGTGGGCCGCGCACCGGCCGGTGTTCGCGGTGCGCGCCATCAAGATCGACGGCGACCTCGCGCACAACAGCGTGTTGACGATCCGCGCCAACGCCGCGCCCAAGCTCGCCGGTAACTTCTTCACGATGGATTTGGCCGCAGGCCGCCGCGCGTTCGAGTCGGTGCCGTGGGTGCGGCAGGCGACCGTCAAACGCGTGTGGCCGAACCGGATCAAAGTGCAGCTCGAAGAACACAAGCCGGCCGCGCTGTGGTCGAACTCGGCAAATGCCGACGACGCCTCCGACAAGATGGTGAACAGCTTCGGCGAAGTGTTCGAGGCCAATGTCGGCGATGTCGAAGACGACGCACTGCCCACGCTGCGCGGCCCCGACGGCAGCTCGGCGCAGATGCTCAGGATGATCGGTCGCCTGCAACCCGAGTTCGCTGCGATGGAGGCCCACATCGACACACTCGAACTCTCCGGCCGCGGCTCGTGGCGGCTCGCCCTCGACACCGGCGCCGAGGTCGAGCTCGGCCGAGGCAGCGACGACGAAGTGATCGCGCGCACGCGCAGGTTCATCGCCACGCTGCCCGAAGTACGCGCACGGTATGCGCAGCACCCGCTGCTGTACGCCGACCTGCGCCACAACGACGGCTATGCGGTGCGGCTCAAAGGTGTCTCGACGGCCGTCGAAGCCACCAAAAAGAAATAGAGGAAGAGGGAACACATGGCCAAGGAATACAAGGATCTCGTCGTCGGTCTCGACATCGGCACCGCCAAGATCATGGTGGTCGTCGCCGAGGTGCTGCCCGATGGCGAGCTGCGCATCGCCGGCCTCGGCAGCGCGCCGACGCACGGCTTGAAGCGCGGCGTGGTCGTCAACATCGACGCGACCGTGCAGTCGATCCAGGCTGCGCTGAAAGAAGCCGAGATGATGGCCGACTGCAAGATCACGCGCGTCTACACCGGCATCACCGGCAGCCACATCCGCGGCCAGAACTCGACCGGCATGGTGATCGTGCGCGACAAGGAAGTGACGCCTGTCGACGTGGCGCGCGTGGTCGAAACCGCCAAGGCGATCAACATCCCGAACGACCAGCGGCTGCTGCTGGTCGAGCCGCAAGAATTCGTGATCGACGGCCACGAGGTGAAGGAGCCGATCGGCATGAGCGGCGGGCGGTTGGAGGTCAAGGTGCACATCGTCACCGGCGCGCAGAGCGCAGCCGAGAACATCGTCAAGTGCGTGCGGCGTTGCGGGCTCGAGGTCGATCAACTCGTGCTGAACCCGAGCGCGTCGAGCCACGCGGTGCTGACCGAGGACGAGAAAGATTTGGGCGTGGCGCTCGTCGACATCGGCGCCGGCACCACGGACGTGGCCATCTTCACCGACGGCGCGATCCGCCATACCGCCGTCATCCCGATCGCCGGTGATTTGATCACCAGCGACATCGCGATGGCGCTGCGCACGCCGACGAAAGACGCGGAAGAAATCAAGGTCGAATACGGCGTTGCCAAGCAATTGCTCGCCGACCCGAGCGAACAGCTCGAAGTGCCCGGCCTCGGCGATCGCGCGCCGCGCATGCTGAGCCGGCAAGCGCTGGCCGGCGTGATCGAGCCGCGCATCGAAGAAATCTATTCGCTCGTGCACCAGGTGATCCGCGAGAGCGGCTACGAGGAGCTGTTGTCGAGCGGCATCGTGATCACCGGCGGCGCCGCGGTGATGCCGGGCATGGTCGAGCTCGGCGAGGACATCTTCCTGAAGCCCGTGCGCAAAGGCGTTCCGACCTACCACGGCGCGCTCTACGACATGGTGAACAACCCGCGCTCGGCGACGGTGATGGGGTTGCTCGAAGAGGCGCGCATCGGCCGCTCGCGCGGCATGCGGGCGGCGCAGCAGGCGGGGTCGGTCAAGACCTTGTTCGGCCGCGCGAAAGACTGGTTCTTGGGTAATTTCTAAGGCACTTGAAATGAGAAGGTGGAAGAAGCGATGAAGCACACGCACTCACTGCTGCACGTTCAATCCGCCCACGGTTTGGCGCCGCCGCGCGCCTGGCCGACGCGACGACGAAAACAAAGCACGGCGTTGGAAAAAATAGATCGATTTCTGAACACACACGGCAACTGCAACTGAAAGACTGGAGCAAACAAATGGCAATCGAAATGATCGAAGAATTCAGCATGGGCACGCAAATCAAGGTGATCGGCGTCGGCGGCGGCGGCGGCAACGCGGTCGACCACATGATCGCGCAAGGCGTGCAGGGCGTGCAGTTCGTCTGCGCCAACACCGATGCGCAAGCGCTCAACCGCTCGGCCGCGCACGACCTGATTCAACTCGGCACCACCGGCCTCGGTGCGGGCGCCAAACCCGAGTGCGGCAAGGCCGCGGCCGAAGAAGCGGTCGACCGCATCCGCCAGGCGATCGAAGGCTCGCACATGCTGTTCATCACCGCCGGCATGGGCGGCGGCACCGGCACCGGCGCGGCGCCGGTGATCGCGCGGGTCGCGAAAGAAATGGGCATCTTGACCGTTGGCGTCGTCACCAAGCCGTTCGAGTTCGAGGGCAACCGCCGCATGAAGGCGGCCGATGCGGGCCTGGCCGAACTCGAAGCCAATGTCGATTCGCTGATCGTGATCCTGAACGACAAGCTGCTTGACGTGCTCGGCGACGACATCACGCAGGACCAGGCCTTCGCGCACGCCAACGACGTGCTGAAGAACGCGGTGGGCGGCATCAGCGACATCATCCACATGCCGGGCCTGGTCAATGTCGACTTCGAAGACGTGAAGACCGTGATGAGCGAGCCGGGCAAGGCGATGATGGGCACGGCACAGGCCAGCGGCCCCGATCGCGCGACCAAGGCGGCCGATGCGGCCGTGGCCTGCCCGCTGCTCGAAGGCATCGACCTCTCGGGCGCGCGCGGCGTGCTGGTGCTGATCGCGGCCAACCGCAACACCTTCAAGTTGGCCGAAAGCCGCAACGCGATGAACACGATTCGTCGTTACGCGGCCGACGACGCGCACGTGATCTACGGCACCGCGTACGACGAGAGCCTGGGCGACCAGCTGCGCGTGACCGTGATCGCCACTGGCCTGTCGCCAGCGAAGCGCGTGCAAACGCCGATCAGCGTGGTTCACAGCATGCCGGCGCAGCGCACCGGCACGCATGACTTGCCTATTCTGCAGAACGCGTTGCACAACGTGGGGAACAGCGCACCGCACGGCATCGCACCGGCGCACGACTACAGCGCGCTCAGCACACCGAGCGTCTGGCGCAACGGCCGCACGGCAGCAGCGAAGGTCGATGCGCTGGCGAGCAACGGAATGGACGAGATCGAGATCCCGGCCTTCCTCAGAAAGCAGGCTGACTGATGTCTGCGTTGAAATTCCCGCGCCTGCCGCGGGGATTTCAACCAGCGGTCACGCGTTCACCGGGGGCTGTTCCGACCGCACTGCGCCAAAGGCCGGGGCGGCTTTTTCCGCGACAATCGCTCACGATGCTGCCTCAACGAACCCTTAAAGCCATGACCCGCGCGGTCGGTGTCGGTCTGCATGGCGGTCAGCGCGTCGAGCTGACGCTGCGGCCCGCGGCGCCCGACACCGGCATCGTTTTTCGCCGCGTCGATCTGGCGCAGCCGGTCGAAATTGTCGTCAACGCGCTGTGGATCACCGACACGCGCCTGGCGACCACGCTCTCGGCCGGCGGCGACCCGGGTGCCCCCAAGGTGAAGACGATCGAACACCTGTTGTCGGCGTGCTCGGGCCTCGGCATCGACAACCTGATCGTCGACATCAACGGCGAAGAAGTGCCGATCCTCGACGGCTCGGCCGCGAGCTTCGTGTTCCTGCTGCAGAGCGCCGGCATCGAGTTGCAAAACGCGCCGAAGCGTTTTATGCGCATCCTCAAACCCATCGAGGTGCGCGAGGGCGCGGGTGCGGCGCTGAAGTGGGCGCGGCTCGATCCGTACGAGGGCTACAAACTGACCTTCGAGATCGATTTCGACCACCCGGCCGTCGACCAAACCGGCCAGCGCCTGACCTTCGACATGGCCTCTGGCCGCTACAAACAAGACATCGCACGCGCCCGCACGCTCGGCTTTACGAAAGACGTGGAAATGATGCGTGCGCGCGGTCTCGCACTCGGCGGCAGCATGGACAACGCGCTCGTCATCGACGACTACAAGGTGCTCAACGGCGACGGCCTGCGCTACGACGACGAGATCGTCAAACACAAGATGCTCGATGCGATCGGTGACATGCTGGTCGTCGGCCACCCGATGATCGCCGCGTACAGCGCTTTCCGCTCCGGCCACGACCTCAACAACAAGTTGCTGCGCGCGGTGCTGGCCGACGCGCAGAGCCACGAGATCGTCAGCTTCGACGATGCTGCGATGGCGCCCGCGGGCCTGGCCGACTTGGCGCCTGCGTGGTGAACACGCACCGATGCTGATCGCCCGCTGGCTCGTCGGCCTGCTGCTGGTCGCGGGGCTCGTCTGCTTCGCGATGTACGTGGCGACAGGGCAGCAGCGCTACCGTGCGCTCGGCATCCTGCTGGTCAAGTGGACGGTGATTGCCGGGCTCGGATTTTTCGCGGTGCTCATCCTCGAGCGTGTAGCGATGATGGTTTGAAGAGCGGCAACGAATGACGATCTTTCGCTGGATCATCGGAGTGATTTCTGCGCTGCTGCTCGGCGGCTCGGTGCTGAGCTTCGTGCTTTTCATGGCGCTCGACATCAACGTCTGGATCGAGCGCGCTCGCTCGCTCCGGCGCGGCGCCTACACGGCGCTGCTGTTCTGGTTCAACGTCGAGGTTTGGGGTCGGGTCATTTGGACCATCGTTCACTGGTGAGGCCGAGAAAGCCGGTCACTTCGGGCAGGTGCGTGGCCTCGTAATCGCTCAGCGCGTGGTCGCCGCCTTCGAGCAGTTCGACCCGACAGCCCGCGTAACGCTCGCTCATCTCGACCCAGCTCAACACCTCGTCGCCCTTCGCGATGACCGCGAAGTAGCGCTGCAGCTTCGACAGTGACGCCGGCGCAATCTGGCGCAACTCCGCGATGAATTCCGACTTGAAGAAGAAGCGCCCGTCGCTGTGCCAGGCGGTGGTTTCGCCGATGTATTTTGCGAGGTCGCGCGCCGGATCGACGGCCGGGTTCAACAACACTGCACGGCAGCCCGTGCGCTCGGCCAGAGCGGTCGCATAGAACCCGCCGAGCGAGCTGCCGATGACGCCGGCGGTCGCTGCGGGCCAGGCGGCGACGCGGTCCAGCAGTCGTTGTATCGCCTCGCGCGGCGACGGTGGCAATTGCGGGCACCACCACTCGACATCCGGCCGATGCTGCTGCATCCACTCGGCCGTGATGCGCGCCTTCGCAGATTGCGGTGACGATCGAAAGCCGTGCAGGTACAGCAGGTGCGTGATGGCCGCCGGCATCGTGTTCGTCAGGGCCGCGCCCGAGCGAGTGCGTCGAGCAGTTTTTGGTGGATGCCGCCGAAGCCGCCGTTGCTCATGCACAGCACGTGGTCGCCCGGCCGCGATGCCGCGACGATGCGCTTGACGAGGTCGTCGATGCCGTCGCTCACGATCGCCTGCTTGCCCATCGGCGCAAGGGCTTGCACTGCATCCCAGCCGAGCCCGCCGCTGTAGCAAAACGCGAGGTCGGCCTCTTCGAGCGACCACGGCAGCTGGGCCTTCATCGGGCCGAGCTTCATCGTGTTCGAGCGCGGCTCGAACACGGCGAGGATGCGTGGCTGCGGCCCCGCCGGCAACGCCCGCACTGCATCGACCTTGCGGCGCAGGCCGTTGACCGTCGTGCGGATCGCGGTCGGGTGGTGCGCGAAGTCGTCGTAGACCTTCACACCGCCGGCCTCGCCGCGCAGCTCCAGCCGGCGCCGCACGTTTTCGAAACTCGCCAGCGCCTTGGCCGCCACATCGGGCGCGACGCCCATGTGCTCGGCAGCGCCGATCGCTGCCAGCGCATTGAGTTGGTTGTGCTCGCCGAGCAGCGACCAATCGACGCGGCCGATCTTCAGGCTGCCGCGCAGCACGTCGAACGCGTGCGGCTCGCCGCGGGCGCGCAGCGCGCCGGGCTCTTCCTTGCGCGCGCCGAAACGGGTGACCGCGCTCCAGCAACCCAACGCGAGCACGCGCTGCAGGCTCTCCTCGCGCGCGTTGACGACGAGCCGGCCCGAGCCGTGCGGCCCGGCACCCGGCACGGTGCGCACGAGGTGGTGGAACTGGCGCTCGATCGCCGCGAGGTCGTCGAAGATGTCGGCGTGGTCGAACTCGAGGTTGTTCAGGATCAGCGTGCGCGGCCGGTAGTGCACGAACTTGCTGCGCTTGTCGAAGAACGCGGTGTCGTACTCGTCGGCTTCGATCACGAACGGCGAGCCCGGGCTCGTCGAGCCCAGTCGTGCGGAAACGCCGAAGTTCAGCGGCACGCCGCCGACCAGAAAGCCCGGCGCCAAACCGCCTTGGTCGAGCATCCACGCGAGCATCGAAGTGGTGCCGGTCTTGCCGTGCGTGCCGGCCACGGCGAGCACATGGCGGCCTTGCAGAACGTGGTCGGCGAGCCATTGCGGGCCGCTCGTGTAGGGCGCGCCGGCGTCGAGGATCGCCTCCATCAGCGGGTTGCCGCGGCTGACGACATTGCCGATCACGAACAGGTCGGCGCCGAGGCTCAATTGTTCGGCCCCGTAGCCTTCGACCAGCTCGATGCCGAGTGCACGCAATTGATCGCTCATCGGCGGGTAGACGCCGGCGTCGCAGCCGGTAACGGTGTGGCCGCCTTCGCGCGCCAGCGCGGCGAGGCCGCCCATGAAAGTGCCGCAGATACCGAGGATGTGAATGTGCATCGGGAGATTCTAGGCAGGGGTTGCGGTACTCCCGTCCATGCAGAAGCAGCTTCGACCAGGAGCGGCCGATTTGGCTCGAAGGCAAAGTGATGAAAGTGGCCTGGCGCAACCCGCACGCCGAGTTGCAAATCGAACTCCCCGTGGGCCTGAAGCCACCGGCCGATTTGGCGCAGCGCGCGCTGCTGGCGCAGGCGGCCCCGGTCGACGGGGCCGGGCTGCTCGAGTTCGACTTACGAACAGGCGAAGCCGAACCACTCGGTGCTGCGCGCGCAGGCTGCGTCGAGCGAGTCGAGCACCGCAACGCTGCGCACCTGCCAAGTCGGCTCGGGCGCCTTGAGGTCGGGCACGACGACGACGCCGAGGCCGGCCGCGATCGCGGCCAGCGCGCCGTGGCCGGAGTCTTCAAACGCGAGTGTGGTCGCGGCGTGCGCATCGAGGCGCTCGACCGCGAGCAGGTAGATGTCGGGCTCGGGCTTGCCGCGAGCGACCTCGTCGCCGCCGCACACCACCGCGAAGAAATCGAGCAGGCCGGCGCGCGTCAAGCGGCGGCCGACCTCGGCGTGGTGCGTCGACGAGGCCACCGCGCACGGGATGCGAGCGGCTTGCAGGCATGCGAGGAGACGTCGCGCGCCGGGCTTCACGTTGAAAGGCTTGTCGCCGAAGCGCTCGGCCAGCAGCGCGCTCGCGCGGCGGTTCGCATCGGCCAGTAACGCGTCGTCGCCGAAGATCGCGCGCAGCCTCAGCGCGCTGTCGTGGTGGTTGCGGCCGATCAGGTCGAGGTAAGCGGCAGGCGTGAGTGGCACGCCGAACTCGGCCGCGGTCTGCATCCAGGCATCGCGTACCGGCCGCTCGGAGTCGAGCAGCAGGCCGTCCATGTCGAAGACGGCCGCGCGATACGTGGCCGGCGCGGCTGCCGTGCCCACCACCCGCTCAGCGGAGTGCGTCGAGTGCCGCGGCGGCGGTCGCGCGCAGGTCGTCGGCGGTGTGCGCGCTGCTGACGAAACCGGCCTCGTACATCGCCGGCGCGAAGTACACGCCGCGGTCGAGCATGGCGTGGAAGAAACGGTTGAAGCGCTCCTTGTCGGTCGCCATCGCTTGGGTGTAGGTCGAAGGCAACTGAGCTGCGAAGAAGAAGCCGAACATGCCGCCTTCGCAGTCGCCGACCATCGGCACGCCGGCTTGATTCGCGCTCGCGAGCAGGCCGTCGACGAGGCTGCGGGTGTTGGCCGACAGGGCCTCAAAGTAGCCAGGCTTGCGGATCTCTCGCAAGGTAGCCAGGCCACAGGCAGTCGCAACCGGGTTGCCCGACAACGTGCCCGCCTGGTACACCGGCCCGAGTGGCGCGAGCTGCTGCATCACGGTACGCTTTGCACCGAATGCCGCCAGCGGCATGCCGCCGCCGATGACCTTGCCGAACACGCTCACATCGGGCTCGAAACCGGGGATCGCTTTGGCATACAGGCTTTGCGCGCCGCCGAGCGCGACGCGAAAGCCGGTCATCACCTCGTCGAACACCAGCAGCGCGCCAAACTGCGTGCACAGCTCGCGCAGGCGCTTCATGAACGGCACGCTGGCGCGCACAAAATTCATGTTGCCGCAGATCGGCTCGATCATCACGCAGGCGATGCCGTTGCCCTGCGTGGTGAACACTTCTTCGAGCTGCGCGATGTTGTTGTACTCGAGGACCAGCGTGTGCTGCACCACCTCGGGCGGCACACCGGCGCTCGTAGGGTGGCCGAAGGTCGCAAGGCCCGAACCGGCTTTGACGAGCAGCGCGTCGGCATGACCGTGGTAGCAGCCCTCGAACTTGACGAGTTTGCTGCGGCCGGTCGCGCCGCGCGCCAAGCGCAGCGCGCTCATCGCAGCCTCGGTGCCGGAGCTCACCAACCGCACCTGGTCCATGCTCGGCACGAGGCTCAAAATTTCTTCGGCGAGCTCGACTTCGCGCTCGGTCGGCGCGCCGAACGAGAAGCCGTCGCGCGCCGCCTTCTGCACCGCGTCGAGCACGGCCGGGTGGCCGTGGCCGAGGATCATCGGGCCCCACGAGCCGATGTAGTCGATGTAGCGCTGACCTTCGGCATCGAAGAGGTACGGGCCTTCGGCGCGCGCGATGAAACGCGGCGTGCCACCGACGGCACGGAACGCGCGCACCGGCGAGTTCACGCCGCCGGGGATCACCTTCTGGGCTCTTTCAAACAGCGCGGCGTTAGTGTTCAGGCGATTCGGTTCAGTGGACATGGCGTGGGCTCTTCGGTGGCGTGTCGTCATCCGGTGCGGGTTCTTCGGCGCCGGGTTCACCTTCGTCGTCTTCGCCTTCTTCGCCGGGCGGCAGTGCCCAAAAGAAGCGATCCGGGATGACGTTGCCCATGCCCGGTCGAAAGCCGGCATCGAGCGCCTGGTCGAGGAAGGCGAGCGCCTCGCCGACCGCGGCGGTCAGGTCGGCGCCGGCCGCGAGCAGGGCGGCGAGCGCAGCGGCGAGCGTGTCGCCCGCGCCGACGAAGGCGACCTCGAAGCGCTCGAACTTCTCGCCGGTGATCGCGCCCTGCGGCGAAGCGAGCACGTTGTCCATGAACTGATCGGGCAGCGGCACGCTGGTGACCAACACATAGCGCGTGCCGTGCTCGCCCGCGGCCACCGCGAGCTCGCGCGGCGAGGCCGGGCGCTCGTTGTCCCACTCGGGCAGCAAGAAGTCGGTCAGCGTCTGGTGGCTGCCGACCAGCACCTCGGTCTGCGGCAGCACGAGTTCGCGGTAGGCGTCGAGGTAACTCTGCAACTCGTCTTCTTCGACCCACGAGAGGTTCGGCATGTAGGCCACGAGCGGCACATCCGGGTAGTCGGACAAGATCTCGGCGACGGCGCTGACGCCTTCGGTCGAGCCGAGGAAGCCGACTTTCCATGCCGCGATCGTCACGTCTTCCAGAATGCTGCGGGCTTGTTCGGCGATCACGTCGGCGTCGATCGCGTGGTGGTCGAAGACCTCGTGGGTGTCGCGCATCACGATGCTGGTCACGACCGGCAGGCCGTGCGCGCCCATCGCGGCAATCGTCGACACATCGCCCGCCATGCCGCCGGCGCCGCTCGGGTCGCTGGCGTTGAAGCTCATCACGCAGGCAGGCGCCGCTTGTTCTTGCGCTTGGTCGGCGTCGGTCTCGGGTGTGGGGATTTGGGCTGTCATCGGGGGGATGCGAGCGTTGGAATAAGAGGCGGCATACGGGCTTCAAATGTGCCCGACCGAACCTCTAGCCGAACGTGAAGAATGTTGCGTATGTACCTAAGAAGACTTGGTTTTCTGGCAAACCGGGTGGCTACAATCTGTTTGCATTGTAGTGAACCAACGCGCCCTCTCGGGCCCAAAGAACAAAGTGACCGACCCCAAAACGTGGATGTGCCTGATCTGTGGATGGATCTACGACGAGGCCACCGGCGACCCCGAGCATGACATCGCACCCGGCACCCGCTGGGAGGCCGTGCCGATGAACTGGACCTGCCCCGAATGTGGCGCGCGTAAAGAAGACTTCGAGATGGTCCAGATCTGACCGAACCAAGGCCGACAGAGCTGAAAAAGCCGCCGGCCGCAAGGCGGGGACCACCCCGCCGAATCCACCGTGTCGTTGAGGAGAATGCTGGTTGAGCAATCAGGCACCCGTTGGTCCCGCGAGCATCAAGGTGCTGGTCATCGACGACAGCAACACGATCCGCCGCAGTGCCGAAATTTTCCTGAAGCAGGGCGGCTACGACGTTCTGCTCGCCGAAGACGGTTTCGATGCGCTATCGAAGGTCAACGACCATGACCCCGACCTGATCTTTTGCGACATCCTGATGCCGCGCCTCGACGGCTACCAGACCTGCGCGATCATCAAGCGAAACACCAAGTTCTCCGGCGTGCCGGTGATCATGCTGTCGTCCAAAGACGGTTTGTTCGACAAGGCGCGTGGCCGCATGGTCGGCTCTGAGGCCTACCTGACCAAGCCATTCACGAAAGACCAGCTTCTGCAAGCCGTGGAGCAGCACAAGCGCGCCGCCTGACGCCGCCGACCCATTCACAAAACAGCGCTGCCGCCGTTGAGGAGAAGCACATGACGATCCAGAAAATCTTGCTGGTCGACGACTCGAAGACCGAACTGCATTACATGTCCGACCTGCTGGTCAAGCGCGGCTACGCTGTGCGCACCGCAGAGAACGGCGAAGAAGCGATGCGCCGCCTCGGCGAAGAAAAGCCCGACCTGATCTTGATGGACGTGGTTATGCCCGGCCAGAATGGCTTCCAGCTGACCCGCGCGATCACCCGCGACCCACGCTTCATCGACGTGCCGGTGATCATGTGCACCAGCAAGAACCAGGAAACCGACAAGGTCTGGGGCATGCGCCAGGGCGCACGCGACTACATCGTCAAGCCGGTCAACGCCGACGAGCTCGTCGTCAAGATCCACGCATTCGACTAGATGGCCAACAAGCAAGCCCTTCGCGACCTGCAGAGCCGCCTTGCCGAGCGTTTGCAGGCGGCGCGCACGCAGGCGCGCGGGCAATCGTGGTTGGCCGTCGAATCCAGCGGCCGCGGTTTTTTGCTGCCGCTGCGCGAGGCCGGTGAAATTTTTGCGCTCGCGCCGATCCTGCCCGTGCCGTACAGCCACCGCTGGTTTCTCGGCGTGGCGAACCTGCGCGGGCACATGCATGGCGTCGTCGACCTGGCGGGTTTTCTCGGCGTCAAAAGCGCCGAGCCCGGTCGGGAGCAGCAGTCGCGCCTGGTCGGTTTCAACCAGTCGCTCGACCTCAACTGCGTGTTAATGGTCGACCGCCTGTCGGGCTTGCGCAGCGATGACGAACTCACGTCCGAGCCGCGCGACGGCGCGGTGCGGCCCGCCTTCGCAGGCGCGCAACTGCGTGACGCATCGGGCCGACTCTGGCAAGAGTTGCTGCTGTCGAAATTGGCGAGCGACGAAACTTTTTTGAAGATCGTGGGTTGAGTGCCGCCGGCGCCCGCACCCACAGAAAAGACCGCAAAAGGGCGATATGAGCTTCCTGAACAAAGTCAAGGGTTGGGGCCAGAAAGACGACGTCGCGATGCTCGACGCCTCGGGCACCGCGGTACATGCATCGGACAACCCGCTCGCGTCGCACAGCGCGCGGCACTCGCCCGAAGGCCCCGCCACCGACGTGACCGGCGCTGCCGTATACGACGTGCCGACGATGCAGCAGACGCAGGAGCTCGACAACTCCATCATCACCGAGGCAGCGCCGTCCGAAATGGCCGACTTTTCCGAGACGCGCCTGCCGGACGCCGAGCTCGGCGCGTTGGCCGCTGGCACCGGCCTGCCGATCATTGGCCACCGGCCGATCGCGCAGCAGCAACGCATCCTGTTCGTCATGGTCGGGCTCGGTCTGGTCGGCCTGATCCTGATGACGATCCTCTCGCTGCTCGCGGCGAACCGCGGGGCGGCGCAGGTGGGCGCCAGCGGGCAGGCGCTGATGCAGTCGCAGCGGCTCGCGAAGTCGGTCTCGCAGGCGCTGATCGGCAGCGCCTCGGCTTTCCCCGAGGTCAAGGACAGCGCCGACGTGCTGGTCAAGAACATGCGCGGCCTGCGCAGCGGCGAAGGCGATATTGCGGCGGCACCGTCGAACGTGCAGGAGGCCATCGAGCAGATGCTGCCACTGATCGACAAGGCCGAGAAGAGCGCCAAGACCGTGCTCGACCAACAAGCGGTGCTGACGCAGGTCGGCCAATCGCTGCGCGCGATCAACCGGCAATCGTCAGACCTGCTCGAAACGGCCGAAACGGTGTCGTCGTTGAAGCTCCAACAAGACGCGTCACCCGCCGAACTCTCGGCCGTCGGCCAGCTCGTGATGTTGACCCAGCGCATCGGCAAGTCGGCGAATGAATTCTTGACGATGGAAGGCGTGAACCCCGAGGCCGTGTTCCTGCTCGGCAAAGACCTGAATTCGTTCCGCGAGATCGGCCAGGGCCTGCTCGACGGCAACGCCGAGTTGCGCCTGCCCGGCACGAAAGACGCCCAAACCAAGGAGCGCCTGGTCACGCTGATGAAGCAGTACGAACAGACCCGCACGCAAGCCAGCGCGATTCTGGGCAACCTGCAGGGCCTCGTTTCGGCTCGCGAGGCGCAAGCCAGCATCGTGGCCGACAGCGAACCGCTGCGCAAAGGCCTCGAGGTCGTGCAGGACCGCCTCTCGAAGGAAACCGGCTTCAACGCGCTGAGCCGGTCCCTGTTGCTGCTGGCGGCGATCGTGCTGTTGCTCGGCGGCGTCGGCCTGTTGCGCCTGTACGTGCGGGCGCAGACTGAACGCGCCGCAGCCGCCGAAGGCCAGCGCCAGGCGGCAGAACGCGAACAGCAAGAAGCCAAGCGCGTCAACGACGCGAACCAGGCCGCGATTCTTCGCTTGATGAACGAGCTGCAGGCGGTCGCGGAGGGCGATTTGACGCAGCAAGCCACGGTCACCGAAGACATCACTGGCGCGATCGCCGACTCGGTCAACTACACGGTCGAAGAGTTGCGCACGCTTGTCGCGCAGGTGCAGGGCACAGTGGGCCGCGTGACCGACACGACCCAGCAGGTCGAGGCCACCTCGACCGAGCTGCTCGCGGCATCGTCGGAGCAGCTGCGCGAAATTCGCGATACCGGCGAATCGGTGTTGCAGATGGCGGGGCGAATCAACGACGTGTCGGGTCAGGCGCAGGAAACCGCTGCGGTCGCGCGCCAGTCGCTGGTGGCGGCGGAGTCGGGCCTGCGCGCGGTACAAAACACGATCGGCGGCATGAACTCGATCCGCGACCAGATTCAGGAAACCTCCAAGCGCATCAAGCGCCTGGGCGAATCGTCGCAGGAGATCGGCGAAATCACTGAGCTGATTTCCGACATTACCGAGCAGACCAACGTGCTCGCGCTGAACGCGGCGATCCAGGCGGCCTCGGCCGGTGAAGCCGGTCGAGGCTTCTCGGTGGTCGCTGAAGAAGTGCAGCGCCTGGCTGAACGTTCCGGTGACGCCACGCGCCAGATCGCGGCGCTCGTCAAGACCATTCAGACCGACACGCAAGACGCCGTCGGCGCGATGGAGCGCAGCACGCAAGGCGTGGTCGAGGGCGCGCGCCTCTCGGATGCGGCCGGTACGGCGCTCGGCGAGATCGACCGCGTCTCGCGCCAGCTGGCCGAGCTGATCAGCGCGATCTCGAACCAGGCGCTGAGCGAAGCGCAATCGGCCAACGTGGTCGCGGCCAACATCCAGCACATCTTCGCGGTGACCGAACAAACCGGTGAGGGCACGCGCTCGACCGCGCAGATGGTGCGCGAGTTGTCGCGCACGGCCGAAGATCTGAAGCAGTCGGTGGCGCGGTTCAAGATCGAATGATCGGCGCCGAGTAGACCGCACGAACCATGAGCACGCCGATGAGCCCGACGAACGACACCACCGGTCGCGATGACCTGAGCGCTCTGGCGTGGGTCCACGAGGAACTGCGGCGTTCGCTCGAAGCGGCCCACAAGGCGTTGCGCCGCTTCGTCAAAGACACCGACGCACTCGCCAGCTCCGACATCGATGCGGTCGACCCGGCCGTGCTGCGCACCGCCCGTTCGCAGATCCACACCGGCGTCGGTGCGCTCGAACTGGTCGGCCAGCCGGCCGCGGCAATGGTGCTGCGCGCCAGCGAGGCGCTGGTGCAGCGCTTCGTCACGAAGCCGCACAAGCTCACCTCGGTCGTCGTCGACGACATCGAGCGCGCCTCGTTCGCGCTGCTCGACTATTTAAGCCGCCTGCTCGCCGGCAAGCAGATCTCCACGCTGTCGTTGTTCCCGCAGTACCGCGCGGTCCAGGAGGCCGCCGGTGCCGACCGCGTGCACCCGGCCGATCTGTGGGCGGTCGACTGGCAATGGCGCGATTTGCCGGCCGACACGTCGGCGCATCCGCTGCAACCTGACGCGAGCACGCAGGCCGCGATCGAAGCCCAGTTGCTGCCGCTGATGCGCGCCGTCGACCCGGCGCCCACGGCAGGCCGCATGAGCGAGATCAGTGCCGGGCTCGGTGCGGGTGTCGGTGCAGGTGCCGGGCAGGCCCAAATCTCGACACTTTGGAAGCTCGCTTCCGCGGTGTTCGAGGCGCAGGCCCACGGCCTGTTGCGCTTCGACGTGTTCAGCAAGCGCGTCGCCTCGCGCTTGCTCGCGCAGTTCCGCATCCTCGCGCGCGGCGAATCCGAAGTGTCCGAGCGACTCGCGCAAGATTTGCTTTTTTTCTGCGCGCAAAGCGCCTCGCCGGGCGACGGCCGCCACGCGCCGCGTCTGGCCGCCGTGCGCCTGGCCTACGGGCTCGCGCACCATGTGCCGGTCGACTACAGCGTCAGCGCACTCGGCCGATTTGACCCGGCCGTGATCGCCCAGGCGAGGAAGCGCGTGGTCGCCGCGAAAGATGCGTGGTCGGCCGTCGCCGGTGGCGAGATGCACCGCATGACCGGCCTCTCGGAGCAGTTCGCGCTCGTCGGCGAATCGCTGAAGAAATTGTTCCCGCTCGGCGATACATTTGCCGCCGAGTTGCAGCAGGCGATCGCGCAGACGCAGCAGACCGGCGCCGCGCCCCCGGCCCAGCTGGCGATGGAAGTCGCGACCAGCCTGCTCTACGTCGAAGCGGCACTCGACGACATCGATTTCGACCACCCCGAACAGGCCGCGCGCGTGCAGCGCCTGGCCGACCGGCTCTCGGCCGTGCGCCAAGGCCACGCGCCCGACCCGCTCGAAGGCTGGATGGAGGAGCTGTACCGCCGCGTCTCGGATCGCCAGACCATGGGCAGCGTGGTGCAGGAGTTGCGCGCGAGCTTGTCCGAAGCCGAGAAACTGATCGACCAGTACTTCCGCCAGCCCGAAACGCGCCAAGTGCTGATTCCCGTGCCGGGCCAGCTTTCCGCGATGCGCGGCGTGCTCTCGGTGCTGGGCATGGACCACGCCTCGGCCGCGCTGCTGCGCATGCGCGCCGAGGTCGATGGCCTGGCCTCGACCGAGGTCGACACCGACCGCGTCGCGCAGACCGACGTGTTCGACCGGCTCGCCGGCAACCTCGGTGCGCTCGGCTTCCTGATCGACATGCTCAGCGTGCAGCCGCAGATGGCCAAGTCGCTGTTCACCTACGACGCCGAAGCCGGCACGCTCAGCCCGGTGATGGGCCGCGGTGCCGAAGTGCATGCGCCTGAGATCACCCGCGGCGCGACCGCCGCACCCGTCGAGCAGCGCCTGATCGAACAGGCGCAGCAGCTCGCGTTCAGCTCGGTGCGCGACGACGTGCCGATGGCCGAAGTGTCCCGTGACCTCGAGCGGCTCTCGCACGAAGCCCAGGCCGCCGACCAGCCTGCACTCGCCGCGACCGTTTTGCGCGCCCAGGAAGCACTCGAACAATCGATCGACCCGGCCGGCGAGGCGCTGGCGCGCGGCGAGTTGTCGGAGGCGCTGGTCGATTTCGTGTCGACCGCGTCCGACCCGGTCGGCATCGACCTCGACGTGCCGAGCCCGCGCGTCAAGGTGAGCGCGCCGATGCGGCTCGATTTCGCACCCTCTACCGCGAGCGCGCAACTCGCTCAAATCGCGCAAGACGACGAGATGCGCGAGATCTTTCTCGAAGAGGCACGCGAGGTGCTGGCCGACGCGCGTGACGCGAGCCGCGCGCTCGGCGACGCGCCTGCCGACCTGAACCTGTTGACCACATTGCGGCGCGCCTTCCACACGCTCAAGGGCAGCTCGCGCATGGTCGGGCTCAAAGACTTCGGCGAAGGCGCCTGGGCCTGCGAGCAGCTCTACAACACGCAGCTCGCCGACCAGACAGCAGCACCGCAACCGCTGCTCGACTTCACTGACTGGTGTCTGGACTATCTGGCCGGCTGGGTCGACGACATCACGCAGCTGCGCCGCGGTGCCCACGATTCGGCGACGATGATCGAAGCGGCCAAATTGGCTGGCGGTACGCAACCTTTCGCGCCGGTGCTCGAATCGGCTTCGGTGCACGGTGCGCTCGGCCTGCCGCCCGATTTGCCGAGCGCTGCCGACCTCGACCTGAGCACGCCTGGGCTGCTGACGCCGCCACTGCCACTGCCCGAGCACGGTTTCGCGCTGCCGCCCGCGGATGTCAGTGCCAATGCGCATAACGAGCTGCCGGTGCTGTCGTTCGAGCTCAACCTGGATGGCTTCGACAGCGCGCCCTACAACAGCCCGCGCCTGACCAGCCAGCCCGTGCCGCTCGACATGACGGCCGCCGCACTCCACGACCCGTTCGAATCGATGCCGACCGAGCCGCTGCCGTTGCCCGACATCATCGAAGGCGAAGCGCCGTTCGATGCGGCTGGCGACCACATCGATCTCGACCTCGAACTCGACTTGCCCGACGAGCACGCCCGACCGGCCCTGTTCGAGCCGCTGGCCGCCTCGACGGCCGAGCTCGACTTGCCGTTCGACGCTGCGCCGGAGGCACCCGATGCCGAACCGCAAGACGAGCTCGTCAAGGTCGTCGGCCCGCTGCGCATCGGCATCCCGCTGTTCAACATCTACCTCAACGAAGCCGACGAGCTCTCGCGCCGCTTGACCACCGAAGTCGCCGAATGGGCGATGGAGTTGCATCGCCCGATCGGCGAAACCCCGATCGCGCTCGCGCACTCGCTCGCCGGCAGCTCGGCCACGGTCGGGTTCAAAGACCTGTCGCAGCTCGCGCGCGCACTCGAACATGCGCAAACCCGCTCGCAGGCGATCGGCCATGGCACACCCGAAGAAGCGCGCCTGTTCGTCGACGCGGCCGAAGAAATTCGCCGGTTGCTGCACCAGTTCGCCGCCGGCTTCTTGAAAGAGCCTTCGCCCGAGTTGATCGAGCGGTTGGTCGGCCACGAGCTGAGCTCAGCGCGCCGCCTTCAGGCCGCGGCGGCAGAGGCCGAGTTGTCGGCGATTTCCGAGACGGGCGCGCTCGCCTCTCAGGCCGAGCGCATCGAGCCCATCGGGTCGATCGAGCCGAACGTCACCTACGAGTCACTCGACGCGGAACCGGCGCCGGCCGAACCCTGGATCGCTCCGTCGTTCGTCGACAGCGCGCCGCACAACCCGTTTGAGACCAGCACCGCGTCGCGGCCCGATTCGATCTTCGGCCACGAGACGCGCTTCGAGCCGCTCGGCGTGACCGAACTCAAACCGTTCGGCGAGATCCCCGTCGAGGCACCACGCTCGGCTTCGGCCTCGGCCGCTCACGCGCTGGTCGATGGCGACGACGTGATCGACGCTGTCGACGCTGTCGATGCCGAGCTGTTCCCGATCTTCGAAGAAGAAGCCGAAGAGCTGCTGCCACAACTCGCGAGCCGCCTGCGCGACTGGGCCCGCAAGCCCGCCGACTCCGCGCACCCAGCAGCTTGCATGCGCACCTTGCACACGCTCAAAGGAGGCGCGCGCCTGGCCGGCGCGATGCGGCTCGGCGAAATGGCGCACCGCCTGGAAACGCGCATCGAGCGTGTGCTCGCACAGCCGCCGGTCGATGCTGCCGACGTCGAAACGTTACAGGCGCACGGCGACGCGCTGTCGCAAACCTTCGATGCGCTGCGCGCTGGTGGAGGCCCAGCAGAGACTCCCGGGCTCGTCGCCGCACCCTTGGCCACTACCGCGCCGCCGGCCACATTGCCGCCTGCACCCGCACTCGAACTGCTGCTCGAGGCGGCGCCGCTACCGGCGGTCGAATCGGGCTGGCAGCCGCTGCCGGAGTTCGCGCCGAATTCGCAACATGCGAAGCTCACCGCGCTCGATTCGCAACCTGACGCGCTTGACGAATCGATTGCAGACGCAGACGCAGACGCAGACGCAGACGATGACATCGACGCCGCACCGACCACCGGGAGCGTGCCACCGTTGCCGCTGGCCGAGGTCGACTGGTCGCGTTTCCCGCTGATCGCACCGACCGAGAAAAAAGCGCCAGACCGCACCCTCGGCGTGCAATCGGCCGTGCGTGTGCGCGCGCCGCTGCTCGACCGGCTCGTCAACCAGGCCGGTGAGGTCAGCATCACGCGCTCGCGCATCGAGACCGGCGTGACGCAGATCAAAAACTCGCTCGGTGACCTGACCGAAAACTTGGAGCGCCTGCGCGCGCAACTGCGCGACCTCGAGTTCCACGGCGAGGTGCAAATGACCTCGCGCCTCGAAGCCGCGAAGGCCGCGTCGCAATCGTTCGACCCGCTCGAGTTCGACCGCTTCACGCGCTTCCAGGAGCTGACGCGGATGATGGCCGAATCGGTCAACGACGTGGCCACCGTGCAGCGATCGCTGCAGCGCTCGCTGGAGACGACCGAAGACGAACTCGTTGCACAGGCCCGCATGACGCGCGAGCTGCAAGACGACTTGCTGCGCACCCGCATGGTCGAGTTCGAGGGCTTGTCCGATCGCCTGTACCGCGTGGTGCGGCAGGCCGCGAAAGAGACCGGCAAGTCGGTGCGGCTCGACATCGTCGGCGGTTCGATCGAAGTCGACCGTGGCGTGCTCGACCGCATGACTGGCGCGTTCGAGCACCTGCTGCGCAACTGCGTCGGCCACGGCATCGAGCTGCCCGACGTGCGCAAGGCGGCGGGCAAGGATGCGACCGGCTCGGTCATCGTCGCGCTCTCGCAAGAGGGCAACGAAGTGGGCGTCGAATTCCGCGACGATGGCGCCGGGCTGGACCTGCCGCGCATCCGTGAGAAGGGATTCGCGCTCGGGCTGCTCGACCGCAACGTCGAGCCGACCGATGCCGACCTGGCGAACCTGATCTTCGCGCCCGGCTTTTCGACCGCCGAAACCGTCACCGAACTCTCCGGCCGCGGCGTTGGCATGGATGTGGTGCGCTCCGAGGTAAACGCGATGGGCGGCCGAGTCAAGACCGCGACCGCGGCCGGGCAGGGCACGTCGTTCAAGATGATCCTGCCGCTGACCACGGCGGTCACGCAGGTCGTGATGCTTCGCTGTGGCACCACCAACGTGGCGGTGCCGTCGAGGCTGGTCGAGGTGGTGCGCCGCGCGACGCCAGCCGAGGTCGACGCGGCTTATGCCAGCGATTCGTACAGCATGGGCGACCGGCCGCTGCAGTTCTTCTGGCTCGGCGCGCTGCTGCAGATCAGCGCGCGGCCGGCGGCCAGCGAGGCCCGCACGCGTGCCGTCGTCGTGATCCGCAGCGCGCAGCAGCGCATCGCGTTGCACGTCGACGAAGTGCTGGGCAACCAGGAGGTGGTCGTTAAGAACCTCGGGCCGCAACTCTCGCGTTTGCCGGGCTTGGCGGGCATCACGCTGCTGGCCTCGGGGGCGGTCGCGCTGATTTACAACCCGGTTGCGTTGGCCACGCTGTACGGCGAGGCCGCACGCGAGGCCACGCGCACCGCGATGCGCGCGCCCACGGGCTTCGATGCGGCACCGATCTCGCAAGAATCCGAAGTGCGCGCCGCGCCGCTGGTGATGGTCGTCGACGATTCGTTGACCGTGCGCCGCGTGACCCAGCGCCTGCTGCTACGGGAGGGCTACCGCGTCGTGCTTGCCAAAGACGGTCTCGACGCGCTGGAGCGGCTCGCCGAAGCGATTCCCGAGATCGTGCTGTCCGACATCGAGATGCCGCGCATGGACGGCTTCGACCTCGTGCGTAACATGCGCGCCGATGCGCGTCTGCGCGACCTGCCGGTGATCATGATCACCTCGCGCATCGCGCAAAAGCACCGTGAGTACGCTGCCCAACTGGGTGTCGATCACTACCTCGGCAAGCCGTATTCCGAAGAAGACCTGCTGGCGCTGATCGCGCGCTACACCGCGACCCGAACCGCCAGCGTTTGACTGCCAGACAGCGCGCGGCCTCGCTGGTGTGCAGTTGCCGCCTGAAATACTCAAGCGCTATGACGGACGGGGAGGCCACACGTGTCAGAACTGATAGACCGCCTGGCGGAGCTCACCGGACAGCGCGATCGCGATGTGCTCGACGTGACGCTGGTCGGTGCCTTGCGCGACATCCTCGGCACCCTCTCGGTCTCGATCTACCGCTGTATCGGCGACGCCGGCCAGGAACGCTGGCTGACCCGCGCCCGGCTGGTGGGCAACGCAGCGGCAGCTGAAGCCGACGCGGCATGGTTCGAGCTCGAGGACCTGCCCAAGGTGACGGAGCATCCGGTGCGGCTCTCGGTGCTGCGCGAAGACCGTGTGATCGCGGTGCCCGGTGCGACGCATCGCACGCTGTTTCCGGTGTCGACCGAACGCGAGGTGATCGGTGTCGTCGAGGTCGAGACGGCACGCAGCATGACGACGCGCCAGCGGCGCCTGGTCATCAGCATCCTGCGGATTTTCCGCAATTTTCAGGGGCTGCTCGATTACAGCGAGCGCGACACGCTCACCGGCCTGCTCAACCGCAAGACGTTCGACCAAAGTTTTCTCAAGGCAACGGCAAAGTTGCCAGCGCCTTCAGGCACCGACGTTGACGGCCGGCGCCAGACGCAATGCGGAACCTGCTGGCTCGGTGTCATCGACATCGACCACTTCAAGCGCGTCAACGACAGTTTCGGCCACCTGATCGGTGACGAGGTGCTGCTGCTGTTGTCGCGCCTGATGCGTGGCAGCCTGCGTACGCGCGACCAGCTCTACCGCTTCGGCGGCGAGGAATTCGTCGCCTTGGTGCGTTGCAACGGGCCCGACTCGGCGGCGCTCGCGTTCGAGCGCCTGCGGGGCCACACCGAGCGTTATGCTTTTCCGCAGGTCGGGCACGTGACGGTGAGCGTGGGGTTCACCGAGATCGTCGCGGGCGACACGCCCAGCGGCGCATTCGAGCGCGCCGACAAGGCCGTCTACTACGCCAAGGCGCACGGCCGCAACCAGGTACAGCACTACGCCGCGCTGGTCGCGCGCGGCGAGCTCGAAAATACCGAGCCGAAGGCCAACGACATCGAACTTTTCTGAGCGTTCCGGGGCCGGACTTCCCGAAAACCGCCCGCAAGCCGCCCACTGGCCTCAGCGCGCCGCCTTCACGACGGCGTAGCGGGCGAGCGTCGCGACCCGAGCAGCCTCGTGTGCGACCACGGGGCGCGGGTAGTCGCGGCCGAGTGCGACGCCAGCCGCGGCGAGGTCGGCGGGCCGTGCCTCCCAGGGCGCGTGCAGTGCTGCATCGGGCAGTCGAGCCAGCTGCGGCAGGTAGCGGCGAATGAACCTGGCGCCCGCGTCGAACTTCGTGCTCTGGGAGACCGGGTTGAAGATGCGGAAGTAGGGTTGCGCGTCGCAGCCGCTCGAGGCGGCCCACTGCCAGCCGCCGTTGTTCGCGGCGAGGTCGAAATCGTTCAGGTGGGTCGCGAAGTAGGCTTCGCCGCGGCGCCAGTCAATGCCGAGGTCTTTCGTCAAAAAGCTCGCGACCACCATGCGCAGCCGGTTGTGCATGTAGCCGGTCTGGTTGATCTGCGCCATCGCTGCGTCGATCAACGGGTAGCCGGTGCGACCCTCGCACCAGGCGTTGAAAAGTTCGTCGGCATGGGCGCCTTCTTCCCAGCGGATCTTGTCGTACTCGGGCTTGAAGCTCGCGCCGACGACGCGCGGGTGGTGGTGCAGGATCTGGTGGTAAAAATCGCGCCAGATCAGTTCGGAAAGCCACACCGCAGCGCCTGCGGCTGCAGCGTTCTTGCCGTGTGCGAGGGCTGCGGCCGCGAGCTCGCGGATCGAGACGGTGCCGAACCGCAGGTGCACCGACAGATAGCTCGGTCCTTTGATCGCGGGGAAGTTGCGCGCCTCGCCGTAGTCGTCGATGCGCGGCAAAAAGTCAGCGAGCAAGGCCTTCGCGCCGCTGCTGCCGGTCGGTATTTTCAACGCGTGCAGGTTGGTGCGCTCGAAGCCGATCGCCTCCAGCGACGGGATCGCGGTCGCAATGCCGGGCGGGGCCGCAGCGAGGCCCGCTGCATGCGGTTCGACCGGGTACGCTTCGACGAAAAACGGCTCCAGCTTCTTCAGCCACGCGTTCTTGTACGGCGTGAACACCGTGTAGGGCGTTCCACTCAGCGTCAGCACCTCGCTGCGCTCGAAGACGACGTGGTCCTTGGTCGTGTGCAGCGCCACGCCCGCCTCCGCGAGCGCAGTGCGGACCGCGGCGTCGCGCGCGAGCGCATCGGGCTCGTCGTCGTGGTTCGCGTAGACGGCTTGCACGCCGAGCTCGCCGGCGAGCCGCACGATCTCGCTCATCGCAGGGCCGTGGCGCACCAGCAGGCGACCACCGAGGGCGTGCAACGCCGCGTCGAGCTCGACCACGCTGTCGTGGATGAACTCGACGCGCCGGTCGGCCTTGGGCAGCGGGCCGAGGATGTCGGCGTCGAACACGAACACGCACCACACCTGCTCGGCGGCGCGCAGTGCGTGGTAGAGCGCAGCGTGATCGTGGGCGCGCAGGTCGCGCCGAAACCAAACGAGCGCTTTGTTCAAAGTCTTTTGCATCGGGCGAGTCTGCCTCAGGTCTAAAATTCGCGCCCATGGCAAGTGCACCGGTTAACTTCACAAATCAGTTTTTGATCGCGATGCCGAGCCTTCGCGAAGGCGCTTTCGCGGGCACCGTGATCTACATGTGCGAGCACACCGACAAAGGTGCGCTCGGGCTCGTGATCAACAAGCCGATCGACATCAACCTGAAGAACCTGTTCGAGAAAGTCGAACTCTCGCTCGAGCGCGAGGACCTGGCCACGGTGCCGGTCTACTTCGGCGGTCCGGTGCAGACCGAACGCGGCTTCGTGCTGCACGAGCGACTCGGCGGCAGCGAAGGCGAGGGCGGGCACTACAACTCTTCGTTGCAAATTCTCGGCGGCCTCGAGATGACGACCAGCAAGGATGTGCTGGAGGCCCTTTCTAGCGGCGCTGGCCCCAAGAAAATCCTGATCACGCTCGGCTACAGCGGCTGGGGCGCCGGGCAACTCGAAGACGAGATGGGCCGCAACGGCTGGATCAACGTCGGCGCCGAGCTGGGCATCATTTTCGACACGCCGGTCGAGCAGCGCTACGACAAGGCGCTCGCGCTGTTGGGTATCGACGCCAACATGCTCAGCGGGGAGGCGGGGCACGCATGAGCTCGGCGAGCGCCCCGTCTTCGTTCACTGCACCGTTTTCATTTTTGGCTTTCGACTTCGGCACCCGGCGCGTCGGTGTCGCGACCGGCAACACCCTGACCCGCCGAGCGCAGCCGCTGCGCACGATCGCCGCCGAGGGCGAGGCGCGATTCGAGGCGATCGGCCAACTGATCGGCGAGTGGCAGCCGAGCGCGTTGGTCGTCGGCGTGCCCTTCCACCCCGATGGCGCGCCGCACGACAACACCGATCGCGCGCGGCGCTTCGGCCGGCAATTGCACGGGCGCTTCAAGCTGGCGGTGCACGAGGTCGACGAGCGCTACACCACCACCGAAGCCGCGAGAGATGTGGCGGTTGGCGGATCGCGTGACCTCGATGCCGCGTCGGCCGCGATCATCCTGAATCAATTCCTGAGCGAACTCGAATGAGCAGCCTGAACCTCGATGCCGAAGCGCTCTATGCCGACCTGCTCGCCGGTGTGCGGCCTTTTCTGAAACCGGGCACCGTGCTGGTCGGCATCTGGTCGGGCGGCGCGTGGCTCGCCGAGCGATTGCAACGCGACTTGAAGCAGCCCGGCGAGCACGGCGTGATTTCGAGTGCGCTGCACCGCGACGATTTCCATTCGCGCGGCATGACCGCCGGCGCCGATCACACCAAGCTGCCGTTCGAGGTCGACGGCAAAACGATTCTGCTGATCGACGACGTGCTCTACACCGGCCGCACGATCAGAGCGGTGGTCAACGAGCTCTACGACTTCGGCCGCCCGTCGAGCGTGACGCTGGCCGTGCTGGTCGACCGCGGCGGGCGCGAGTTGCCGATCTCGGCGGCCGTGTCGGCGGCGCGCATCACGTTGCCGAAGTCGCAGCGCCTGTCGCTCGCACGCGACGCAGCCGGCGCGTTCAGCTTCGACGTCGAAGAGGTGGCGTGATGCTCAGTCGACGCAACCCGCAACTCAACGCGCATGGCGAGCTGATCCACCTGCTTTCGATCGAAGGCCTGCCGCGACCGGTGCTGCACCACATCCTCGACACGGCCGGCACCTTTCTCAGTGTCAACGACCGCGAGGTCAAGAAGGTGCCGCTGCTGCGCGGAAAAAGCGTGTTCAACCTGTTCTTCGAGAACAGCACGCGCACCCGCACCACGTTCGAGATCGCGGCCAAGCGGCTGAGCGCCGACGTGATCAACCTCGACATCGCGCGCTCGAGCGCCGCCAAGGGCGAGAGCCTGCTCGACACGATCGCCAACCTCTCGGCGATGCACGCCGACATGTTCGTCGTGCGCCACAGCGAGAGCGGCGCGCCCTACCTGATTGCGCAGCACTGCGCGCCGCACGTGCATGTGGTCAACGCCGGTGATGGCCGCCATCAGCACCCGACGCAGGGGCTGCTCGACATGTACACGATCCGCCATTTCAAGAAAGACTTCACGCAGCTGACGGTCGCAATCGTCGGCGACATCGTGCATTCGCGCGTGGCCCGTTCCGACATCCACGCCCTCACGACGCTCGGCGTGCCCGAGATTCGCGCGGTCGGCCCGAAAACGCTGGTGCCGGGCGACCTCGCGGCGATGGGCGTGCGCGTGTGCCACGACATGAAAGAAGGCATCGCCGGTGCCGACGTGATCATCATGCTGCGCCTGCAAAACGAGCGCATGAGCGGTGCGATGCTGCCGAGCGCGGCCGAGTTTTTCAAGAACTACGGGCTGACCCAAGAGAAGCTCGCACTCGCCAAGCCGGATGCGATCGTGATGCACCCCGGGCCGATCAATCGCGGCGTCGAGATCGACTCCGACGTGGCCGACGGCACGCAGAGCGTGATCCTGCCGCAGGTCACCTTCGGCATCGCGGTGCGCATGGCCGTAATGTCGATCATCGCGGGGAACAGCGCATGAAGACATTGATCAAGGGCGGGCGGCTCATCGACCCGGCATCCGGGCACGACGCGATCGGTGACCTCGCGATCGCGGCCGGCCGCATCGTCGGCTTCGGCAAGGTCAGCCCCGAGTTCGATGCCGACCGCACGATCGATGCCATCGGCCTGATCGTTGCACCCGGCCTCGTCGACCTCGCGGCGCGTTTGCGCGAGCCCGGCCACGAGCACGAAGGCATGCTGGAGTCCGAGATGGCCGCGGCCGTGGCCGGCGGCGTCACGAGCCTGGTTTGCCCGCCCGACACCGACCCGGTTTTGGACCAGCCCGGGCTGGTGCAGATGCTCAAGTTCCGCGCCCACAACCTGAACCTTGCGCACCTGTACCCGCTCGGCGCGTTGACTCGCGGGCTGCAAGGCGAGGTGCTCACGGCGATGGCCGAGCTGACCGAAGCCGGCTGCGTCGGCTTCTCGCAGGCCGAGGTCGCACTCAAAGACACATTGGTGCTGCACCGCGCGCTGCAATACGCCGCGACCTTCGGCTACACCACGTGGCTGCGGCCGAGCGACGCGTGGCTCGGCAACGGCGTCGCCGCGAAGGGCGCGCTGGCCACACGCATGGGCCTGTCGGGTGTGCCGGCGATTGCCGAGACGATCGCGCTCGCAACCATCTTCGAGCTGGTGCGCGACACGCAGGCGCGCGTGCACCTGTGCCGCCTCAGCAGCGCCGCCGGCATCGAGCTCGTGCGCCGCGCCAAGGCCGAGGGCCTGCCAGTCACGTGCGACGTGAGCATCAACACGCTGCACTTGACCGACCTCGACATCGGCTACTTCGATTCGGCGATGCGGGTCACGCCGCCATTGCGTCAGCAACGCGACCGTGCCGCGCTTCGTGCCGCACTCGCCGACGGCACGGTCGACGCGCTGGTCAGCGACCACACGCCGGTCGATGCCGACATGAAGAACCTGCCGTTCGCCGAGGCCGAGCCCGGCGCGACCGGCCTCGAGCTGTTGCTGAGCCTCGCGCTGAAGTGGGGCGCGGACGACGCGGTGTCGCTGCTGCGCACGCTCGGCTGCGTCACGCATGCGCCGGTTACAGTGATCGGCGAGGCGCTCGGTTCGCTCGGCGCGAGCGCGGGGCGACTCGTCGAAGGCGGTGTGGCCGACGTCTGCATCTTCGCGCTCGACGAACGCTGGCAGGTCACACCGGCTGCGCTGCGCAGCCAGGGCAAGCACACCCCGTTCGCCGGCTACGAGGTGCCGGGCCGCGTGAAGTACACGCTGGTCGCCGGCAGCGTTGCGTTTGACGCCGCCGCTTGATGCGCGTCGGCCTGCGAGCCGCATGGCGCCTGCTGCGCAGCACCGTGCACGTGCTGCACGGCCTCGCGATCGTCCTGCTGCGGTTCGACGCGCTCGACGCGGCCCAGCGCCACGCGCGCATCCGCTGGTGGTCGATCGAGGCGCTGCGACTGATGGGCGTGCGCATGCAAGTCGAGGGCGCGCTGCAAGCGGGCGGCGTGCTGCTCGCGGCCAACCATGTGTCGTGGCTCGACATCACCGCGCTGCACGCGGTCGTGCCGCAGGCGCGCTTCGTCTCGAAGTCCGACATTCAATCCTGGCCGCTGCTCTCGCGCTTGGCCGATGCGGCCGGCACGCTGTACCTCGAGCGCGAACGCAAGCGTGATGCGCTGCGGGTCGTGCACCTGGTGGCTCAGGCGCTGAGCCAGGGGCAGGCGGTCGCGTTCTTCCCGGAAGGCACCACATCCAACGGCCATGCGCTGCTGCCGTTCCATGCCAATTTGTTCCAGGCGGCCATCGCCATCAAAGCGCCGGTGCAGCCGATCGCGATCCGCTTCTCGGACATGCGCGACGCGATCAGCCCGGCGGTGGAGTTCATCGGCGCGACCACGCTGGTCGCGAGCCTCTGGCGCGTGGCGTGTGCAGAAGGCTTGGTGGCGCACATCACGCTGCTGTCGGCACGACCGAGCGCGAATGTCGACCGGCGTGCGCTCGCACAGGCGCTGCGCACCGACATTGCCGCGCGGCTCGCGCGTTGAAGTTTCAGGCCGGCGCGCCGGCGAGCTGCTTCTGTTCGGGGCCGCCGAGTGCGAACAGCGATGTTCGTGGCAGACGCTCGAAATCCGTCGCTGCGACTGGCCTGCCGTACAGGTAGCCCTGAAACTCGTCGCAGCCCATCGCGCGTAACAGCGAGGCCTGTTCTTCGGTTTCGATGCCCTCGGCGACGAGCTGCAACGAGAGTGATTTTGCGAGTGTGACGATGGAGCGTGTGATCGCCAGTGCGCTCGGGTCGGTGACCATGTCGGTCACGAAAGCGCGGTCGATCTTGAGCACGTCGATCGGCAGTCGGCGCAGCAACGCCATCGATGAATAGCCGGTGCCGAAGTCGTCCAACGCGATCGTCACGCCGAGCTGTCGAATCTGCGCGAGCTGGTCGCGGGCGGCACTGACATCGCCCACCAACAGGGTTTCGGTGACTTCGAGTTCCAGCCGGTGCGCGGCAAGTGCGTGTCGGGTCAGCGCGGCGCTCACCTTGGCCGGCAGGTCGCCGGTGGCGAGCTGGAGCGGCGATACGTTGACCGACACGCGCTCCAACCCGCGGCCCACGCCTTGCCAATGTGCGATCTGCGCGCAGGCGCTGTCGAGCACCCAGTCGCCGATCGAAGCGATCAGTCCGGAGGCCTCGGCCAGCTCGATGAAGGTGCCTGGCATCAGCAGGCCGCGCTGCGGATGCTGCCACCGCACCAAAGCTTCAGCGGATGTGATGACGCCGTCGCTCGCGCGCAGCCGCGGCTGGTAGTACAGGACGAGCTCGCCGTGGGCCACGGCCACGCGCAGCGCGGCCAACAGCGATGCGCGCTCACGCGCGGCGTTATCGAACGACGCGCTGAACACGGCGTGCCGCGAGCGCCCGGCGTCTTTCGCGACGTAGAGGGCCACGTCGGCGCAGCGCAGCAATTCTTCCTGCGTGCTGCCGTGGGCGGGGCCGAGCGCGATGCCGATGCTGGCGCCGCAGCTGTGGGTGATGCCACGCAGCATTGCAGGCTGCGCGAGCGCCTCGACGATGCCTGATGCGCAGGCGCAGGCGACCTCGGCGTTCGCGTGCGGCAAGACGACGACGAATTCGTCGCCACCCTTGCGCGCCAGCAGCGCAGCGTCGGGCAAACAGGCGCGAATGCGCGTACCGACGAGCTGCAACAGTTCGTCGCCGACGCCATGGCCGTGGTTGTCGTTCACGTCCTTGAAATGATCGAGGTCGATGAACAACACCGCCAGTTCGGCGCCACCCACTTGGGCGAGCAGGCGCTCGAGTTGGGTCTGCAGCCCGTAGCTGTTTGCCAGGCCGGTCAGCTGATCGTGGACCGCGCGGTGCGCGAGTTGCTGCTCGCGGCTGCGCGCGACGAGCGCGACGGCGAGGCGATCGGTCAGGTCGCGGGCCGGCTTCAACGACGCCGCGCCCGCCGCTTCGGCAACGCACAGCGCGATGACGGCGCGTGTGTTCGCGGCCTCTTTGATCGTCATCACGACAGGCTGTGCCACGGCGCTGGATTCAGCCATGGCGAACGCCTCGGCAAGCGCCGCGTCGAGCCTCTCGCCGTCCGACAGCCGCTCGAACTTGTCGATCTGCGGCCGCGTCAATTCGATGCCGACTGTCGTGTCGGCGTCGGCGTCGGCGTTGTCGGTGGCGAGAGGCCCGACCCGACCGGCCACCGTGTGCAGCGTGTGCGCGCCCTCACGCCAGTGCACGGTCGCCCGCGACTGCGGATACAGGCGAAGCAACTGGTCTGCCACGCGCTGTGCCAACTCGCGCAGTGGCGCGCCCGCGAGGATGCCGGCGTCGATGTCCGACAGGTTGCGCAGCGTCGAGAACTGCGCTTCGAGTTCGCCGGCCATTTCGTTGAAGGCGTCGCCGAGTGCGCTGATCTCATCGTTGCCGCGCACGACCACGCGGCTGCTCGTGAGTCCGGCCGCGAGCTGGCGCGTTGCGTGCGTCAAGGCTTCCAGCGGCGCGAGCGTGCGAAAGATGCTGCGACCGCCGTATAGGCCGACGACGATGAGCGTGGCCAGCGCGACGCCACCGAGCCAGCCGGCCAACGGCACGCCGTGCCAGTGCAGGGCAGGCGCCGGTGCGCGCTGCTCGAAACGCCAGCTGCCGGCCGAGAAGTCGCTGGTGAGAAACAGTTGCACTTCGAATGCCCGCTGCGGCGCCACGGCCATCGCGACGTCGGCACCGCGGTGCTGCAACAACAAGTGGCCCAGGGCGTCTTCGACCGACCAGAGCGTGTCGTCGTTGGCGTTGACCACAGGCGCCCAGATGAATTCGGGCTGCAGCTCGGCCACGCCGACCAGTGCCGGGCCGATGCTGGCACCGAGCAGCAGGCGCGGCGCGGCACCGGGAGTGACCGACGTGCGCAGCTCGACGCGCATCGCCGTGCCCTCGTTGCTGTGCAGCGCTGCAGGTTGTTCCTGCGCGGCGGCGTGTCGCCAGAGCGCCGCGATGTCGTTGACGCCAGCAGCAGTCGAGCCATCGTTGCCGATGGCCGGGAACGTCGTCGCCAAAAAAATTTCGCTCGGGCCGGCGGCGGTTGTCGGCCGGGCCCGAACCGCGGCCGTCATCACGTCTTTGGCCGCGAGCAAGCGGTCAAGAACCTGCCGGCTGACCTGCCGGGTTGTCTGTTGTCGACTCTCGCGGTCGAAGCGTTCGGCGACTTGCGTCATCACGTCGACCGACAACCAATCGGAGAGCAACACCGGCACCAGCGCCGCGCCGAGGAACAGCAGCACCAGTCGGCGCGCCAGTCTTGTCCTCGATGGCCCGCGATGGCCCGCTAAAAAAAGCATGCGTCAGAAGGACGAGGCCACGCCAATGAACGCGCCGTTGCCCGCGCGGATCACATCGTCACGGCTGTCCTTCTGGGTGATTTGCGGCTTGCTCTTGCGGTCCGGTCCGAGGCTGTAAAGGTCGAAGTCGGTGTTGATCGGGTTGAGCGCGTGATCTTTTCGGGCCTGGCCCTTGCCGTTGCTTTCGACGTTGTAATAAACGTAGGGCGAGCCCCAAGGGTCGAGCCGCCCGCCGGGCTGGATTTCGTCCAGCGACTCGGGGTAGGCGCGGGCGTCGTTCCAGCGGTTGGCGATCATGGCCGACATCGCATTGATTTCCTGCACGGCCTGGAATGTGTCGACCCGCTCCCGGTACGCGTTGTACTTCGGGTAGGCGATGGCGGCGAGCACGCCGATCAGCGCGACGACTAGAAGCGACTCGACGAGCGTGAATCCGGCGGTTAAGCGCGCAGACGAGGGCGAATGGGAAAGATGCACGGGTCGCAAAACGGATTTGCTCAGTAATATCGGCGCCATCTGCCGCGGCTTGAGCCTCATCTGGCCTCGACGCCGTGCAATTCGCACGCAAGGCCGAAGGTACCGCCCTAGCCCTGGCCTTTGCCTTGGTTCGCGACGGCCGCCGCGGCCTTCGCGGCGGCTTCGGCATCGCCCAGGTAATAGCTCCTGATCGGCTTCAAATCGTCGTCGAGCTCGTAGACCAGCGGAATGCCGTTCGGGATGTTGACGCCGACGATCGCGTCGTCGGTGATGCCATCGAGGTACTTCACCAACGCGCGGATGCTGTTGCCGTGCGCTGCGATCACGATGCGCTGGTTCGCCTTCAATCCCGGCGCAATCGTGTCGTTCCAGAACGGCATAACGCGTGCGACCGTGTCTTTCAGGCATTCGGTCAGCGGCACTTGGCCCGGGGTGAGCGCGGCGTAGCGCAGGTCGGTGCTTTCGCTGCGCGGGTCGGCGGCCTCCAACGTCGGCGGCGGCGTGTCGTAGCTGCGGCGCCAGACCAGCACCTGCTCATCGCCGAATTTCTTGGCGGTCTCGGCCTTGTTCAGCCCTTGCAGCGCGCCGTAGTGGCGCTCGTTCAGGCGCCAGTCGTTGACGACCGGCAGCCAGGTCCGGTCCATCTGGTCGAGCGTGTGCCAGAGGGTCCAGATCGCGCGCTTGAGCACGGAGGTGTAGGCGATGTCGAACTCGAAGCCCTCGGCCTTCAGCAGCCGCCCGGCCTGCTGCGCCTGCTGCACGCCGAGGGGCGTGAGATCGACGTCGGTCCAGCCAGTGAAGCGGTTTTCCAGGTTCCAGGTCGATTCACCGTGGCGTATCAGAACGAGCTTGTGCATGGTGTGTGGGCGATAGTGAGTGACGGCCGGAAGGGCAAGCACGCAAATTCTATAATCGCGCTCTTTTCTTCAAGACATTGGCGTGCCCGTGAAGTTCTTCATCGACAACTGGTTTTTGTTTCTCGCGGCCGCCGTCTCCGGCGGTCTGCTGCTGTGGCCGATGCTGGGCAAGGGCGCGGGCGGCGCGGGCAAGCTTTCCACCACCGACGCGGTGCAATTGATCAACCGCGAGAAGGCCGTGCTGATCGACGTGAGCGAGCCGGCCGAGTACGCGGCCGGCCATGTCGCCGGCGCCAAGAGCGTGCCGCTCGGCCAGATCGAGACCTCGAACGCGCTGCCGAAGAACAAAACGCTGCCGCTCGTCGTCGTGTGTGCGACCGGCGTGCGCGCATCCAAGGGCGTGGCGGCGTTGAAGAAGCTCGGCTTCGAGAATGCGCGCGTGCTCGGCGGCGGGCTCGAGGCCTGGCGTGCGGCGAACCTGCCGGTCGAAAAATCGGCCTCGACCGCCTGACCCGAAGAAGGCACGCTCATGCAACCCGTCAAGATGTACTCCACCCAGGTCTGCCCGTACTGCCAGCACGCCAAGGCGTTGCTCAAGAAACGCGGTGTCGAGGCCATCGAGGACATTCGCGTCGACCTCGATCCGGCGCAGCGAACGAGGATGCTCGAGCTCACCGGCGGGCGCCGCACCGTGCCGCAGATTTTTATCGGTGCCACCTATGTCGGCGGCTGCGACGACCTGGTCGAGCTCGACCGACAAGGCGGGCTGGTGCCGCTGCTGGCGGGCGCGAGCGCGTGATCCGGCCCCTCGACTTCGCATGGCGATAATCGCCGCCGCATATTCCTTATCGACCACCGCTCACCGCACACCGCTCGCCGCACCCTTGCTGGCAAGTGCTCCCACCCAACCACCCGAGACTGTCATGGCTGACGAAACAAACAACCCCGTGTTCCAGATCCAGCGCATCTACCTGAAGGATCTCTCGCTCGAGCAACCTAACTCGCCGCAGATCTTGCTCGAGCAAGGCCAGCCCCAGGTCGAGATCAACCTCGGCCTGGGCGCCGCGCCGATCGGCGAAGGCGTCTACGAAGTGACCGTTACCGCGACCGTCACGACCAAGGTCAACGACAAGGTGCTGTTCCTGGTCGAAGCCAAGCAGGGCGGCATCTTCGAGATTCGCAACATCCCCGAAGACCAGTTGCAGCCGATCATCGGCATCGCCTGCCCCGGCATCATCTACCCTTACCTGCGCGCGATCGTCTCCGACGTCTGCACGCGCGCGGGCTTCCCGCCGGTGTTGTTGTCGGAAGTGAACTTCCAGGCGATGTTCGAAGCGCAGCAGGCGCAGGCTGCGGGGCAGGTCAACGGCACGAACGGCTCGAACGGCGCCAACGGCTCGGCCATCATCGCCCCGTCGAACTGACCCCGCGCGAACCCGGCACACGATGAACCTCACGGTCCTCGGTGCCGGTGCTTGGGGCACGGCACTCGCGGTGAACGCCGCCGTGCGGCACCCGACGCGGCTCTGGTCCCGCGATGCAGTGCAAGCCGCGCAGATGAACGCGCTGCGCCGCAATTCACGCTACCTGCCCGGCGTCTCGCTGCCCGACGAACTGCAGCTCGGCACCGACTTTGACGCCGCTCTCGCGCACGCGCACGACGGGCTCGTGATCGTCGCCACGCCGATGGCGGCACTCGACGAGATGCTGCGCCGCATCGGCACGCGCGCCCGCGGCGTCTTGTGGCTCTGCAAGGGGTTGGAGCAGCGCAGCGGTTTGCTCGGCCACGAACTCGCGAGCGCGGCCGTTCCGGGCCTGCGGCGGGGCGTGCTGTCGGGGCCGAGTTTCGCGATCGAAGTTGCGCGTGGTCAGCCGACGGCGCTGGTCGCGGCCAGCACCGACGCATCGCTGTGCGAAGAGGCGGTCGAGGCGCTGCACAGCGACAACCTGCGCGTCTACACGTCGGACGACCCGGTCGGCGTCGAGGTCGGTGGTGCGGTGAAAAACGTACTCGCCATCGCCACGGGCATTGCCGATGGTTTGCAGCTCGGGCTGAATGCGCGCGCCGCGCTGATCACGCGCGGCCTGGCCGAGATGACGCGCCTCGGCGTCGCGCTCGGTGCGCGCCCCGAAACCTTCATGGGCCTCTCGGGCCTCGGTGATTTGGTGCTCACGGCCACAGGCGATCTGTCGCGCAACCGCACCGTCGGCCGGCGGCTCGCCGAAGGGTTGCCGTTACCGCGAATCCTCGCCGAGCTCGGCCACGTGGCCGAGGGCGTGACGACCGCCGCGATGGTGCTGCAGCGCGGCAACACGCTGGGTGTGGACCTGCCCATCGTGCATGCGGTCGTCGCGGTGCTGGAGGGCCGCATGACACCCGCCCAGGCACTCGAACAACTGATGGGTCGCGGCGCGCGGCCCGAGATCTGATGGAATGACAGCCCCAAGACGCCTTCGGCGTCGCCCCCCGAGGGGAGCTCAGGCCGCTTGGGGCGGCCCGGCGCTCGCCTGAATCCCGGAGACACCCCTCGATGCAACGCCGCCATTTCATGCAGACTTCAATTGCCGGTGCGGTCGCGCTCGGCACCCCGTCTTTTGCCCCTGCCGTTTCCCAGGGCTGGCCGAGCCGCCCGATCAAGCTGGTCGTGCCGTTCCCGCCCGGCAGCTCGCCCGACTACATTGCGCGCCTCGTCGCCGAGCCGCTCGCGCGGGCCCTCGGCCAGCCGGTCGTGATCGACAACAAGCCGGGCGCCGGCGGTGAAATCGGCACCGGCGCGGTCGCGCGTGCCACGCCCGACGGCTACACGCTGCTGTTCACGATCCAGGGCCCGCTGGTGACCGCGCCGATGCTGAAGAAGGGCTTGAACTACGACCCTTCGAAGGACCTCGCGCCGGTCACGCTGGTCGCGACCTCGCCGAACGTGCTGGTCGTCGAACCGAAGCTGGGCGCGAACACGCTGGCCGATTTCGTGCGCATCGCGAAAGAGAAAAATGGCCAACTGAACTACGGCAGCGTCGGCATCGGCAGCGCCTCGCACCTCGCGATGGAATGGTTCAAGACGCGCGCCGGCATCGAGCTGGTGCACGTGCCGTACCAAGGTTTCCCGCAGGTCGTCGGCGCGATCCTCGCGGGCGAGGTGCAGGCCGGCTTCATGGTGCCGAGCATTGCGATGGGGCAGATCCGCGCCGGCAAACTCAAGCCGCTGGGCGTGACGACGCTCGGCCGTTCGGCGTCGCTCCCGGATTACCCGAGCCTCAACGAGCAGGGTTACGCCGACTTCGAGGCGATCTCGTGGCAAGCGGTGCTCGCACCGGCCGCCACGCCCAAAGCCATCGTCGACCGCGTCGCAAGCGAACTGATCCGCATCGTGAAGAGCGACGAGGTGCGCGGCAAGATGCTGAGCCAGTATTTCAGCGCCGCCGGCACCGCGCCCGAGGCGCTGGCCGGTTTGATGAAAAGCGAGCGCGAACGCTGGGCGAAAGTCATCAAGGCTGCAGGCGTCAAACCCGAATAGTCAGCTGCCACCGCCGTAGCCGTTCTGCCGCCAAGCTTCGAAGACCGCGACGGCGACGGCGTTGCTGAGGTTCAGGCTGCGCTGGCCCGCGCGCAGCGGCAGGCGCACCCGCCGGTTGGTGTCGAAGGTGTCGCGCACGTCGGGCGGCAGGCCAGCGGTCTCGGAGCCGAACACCAGCCAGTCGCCCGGGAGCCAGGCGGCATCGGCGAACGGCCGGCTGCCGCGGGTCGTGAACGCGAACAGGCGCGCCGGGTCGGGCTGCATCGCGTCGATGAACGCCGGCCACGAGGCGTGCGTGCGCACCGGTGCGTACTCGTGGTAGTCGAGCCCGGCGCGCTTGAGTTGCCGGTCGTCCATCGAAAAACCGAGCGGCTCGATCAAGTGCAGCGCGCAGCCCGTGTTGGCAGTCAGCCGGATCACGTTGCCGGTGTTCGGCGGGATCTCCGGGTGCACGAGAACGATGTTGAACATGGGTCGCAATTGTCGGCGCGGCGGTGCTGCCGTGCGGCGGGTTCAAAGCCCGTTGCGATGCGGTGTGCGCGCGACGACCCACACGGTCACCTCGCTCGCGCCCGCCTGCAGCAGCGTGCGCGTGGCTTCGGCCACGGTCGCGCCGGTGGTCATCACATCGTCGACGAGCGTCACGCTGCGGCCTTGCAGTTCGGCGCGGCGCTTCGGCTCGACCGCGAACGCGGCGCGCACGTTGCCGGCGCGTTGCCCGGGCGGGAACGCGAGCTGGTGCGGTGTGTCTTTGACGCGCAGCAGCAGCGTCGCGTCGGTCGGGCAATGCAGCGCTGCACCCACGCGCTTCGCCAGCTCCCAGGCTTGGTTATAGCCGCGCTCTCGCAGCCGCTGGGCGCTGAGCGGGATCGGCAGCAGCAAGGTCGGCACGGGCAACACGCTGTCGCGCAGCGCGGCCAGCATGCGCCCGGCGAGCGCCGGCGCGAGGTCGAGGGCAGCGTGGAACTTGAAGTGCGTGATCAGGCCGTCCCACGGGTGGTCGTAGTCGACCGCGGCAAGCGTGCGGGCATACGGAGGCGGATCGGTGAGGCAAGCACCGCAGACCGGCATGCCGGCCGGCACCTGCAATGCGCAGCGCCGGCAGCGGGGCACCACCACCGCGAAGCGCTCGATGCAGTCGTCGCACAGCCGCTGCGAGCCCCAATCACCGCACACCGCGCACAGGCTGGGCAGGCGCGCGGCGGCGCTCGCGGCCTGGAGGAGTCGAGTGAACAGCACGGCTCAATATACTGGCTTGCATGGCTGCGCTCACACCAGATCAGAACCACGCACGCCGCCTCGACCCAGTCGCGGTGCGCGCGGCGTTGCACCGGCTCGCGCGGTCGCCCGAGCCGCCGTGGCTGCACGGCGAAGTGGCGCGGCGCATGGCGGAAAAGCTCGAAGTCATCCTGCTGCAGCCCGAGCGCTTGATCGACTGGTGGAGCGCGCTCGGTGCCAGCGCCGGCCTGCTGGAAAAGGCGTACCCCAAAGCGCAGCAGGTGCGCGTCGAGCCGGATACGGCTTGGGCCAAACGCAGCCGCACGCAGTCGCAGCGGCCCTGGTGGACGCCCGCGCGCTGGACCGGCGGCGCGCTAAGCGTAGCAACCGAAGCGGACGACATCGCGCCGGGCGCCGGCCTGGTCTGGGCCAACATGATGTTGCACGCGGTGGTCGACCCGGTCGCGCTGATCGAGCGCTGGCACGGGCTGCTGCGCGTCGGCGGTTTCGTGATGTTTTCGTGTCTCGGGCCCGGCACTTTGCGCGAGCTGCGCACGCTGTACGCGCGCCTCGCCTGGCCGGCGCCCACGCCCGGTTTCGTCGACATGCATGACTTGGGCGACATGCTGGTGCAGGCGGGTTTTGCCGACCCGGTGATGGACCAGGAGACGCTGACCCTGCGCTGGCCCGACGCGAAGGCGCTGCTGGCCGAGTTGTGCGCGCTCGGCGGCAACGCCGCGCCCGACCGCGTTGCCGGCTTGCGCACGCCCCGCTGGCGGGCGCAACTCGAGCGTGAGTTGACGGCGTTGGCGGCAGCCGACGGTTCGATCGCCCTGAGCTTCGAAGTCGCTTACGGCCATGCGTTCAAGGTCGCACCGCGGCAGCGCGCCGGGGACCTGACAACGGTCTCGCTCGACGCCATGCGCAAGATGGTGCGCAGCAGCGACGTCAAGGTGAGGCCGGCTCGGCCTCTGCGCTAGACTCTATGGTCAAGTACAGCCCGTTCCGGCGTGGCTCAAAGCAGCAGCTCCAAGACAGCATTCAGGCACCAAGACGCGAGCAATGTCAGCAACCATTCCTCACCCTCCCGACGTCCTTTCGGCGAAACCCGGCTCGTTGCGCTTCGGCGCAGAGGTGGGTGCAGGCGAGCACACGGTGCAATGGCTGCTCAAGCGCAACTGCTCAACCACCCCAGGTCAGATGATGGGGTTCTACGCTTCGCTCTGCACCGTGTCGCTGGCGATCGGCTTTTTCTTCTGGGTGCAGGGCGCGAAGCTGGTGATGCCGTTCGCCTGGATCGAGATCGTGGCTGTCGGCACGGCCCTGTTGATCTATTCGCGCCACGCCACCGACAGCGAGCGCATCCGGTTGCAGCCGGGCCGGCTGACGGTCGAGCGCGTGTCCGGCCGCCAAGTCGAGCGCGCCGAGTTCATCCCGGACTGGGTTCGCGTCGAACCCGAACACGGCGACAGCTCGCTGATCGAACTCTCGGGCCAGGGCCAGCGCATCGCGATCGGCCGCTTCGTGCGCCCCGAGATGCGCCGCCAGCTCGCCGAAGAGTTGCGTTGGGCCTTGCGGCGCTGGCACCGGGCCCCGGGCGAGCCCGGCGACTTCGAATCCCAAGACAAACCCGAAAACTGAAGCGGCAACCATGAAGACGATGAAAGCACTGTGGCGATTGTTGAACCCAACGGCGATCGGCCAGCTCGGCGTGACGCTGGGCGCGCTGCTGGCAACTCAATTGGCCATGGCCGTCAACAACCTGCCCGGCGGCCCGGCGGTTAATCAGCTCGACCTTCACCCGCCCGTGACCGAAATCGCTGCCGATCAGCGCTGGCTGCACTACTTCATGCTGTGGGTCTGCACGATCATCTTCCTCGGCGTTTTCGGGGTGATGTTCTATTCGATCTTCAAGCACCGCAAATCGAAGGGCGCGAAGGCAGCCAATTTCCATGAGAGCACCACGGTCGAGATCATCTGGACCATCGTGCCGTTCGTCATCGTGATCCTGATGGCGCTGCCTGCGACCAAGGTCGTCGTCGCGATGAAAGACACCAGCGCCGCCGACCTGACCATCAAGACCACCGGCATGCAGTGGAAGTGGGGTTACGAGTATCTCAAGGGCGAAGGCGAAGGCATCGGTTTTGTCTCGACGATCGATGCGGCGCAGCGCGAAGCTTCCGATTCAGGCAAGCCGGCACCCGTGGACGATTACCTGTTGAAGGTCGACAACCCGATGGTCGTGCCGGTCGGCAAGAAGGTTCGCATCATCACGACCGCGACCGACGTGATCCATTCGTTCGCTATCAACTCGTTCGGCATCAAGCAAGACGCGATCCCCGGCTTCGTGCGCGACACTTGGTTTACCGCCACCAAGATCGGCGACTACCACGGTCAGTGCCAGGAGTTGTGCGGCAAGGAGCACGCCTACATGCCGATTCACGTCAAGGTGGTGTCGGCTGCCGCGTACACCGAGTGGGTCGATGGCAAGAAAAAGGCGATGGCAGCGCTCGCCGACGACCCGAACAAGGTGTGGGCCTTGCCCGACATGATCGCGCGCGGCGAGAAGGTCTACGCCGCCAACTGCGCCGCGTGCCACCAGGCCAATGGCAAAGGTGGCGGCCCGATCAAGGCGCTCGATGGCGACCCGATCGTGCTCGACGCCGATCACGCCAAGCAGATCAAGGTGTTGCTCAACGGCCAGAACAACGGCGCGATGCCTTCGTGGAGGCAGCTCAGCGACACTGAGCTTGCGGCAGTCGCGACTTACACCAAGAACAACTGGTCGAACAAGACCGGCCAGGTGGTGCAACCCACCGAAGTGACCGCCGCACGCAACTAGTCGAACTCAGTCGCACAGAACACAGGAATCGCCATGAGCGCAGTCATTCACAGCCCGGGCCAAGCCCACGCCCACGACCATGCCCACGCGGGCGATCACGACCACGGCACGCCGCACGGCTGGCGCCGCTGGCTTTATGCGACCAACCACAAGGACATCGGGACGATGTACTTGCTGTTTTCGTTCACCATGTTTATGGTGGGCGGTGTGCTCGCGCTCGCCATTCGCGCTGAACTGTTTCAGCCGGGGCTGCAGTTCGTGAACCCGCAACTGTTCAATCAGTTGACCACAATGCACGGGCTGATCATGGTGTTCGGCGCGATCATGCCGGCCTTCGTCGGCTTTGCGAACTGGATGATTCCGCTGCAAATCGGCGCGGCCGACATGGCCTTCGCGCGCATGAACAACTTCAGTTTCTGGCTGTTGATCCCGGCAGCGCTGATGCTGGTCGGCTCGTTCTTCATGCCGGGCGGTGCCCCTGCTGCAGGCTGGACGCTTTACGCGCCGCTCACGCTGCAAATGGGCCCGTCGATGGACGCCGGCATCTTCGCGATGCACATCATGGGCGCGAGTTCGATCATGGGCTCGATCAACATCATCGTCACCGTGCTCAACATGCGCGCGCCAGGCATGACGCTGATGAAGATGCCGCTGTTCTGCTGGACCTGGCTGATCACCGCCTACCTGCTGATCGCCGTGATGCCAGTGCTCGCCGGCGCGATCACGATGACGTTGACCGACCGTCACTTCGGCACCCACTTTTTCAACCCCGCGGGCGGCGGTGACCCGGTGATGTACCAGCACATCTTCTGGTTCTTCGGCCACCCCGAGGTCTACATCATGATCTTGCCGGCCTTCGGCATCGTCAGCGCGATCATCCCGGCGTTTTCGCGCAAGCGCCTGTTCGGCTACACCTCGATGGTGTACGCCACGTCGTCGATCGCAATCCTGTCGTTCATGGTTTGGGCTCACCACATGTTCACGACCGGCATGCCGGTTACCGGGCAATTGTTTTTCATGTACGCGACCATGCTGATCGCGGTGCCTACCGGCGTGAAGGTCTTCAACTGGATCGCGACCATGTGGCGCGGCTCGATGAGCTTCGAGACCCCCATGCTGTTCGCGGTCGGGTTCCTGTTCGTGTTCACGATGGGCGGCTTCACCGGGCTGATTTTGGCGATGGCGCCGATCGACATCCAGTTGCAAGACACCTACTACGTCGTCGCCCACTTCCACTACGTGCTGGTCGCCGGCTCGCTCTATGCGATGTTCGCCGGCTTTTACTACTGGGCGCCGAAGTGGACCGGCGTGATGTACAACGAAACGCGCGGCAAGTGGCACTTTTGGCTCTCGCTGGTGTTCTTCAACGTCACGTTCTTCCCGATGCACTTTCTCGGACTGGCCGGCATGCCGCGCCGCTACGCCGACTACCCGATGCAGTTCGCCGACTTCAACATGCTGGCCTCGATCGGCGCCTTCGGCTTCGGCTTGACGCAGGTCTGGTTCTTCTTCTTCATCGTGCTGCCGTGCATGCGCGGCAAGGGTGAGCCGGCACCGCAACAGCCTTGGGATGGTGCCGAGGGCCTGGAGTGGGAAGTGCCGTCACCAGCGCCGTTCCACACTTTCGAGACGCCACCGCACCTGAACGCCTCGGCCACCAAGATCATCCTGGCCCCCGCTGGCGCGCATTGAGATGACGCCCGAGCAAAAAAAGAGCAACCAGCGGCTGGGCTGGACCCTGGGCGGCATTGCCATCGCGATCTTCGTCGGCTTCATCGCGAAGAGCGTTTTCATCGGCATGTGAGCGCGCACGCGACTCGCCGATCCGCACCCATCCATGTCCGACCCCGCCCCGAACCCACCCGAACGCGACGCCGCGCTGCGACGTGACAACCGCCGCATGCTCGGCAAGCTCGTGGTCGTGGCGGTGGCGATGGCGGGCTTCGGCTATGCGCTGGTGCCGATCTACAACACGATTTGCACGGCGCTCGGCATCAACGTGCTGTCGCTGTCCGAGATCGATGTGCAGGGCGGAAAAAAGGGTGACTACGCCAAGAACACGCAGGTCGTCACCAGCCGCACGATCACGATCGAGTTCGACGCGAATTCGCGCGGCCCCTGGGAGTTCGCACCCGAAAAGCGTTCGGTGCAGGTGCATCCGGGCGAGCTGACGACGGTGATGTACACCTTCAAAAACGTGCAGAACCGGACCATGGCTGCGCAGGCCATTCCGAGTTACGCGCCGATGCAGGCGATGCCGTATTTCAACAAGCTTGAGTGCTTCTGCTTCAACCAGTACACGCTGAAGGCGGGCGAAGAGAAGAAGTGGCCGGTCGTGTTCGTGATCGATCCGAAGCTGTCGAAAGACGTCAAGACGATCACTTTGTCGTACACCTTCTTCGAGGTTGGCGGCCGAGTGCCGCCGGAGCCGGCGGGCAACTCGGCGGCAACGCCAATCCCCGCGCCCGGGGCCAAGCAATCATGAGCGGCGACAACCTGAAGCGGGCAGTGCAGCGCAAGATGTCTTTCGTGCGCACGATGCAAGCCGTGGCGTGGGGATTCTTCGGCGTGCGCAAGGGCGCCGAGTGGGAGAAAGACCTGAAGCAGCTCAACCCGGTGCACCTGATCATTGCCGGTGTGATCGGTGCGGCCTTGTTCATGGTTGTGCTGCTGGTGGTGGTCAACTGGGTGTTGGCGAGCGGCGTGGCGAAATAAGCCGTCCGAAACGCAGCGTTCGGGTCGGTCAAAGCGTTCGAGAAGATTTTCGGATACCAGGATTTCAGGAGAAAAGCATGTCGGCTGCGGCACCTCACGCGCAAACACCTTACTACTTCGTCCCGGCGCCTTCACGTCATCCGGTGCTGGCGTCGACCGGACTATTTTTTGTGATCCTCGGCGCGAGCCAATGGATCAACGGACACGAGTGGGGCATGTACTCGCTGGTCGCCGGTTTCGCGCTGTGGATCTTCGTTTTGCAGCAGTGGTTCCGCCAATCCATCGGCGAGAGCGAGGGCGGCTTGTACAGCGACAAGATCGACGTCTCGTTTCGCTGGAGCATGAGCTGGTTCATCTTCTCGGAGGTGATGTTTTTCGGCGCTTTCTTCGGCGCGTTGTACTGGACGCGAATGCACGCACTGCCCAACCTCGGCAGCCTGGAGAACGCGGTGCTGTGGCCCGACTTTCGCGCCATCTGGCCGAGTTCGGGCGCTGGCATGACTGGCTCGCCGGGCAGCATCGTCGACCCGTTCACGACCATGGGTCCGTGGCCGATCCCGACCATCAACACGCTGCTGCTGCTGACCTCGGGCGTGACGCTGACGATCGCGCACCACGCGCTGGTCGCCAACCACCGCGTGCGCTGCATCGCCTTCATGTGGCTCACCGTGGCACTCGGCGTCACGTTCCTCGGCTTCCAGATCTACGAGTACCACCACGCGTATACCGAGCTGAACCTCAAGCTGTCGTCGGGCGCCTACGGCTCGACCTTCTACATGCTGACCGGCTTCCACGGGTTTCACGTGTTCGTCGGCACGCTGATGCTGCTGTTCATCACGATCCGCCTGATGAAGGGCCACTTCACGCCGCAGCGCCATTTCGGCTTCGAGGGCGCGGCTTGGTACTGGCACTTCGTCGACGTGGTCTGGCTCGGGCTGTACATCGTGGTTTATTGGCTCTGACATCTCGGGCGCCACAAAAACAAAACGCCGCTGAACGCGGCGTTTGTTTTTGGGTCGATCACTTGCCCAGCGGGATGCCGGTGGGTTGTATCCATCCTGCCCACCAACTGAACAGCACGCATGCGAACAACAGCACCGACAACCCGACTCGCACGGCGAGCGCGCGCATCATGTTGCCGCTTTTCGGCTTGCCGTCCCGGCCGTCGCGCATCATGAACACGCCGGCCATCGTCAGCGCACCGAGGATGCCGACGAACGCGAAACCGATGATGTATTTCATACGGCCGAATTATCCGCCGCGCTGCCCTTTGCCATGGCATTGAGCGCCAAAGGCCGTGTGGCGGTGACCCTGATCGCCACGTTGATCGGCGTGGCGCTCACCGCCAACCTCGGGGCCTGGCAGTTGCGCCGCGCTGCGCAGAAGGTCGCACTGCAAGTCGCGCTCGAATCGCGCGCGAAACTGAGCCCGCTCGCCGCACCCGAGCTAGCACGCACGCCCGAGCAGGTCGAGGCGCAGCACTACCGTCCAGTGCACCTGCGCGGCCAGTGGCTGCCGCAGCGCAACGTTTTCCTCGAGAACCGGCAGATGAACGGCCGCGTCGGCTTCTACCTCGTCACGCCGCTGCAGCTAGAGGGCCGGCCCGAGTTGGTGCTGGTCCAGCGCGGCTTCGTGCTGCGCGATCTGCGTGACCGCACCTTGCTGCCGACGATCGCCACGCCCCCCGGCACAGTCGAGGTCGACGGCCACATCGCACCGAAGCCGTCGCGGTTGTACGAGTTCGCGCCGTCCACGAGTGGGCTGATCCGGCAAAATCTCGACCTCGGCGAATTCGCGCTCGAAACCGGCCTGCCGCTCTCCCCGTTGTCGGTGTTGCAGGCCGACTCCGCAAGCACCGCAGGTGATGGCCTGCTGCGCCAATGGCCGCGCCCCGCGGTCGATGTTCAAAAGCACTACGGCTACGCGTTCCAGTGGTTCGCGCTGTGTGCACTGATGGCAGGTTTGTATGTCTGGTTCCAACTCGTCCGGCCCCGCTGGAAACGCGATGCCCGAACGTGATTCGCCGCTGAGCTTCACGGTGCACTCGGTGCCGCCACCGTGCCTTGAAGACGAGTCCGCGCGCCGCACCCGCAGCGGCCGCATGAAAATGCTGCTGGTGCTCGCGATTTGCGCCGCGCCGGTGATCGCTTCTTACTTCACCTACTTCGTGATTCGCCCGGAAGGCCGCACCAACTACAGCGAACTGATCCGGCCGCAGGCGCCGATTCCGGCCGGTCTGCCGTTGACCGATCTGCAAGGCGCTGCGGTCAAAGCCGATTCGCTGAAGGGCCAGTGGCTTCTCGTCGTCGTCTCGGCCGCGGCCTGCGACACGGCCTGCGAGAAGCACCTCTGGGTGCAGCGCCAGTTGCGCGAGACGCTCGGTCGCGACAAAGACCGCGTCGACAAGCTCTGGCTCATCGACGACGCCGGCGCGCCCAAGGCGCAAGCGCTCGCCGGCGTCACGACCAACACCGATGCGACCGTGCTGCGCGTGCCGCGCGCTGCGCTCGCTGCGTGGCTGCAGCCATCGCCGGGCCATGCGCTCGAAGACCACATCTACATCGTCGACCCGCTCGGCAACTGGATGATGCGGGCGCCGCCGAACGCCGATCCGTCAAAGCTGAAATCCGACGTGATCAAGCTGCTGCGCGCCTCTGCCGGCTGGGACAACGCGGGGCGCTGAAGGCGAGCACTATGACACTTGCAGCCTACGACCTGGCGCCCCTGCTTTCGATCCTCGCGTTCGGCGCGCTGCTCGCGCTGCTGCCGTTCGCCTGGGTCTGGCGGCGTGATCGCACCCAGGGCACAGCAGCGCGCCTGCGGGCGCTGACCGTGCTCACGCTGTTCCTGACCTTCGACCTCGTGCTGTTCGGCGCCTTCACGCGTCTGACCGACTCGGGCCTCGGCTGCCCGGACTGGCCCGGCTGCTATGCCAGCGCGAGCCCGCTCGGCGCCAACGCCGAAATCCACGCGGCGCAGAGCGCGCTGCCGGGCGGCCCGGTCACGCACGGCAAGGCCTGGATCGAGATGATTCACCGCTACCTCGCCACGGGCGTCGGCGCGCTGATCACCGTTCTCGCAGTGTTGAGTTGGCTGGCGGCGCGCCGACAGAAGCTGCCGATCTCGCCGTGGTGGGCGACAGCCACATTGGTCTGGGTCTGCGTGCAAGGTGCTTTCGGTGCGCTCACCGTGACGATGAAGCTGTACCCGGCCATCGTCACCGCGCACCTGCTCGGCGGGTTGACGCTGCTCGCGCTGCTGGCGATCCAAAAAGAATGCTACAGCCGCGCGCCGCTCACCTTGCCGCCGCGCCTGCATGCTGCGGCCATGGTCATCGCCGCGCTCAGCGTGCTGCAAATCGCGCTCGGCGGCTGGGTCAGCACCAACTACGCCGTGCTCGCCTGCCGCGACTTCCCGACCTGCCAGGGCGCCTGGTGGCCGGCAATGGATTTCGAGCACGGCTTCGCGCTGCTGCGCGAGCTGGGCGCCGGCAAAGACGGCGGTTTCCTGCCGTTCGCGGCGCTCACCGCGATCCACTACGTGCACCGGCTCGGCGCGTATGTCGTGTTGATCGCGATGGTGGGGTTCGCGTGGTCGCTGCATACCACTGGCGACATGCCGCTACGTCGTTGGGCCCAGGGCGTGGCCGCGGTTGCGCTGTGGCAACTGCTCAGCGGCCTGAGCAACGTCGTGCTCGGGTGGCCGTTGATCGGTGCCGTGGCGCACACGGCAGGCGCGGCCGCCTCGATCACTCTGCTCACGATGCTGTTGACGCGCGCGCATCGGTCGAGCGCAGCGCGCGCGCTTCAGGGTCGGCGCAACCGGCCGCTGAAATCGGCGGCCGCGCCGGCTCCGTAAAATGCGGGCTTCCGCACCGACCATGACCGATACCGTCGCCCCTGCCTCCAACGCCACCGCTTCCGCAGCCAGCGCGATCTCGCTGCCGTCGCGCGTGCGTCAGTTCTACGCGCTGACCAAGCCGCGTGTGGTGCAGCTGATCGTGTTCTGCGCCGTCATCGGCATGTTGATGGCCGTGCCGGGCATGCCGGGCGCGAGCGACGTCGGCGTCGCGCTCATCGCCACGTTGGGCATCTGGCTCGTCTCGGCCGCCGCCGCGGCATTCAACTGCCTGGTCGAGCAGCGCATCGACGCGCGCATGGCCCGCACCGCGTGGCGGCCGACCGCGCGCGGCGAGCTCACTAACACGCAAACGCTCACGTTCTCGGCGCTGCTGTGCGCCGCCGGCAGCGCGCTGCTCTGCGTCTGGGTCAATCCGCTGACGATGTGGCTCACGCTGGCCACCTTCATCGGCTACGCGGTGATCTACACCGTGGTGCTCAAGCCGATGACGCCGCAAAACATCGTGATCGGCGGCGCCTCCGGCGCGATGCCGCCGGTGCTCGGCTGGGCGGCGATCCGCGGCGATGTCGGCCCCGAGGCGCTGATCATGTGCCTGATCATCTTCCTGTGGACGCCGCCGCACTTCTGGGCGCTCGCGCTGTACCGCGCCGAGGACTACCGCAAGAGCGGCTTGCCGATGTTGCCGATCACGCACGGTGCCGAGTTCACGCGGTTGCACGTGTTCCTCTACACGCTGGTGCTGTTTGCCGGCACCTTGCTGCCGTTCGTGCAGGGCATGAGCGGCTTGATTTATCTCGTGGCCGCGGTGGCGCTCAACGCCGTCTTCGTCGGCTACGCATTCAAGCTCTGGCGCAACTATTCCGATGCGCTCGCGCGCAAGACTTTCCGCTACTCGATCGTCTACCTGTCGCTGCTGTTCGCAGCGCTGCTGGTCGACCACTACCTGAGGCCTCTCCTGTGAAGACTCTTCTCTTTGCCCTCGCGTTGTGCACCGCGCTCGCCGGCTGCGACAAGCTCGGCTCGGGAGCCAAGCCGGCGGTGGCTTTCCGCGGTGCCGATATCACCGGCGCCGAGTACGCCAAAGCGCTCTCGCTGCCCGACATCAGCGGTCAGCCGCGCACGCTCGGCGACTTCAAAGGCAAGGTCACGGTCGTGTTCTTCGGCTACACCCAATGCCCCGATGTCTGCCCGACGACGATGGCCGAACTCGCGCAAGTCAAAAAATCGCTCGGTGCCGATGGAGACAAGCTGCAGGCCGTGTTCATCACGATCGACCCCGAGCGCGACACGCCCGAGATCCTGAAGTCGTACATGGCCAGCTTCGACCCGAGCTTCGTCGCGCTGCGCGGCACGCTGGAGCAGACGCAGGCGGCCGCGAAGGAGTTCAAGGTCTACTTCGCGAAGGTGCCCGGCAAGACCGAAGGCAGCTACACGATGGACCACTCAGCCGGCTCGTTCATCCTCGACGCCAAAGGCAACCCGCGCGTGTTCGAGCGCTACGGCGCCGGCCCCGAAGGGCTTACCGCGGACGTGAAGGCGTTGATCGCGCAATCTTGACAACGCGCTGAAATTTCCAGCAACAAAAAACGGCCCCGAAGGGCCGTTTTTTCTTTCGCCAATCGCGTCAAACGGTTTCGGCCAGCGCCTTGCGCATCTTCTTCATGGCCGCCACTTCGATCTGGCGAATGCGCTCGGCGCTCACGCCGTATTCGGCGGCCAGATCGTGCAACGTCATGCCGCCCGAGCTGTCGTCGTTGACCTTCAGCCAACGCTCTTCGACGATCCGGCGGCTGCGCGCATCCAGCGCATCGAGCGCGAGCGCGATGCCGTCGCCCGCCAGCCAGTCGCGCTT